>Ga0316228_1000252_pt1 | contig 76619 bp, 69 predicted proteins | sample TBH18021metaG_FD_206005 | JGI IMG/M metagenome (GOLD analysis project Ga0316228, IMG submission 206005) | Freshwater microbial communities from Trout Bog Lake, Wisconsin, USA - TBH18021 | ecosystem: Environmental > Aquatic > Freshwater > Lake > Hypolimnion/Profundal zone | place: USA: Wisconsin... | reverse complement strand
ATTTCGCGGATGCCGCCGGCACACCGATCCGGGCGCGGTTCGACTGGCGCCAGACCGGGCCGCAGACCTGGGACATCCGGGTCGAGACCGATGACGGTCCGCTGGTCCTGTCACAGGGCGGGGCCGTCCTCACGATCGGCGACCGCGACCAGCCGCTCCCGCCCGAGGCGGAGTACCGCGGCCTCTACGAAAGATTCGCCGTCCTGGTCCGCTCCGGCGCCAGCGACGTCGACCTGAATCCGCTGATCCACGCTGCCGACGCCTTCCTGCGCGGCGAGCGCCGCACGGTGGAGGCCTTCACGGACTGACCGGGAGGCCCCTGCGGGACACGAACGCGACAGAGCCAGGCAAGGCCGCGCGGTTAAGGGGGAGTCACACATGAGAAAGCATTGGCGATGGGCCGCGCTCGCATTCTGCGCCGCGACGGTCACGGCGGGCGCACGCCCGGCGATCGCGCAGGTTGAAGCGACGGGTCCGGACGGAGGACCCTCTCTGGTCAATCCGGGGCCGAAGGCGAGCCCGGCGCAGAAGGCGAGGTACCGGGCGAACCGCGCCCGGCGGCGGGTCATCCGGGAGGCGCGGAGCTTCTCGGGCGCCAGCAGCGCCGCGGCCAGCCTCGACGTGCAGGGCAGCAGCGCGACGCCGCCCAGCCTGCCGCCGGGCACCCTCGATCTCGGCAACGGGATCAGCATGATCCTGAACTACACGGGCGAGTTCGCCGCCAACCCGTCCGGCGGCATCCGGCAGGGATCGGCCTATGCAGGCCAGATCGCCTTCGGCCTCGACGCCGATCTCGGCCGCCTCGCCGGATTCGACGGCGGCTCGGTCCACACAATCGTCACCCAGCGCCACGGCCGAAGCCTGGCGCAGGATGACATCGGCTTCAACGGCAGTGTGCAGGAGATCTATGGTGGCGGCCAGACCGCCCATCTCACCATGCTGTCCTACGAGCAGAAGCTGCTCGACAACCGGCTCGACATCGAGGTCGGCCGGATTCTCGCCAATCCCAACTTCCTGGGCTCGCCGCTCTACTGCAATTTCCAGAACAACGCGACCTGCGGCGCGCCGAAATCCATCTTCAAGCTGACGAACTTCACCTACTGGCCGATCGCCACTTGGGGTGGCCATGCCAAAGCCTGGGTCAGCGACAAGGTGTTCCTGCATGCCGGCATCTACGAGGTGAACCCGCGCGACCAGCTGCCGACCCAGAACGGGATCGACTGGTCGACCAGCGGCGCCACCGGATTCCTGGTGCCGGTGGAGGTCGGCTACTCGACCAATTTCGGCAACGATCCGCTGCCGCGCAACTACAGCATCGGCGCCGTCTTCGACCGGTCGGACTACAAGGATCCCGTGCTCGACCAGCGGGGCGGGGCCCAGGTCTTCAGCGGTCTCGATCCGCTGACCCGGTTCGGGCGCTCGGCGGTCTACGCGCGCTTCGACCAGATGGTCTGGCGGCCGGACCCGAGCGGCGTCCAGGGCCTGTCTGTGTTCGGCGTCGTGATCGGCGGCACCGGCGGCCGGCAGACCCAGGATTACTTCCTGGAGGGCGGCGCCGTGCTGACCGGCACCTTCCCGGGTCGGCCCTACGACACCCTCGGCCTCGTCTTCGCCATGGAGAAGCTCTCGCCGCTGGGCACGGCCAACATCCGGGCGGCGCGCACGTCGCTGGGGCTCGGCACCCGGAACGTCGAGTCCCTGCAGACCATCCTGGAGCTGAGCTACGGCATCCAGCTCACCCCGGCGGTGCGGCTGATGCCGAACCTGCAATACGTGATCGACCCGGACCAGACCCGCTTCCCGTTCCGTCCGAAGCCGATCCCGGACGCCTTCGTGATCGGCGCGAAGCTGTCGGTGGACCTGTTCACCCTGGCGGGCCTCGCGAAGGGCCCGGGCAGCCAGTAGCGGTCCGCTCACCCCGGCGCCTGTTCCCTGCGGAAGCCGGGCCCTCGGACCCGGTCGGGGGAGGGGCCGGCCTGCAACCGCAGGCCCGTGCACGCCGGCCCTCGCATCTGCCGAGGCCGGCGGTCGCGCCGCGCCCGTCGGACCGGATCGCTGTGCCGGCGGCGCGGTGGCGTTTCGCGCTGCGCGCGCCTTCGTGTACGAGACCGGGCTCCGCGTTCCGTCGCGCGGTCGACGGGCCGGGCCCGTGGGACGACGGCAGAGACCTCGACATGGCAGAGACCGATCACGACGCGGCACCGGTCTCCACCGGGGTGACCGGCCTCGACCACATCCTGGCCGGCGGCTACGCGTCCCAGCGCTCGCACCTCATCGAGGGGCGGCCCGGATCCGGCAAGACGACGCTGGCGATGCAGTTCCTCCTCGACGGCGTGCGCCGGGGCGAGCGCTGCCTGTACATCACGCTCTCGGAGAGCCGGCGCGAGCTCCTGAACGTCGCGGAGCGCCACGGCTGGTCCCTCGACGGCATCGAGATCTGCGAGCTCGTCGCGCCGGAACTCAGCCTCGATCCCGGGCAGCAGCAGAGCCTCGTACACTCGTCCGACCTCGAACTCGGCGAGACCGTCCGGATGGCGATCGCCGAGATCGAGCGGCTCAAGCCGCAGCGCGTCGTGTTCGACAGCCTCTCGGAGATCCGGGCGCTCTCGCAGGGATCGCTGCGCTACCGCAGGCAGGTCCACGCCCTGCGCAGCTTCCTGCTCATCCAGAACACCACGGCACTGCTCCTCGACGATCTCACCGCCGAGACGGACGACCTGAACCTGCACAGTCTCAGCCATGCCGTGGTCCGGCTGGAGCAGCTCGCGCCTCTGTACGGCGGCGAGCGCCGGCGCCTGCGCGTGATCAAGATGCGCGGCACGCCGTTCCGGGGCGGGTTCCACGACTACATCATCCGGCGCGGCGGGCTCACGGTGTTCCCACGCCTCGTCGCGGCCGACCATCTCGGCACCTTCCCCGACGACCAGTGCGGCACGGGCAGCCCCGAACTGGACCAACTGCTCGGCGGCGGCCTCGACCGGGGCACCAGCACGATGCTGATCGGCCCGTCCGGCGTCGGCAAGTCCACGGTGGCGCTCACCTGCGTCACCGCGGCGATCGCCCGCGGCGAGCGGGCGCTGATCCTCAGCTTCGACGAGACCACCGGCGTCCTCAGTCGCCGGGCCCGCGGCCTCGCCATGCCGGTCGACGACGCGATCGCCGCCGGAGCGCTCATCGTCGAGCAGATCGACCCGGCCGAGGTCTCGCCCGGCGAGCTCGCCGACATCGTCCAGAACGCGGTCGAGCACGAGCGCGTGACGATGGTCGTGATCGACTCCCTGACCGGCTATCACAACGCCATGCCGGAGGAGAATTTTCTGCTCCTGCAGATGCACGAGTTGCTGACCTACCTGAACCAGCAGGGCGTGCTCTCGCTCCTCGTCCTGGCCCAGCACGGCATGATCGGGGCGATGGGCACGAACGTGGATCTCACCTACCTCAGCGACACGATCCTGCTGTTCCGCACCTTCGAGGCCGAGGGGCGGCTGCGGCGCGCAATCTCGGTCGTGAAGAAGCGCACCGGCAGCCACGAGGACGCGATCCGCGAATTGCGGATCGACTCCGACGGGATCCGCGTTGGCGAACCGCTCAGCGCATTCCGAGGTATCATGACCGGCGTTCCGACATTCGAGGGTGAGCGGTCGTCCCTCCTGCCGATCCGCGCGGCTGATGAGTGAGGCTGAACTGCCGGTTCTTATCTTCACGCCGGGTGGCCGCGACGCGGTCGTCGCCGCGACCATCCTCGGTGAGGCGCGGATCGCATCACAGGTGTGCGCCAACCTCGCCGAGGTGGTTTCCCGGCTCGACACGGCCGCCGGCGCGATCCTGACCGAGGAGGCGCTGCTGTCCTCGAACCGGCAGGCGCTGGCGGACTGGATCGCAGCGCAGCCGCCCTGGTCCGATTTCCCGTTCATCCTCCTGCGGCTGCGGGGCGCCGAGCCCAACGCGCAGCTGACCGACATGCTGGGCAACGTCAGCGTGCTGGAACGCCCGTTCCATCCGGCGACGCTGGTCATGGCCGCCCGCTCCGCCCATCGCGCCAAGCGCCGGCAGCTCGAGGCGCGGGCCTACCTTGAGGAGCGCGAGCGCACGACCGAGCGGCAGGCGCTCCTGATCCGCGAGCTGCATCACCGGGTGAAGAACACGCTGGCGACCGTGCAGGCGCTGCTCGGGGCCTCGGCCCGGTCCGCCACCAGCGTCGACGCGTTCTACGCGGCGTTCTCGGCGCGGGTGATCTCGCTGGCCAAGACCCACAATCTCCTGACCGAGGATTACTGGCAGCAGGCGCCCCTGCGCGAGATGCTGATGAACGAGTTAGGCCCCTACAACGACGTCGAGGGCGCCCGCATCAAGCTGGAGGGCCCCGCGATCGACCTGATGGGCGACCTCGCGGTCCCGACCGGCATGGCCATCCACGAGCTGACGACCAACGCGGCCAAGCACGGCGCACTGTCCGTTCCGGAAGGCCGGATCGCGATCCGCTGGGATATCGAACAGACGCCGGCCGCGCGCATGCTCCACCTGGACTGGACCGAGCGGGGCGGTCCGGCCACGGAGCCTCCGACGCGGAAGGGCTTCGGCTCGACGCTGCTGCAGCGCGTGCTGAAGGTCCAGTGTCAGGCGGAGATCGCCTTCGACTTCCAGCCCTCGGGACTGCGTTTCACGATGCGGGCGCCCCTGCCCGAGACGCGCGTCGTTCCGGCCTATTGAGAGCACCGCCCTTCCGGATTCGGGTGCGTCGCGGGCCGACCGCGGCATACGTGCCGTCACCATGTGCGCTTACACACAGATGTGTGTGGCAACATGCGGCTCAGTTCGAACTTATCGCAGGTGCGAGATTTGGATTGTCGCATCACAGCGGCATGTCGTTCGATGAATAAGTTCGCACCTCTCGTGGCAGCCATCCTGGCATGGGCCGCCTTCGGAACCTGGGCCGAGGCCCGGCGCTCGGCGCTCCAGAAGGACATCCCGGCGCTGCGTCCAGGGATCGAGGCCGATCTGGCCGCGCGCAACTGCCCGAACGTCCGGATCGATACGGAGCGGTTCCGCCAGTTCTCGCGAGAGAACCACCTCAACCACGCCGACTTCTTCACGAAGAAGCGCTCGGTTGCCTTGCAGCAGGACCTCGATGCGGAGCTGGCGCAGTTCCGCGAGCGCCCCGAGGAGGCCTGCGCGCAGATGTGGACCAAGTACGGCGACGACGGAACCGTGCTGCCCCTCCTCGCCCGCAAGTAGGCGCCCGGCCGGCCGCTTCGGACCCTGCCAGATGCGCACCGTCGGCAACGGCGCATCCGGCGCTGGCGGTCCATCCGGCCGCCTCGGCTCTCCTCGCCGCCGCGCAGATCCGGAGATCCGGGGGCGGCGATTCGGTTCCAAGGCTTCCCGCGTTCCGAGGTCCGTCTTCTCCCGTTTCGCCGGACGGGAGACTGAACCTCCGGTTTTTGCCAGACCAGACCGCCGGATCGCAAGAAATCATCGCCCGTTCGCGCGGCGGTCGAGATCAAAGCGCATGCCGGACGCACGATTTCGAGGAGAACGTTTTTCCTTCACAGAAGAATTGGGAACGTCATTTCATTGACGGCGGGAGACCCGACCATCAATTCTAGCGGCCTGTTCGGATGTCCGGCCGCGCACTCCCCGCTCCTCGCGATCGGGGCGGTCCGCCATCCTGTTCCACTGCAAGGCATCCGGAATGACACGACCGAGACTCGTCGGGCTGAGCGCGAACGTGCAACGGCCCTCCAAGACCCGCACGCTGGTGGATGCCGTGCTGCGCGAGGCCAGCGCCCGGGCCCCCCTAGACGCGCGCATCCTCGACTTCGTCGATGCCGGAGCCGGCCTCGGCGCTGCCTGGGCCCGCGATCAGCTCTCGCCGGCGGCGCGCGGCGTGCTCGCGGCCATCGAGGACGCGGACGGACTGGTGGTCGGCTCGCCGGTCTACAAGGGCGCCTATACCGGCCTGTTCAAGCACCTGTTCGATCTGGTCGATCCGGGGGCGCTGGCTGGTAAGCCCGTGGCGATCGTGGCCACGGGCGGCGGCGCGCGCCACGCGCTCGTGGTCGAGCACGCCTTCCGGCCGCTCTTCGGCTTCTTCGGCGCGCTCCAGATCCCCACCGCGGTCTACGCCTCCGATCCCGATTTCAGCGATGGCGTCCTCACCGAGGGCGGCGTGCGCGCCCGCGCCGCGGAAGCCGGCGGGCAGCTCGCCGCGCTGCTCGTGCACCGGGCGGCGTCCGCCGCGCCCTCTGCCGCTCGCTCCGCCGCGCCCCTCGCCCTCGCCGCCGCCGAGTGAACCGGGCAATGGTCGACCGCCGCGCCCTGCTGGCCGCCCTCGCGGGCCTGCCACTCGCACCGGCCCTGGCTCCGGATGCCCGCGCGGCCGAGCCCGGCGTGATGCGGATCGGCTACCAGAAGAACGGCATCCTGGTCGTCGCCAAGCAGCAGGGCCTGATCGAGAAGCGCCTTGAGCCGCTCGGGCAGACGGTACGCTGGACCGAGTTCTCGTTCGGGCCGCCGCTGCTCGAAGCCTTGTCGCTGGACGGGATCGATTTCGGGCAGACCGGCGACGCGCCGCCGATCTTCGCCCAGGCCGCCCGGTCCAACCTCGTCTACGCGGCCGCTCAGGAGGCCGGCGGCTCTGGGCTCGGGATCCTGCTGCCGAAGGGCTCGGGGATCCGCACCCTGGCCGACCTCAAGGGCAAGCGCGTCGCCTTCGCAAAGGCGTCGAGCGCCCACAACCTGACCATCGCGGCCCTCGAGAAGGCGGGCCTGACCTACGCCGATATCGAGCCGGTGACCCTGGCGCCGGCCGATGCTGCGGCAGCCTTCGCCCGGGGCAGCATCGATGCCTGGACGATCTGGGATCCGTACTTCGCCATCGCCGAGGCGGGGGAGGGGGTCCGCGTCCTGGCGCTCGCCACCAACATCGCCCTGCAGAACAACTTCTTCCTGGCGAGCCGGCCCTTCGCGGAGAGCCGGGGCGCCGCGCTGGCCGCCACCATCGACGCTCTCGCCGAGGTGGCGGCGTGGTGCACGCAGAACCGCGGCGCCGTCGCCGACCTCCTGTCGCAGGGCACCGGCGTGCCCCTGGCCGCGACCCGCCGCGCGGTGGACCGGACCGATTACGTGATCGGACCGATGACCGACCGGGTGATCGCCGCGCAGCAGCGGGTCGCCGACCGGTTCCACGCCCTGAAGCTGATCCCGAAGCCGATCCGGATCGCCGACGCGGTCTGGACGGCGCCCGCCCGCAACGGCTGAGAACGACCGCTGAGAGCCATGACCGACCGAACGCCCCGCGCCCTGCCCCTGTCGCCCGTGAGCGGCCCCGCCCCGAGCCGCCGCCTGCTCCTGTCCGCCGGCCTCGGCCTCGCCGCGACCGCGGCTCTGCGCCCGGCCCGGGCGGCGGGCAGCATCCGGATCGGCTACCAGAAATACGGCTCCCTCGTGCTGCTGAAGGGCCGCGGCACCCTTGAGAAGGCGCTCCAGCCTTTGGGCACCACAGTGTCGTGGTCCGAGTTCCCCTCCGGCCCGCCGCTCTTGGAAGCGCTGAATGCCGGGGCGATCGATTTCGGCTCGGCCGGCGAGGCGCCGCCGATCTTCGCCCAGGCCGCGAGCGCGGACCTGCGCTACGTCGCCACCGAGCCGCCGGCCCCGCGGGGCGAGGCGATCCTCGTGCCCAAGGACAGCCCGATCCGCAGCGTCGCCGACCTGCGCGGCAGGACCATCGCCCTCAACAAGGGGTCGAACGTTCACTACCTTCTGGTGCGCGCCTTGGAGCAGGCGGGCGTCCCGTACGACGCGGTGAAGCTCGCTTTCCTGGCGCCCTCGGATGCCAATGCCGCCTTCGTGCGCGGATCCGTCGATGCCTGGGTGATCTGGGACCCGTTCCAGGCAGCCGCCGAGCGCGCCACGGGTGCTCGGGTCTTGGTCGACGGGCGGGGAATCGGCGGCCAGGCGCTCGCCCCCAACCGCCAGTTCTACCTGTCCCGGCGCGGCTTCACCGAGACGAGTCCCGAGATCGTCTCGGCCGTGCTCACGGCGATCGGGGAGGTCGATGCCTGGGCCGAGGGCCACGCCGACGCCGTGGCGGCGGAGCTCGCTCCCTCGGTCGGCATTCCCGCGCCGGTCCTCAGCGTGGCGCTGGGGCGCCTGTCCTACGGCGTCGCGCCCCTCGACGCGGCCGCGATCGCCGACCAGCAGAAGGTCGCGGACGCCTTCCACGGTCTCGGTCTCCTGCCGAAGCCGATCCGGGTCGCCGACGCGGTGTGGACCCCGCCCGCGCGCAAGGCCGACAACAGGGCGGAGAGCCGCTGATGCGCCCCTCCAAGCTCGAGCGCCTGCGCGACACGGCCCTGCCCTGGCTGGTGCCAGCCGTGATCCTCCTCGGGTGGCAGGCCGCGGTCTCATCCGGCCTCGTCTCCAACCGGTTCATGCCGGCACCCCTCGACGTGGTCCGGGCCGGCTGGGAGGCCGGGCGGACCGGGGAACTCTGGACCAATCTCGGCGTCAGCACCCTGCGAGCGCTCGCGGGCTTCGTGGTCGGCGGCGGCATCGGCTTCGCGCTCGGCCTCGCCAACGGCCTGTCGCGCCTGTCGGAGCGGCTGACCGACACCTCGGTGCAGATGGTGCGCAACGTACCGCACCTGTCGCTGATCCCGCTGGTGATCCTGTGGTTCGGCATCGGCGAGGAGGCCAAGCTGTTCCTGGTGGCGCTGGGCGTGTTCTTCCCGATCTACGCCAACACCCTGCACGGCATCCGCTCGGTGGATCCGGGCCTCGTCGAGATGGGCCGGGTCTACGGCATGTCGCGCACCGAGCTGTTCACCCGGGTGGTGCTGCCCGGCGCCCTGCCGTCGATCTTCGTGGGCCTGCGTTACGCACTGGGCATCATGTGGCTGACGCTGATCGTCGCCGAGACGATCTCCGCCTCGTCGGGACTCGGCTACATGGCCATGCAGGCCCGCGAATTCATGCTGGTCGACGTCGTCGTGCTGGCGATCCTGATCTACGCCGCCCTCGGCAAGCTCGCCGACGCCCTGACCCGCCAGCTCGAGCGCGCCTGCCTCGCCTGGAACCCCGCCTACAGGAGCGCCTGATGCTGCTCGACGCCGTCCGCCGCGAGGCGCTTCCCGACCAGAGCTCCGATCCGCGGCATGCGGGCGGCGAGGCGGGCCACCACGTCGGCAGCCCCGCATCGGGGCGCGCTGCCGCGGAGCCCGCCGGGCGCGGGATCGCCGTCACCGTCCGCGACCTGCACAAGAGCTTCGACGGCAACGCCGTCATCGAGGGGCTGAACCTGTTCCTGCCGGCCGGCGGCTTCACCGCTGTCGTCGGCCGCTCCGGCTGCGGCAAGAGCACCCTGCTCCGCCTGATCCTCGGACTGGAGACGCCCACCGGCGGCCGGATCGATCTCGAAGGGCCGGCCGGCAGCGCCCGCCGGTCCGAGCCGCCGAAGCGGATCATGTTCCAGGAGCCGCGCCTCCTGCCCTGGGCGCGGGTCGTCGACAACGTCGCGGTCGGCCTGTCCGGGCACGGCTCCCGGGCCGAACGGCGGGAGCGGGCGCGCGCCGCGCTCGCCGAGGTCGGCCTCGCCGACAAGGCCGGGCAGTGGCCCGCGACCCTGTCGGGCGGCCAGCGGCAGCGCGTGGCGCTGGCCCGGGCGCTGGTGAGCCGGCCGGGCCTGCTCGCCCTCGACGAGCCGCTCGGCGCCCTCGATGCCCTGACCCGGATCGACATGCAGGACCTGATCGAGCGGATCTGGCGGGCGCAGGGGTTCACCGCGCTCCTGGTCACCCACGACGTCGCCGAGGCGGTGGCGCTCGCCGACCGGATCCTCGTGGTTGAGGACGGCCGCATCGCCCTCGACCTGCGGGTCGAGGTGCCGCGTCCGCGCCGGCGCGGAGACCCGGATCTCGCACGCCTCGAAGGCCGCATCCTCGATCACCTGCTCGGCACCCCGCAGGCCCTCTAAGAGGCCTCACAGGTGCTGTGCCGCATCCGGACCCCGATCCGTCCTTCCGGGGCGCGCCGCAGGCGAGAGCCCGAAATCCGGACCTGCAGGCCCATCCGGATGGCATGCCTCATCCTGGCTCCTGGGGAAGCTCTGGATTCCGGGCTCCGCTGCGCGGCCCCGGAAGGACGCTACCATTCGTTCTCATCCATCACGGCAGCAATGGCAGGCACGGGCTTTTGTAGAAGCGCGTGATGTCGGAGAAACGGGCTTCCGATGTTCGCCCCATGCTCTGAACCGCAACGGAGATTCCGATGACCGCATCGACCGACGGGCGCGCCGACGTCCTCTGGTTCCTGCCGACCCACGGCGACGGGCGCTATCTCGGCGCTCAGGAAGGGGCCCGCGAGGTCTCGATCGACTATCTCCGGCAGATCGCTCAAGGCGCCGACGAGCTCGGCTATTACGGCGTGCTGCTGCCGACCGGGCGCTCCTGCGAGGATTCCTGGATCGTCGCCTCGGCGCTGGCGCCGCTGACCAAGCGCCTGCGCTTCCTCGTGGCGGTGCGGCCGGGCCTGATGGAGCCCTCCGCGGCCGCCCGCATGACCGCGACCCTGGACCGGATCTCGGACGGGCGCCTCCTGATCAACGTCGTCACGGGCGGCGATCCGGTGGAACTCGCCGGCGACGGCGTGTTCCTGTCCCACGACGAGCGCTACGCCGTCACCGACGAGTTCCTGACGATCTGGCGCGGCCTGCTCGCGGGCGAGACCGTGACGTTCGAGGGGAAGCACCTGCGCACCGAGAACGGCCGGGTGATCTTCCCGCCGGTGCAGAAGCCCTATCCGCCGCTTTATTTCGGCGGCTCGTCGGCGCCCGGCATGGCGGTGGCGGCCGAGCATTGCGACGTCTACCTCACCTGGGGCGAGCCCCCGGCTCAGGTCGCCGAGAAGATTTCTGCCGCACGCCGCGCCGCCGAGGAGCGCGGAAAGATCTTCTCGTACGGTATCCGCCTGCACGTCATCGCCCGCGAGACCGAGGCCGAGGCCTGGGACGCCGCCGAGAAGCTGATCTCGAAGCTCGACGACGCCACCATCGCCAAGGCGCAGGAGACCCTCAAGCGGCAGGATTCCGTGGGCCAGAGCCGGATGATGGCGCTCCATGGCGGCAATCGCGACAAGCTCGTGGTAGCGCCGAACCTCTGGGCCGGCGTCGGCCTGGTCCGCGGCGGCGCCGGAACGGCCCTGGTCGGCTCGGCCGATCAGGTCGCCGACCGGATGAAGGAGTATATCGATCTCGGGATCGACCGCTTCATCCTCTCGGGCTACCCGCACCTGGAGGAGGCCTATCGCTTCGCCGAGCTAGTCTTCCCGAAGCTGCCGCTCCGCGCCACGACGGGCCGGCCGGTCGGCAATGCCCGCAACGACGGCCCGTTCGGCGAAATCATCGCCAACGACCTTGTGCCGGCCCGCCGCGTCGGCGCGCATTGACCGGAGGCGGTCCCGCCGACGGTCCAGGGCATGGCTGATCTGCGTTCGGCCGGTCCGGGCGTCATCGTCATGCCATGCTTGGCGCCCATCCGCCCCGCCCATCGCCGCGCGACGCGCTCGCGCGGCCTGGACGAGCGAAGGATTTCGATGACTGCGACCAAGACGGCCTTCCTGGCCATCGGTCTGTGCCTCGGCCCCGCCGCGGCCTTCGCGGAGCAATCCCCAGCCCGGGAAGCGCTCAAGCAATACTGCACCGGCGACTACATGGATTACTGCAGCGCCTATGCGCCGGGCGGTCCGGAAGTCGAGGCCTGTTTCAAGGCCAATCTCAAGAAGCTCTCGGCCAATTGCTCGGCGGCGATCACCGCCTACAAGAAGGAGCAGCGGGCGACCAAGCGGGTCAGCGAGGCGCGCTGAGCACCGGAGCCCGTCGCGTCAGCGCACGCTGATCCCGGGACCGCCGCCAGCGCGAGCCGCTTCCGATCACGTCGGGACAGGATCCGCTTTCCCGTTCAGGCACGGGACGTGTCGGCAGCACCGTCATCGCCGTGTCGATGGCCCACACTCGCTGATCAGCTCCGTCTTTCCGGGGCGCCGGAGGCGAGCCTGGAATCCAGAAGCGCAGTTGGCGCAAGTCCCTGGCATGTCGGCGCTTCTGCATCCTGGGCTCCGCTGCGCGGCCCCGGGATGACGGGGCGAAGCCTGTGCTGCGGCCACGCAAGGCCGCGGATTGAGACCTCCCCCGGATCGACAGGTAGAACCGGCTCCCCGGGTAGCCCTTGGCCCGCACGGGCGCGGGTGACCAGTGACGCCTGTCCTGGTCCATGTCGTATCGCGATCGGAAGCGGTGCTGGTGACGCGCGGTCCGTCCCCGGCGATCCCCGCCAATATCGCCGGGCCGAAGCGACCTGGAAGCGGCCTGCACGATAATTTAAGCCCGCAACTGCCATCGGGTAAGGACTGGCGCGGCTCAGTTCAGGTCCTGCGATTCGGCGACGATCCGTGCGCGTGATTGCATGGGATCTGCAAGGTCCGCCCCATCGGGATTTCGAGACGCGGGTACCGTGCCGATGACGACATCCAACCTGACGTCCGCCGCGACCGCCTCCCGGGCCGGCGGCCGCGAGGCCGTGCTGCGCGGGGCGCGCATCGCCGCCGCCGCGTCTGTCACCGTGATGGTGCTGCTGCTCGACCTCATCAGCTACTCCCAGCTGATCTTCTCGGGACCGCTGGCGGAGAGCCGCGCGGCCGGCCTGTCGGCGCTGCTGGCGGCCTACGTGCTCGGCAGCCTCGTCTTCATCGCGCTTCGGCGCACCGCGCGGATCTCGCTGTCCTTCATCGGCGCGGCCGCGATCGTGCAGGCGGCGATCGCCGCGGCGGTTGCCGGGCAGCTCGAGGCGGCGGGCATCACCGATCCGGAGACGGTCGGTCAGCTCGTCCTCGTCGCCTGCGGCGTCTCGACCTTCGCCACCGGCGTGATCTTCGCGCTTCTCGGCACCCTGCGGGCCTCCCTGCTGGTGCAGCTTCTGCCCTATCCGGTGCTCGCCGGCTTCCTCGGCGGCGTCGGGCTGCTGTTCCTGCGCAGCGGCGTGCAGATCGGCGGCCATGTCGACGATCCGCTCGCGGCCTTGCTCCGCGCCATCGACCCCGCGAACCTCGATCCGGGCCGGATCGAGGCCGGCGCGCTCGCGCGCATCGCCCTGACCCTCGGCATCGGGTTCTGCGCCTTCTACCTGCCCCGGATCGTCCGGCACTGGGGCACCTATCCCACGGTCATCCTGTCGAGCCTCGCCGTGGTCCATCTCGGGCTGGCCTGGACGGGCACGAGCGTCGCCGCCGGGCAGGCATCCGGATGGCTGATCGAGCCGCTGCCGGCGGGATCGCTGCTGCGGCCGCCCGCCATCGGCAGCCTGCTGGCCTTCGATCCGCACCTGCTCCTGCCGATCTGGCCCAAGATCGCCACCCTCGTCGTCGTCGCGGTGATCATCCAGATCCTCTACGTGGTGAGCGTCGAGCTGGAGATCCGGCGCGACCTCGACATCGACCGGATGTTCGTCGCTTCGGGCGCCACCAACTTGGTCGGCAGCCTGTTCGGCAGTTCCGCGATGGGCTTCGGCCGAACCTCGACGCTGCTGCTGCACAATATCGGCGGCGGCCACTGGCTCGGCTGGTGGCTGACCCTCGCGGTCATGGCGGCTCTGCTCATCGTCGGCGCGAGCCCCCTGGCGCTGCTGCCCCGCCCGCTGGCCGGCGGCGCCCTGATCGCCATCGGCATCGGGCTTCTGTTCAACCTCGGCGTCGCCACCCGGACCCTGCCGGGTTGGGAGATCGCCATCGCACTGGTCGTGTGCGCCGCCACTGCGGTCTTCGGGGCCACCACGGGCTTCCTCGTCGGCGTCCTGCTGGCGATCCTGATCTTCGGGGTCCAGTACGGGCAGATCGGCGCAATCCGCCGGTCGCTCTCCGGGGCGGAACGGCGCAGCAGCGTCATCCGCGGTCCCGACGCGGCCGCGCGGCTCGAGGCGGCCGGCGGCCGGACCCGGATCTACACCCTGCAGGGCTACCTGTTCTTCCTCAACGCGCAGGCGATCTACCGACGGGCCGCGGCGGAGGCCGGGGATCTGCGCGTCCTGATCCTGGATTTCCGCGAGACCGTGGGGCTCGACAGCTCGGCGCTGATCGCGTTCCGCAAGGTCGGCCAGCTCGCCGAGCAGCGGCGCTTCGACGTGCTGCTGGTCCATCTCGATCCAACAGCGCGCCTGCAGATCACCCGCAACGCTCTCGCCGTCGGCGCGCATGTCCGGATCCTCGACACGCTGGACGAGGCCCTGCGCGCCGCCGAGGCGACACTGCTGGCGGAAGCCGGTGGCGCCGGCCCGGGGGAGGTCGCCCTCTTCGCCCGGCACATGGCTGACCGGCTGGGCCGCACGGTCGGACCGGAGGACTTCGCCCCGTATCTCACGGTCCGCGCGCTGGCGGCGGGCGAGGCGCTGATGCGCCAGGGGGAGGCGGCCGATGCGCTCTACTTCCTAGAGCAGGGCGTAGTTTCCATCGAGATGGAGGTGGCCGGCCGCGGCAACCTGCGCCTGCGCACCACCACGGCGGGCACGGTGATCGGCGAGATCGCGCTGGTTCAGGGCGGGCGGCGCACCGCGACCGCGATCGCCGAGAGCCCCTGCCGGGTGGTCGGCATCGACCGCGCCGCCCTCGCCCGGATGGAGCGGGAGCGCCCGGACCTCGCGCTCACCTTCCAGCGCTTCCTGATCCTGGAACTGGCCGGCAAGGTCTCCGACACGAACCGGTTGCTTGAGGCGGAGATGCAGTGATGTGCCTGGGGGCGCCCGCCGTCCCGATTGCGGGTCAGGCCGCCGCCAGCATCACGGCGAGCCCGAGATGGGTGACTTGGTGCAGGAACTGGTCGATGCCGATCAGCCACCAGAACCGGGCATCCGTGGTCGGCAGGCGGGTCCGCTGACCGACCAGCACCTTGCCGCGGTCGATCCCCGTGTGGATCGCGAAATCGACGAGCGCCAGCCACCACAGGGCCGGTTGCACCGCGAGCGCGATCACCAGCGTGCCGAGGCCATGCAGGCCGGTATGGGCGCAGAGGGGGGCGAGCCAGGCGGAAGGGTGCTGCTTTCCCTGCGCCATCCAGTTGGTCTGAAAGAAGAAATCCGCCGCGATGTGCTTCACGGCGAATGCGAGGACCAGCAGCGCGAAGGCACCCACCGGGACAAGCGTATCGACGGACGGCATCGCGGCCCTGGCTCTCCTGCCGCCATCCTGCGGGGAGGGGTTCGGATGCGCGCTCCGCGCCCCGAATCGAGGAAGCGCCAGCATACACGCGCCGGCCGACCCTGGCGCCCGTCGAAATCCGGCCCGGTGACCGGGCCTTCCCCGGGCGCCCCGCCGCAGACTTCAGGATCCGGATCGGTTATTCGCCTGCCGGCGCACAGATGTTCAATCTATTTCCACGAACAATGATTGCCCGAGCAAGTTTTAACTATTCCAATCCGCAAAGATAGACATTGTTACACGATTCAATCGCATGATAGCGGTCCCGCCGGCATGAACCATGAGGGTAGGATATTGTGAGCGGGACAGGGGCGGCCTGGACGTGCGACCCCGGCCTCTCCGGCCAGAGAAGCGCCCCGGCCCCGGCGCACCGGACCGGCCGGCAGCCGCCGGGCGAATCCTGGAACCTCGCGGCGTTCGAGCGTCACCGCGCCGCCTACCTTGCGCAGGCGCGCCGCATCCTCGGCTGCCCGGCGCAGGCGGAGGACGTGATCCAGGACGTGGTGCTCCGGCTCATCGCCGATCCGCCCAGAGCCGAAACGGTCATCCAGGCCGCCTATGTCGGGCGGATGGTGCGCAATCTCGCCCTCGACCGGGCGCGGCGGCAGGGTTTCGAGCGGCGCCTGTTCACCGGCCTCGACGCCGCGCCGGACCCGGTCGATCCCGGCACGGGAACCCCCGAGGCGGCCGCGGCCTCGCGCGAATCCCTGCGGCAGGTGGAGGCCGCGGTCGCCGAGATGCCGGAGCCGGTGCGCACGGCCTTCCAGCTCCACCGGGTCGAGGGGGTTCCGCAGATCGAGATCGCGGCCCGGCTGGGGGTCTCACGCGCCCTGGTGTGCGGCCTCGTCCACCGGGGTCACCTGCACTGCCTCGCGGCCCTCGACCGGCGTTGCGGCGCCTGTCCGGCGCGCACCGACGCACCACGCGAACTTCAGCGCCAGGCCGAGCCCGTCGGCCGGAAACGCGGCCAGGAACGGGGCCGCGACCCGGTTGGCGAGCATCCCCATGCCTAGGCCGGTAGGGCGGGGGGTCGCGGCACGGCGTCGGCGGCTGCCGCCCCCGGCACCCACAGCCGGTCACGGACGAAGTGCTCGCGCGACAGGGCGACCAGGGCCGCGCGCTTGTGGGGGAAATCGATGGTGGCAACCGTCGCGAAGCCGGAGGCGTGGAGGTTCCGGATCTGCTGGGCGTGATCGGCCCGCGGCTCGCCGACAATGCGCTGCGTGCGCGGCTCGTCGAGGAACAGGTAGTGCATCAGCGACGGCAGCCAGGCCGAGAGATAGGGGCGCCCGCGCACGGCTTCGTCGCCGATCGCCACGTGCCAGCCGCGATCGTAGGGGCCGGATTCATAGAGCGGCCCGAGGCGGCTCTCCCGCGCCCAGTACAATTCGAAATAGCCGAACGGCTTCCCGTCGAGGCAGCCGAACAGCGGCAGGATCGCGGGGTCGGCCTGAAGCTTGGCGATGGCGGCGGCGTGCGTCGCGAGGGTGCCGGCCTCCTGCCAGATCGCGGCGACCCGGGGGTCGTTCATCCAGGCCGAGAACAGGGCGACGTCGCCGGGCTCCGTCATCGTGCGGAAGCTCAAGCATCGGCCGAGCCATGGGATCACCCGCGCGTAGACGATGCCGGCAGGCGTCTCGGGCCGCAGCGGGTGGCGGCGGCCAGCCGTTGCGGTGAACAGCTCAGGGAAGGGCGGCCGAGCCGCCGGGAGCCAGCGGCCAGCGCATTGCCAGAGGAGCCCCGGCAGGATCTCGACGCCGTCGCCGACGCGCCGGGCCGCGCCGAGCTCGAGCAGGCGCCCGGACGTCGCCGAATCCGCCGCGACGGCGATGCGCAGAACGCGCACGTCCTGGGCGGTCAGCGCCTCGGCGCGCGCCAGGATCGCCTCCACGGCCGCCGCCGGCTCGACCGGTTCGGCGACGCGGATCACCGGGGCCTCCGGGGGGCCGTCCAGGGCGAGCGGCACCTGCGCGGCCGCGTGCGCCCGTTCATCCTCGATCCATGCAGGATGCGCGCGCGCGTCGCGCATCGGGGCCCTCGAAGCGTCCGTCATCGGTCCTCCGCGTGTCGCCGGCACCTCCCTGACGGATGGGGCCGCCCGGCGTTCAGCGGTTTCGTGCGGTCGCTGCCCCGGCGATCCCGAGGGGCGCGGCCGTGAACGGCGCCCCGCCTCAACCGTCACTCCGCCGAAGCCCGGAATGGTGCAGGAGCGAGCGGATGGACAGGCCGGCCGGCCAGGGGGCGATACCGGGGGCGGACATGGCCGCAGACGCGACCGCGGACTGGACCCGAGGGCCGGCGGTGGCCTTCGCCTGCGCGGCCGCCCGCGTCCGACGGATGGCCCGGGTTGCGGATCGGCACGTCTTCGAACAGGCCGCTCAAGCTGCTCCTCGGATCGCCGCCTGACCATGCGCGACCCCGAACCGACCTTCGAGACTCTGCGCGACGCCCACGTGGCGGCGCTCACCGGCTCCCTGATCGACGGCCTCGCGGACGGCCCCGAAGGCGCGGGCTACGTCTGGTCGCGGAGCATCCCGGACCCGACCCTGAACTTCGCCTTCGGGGTGCACGGGCCCGACCAGTTCGCCTGGGCGGGAGCAGCCGCCCTCGGGCGCGCCCGGGCACCGGCCTTCCTGGCCAGGGACGAGGCGGAGGTCGCGCTGCTGCGCGCCCTGTTCGAGCCCGCCATCCTCTACCGGGCGAGCTGGATGGTGGCCCGGGCGCTGCCGGCGCCATCCGCGTCCTGCCGCACCGTCACCGTGCAGGCCACGCCCGCACCAGGGCCGGATTTCGAGCGGGTCTTCGCCCATCTGTCCGACGCGCCGGGCGTGCGGACGCATCTGCGCCGCTTCTACATCCCGGCGCTGCGCGCGGCTCGGGGCCGGCCCGGCCTCACGGCGCTGCACCTCGTCCTGCGCGACGCCGCCGGTCCCGCGGCCTGCGCCAGCCTCTACCTGCGCGGCGACACGGCAGGGCTGTACAATGTCGGCACGCGGGCCGACCGGCAGCGCCGCGGGCTCGGCACCGCCGTGACCGTTGCGGCCCTCTGCGAGGCGCGGGCGCGCGGGGCCGCGCAGGTCTTCCTGCAATGCCCGGCCGGCGGCAGGATCGAGGCGCTCTACGCCCGGGCGGGGTTCCGGACGGTCTGCACGCCCACCCTGCTGTGCACCAGCCCGCCCTGATCGGGATCCGCTCAGAACGGCTCCGCACCATACCCGTAGGGTGTGAGACTGAGGACGAATCCGATCTCCGCCTCTGCGTCGCCGAGGACCAGCGCACTGGCCGGCCCGGCCACGATCTTGCCCCCGCCCTCCGCCCGGGCCGCGTACCGACCGCGAGACCCGACCGTCGCCAATGCCGCGAGGGCGCGCCGTGCCGCCCGCGGGCAGCGAACGCCGTTCTCGTCGAGCCAGACCACCTCGTCGGCGGGCCAGACCCGCAGGGGCAGGGGGTCTCGGGTGCCGCGCGAAAGCCGCCGCACAGGAGCCGCCAGGAACGCGCGAATCCTCACGGCCGGCCGACCCAGGCCGCGCGCAGGACCCGGAGGGGCGCCGCCGGAGAGGCCGTCCTGGCCGGCGCGCGACGGGGCGCATTCGGGTGATGCGGCCGCCCCGCGGACGGGACCGCGTCGATTGCCACCGTGCGGGCGAGCGCCGCGGCCAGGGGAGCGTAATCGGCCAAGTGCACGCCATCCCGGTGGAGACCCGGGCCGGCGAGCCCTCCGGCGCCGGCGCGCCACGCCGCGAACGGGTCGAAATAGGTGTGGTCCCCGTCCGCGCACAGCGCCGCCAAGCGCTCGGAGAAAACCGCGACGGCCGCGGGATCCCGGCCGGTCGCCTCGATACCGATCGGCGGGACGGCGGCGACGAAGATCTGCGCCGACCACGCCTCCAGGCTGCGCAGGATGCGCCGGACATCCGCCGCGAACCGGTCGACGGCGCGGACTCGCTCGGGATGACGCCAGCGCTGGATGTCGTTGGTGCCGATGATCAGCACCGCCGCCGCGCAGCGGACCGGAACGCGCAGCGCGCCGAGATGGCGGCCGCAATCGGCCGCAGTGCTGCCGCCGACGGCGATGTTGATGCAGGGCCGGCCGTTGAATTCCGGCGCTCCGACGAACTCGGCGTGGGAATTGCCGGCCAGCAGCACGCTGTCGGGCGCGGCCGTCCCGAGTGCCGCGTGGATGCCGGGACGCCGTTCCGCGAAGCGGCGCCCGACGATGCGCCCGTGTTGCCAGTGCCGGGCGGCGGTCTCGATCCAATGGGCGCCCATGGCTGTCCTGATCAGGCGTGGGGAATCGGCCGCTCCCGGACGGCCGGGACCGGAGGGCAATGGATGCGGGCAGGCCTATCGGCCGGATACAGACCGCAACACGCCGCGCATGGCCGGACGACTTGCCGCCGCGCGATGAAGCACCGGGAACACTTGGAAAGACGATCCGAGACAGCGGATCACCGTTCCGGTATATATGTGGGAAGATTTCACACGTCAATCAGGAGGCGTGGTGCATCAGCTTCGGACCGGAACCGGCACGCCTTCCGGCCGTCGCGGCGCCGCGCTAGGTCGGTGGTTGCGGGGCGCCGTCGGCCGCCCGGAACCGTCGGGGAGCCAGGATGGTCAGCGCGATGATCAGGGATCGGGTCTTCATCGTCACGGGCGCGGGCTCGGGCCTGGGCGAGGCGACGGCGCGCGGCCTCGTGGCAGCGGGCGCCCGGGTGGTCGTCGCCGACATCGCCCGGGAGGCCGGTGCGCGCGTGGCGGCGGATCTCGGGGCGCAGGCCCGCTTCGCCGAGACCGACGTCACCCGCGAGGCGGATGGCGCGGCGGCAGTCCGGGCGGCGCTGGACGCGTTCGGGCACTTGCACGGGCTCGTGAACTGCGCCGGCATCGCCGCGGGCGAGAAGGTGGTGGGGCGCGACGGGCCGCATCGGCTCGAGACCTTCGCGCGGGCGGTCTCGATCAACCTCGTCGGCACCTTCAACATGATCCGGCTGGCGGCCGAGGCCATCGCCCGCGAGGTACCGGACGCGGCCGGCGCCCGGGGCGTGATCGTCAACACCGCCTCGATCGCGGCCTTCGACGGCCAGATCGGGCAGGCCGCCTACGCGGCCTCGAAGGGCGGCATCGTCTCGATGACCCTGCCGATTGCCCGAGAACTCGCCCGCCACGGCATCCGGGTCGTCACCATCGCGCCGGGCATCTTCGAGACGCCCATGATGGCGGGGCTGCCCCAGGACGTGCAGGAGACGCTCGGCCGGAGCGTGCCGTTCCCGCCACGGCTAGGCCGCCCGTCGGAATACGCCGACCTCGTCCGCCACATCTGCGAGAACCCGATGCTCAACGGCGAGACGATCCGCCTCGATGGGGCGCTGCGGATGCCGCCCCGCTGAGCCGCGTCAGCCGATTGACACGCTGGTCAGGACCCCGGCGGCCCGGCGGACCTCATCGGCGATCATTTCCTCGCTCGGTCCGTCGATCGGCATGTCGGACAGGATCGCCGCCACGTCGCGCTTCACGTCCTCGCGGATCTCCGGGTTCTCCTCGGAAAGCCGCCCGATCAGGACCCCGAGCACGATCTCCAGCGCCGAGAGCTTGGCGTGCAGGCGCGTGAACTCGTCCAGCGGCTCGGGCTCGTTCGCGGTCATGACCTGCTCCATCGAAGGGAAATCCGCCGTCGCCCAGGGCACGCCGGATCGTCCGCGTGTCATACAGGCGCGCCGGCCGTCCGTCTCGCCGGGCGGTCGATCCCGCGCCTTCCGGCTTCTCCGCTCGGGACGGCAGCCGAATTTTTCCCGATTGCGGGCAACCGGTTTTCCGGACCCGACGTTTCACGCTCCCGTGAATGAACCCGCAAAGGGACAGCTCGCCATGATCACCCGCCTCACCGCCGCAGCCGGCCTGCTCGCACTCTCCGCCAGCCTCGCCGTGGCCCAGACCCCCACCGCGACACCCGCCGAGACCGCCACGAAGGCCGACAGCAATCTGAAGGAGTGGCAGGTCGCCAAGGTCGCCAAGATCGGCCTCGCCCAGGCGTTGACCACCGCCGAGGCGCAGGGCGACGAGAAGGGCGGCCGCGCCATCGACGCCGATTTCGAGAAGGCCGACAGTAAGGATCCGGCCCATTACGCGATCAAAGTCGTCTACCCGAGCGGCAAGTTGGTGGAATACGGGATCAACGCCGATACCGGCGCTCTCTACAAAACCGAGAACCAGCCGTTCGAGCGCTACTTCACCCGGCTGAAGGCCTCCGACTTCCAGAACGCCAAGACCTCGCTGAAGGACGCGCTCGCCATCGCCGAGCAGAAGGCCGGCGGCGGCAAGGCCTACGAGGCCGAGGTCGAGAAGGACGGCTCCACGGTCCAGTACGAGATCAAGGTGGCCGGCGCCGACAAGGATCAGAAGATCAAGGTCGGCCCGGACGGGAAGGTTTTGAACTGAGTTGATCCCGGCCGCGCTGGTGAGCCATCAGCGCGGCCGCTGCATCCTGTCGCCCCGCCGGCCGGGGAGCCGAACCGCCTCCGCGGCGCTTCCCTCCCTGCATGCGGTCCGACGGCCGCGGACGGGGAGGGCGGCATGGCTTCGGGCGCGCAGGAGACCGAGGGCCATCTCGGCCGCCCCCACACCCGGATCGAGGGACTCGACAAGGTCACGGGCCGAGCCTTTTACAGCTCCGACCTCGTCGGCCCGGAGACGAAGGTCGCCCACGCCGCCCTGGTGACCAGCACCATCGCCCGGGGCCGGATCACCGGGTTCGACCTCGACGCCGCGAGGGCGGTGCCGGGCCTGCTCGGCCTCTTCACCCACCGCGACTTCGCGGGGGCGGTGGCCCCGGTGAAGCACCTGATGGTCGGCGGCTTCGCCAACAGCTCGCACCGGCCCCTCGACTCCGACACGGTGGCGTATGCCGGCCAGATCGTGGCGCTGGTCGTCGCCGAGACCCTGGAGGCTGCGGAGGCAGCGGCCGGTGCGGTCCGGGTCTCCTACGCTGAGGAGCCCGCCGCAGGGGGCTTCGACGCGCCCGGCGCCGAGACAGTGCGCCTCGCCGACCTGAAGCCCCACCACAAAGACATCACCCGGGGCGACGCCGAGGCGGGCTTGGCGGAGGCGGCTCTCCGCGTCGAGGCGCGCTACGAGACCCCGGTCCAGCACCACAACCCGATCGAGCTGTTCACCACCCGGGCCGCCTGGGACGGTGAGAGGCTCACCGTGCACGAGCCGACCCGCTATGTCGGCGCCGTGCAGCACGGGCTCGCGGCGCAGCTCGGGCTCGATCCCGCGAACGTGCGGGTGGTGGCGAGGCTGATCGGCGGCCATTTCGGCTCGAAATTCGCGCTGTCGCAGCACACGGCGCTGGTCGCCCTGGCGGCCAGGCGCCTCGGCCGGCCGGTCTCCCTGGTGCCGAGCCGGCGGCAATGCTTCACCATCGCCAATTACCGGCCGGAATCGCGCCATGGGATCCGCCTCGGCGCCGACCGGACGGGCCGGTTCACCGCCCTGGTGCACGAGGCCGAGACCGTGACCTCGCGCTTCGATCCCTTCGTCATGGAGGGCGCGGAGGTGACCGCGAGCCTCTACGCCTGCCCGAACATCCGCACCGAGGAACGGGCCGTGCGGGTCGACCGCAACACGCCCGGGCCGATGCGGGCGCCCCCGGAGGTGCCGTTCCTGTTCGCCCTGGAGAGCGCCGTCGACGAGATGGCGGTGGCGCTCGGCATGGACCCGATCGAACTGCGCCGGCGCAACGACACGGCGGTCGACCCGGTCTCGGGAAAACCGTTCTCGACCCGGCCGCTGATGGCCTGCTTCGCGGCGGGCGCGCAGGCCTTCGGCTGGTCGCGCCGGGTGCCGCGCTTAGGCGCGATGCGCGACGGTCCCTGGTTGGTCGGCCTCGGCTGCGCGACCTCGGTGCGGCCGGTGAAGATCGCCGCCGCGACCATGCGGGTCCGGCTCGGGCCGGACGGCTCCGCGGAGGTGTCTTGCGCGCATCACGAGATCGGCAACGGCATCACCACGCTGCTCGCCATGGGGGCGGCGGACGGACTGGGCGTGCCGGTGGAGCGGGTCCGGGTCCGGCTCGGCGACACGGACCTGCCGGCGGCGGGCATCTCGGGCGGGTCGAGCACGACCACCAGCCTGATGAGCGCCCTGGCTCTGGGCTGCGAGCAGCTCCGCGAAATCCTGGCGCGGGCAGCGACGGGGCAGGGCGGGCACCTCGCCGGCCGGGATCCGGGCTCGTTGCGCCTCGTTGGCGGCCGGCTCATCGCCCCGGACGGGACCGGGATCACCCTCGCCGAGGCGGTCGGCACCGGGAGCGTGGAGAGCGTCGCGGAATTCGTGCCCGCGGGCAGCGACCGGGAGACGGCGCTCGAGGGCGTGCGCGGCGGCCATATCGGGCTCGCCTTCGGCGGCGCGGGGAAGGCGGTGTCCTGGGGCTTCGGAGCACAGTTCGCCGAGGTCCACATCCATGCCGAGACCGGGGAGATCCGGGTGGCGCGGCTCACCGGCGCCTTCGCGGCGGGGCGGATCCTCAACCCGCTGACCGCGCGGAGCCAGCTCATGGGCGGGATGATCTGGGGGCTCGGCTCGGCGCTGCTCGAAGAGACGGTGGTCGACGGCGCCACCTATCGCAACCCGGATCTGGCCGAGTACCTCGTCCCGACGTCAGCCGACACGCCCGCGGTCGAGGCGCTTCTGGTGCCCGATCCCGATGATCAGGCGGACGCGCTGGGCCTGAAGGGTCTGGGGGAACTCGGCATCATCGGGGTGAACGCGGCCATTGCCAACGCCGTCCACCACGCCACCGGCCGCCGGATCCGCCGCCTGCCGATCCGGCTGGAGGACGTGGTGTGAGGGCGGGGTTATCCTCTCCTCCCCCTTGCGGGGAGGAGTTGGAGGTGGGGGGTGGTGCCGGATGAGGCTCGGTGGTTCCTTCTGAACCACCCCCACCCCTAAACCCTCCCCACAAGGGGGGAGGGGAATAACGAGTGCGCCCCCTACTCCATCGTCGGCGCGAGCTTCTTCACCCCCTGCACGTCCTCGCCCAGCCATGCCGCATTCTTGGCGGTGCCGTCGAAGGTGGCGCTCGTCTTGAACAGCTCGTACTTGCCCTCCAGCGCGTAGGGCTTCGACCGCGACAGCAACTCGGCCACCGCCGCCTTGTCCATGGGCTTGAAGGTCTTCACCGCCTCGAAGGCCTGATCGAGGTCGCGCTGATTCTGGATGCCAGTGATCACCACCGAGACCGGCAGATTCAACGAGAAGTGCAGGTACTCGAGCGGCTTGATCGGCGCGTCCGCCTTCAGGATCACGCCGTCGCCGAAGGTCTTCATGGCGAGCGGCGCGATGCCGTTCTGCACGAGATACGGCAGGACGAGGTGGCTGAAGGAGCGGAAATGCGCGTCCATCACGTTGACGGGCATCTGCACGGAATCGAAGTGGAAGCCGCGCTCGGCGGCGACCTCCAGCATCTGCAGGTGGATGCGCGGGTCCTTGTGGCCGGTGAAGCCGATGTAGCGCAGCTTGCCCTGGCGTTTGGCCTCCAGGAAGCCCTCCATGGCGCCGCCCTCGGCGAAGACCCGGTCCGGGTCGTCGTAGCGCAGGATCTCGTGGTGCTGGACGAGGTCGATCCGGTCGGTGCGCAGGCGCAGGAGCGACTGGTCGATCTGCTTGAGCGCCTCCTCCTTGGTCCGCCCGTCCATCTTGGACATCAGGAAGACCTTGTCGCGGTAGCCGCCCTGGGCGAGGGCCGCGCCCATGCGCAGCTCGGAGCGGCCCTCGTTGTAGTCCCAGCAATTGTCCATGAAGGTGATGCCGCGGTCGATCCCGGCATGGATCAGCCGCGTCGCCTCGTCATCGGTGACCGCGCTCTTACCGAGATGGAACCCGCCCATGCCGATCGCCGAGATCGTCTCCGACGTCTTGCCGAACGGCCGGTAGAGCATCTCACCCCGAAGCTCCCCGGGATCGGTGACGAAGGGCAGGTCCGCCGGGTCCTGCGGGCGGTTGCCGGGAAGCGCGGGGGCGTTCACGGCCGCACCTGCGCTGCCGGCGCCCGCGAGGCCTGCGCCTGAAAGTCCTGCGCCGAGCACGGCGCCCTGAAGGAAGCTGCGGCGTTCCATCGGCTGTCTCCGCTCGAAGTTGGTGGGATCGGGGTTGGAAACGGTTCGCGTCGGGTCATCGTTCGATCTCCTCGGCGAGGCGTCCTGCCGCGTGGAGCAGGCGCAGGGCGGCGCAGGCGGCGCCATAGCCGTTGTCGATGTTGACCACCGTGATGCCGGGGGCGCAGCTCGCCAGCACCGCGTCGAGGGCCGCGCGCCCGCCCGCGGCGACGCCGTAGCCCACGGAGGTCGGGACCGCGATCACCGCGCCCGCCACGAGGCCGCCGACGACGCTGGGCAGCGCCGCATCCATGCCGGCGGCGACGATCACCACCGGATGCGCGCGAATTTCTTCCAATCGCGTGGTCAGCCGCCACAGGCCGGCGACGCCGACATCGGCGAAGAGCGAGGCCGCCCGGCCGGCATAGGCGAGCACCCGCAGGGCCTCCCGGGCGACCGGCACGTCCGAGGTGCCGGCCGCCACCACGGCGACCCGGGCGGGGCCGGTGATCCGGGGCGCCGCGCCGAACACCGCCGTGCGCGAGACCGGGCAATAGTCGAGCCGCGCCGCGTGTTCGAGCCGGTCGCGCTTCTCCGGGTCGAGGCGGGTGAGCAGGAGCGAGGCGCCCCGGGCGCGGGCGGCCTCCAGGATCGCGTCGATCTGCTCCGGGCTCTTGCCGGCGCAGAAGATCGCCTCCTCCAGGCCGATCCGCTCGGACCGGGCGAAATCGAGGGTGAATTCTTCCGCGACGCTCACGACCGGGCCGCTCCCTGCTGCACCAGGAAGGCGCTGCCGACCCGATAGGGCGCGAACCGGACCGGGCCGGCGAGACGCGCCGGCGCGATGGTCCGGATGCCGGCCCCGAGTTCGGCGCGGCGTGCCGCGTCGAGGGCGGCGAGGCTCCCGGGATCGAGTTCCACCACCACGCCCTCGGCCCGCACCCGGCAGCGGACGGCCCGCTTGGCACCGCTCGCATCCAGCGCCCCGCCCACCAGACGCTCGACGGCGTGGATGAAGCCCAGCATATCCGGCTCGATCGGGATGCCGGTCTCGACCCGGCTCGACAGGCAGGGCGCCGCCGGTAGCTCTGCCACCGCGCCGAGGCCGAGGTCGCGGGCGAGCGCCCGGACGGAAGCCTTGTCGAACCGGGCCTCCACGTAGGGGTGGCGCACGCCGTGCTCCCGGGCGGCGTCGAGGCCGGGGCGGTATTCGCCGAGGTCGTCGCAATTGGCGCCCGACAGGATCTGGCGGTCGGTGACGCGCCGGACCGCCCCGTAGAGGTTGGTCTTGCAGAAGAAGCAGCGGTTGACCGGGTTCGCCCGGTAGGCCGGGTCGGCGAACTCGCCGGCCTCGATCACCCTCAAGGACCAGCCCTCGCGGGCGCCCTCGGCGCGGACCCGCGCGGTCGCCTCGTCCGGCACGGCCGGCGAGACCGCGTGGACCATCAGAGCCGCGCCCGGCGCCAACCGGTGGGCGAGGGTAGCGAGCGTCAGGCTGTCGACCCCGCCGCTCACGGCCACCGCGACGGGCCCGAGGCCCGACAGGACGGTTTCGAGATCCTGGCGCGTCACCACTCCTCCTCCGGCTTCTGCTCAGGCGCCCGCCCGAGCGCGCGGCGCTCGGCCTCACGGCGCAGGGCCGCCCGTGCGGCGTGACCCGCATGGTCGCGGGCATCGTCGGCCTCGGCCTTGGCGGTGCGCCCGCCTGGCCGGTCGACCACCTTCACGCGCACCGACCGGCCCGCATGCTCCACCGTGCAGGCGTCGCGCTCGAGCGCCGCGCCCTCCACCCGGTGATAACGCAGGCCGATCGTGGTGGTCTCCCGGAAGCAGGTCGCGATCGCCGCCTCCAGGCTCTCCGGACGCGCCAGGATCTGGATATGGGCCATCATCCGGCCCTTCTTGCCGAAGACCGGCGCCTGCACGACGTCGAGCACGCCGGGCTCCGCGCGCAGCCGGTCGAGGCCCATAGCGAGATCCTCGCCGGACTGGTCGTCGACCTCGAAGGCGATCACCGCGAGGTCCCGCCGGCCCGGCCCGGATGTGACTGCATCCTCCAGCACGAGGGCGCGCAGGCAGTTGCTCAGGCCCGGCAGCACCTTCGTGCCGAAGCCGATGCCGGTGCGCCCGAGGATCCCCCGGGGGCGGCCCCGCCCGGGATCGTCACCGCAGAGATGACGCAGGATCGCCGCGCCGGTGGGGGTGACGCGCTCGCCGGGTACGCCGTCGTCGAGGGTGGAGAAGCCTTCGAGCAGCAGCGTCGTGGCAGGGGCCGGGACGGGAAGGGGGCCATGCTGGGTCCGCACCCGGCCGGAACCCAGCGGCAGGGCCGAGACGCTCCAGCTCCGCACCTCCAGCGCGGCGATCAGATGGGCGGCGGCCACGACGTCCGCGATCGAGTCGAAGGCCCCGACCTCGTGGAACGCCACCGCCTCGACCGCGATGCCGTGGACCCGCGCCTCGGCGTCGGCGAGATGGCCGAAGATGCCCAGCGCGTGCGCCCGCACCGGCGGCGCGAGATCCGCCTCCTCCAGCGCGGTGCGGATCTCAGACCAGGGTCGGTGGCCGTGGTCGGCGCCGTGCGTAGGGCCATGCCCGTGGCCGGGATCATGGGGATGCAGATGGTCGTGGTGCGCGCGGTGATCGTGTTCGTGCCGGTGCGGCGCAGGCCGGGGCTCCGTCCCAGGGGCCGACACGGAGAAGCGGGCGCCGCGGAGAATCCCGTCATTATGCGCCCGGACCGCGCAGGCGATGCGCCCGTCGACCGCCCGGATGCTGGCGGAGACGCCGGCCTGATGCTCGGGAAAGGCGTCCAGCAGTGCGGCGGCGAACATGTCGCCAGCCACGCCACCGAGCGCGTCGAGGTGGATGTGCATCGTGTCTCGCGGGGCCCGCGCCGGAAGGGAGGTTCGCCTCAGATCGGCCGCGGCCGCCCCGGGGCAAGGCTCGATCGGCCTCCGGTGCCGCGGCGTATCGCCCGCGCCGTTCAGGAGAGCTGCAGGTAGGCCGGATCGAACAGGCCCCGCTCCATCAACCCGCTGAGGTCGCGGATCGTCAGGCGCCGGCTGCGCAGGGCGACGAGGCCGCTGGTCCGCAGCTCCTTCAGGGTGCGGTTGATATGCACGCTCGTCTGACCGAGCGCATCGGCGAGGTCGGGCTGGGTCACGGGCATCGGCAGCGTCATCCCGTCAGCGAGGCCGACGCGCGTCAGCCGGAGGTGCAGCTCGCAGAACAGATGCGCCAGCCGTTCGATCGCCGAGCGCCGGCCGACGCTGGCGATCCACTCGCGGTGGATGGCCGTGGTGGCGAGCATTTCCCGCCACAGACATTCCTCGACGGCCGGCCGACCGCGGATCGCGTCGCCGATCTGCTCCGGCGCGATCCGGGCGACGGTGACCGGCGTCAGCGCACCGATGGCGTGGTCCATGCGTGCCCGGCGGAAGGCGAAGGGATCACACAGATCGCCCGGCAGGAGCAGCGCGACGATCGCCCGCCGCCCGTCCGGGAACTGCTTGTACCGGCAGGCCCAGCCGTCGAGGATGAGGTGCGTATGGTATGGAGCGCTCTGCTGCCCTTCGATGTCCTGGCGGGCCGCGATATGGCGGACATGCAGGCGCCCCAGCCCATCGAGGATTGCGCGGTCCTCGGGCGCGAGCCGGACATGCCGCTCCATCTTCCGTACGAACGGGTTCTCCACGGCCCCCTCCGGTCGGATCACCGCGACGCTGGGATGCCGGCGGGCGGGCTCATGCCGCCGGCCCGCCGGCCGTCAGACGAGGCGCCACCGGGATGGACGGCCGTGAGACGCCGCGGTCGGTGGCACAGGATCGGGGAAAGGCGCGGCCGTCCGAAGCGTCCCGCATGGCAGCCCGAAGCGTCCCGTACGGCAGCGCCGCCGAGGGTATCGATGAAATAATTAGGCACGGATATTTCAATCGGCAGAGGGCAAACCATAATCCGGTCTTCGAAGTCCGGATCTTCTTGAACGGCTTGTGCCTGCAGCAGAAAAACGCGCGCCAACCTGTGTTAAGGCGTCGTTCCCCGGTGTGCGGATGACGGGACGCGCTGATCCGGCGGCCCGAGGGCGGAACGCGCCGGCCTCCCGCTCGGCGCGTCCCGGGCCGGCAGCGGCGCTACTCCGCGGCAGCGCCCACCGTATCGGCCATACGCGCCCGGCGCGTGCCCAGCGGCTGCGGCTTGCCGACCGTCGTGTCCTCGGCGGTCTGATGCTCCATCTCGGCATTCACCTGGGCCCCGGCCAGCACGATCATGGTCGAGAGCCAGATCCAGGTCATGAAGCCGATCGCGGCGCCGAGCGAGCCATAGGTCTTGTTGTAGCTGCCGAAATGGGCGACGTACCAAGAGAACAGCAGCGACGCCGCGATCCACAGCACGGCTGCGAGGGCGCCTCCGGGTGTGACCCAGCGCCAGCGCGGCGCGTCCCGGCTCGGCCCGTAACGATAGAGCATGGCGAGCCCGAGCAGGACCGCCAGGAGCAGGACCGGCCACCGCAGCAGCGACAGCCACCATGCATCGGTGCCGAGCCCGACAAACTCGAGAACCACCGGCACCACCACAACCGCGGTCAGCGCCAGGATGAGGAACAGCAGCGCGCCCGCCGTGAAGGCGAGGGAGACCAGATTGAGCACGAAGAAGTTGCGCTTCTCGCGCTCATTGTAAACGAGGTTGAGGGCATCGAAGACGTGCTTCATGCCGCCATTGGCGCTCCACACCGATAGGGCGATGCTGACGAGCAGGCTGAGCCCGAGGGTGGTGTTACCCTGCTCGTTCAGCCGCTTCACCTGGTCGCCGACGATCTCCAGGGCGCCCTGGGGCAGGATGCCCTGGAGGCTGGCGAGCTGGTCGTTGATGGTCGAGGCATCGGCCACGAGGCCGTAGCAGGAGACCAGCGCCGCCACCGCCGGGAAGATCGCCAGAAGGGTGAAGAAGGTGACACCGGCTGCGATCAGCGACAGGCGGTTCTCGCCGATGTCGTGATAGGCGCGCAGCGCGATGTCCTTCCAGCCCTTGGCGGGGATCTCGGTCGGCGTCGAGGCCCTCCGGCCGCGATCGGCCTCGGTCTGGGCGACGGCCTGCGCCTCTCCGCCCGCATGCGAGGGCGATGGCCGGCGTGCCCCGTCCCGGTCGGCGGATCGGCCGGCGGAACGATCGGCCGAGCTTCGAGCCCGACGGCGTGGGATGGCGACGAGGCCGATCAGTGCAGTCGCGAGGGCGAGCGTCCAGACTGTCGAGGCGCCCCCCTCCGGAGCGGCGGCCTCGACGGGGGCTGGATCGGGGGCTGACATTGGCGACCTCGGCAGGGTTCAGGCAGACACGTCGGCGCAAGCCCTCAGAGCCGCGCGCGACGGCGCGTCCGAATGGCCGCAGCTGCGATGGGAACGCCGCGGCACGCGCAACGGTTCGCCGTATAGTTGCAGCCCCGTGGAGAACCGGCATGGCGCGCCTGAACGGCAGCACGGTGGTCATCACCGGGGCCTCGAGCGGCATCGGCCGGGCCGCGGCCGAGGCTTTCGCGGCGCGGGGGGCCCGCGTGGTCCTGGCGGCGCGGCGGGCGGCCATCCTCGACGGGCTCGTCCGCGAGATGCGCGCGGCGGGGGCGGCGGCCGTCGCGGTGCCCACCGATGTCACCGACCCGAATGCCGTGGAGGTTCTGGCCGGGGCCGCGCTCCAAGCCTTCGGCGGCATCGATGTCTGGATCAACAATGCGGGGGTCGGCGTATTCGGCCCCCTGCTGGACGCCCCCCTGGACCTGCACCGGCAGACGATCGCGGTGAACCTGCTGGGGGCCGTGCACGGAGCCTACGCGGTGCTGCCGCACTTCCTCGACCGCGGCCGGGGGACCCTGATCAACACGGTCTCCATGGGCGGTTGGGCGCCGACGCCCTTCGCCGCCGCCTACACGGCGAGCAAGTTCGGCCTACGCGGCTTCTCGGCGAGCCTGCGCCAGGAACTCGCCCGGCATCGGCACATCCACGTCTGCGGCGTATTCCCCGCCATCGTCGACACGCCGGGCCTGGAGCATGGGGCCAATGTCAGCGGCCGACGGCTCAATCCCGGGCACCTGTATTACGCGCCCGAGGCTGTGGCCGAGACCTATATCCGCCTCGTGCGCCACCCGCGCGACGAGGTCGCGGTCGGCTGGCCGGCCCGCCTCGCGCAGGTCGGCTACGCGCTGGCCCCCTACCCGACCGAGCATCTGATGGGCGCAGGCTTCCGGTGGGCTCTCGACCGGGCCGAGCCGGGGCCGCGCACGCACGGGGCCCTGCTTGCACCGACGCCGCACGGAAGGCGGGCCGACGGCGGCTGGCGCGCCCGCAAGAATGTCCCCGATGCCGGGACGCTGAGCACGGCGCTCGCCGCGGCGGGGGCCTGCGCGGCCGTCTTGGCAGGCCTTGCCGCGGCGCGCCGTTTCGGGCCCCGCGGCTGAGCCTCGTTCGGGAAAACCGCTAACCCATGTTGCGGCATGGGCGCCTCGGGCACGCCACAACCGGTCTTCTGGGCTCAACCGGCCCACTCGCCGACGACCGGACCGTATGCCCGACACCGAAGGCTCATCGCTCCTCGATCCCATGGCGGATCTCGCCGAGGAGGCCGGGGAGGAGACCCGTCACGGCCTGCCGGAGGCCGTGCGGGCCCATCTTGGCACCCTGCTCGGCCGCACCTACGACCGGATCGGCCTCGAAGCGGGCGCCATCACGGCTCCCTTCGCCGACCTGCTGGCGCGCCTGGACTCCGCCCTCGCGCAGGCCGAGGGCGAACGGGACAGGACCTTCCGTGCCGGCCTCCTGGACGTGGTGCCGGCGCTGCACCGATTCGCGGTCTCGCTGACGCGCGATCCGGCTGCGGCGGACGACCTCGTGCAGGACACGCTGCTGCGCGGCTGGCGCGGCCGCGGCGGCTTCACCCCCGGCACCAACCTGGAGGCGTGGCTGTTCACGATCCTCCGCAACGTCTTCTACAGCCAGCACCGCAAGCAGGGTCGCGAGGTCGCCGATACCGACGGCAACTACGCCGAGCGGCTGACCAGCATCCCCGAGCAGGGGGGCCATCTCGACCTGCAGGACGTGCGCGCGGCCCTCGACCGCCTCGCGCCGGTGATGCGGGAGGCGCTGGTCCTCGTGGCGATCGAGAACTTGAGCTACGAGGAAGCCGCCGTCGTGATGAACTGCCGGATCGGCACCGTGAAGAGCCGGGTCTGGCGCGCCCGCGAGCAGCTCGCGCGGATGCTCGGCTACAATGGGACCGAGATCGGCAGCGACGGGGTCATGCTGTCGGTAACCGGCACCTCAGCCTGAACGTGTCGATTTTACAGGTCGAATACGCCAATTCGACACTTCGACGGCCCTATTCGGCGGCGAATTTGACTTAGGTAAAAGCGCCCGAGCCGGCGCCTGGGCGATATGGAGCGGGTTGGGTCGATCCGTCGACTCGGCTCAGCTCCCATCGGTGTGACATCCCCCCGATCCACCGATGGGAGCCCCCTTTCCGGAAGCCGCACCGGATCGTGAGGGCCGGCCGCGCCCGCTCCGGATCTCACTTCGGATCTGCAGTCGAATCGCCGCCCCGATCCGCGTCGAGCTGCTGGAGCAGCTCCGCCAGTCGGGGATCCAGCGCCTCATCGATCACCGGATCGTACATCGCCCGCATCTGATGGCCGAGCCGTGTGCGCGTCTGCGCGTCGAGAACCGGGCCACCCACGAGGGGAACCACCCGCAGGGCGGACGGTGCCGTGCCAGGGGCATAGCGTTCGGTCGGTCTCGGGGCGGCGCGCCGGTGTTCGGGGCGTTGTTCGGGATGAGGCATGCCTTCTACATCGGCCCGCCCCCCCGTGACGGCAACCACCCGCTTGCGCGAAGTCTCATCGTGGGCACCCGTCTCAGGCATCGTCCTCGGGCGCGAACACCTCGCCCTTCTCGGCCAGCACGGTGTTCGCAGTATCGCGGGCCAGCTCGTCCGGGACGGCCACCGGGTCGGGGCGGCCAAGGGCGCGCGCCAGGGCGCCGTCCCAGCCGGGCGCAAGTGCGTGGCCTTGCCCGCCGACGATCTCGCCGGCCCGGCGGCAGAGCCGCGCCCAGTCCGGCGCGTCGAGCGCGGACCAATCGGTCTCGAGGCCGAGTTCGGCCGCGGCCTCCTTTGCTGCCTCGGTCCAGCCCGATGGCGGGGAGGGGATGTCGGTCATGGCGATGCGGCCTCCTGCCGGGATCTCGATACGCCCGCAGACGATATAGCGCGCCGGCGGACCGCCATCAGCGCAGGCCGTGGGCTGCGAGTTCCTCCGGCACGCCGTCGGCCGCGTCCTGGCGGAGGAGGATCGCGTCGAGGGTGACTGGGCGGTCGCTCCAGGCATCCACGCCGACATCGCAGGAGCGCGTGGTGTCGGCGAGCCAGCCGTGGCTGTGCCCGTAGAGGTGGCGCGTCTCCCGCCACAAGCCCGGCCAGGCCCGATGCGCGTAATGCGACAGGAACAGGCGGTGCGGTCGCCCTTGCGCATCCGCGACAGAGAGGCGGGCGCTTTCCACCGGCGGCTCGGCCCAGGGCAGATCCAGGACGCGATTCGAATCGTGGTTGCCCCGGACCAGGCGCTTGGTGCCGTTCAGGCGCGCGAAGATCGCCGCGCAATGCGTTCGGCTGGCATGGGCGGCGAAGTCGCCGAGGTGCCAGACGGCATCCTCTGGGCCGACCACCGCGTTCCAGCCCGCGACCAGCGCCTCGTCGTGGGCCTCGATGCTGCCGAATCTCGCCCCGCGGTGGCGGAGGATGTGCGGGTCGCCGAAATGCGTATCTGCGGTGAAGAGGATCGCCATGCCGTCGAGACCTGGGCCGCCATCGCATTCCGTCCAGACCGGCCGAGCGCATCCGGACCCGGCGGGGCTGCGCGGCATCCTGTCTCCCGGACCGGAGCCGGAGCGGCGGCTAGGATGCGGACGCCGCGCGCGAGCGCGGTCGCGGCTCCGACGGGCGGAGCGCGGCGCGGGCCGGATGGGCTAGGCGATGCTCGATCCCGATATCTACGCTCACCTTCTGGACGCGGCGCGCGCGCATCCACCGCTGCGGGCCGCCCTCGTGCAGGCCGGTCCGATCCGGATTGAGCCGCCGGCGCATCCGCGCGTCGCCGACCGCCTGTTCGTCGAGGTGGTCAACCAGCAGCTCTCGACCCGGGCGGCGGCCGCGATCTGGGCCCGGATCGAGGCCGCCGCCGCGGCGGCGGCTTCCAGCCCCCGAGCCCTGTTCGAGGCCGGGGACGCGGCAATGCTGCGGGCCTGCGGCATCTCGGGCAACAAGGTGCGGGCCCTCCAGGCGATCGTGGCAGCCGAGATGGCGGGCCTCCTCGGGCCCGGCCTTGCCGGCCTGCCGCATGCCGAGCGGGCAGCGATCCTGTGCAGCATCCGCGGCGTCGGGCCCTGGACGGCCGACATGGTCGGCATCTTCCATTTCCACGATCCCGACATCTGGCCCGCAGGCGACGTGGCGGCGGTGGGCTGCCTGCACCGCCTCACTGGACGGGACGATACCGACGCGGTGGCGGCCGCCTTCGCGCCGTACCGCTCGATCCTGGCCCGCTACCTGTGGCGCATCAAGGACGCGGCGCTCGTGCCGGTGGACGCAAAGGCCGAACGGGATCCGCCCCGACAGGATCTGCCCTCCCGGACCCGCCCCCCCCCGCGGCGCGGCGAAATCCGGGTGACGGGCGGCCGGGGATCAGCTATCCGTCGGCGGCTCCCGGGCCCGTAGCTCAATGGTTAGAGCCGGCCGCTCATAACGGTCTGGTTGCAGGTTCAAGTCCTGCCGGGCCCACCAGCATCACGGGCTGTCGCAGAACCGCTGACGGTGGCGCGGCCGATCCGCCCGCTGTGGCAGCGCGGCGACACCGGCTGACGACATCCTGTGGACGGCGCGAATCGTTCCTCATTGGTCAGGGTTGAGCGGCCAGTCTGCGGCGCGCCGATCCAGCGCCGTCTTCGCCGTGTTCGTTCGCCCTACGATCTTCGTCCCGGGCCACCGCGTACGTCCCGCCGTGCCCGCCGCCACGCTCTCCTGCGCCGACAGCCCATGCTTCCACAGTACCGATGGCTCTGGGCCCTGACCCTCCTCCTCGCCTCCGGCGCGGCGGGCCTCCTCTACAACCTGCTCTTCGTGGGCGGGGCCTCGATGCTCGCCGGGCTCGTCTACGCCCTGGCGGTGGGCGGGACGGTGCTGGCCTTCGTGCCCGGCCTGAGCCTGTCGGGTCTCCAGACGCGGCTGCGCCGCCTGCCGGCACTGGTCTACATGCTGGCGGCCGAGCTGCTCTACGTGGTGCTGATCACGCTCGGCTGCGCCCTCGGCGGGCTGGCCGTCTGGGCGTTCAGCCTCACCGGCGACAGCCTGTCCACGGCGGTGCGGATCACGCCGCGGTTCCTCGCCTACTCGCTGGCCGTTTCGGCCCTGCTGGTCTTCGTCATGCGCATGCGCGACCTGATCGGCGGCGAGGTGTTCGTGAACTTCATGATCGGCCGCTACCACAGGCCGGTGCAGGAGGAGCGGATCTTCCTGTTCCTCGACGTCGTCGGCTCCACCGCCTTCGCGGAGACCCACGGCGACCTGCGCGCCCAGGCCTATCTCAGCGCCGTCTTCGCGACTCTGGCCGAACCGGTGCGGCGCAATGCCGGCTCCACGGACGACTTCATCGGCGACCTCGCGATGATCACATGGCCGATGAAGCGCGGCCTGAAGGATGCGCGCTGCGTGACCTGCGTGTTCGAGGTGCTCGACCGGATCGACGCGCACGCCGCGGCCTGGACCGCGCGGTTCGGGACGGTGCCGCGGCTGCGGGCGGCGCTGCACGGCGGCCCGGTGGTCACGGCCGAAGTCGGGGTCGACCGCCACAAGATCGCGTATTTCGGCGACGCCGTGAACGTGACGTCGCGGATCGAAGCCCTGTGCCGCCCCCTCGGCGTCGACATCCTGATCTCGCAGGATCTCCTCGACCGGCTGGACCGGCTGCCCGGCGGCGTCCGCGCGCGCGCGCTGGGGACACACGCCCTGCGCGGCCGGGGCGCCCCCCTGGCGGTCGCCACCCTCGAGCGCGGCGCGGTGGTCCCGGACCGGCTGATCCCGGAGCGGAGGCCGGCGCCGCCGGCTCTGGAGCGCGCGGAGGTCGTCGCGGAACCGCGTTAGGCTCCCGCGTCTCGGACGCAGCGGCGCCAGAGGCGCCGCCACCACGCGATCGGCGCGCGCGGCGGGGCCGCGGTCGGGCTGGACCAGTCGGAGGCCGCCCCGAGCGCCGCCGGCAAGGTGTCGATGAGCGCCGTCGGCCCCTCGATGTCCCAGCCGATCACGCAGCAGCCGCAGCCGGTGCTGCGCACGCAGGTCAGTTGGCCGGCATGGGCCAGCATCCAGCGCTCCGCGGCGGCGACGTCGTCCGCGTCGCCCACGTCCACGCAGAGGCAGGCGCGCCGGAGGCCCGGGGCCAGGGGACCGTCCGGCCGCGGATCGAACCGCCCGTAGAGGGCCCGCAGGGCGTCGGCATCCGGCCCGGACTCGCCGGAACTCACGGCGCGTCGCCGTCCCTGTCCGACGGCGCTTCCATCTCGGCGATCTGCCGCCTGGCGAAGGCGCAGGCCGCGAAGTCCGGGTTGATCGCGCAGGCCATGTCGAACGCCGCCCGGGCGCGGGACGCCTCGGCGGCGACGCCCTCGCCGAGGCGATAGGCCTGGCCGAGCATGGCGCAGCCCCAGGCGCCGCGGCGGTCGCAATCGAGGCGGAAGCTCCGGGCGAGGCAGGCGTCCGTGTCGGTGCGCGGCGCGTCGCGGAAGGGATCCTCCGCGTAGCCGCCGTTCCGGATCCCGGCCGCCCGGTTGGTGCAGCCCGCCGGAAACCCGCCCGCGCAGGCGAGGGCGTAGAGGCGCTCCTTGTCGAGGATGTCGGCGACGTCGAGGGAATGGTGCTCGAAGGCGAGGGCGAGGTCGAAGCAGGCCGGCGCGTTCGACCACCGGGTGCAGAGCGCGTAGCAGGCCGCGGGCTCCCGCGCGCAGCGGCGCTCGGTGGGCCGCCGGGGCGCGAACGCCCACCGCCAGACCGGGCGCTCCCGCGCGAAGGTGTCGGCCGGGCAGGTCCCGAAGCTGCGCAGCAGCGCCGGGTCCTGCCGCAGCGGCCCGGCGATGGCGGCCGCCTCGGCGGCGTTGAACGGGGCGGCGGCAGGCGCCTCGTCGGCCCGGGGTGCTGCCGGTCCGGACAGCAGCGCGAAGGCCGCGGCGCCGCAGGACAGGAGGCACCCGGCGAGGCGCCGGGCCGGGATCATCGGCGGCGCCGCCAGCGGCGCAGCAGGCGGCGGAGGCCGAGCAGCAGGGCGACCGCGAGGACGAGCAGCCCGAGCGCCGGGTGCAGCAGGGCGGCCGCCTGGAACAGGACGAAGATCCCCAGGATGACCTTCCAGGGCTTCATCGGCGCATCGTCGGACGCGGCGCCGGGGTCCGGCACGGCCTCCGCGCGGGCGGCCGTTTCGGCGCCGAGACGCGGGCGGCCGGAGACCGGCACGCCGCTGCGGCCCGGCACGGGCGCGGCCGCGCGGGCCGCAGCCCTGGCGGCGGCCGCCTCGGCCTCGGCCAGGATCGGGTCCGGCGCGGGCGCGGGGCGGGGGGCCGGCGTCCACCAGCGGGCGAGCGGCACCTCGCCCCGCGCGGACCGGGCGCGGAAGTCCGGCAGCGGCCGAGCCTCAGGACGGGCTGAGCGGGAATCCGCGTGGCGTTCCGCGAGGGCGCGGGCCCGCGCCAGCAGCGGCGCGCCGGTCTCCGGCGTGACCATCCGGACGAACTGCGCGAAGCCGATCGCGGCGCGGAGCACGCCCGCCTCGCCGGCCGCGCCCCAGCGGCGCCCGGCCGGACCGTGCCGCTCGAGCCCGTGCAGGAGGGCGCGGAAGCGGCGCAGGGTCTCCCGCGGCACGCCGACCCGCTCGTTGACGGTGAGCCCGGTCACCTCCTGGTGCCGGCCGCGGCGCATCACCCGGGTCTTGTCCGGATGGACGGTGAAGCCCTCCCCGGCGACGATGGCGTGGACGTGTTTGAGCAGCGCGCCGACCTTCCCGGCGGCCTCGCCGGAGGCCGAGAAGGTCAGGTCGTCGGCGTAGCGCGTGTAGGTGAAGCCGAGGCTGCCGGCGAGGCCGGAGAGCCGGGCGTCCAGCCGGGTGCAGACGAGGTTGGTGAGCGCGGGGCTCGTCGGCGCGCCCTGCGGCAGCCGGCGGGGGCCCCGGGCGGCGTAGAGGCAAGCGCCATCGATCTCGACCGCGTCCACGTCCGGCTCGGTGCAGAGCAGCGCCAGCACGGTCGCCACCGGCTCGGCGTAGCCCAGGCCCCGGAATTTTCCCTTGATCCGCCGGTAATCGAGGCTCGGAAAGAAGTCCTTGAGGTCGAGATTGACCACGACGTCCCGCCCGACATGGGCGGCGGCGTTGGTGACGATCGAGCGGCCGGGCACGAAGCCGTGGGCCGCCGCGTGCACGGGAGCACGGGCGAGGAGCGCGTCGAGGATCCAGTACTGCGCCCGCTTCAGGCGCGGCATCGGCGCCGAGATGCGGCGCAGCCCGCCCGCCTTCTTGGGGATGGTGAAGCGCCGGTAATGGCTCACCGTGCTGAGCGCCCGGTCGTAGGCGAGGAAGCGCAGCTCGCCGAGGCCGATCCCCATGGCCTCGGCCAGCGCCTTCGGGCTCGCCAGGGGCGGGAGGCCGGGGGCGGGCCCCCGCGCGGGCGTCTCGGCGTTCGCGAGGCCGGCCGAGACGCCGTCGCCGAGATGGAGGACCTCCGCCTCCCGGCGCGCGTGCCACGCCTGCGCCCGCGCGTGGCGGTCGCGGGCGTTGCGCAGCTTCGTCTCGCGCCGCCGCTCCAGCGCCGCCGTCTTGCGGCGGCGATGCATCTCCTTGAGGGCGGCCTCGGGGTCGCGCCACGCCGCCTCCCGCCGGTGCAGGTCGGCGAGGGCGCGGGCGATCTCGCCGCGGCGGCGTATCAGGTCGTCCGGCGGGTTGGGCTGCGCCGCCCCGTCCGGCCAGAAGCCGAGCCGGATCATCTCTTCGAGGATGACCTCGTCCTTCGAGCTCTCGCGGATCCGGTCGTAGAGCTGCTGGCGGGTCAGGCTGCCGGGCTGCTGGCTCATCGGCGGCCTCCGGCGCGGGCGGCGGGAGGCGTGACGGGGGACGTCGGCCGGGATGCCTTCGTCAAGTCTCGGGACTGGCCCGGTCCACTCGACGCCGGCACGACCACCGGTGCGCGTTTGGGTTCAGCGAACCCAAACCGCGAACGCGCACCGGTGGTCAGTGCCGGCCCAGTGAAGAGCGGGCCAGTGACGCTTTGCCGGGCAGGGTGCAAGGACGGCGAATCGCCGCCCGAAATGCAAGGTCCGCCCCGGCCGACGCCCCTCGTCGCGGTCAGGATAGGCCAGGCTTGCGGCCGCATCAATCGGGCCCGTCTCACGCCTGCCACCGCGCGGGCTTGCCCTCGACCTGGGCGTGGACGAGGCGGCGCACGGCCAGCATGTGCTCGCAGGGGCCGCGGGTCAGCCGGTTGTGGGTGTAGAAGCCGCACTGGCAGGTGCCGCCGACCATGCGGTCGTCGGGATCGAGCTCCACCGCGGGCGTCAGGCTCCGGCCATCGTCCAGAACGGTCCCGCTCAGGCGCCGCCTGTCGCCCGCCTGCGCGACGGGCCCGAGGGTGACGAGCCCGGCCGCCAGGAACCGGTCGGCCTTGGCCTCCTGCTCGGAGGCGAAGCGCAGGGCGCCCGGCGCCAGGGGCTCCCGGGTCAGCTCCCGCAGGCGGTAGACCCGCTTGTCGAGGTCGAACATGGCGCGGCCGGCCTGCACGTAGCCGCCGAGCGCCGCCTCCACGGTCGCCCGGTCGAGGCCGGTCTCGGCGGCGAGCGGCCCGGTCCCGGCGGCGTGGTGGCGCCGGAGCGCCGCGAAGACCCGGGCGGCGGTGTCGGCGTCGACGTCGGCCCGGGGTGCGAGCAGGTCGAACTGGCCGGCCCGGGACCAGTCGTTGGCGGTCCAGCCCGACAGGCCGAGGGTGAAGCGCAGGCCCCCGAAATCCACCACCGCGAAGGCGGGCAGCCCGGTGCCGAGGAGGTGCAGCCGCACCGACCGGGCGAGCGGCAGGGTCCGGGCCAGGATCGCGAGACGCCGCCGGCCCCACAGGCGGATCTCCGCGGCCTCGCCCCCGCGGTAGATCGAGCGCCGGAAGGTCAGCCGCTCGTTCCAGGGTTCGATCAGCACGCTGACCGGCCGGTCGGGCTCGAGCAGGAACCGCAGGGAGCGCGGGCCGTGGCGCTCCCGGCGCGCGGCGAGGCGGGTCAGGATCGCGTGCATGTCGACCGGGTGCAGGTCCACCACGTGGGCGGGCTGCGCCATGGCGCTCGATACCTGCAGGAAGCCCCGCACCCAGGAATCCGGCAGGTCGATCTTGTCCTCGCGATAGGCGGCCTCGCCGGAGGTCTGGACCGCGAATCCTGTCGGGTCGATCGCCAGCTCGGTGTCGCGGTAGCTGCGGATCTTCTGGAACTCGTCGTAGAGGGCGTGGCTGTAGTCGATGTTGGTCGTGCCGCAGGCCATGTCGCCGATCCGCGCGAACGTGTCGTGGTCGCAGGACAGGCGCCCGTAGCTCGATTCGTCGAGGCTGAACGCCTCGAAGAAGATCTCGTCCGGGTGCACGGTGATGACCGGGTCGAGCACGATCCAGGCGTCGAGGTTCTCCCGGTAGAGGTAGTCGAAGTACCGCCTCCGCGCGTCGTAGAACGGCCGCATCACGGCGTCGGAGCGGGCCGCGATGTCCCGGGACTCGGCGCGCAGCGCCTCGATCTCGGCGCGCAGGCTGTCCTTCTCGGCGAGGGCCTCGGCCAGGAGCTCCTGCTCGTGGGCCTGGAGCCATGCGAAATAGGCGGTGCGGTCCTTCGGCTTGAAGCGCAGGTCCGACACGACGACGTGGTGCAGGGCCGAGATCGCCTCCCGGAACGGCAGGTGCCGCGCCACCGTCCCGGCGAAGTAGGTCGGCTCGCGCAGGGTGTCGGGGACGAAGCCGAGCCGGGTCGCGTCCGCGTCCGAGACGGCCCGGCTCTCGCCGAGGTAGCGATGGACGACGTTCATCGAGCCCCTTCCGAGACGGAGACGGGTCCCCGCGCCTCCGGCGGGCGCCGGACGAGGGGCACGGCGAGATCGGGATGCGCGTCGGCGACGTCGCGCAGGGCCAGGATCGCGGCATTGCGATCCCGGGCCGTGCCGCTCAGGGTGAGGTCGGCGAAGAGCGGCAGCAGCACCTCGGCGCGGGCGCGGCTGCGCAGGGCCTCGGCCCGGAGGAAGGCGGCCATCCGGTCCTTGGCGACCCGGCCCCGCAGCACCTGCAGCATCACGATGCGGGCGAGGGGGATCAGCCGCGCGAAGGCCGCCTCGCTCGCCACGGCCTGCTCGGTCAGGAGTTCGGTGAGCAGGAGGTGCATCGACGGGGCGGGGTGCTCCAGGAGGCGCAGGACCTGCGTCTCCGCGTCCTCGGGCCGGAGCCGGCCGCGCAGGAGGTGGCGGGCGAAGGCCAGGACCTCGGGCTTGACGCTGTCGGTGACGACGGCGAGCGCCTCCGGCGTCCAGGCAGACTCCGGCCAGGACTCGAACAGGCCGCGGGCGAAGGCGAGGGTGTCGGGCCAGTCGCTCTCCACGAGGAGCACGGCCTCGGCCGCTGCGGCCTGGAACCGGGCCGGATCGGCCGCGACGGCCGCCATCGCCCAGTCCCGCACCGCCCGGTACGGGTGGCCGCCGAGCCGGGCGATCTGGCGGACGCTGAGGGCCTCCGGGCGCCGATCGGGCAGGAGGGCGGCGCCGAGGCGGCGGGCCCCGTCGGCGCGGGCCTGCAGCAGGCGCCACAGGGTGGCGTCGTCGAGGGCGGCGCACGCCCCCGGCAGGGACTCGCGCAGCAGCGCCACGACGTCGGCCGCGTAGGCGTCGTCGGGCGCCGCGCGGAACAGGCTGCCGATCAGCTCCCGGGCGAGACGTGGCGCGAGACCCGGATCCACCGCCGCGAGGCGCGCCACCAGGGGCCGGGCGGCCTGCCGGACGGCGCTGCCGGGCCCGCTGGCGAAGGCGACGACCCGGTCCGCGTAGGGCCCGAGCCGCGCGTCGTCGAGGCGCGCCAGCAGGACCAGGGCGGCGATCCGGATGTCCTCGGATTCCGCGCCGATCAGCGCGTCCCAGCTCTCCGGCGGCAGGCCGGCGGCCCCGGCTTCGGACTGCGCCAGGAGCGCCAGGCCGGCGGATCTGACCGCGGCAGCCGGGTGGGCGATCAGGGCGGCGGCGGTCTCGGACGCGACCGGCAGGTCGCGGTCCGGCCACAGGAGGGGCAGGGCGGCGCGCAGGCCCCGGATCGCGGCCGTCGCGGACGCGTCGGGCTCCGGCGGCATCGCCCGCAGCCACGCCACGAGCCGCGCCACCAGCGGCGCCGCGAGCCCGGGGGGCAGCGCCCGCGCCCCGGCGAGGCCCGGGAGAGCCGCCTGCACGTCCGGCTCCGGGCTCGTGAGCAGCGCGGCGGCGAGGTCGGGATCCGACCAGGCGACCGGCGCTCCGGCCTCGAGGCGCCGCAGGGCCAGCGCCCGCGCCTCCGGCAGCGCCGCGGCCAGCAGCGCCACCACCAGGGCAGCGAGTTCCGCGGGATCGGCGATCCCGGCGGCGAGGCGCGCCTGGGCGGTCCGGAACGCGAAGGTCCGCACGGCGTCGTGCGGCGCGGCCAGCAGGCGCCCGATCTCGGCGGGCGTCAGGGCCGCGCAGGCCCGCGGGTCCGCGCGCAGCACCCGCAGGCCGAACCGCGCCACCGGCTCGATCCGCCCCTCCGCGGCAAGGCGGAGCGCCAGGTCCGGGCGGGCGCTCCAGAGATCCGGGAAGGCCTCGTCGCGCCGGTCGGGATCGATGGCGCCGGTCTCCAGGAAGGTCAGTGATCCCGCCCGCGGCCGGGCCTCCGGGGCGTGGCGGTACAGGAGCTGGCTCGCCGTCCAGTTGCGGGCGAGCGGCCCCCGCGTCCGTGCCTGCCGGCCCCAGGTCCCGTCCGGCTGCCGCCCCCAGACGGTCCAGCGCGCAGGGGGATCGAGGTCCTCCGGCCCGAGGGCCAGCAGGAAGCCCGCCGCCAGCGCCACGAAGGCCGGGTCCCCGACGGCGCCGCGCTTGCGCAGCGCGCGCCAGATCCGCCGCTTCATGTAGGCGCGGGTGGCGGTGGACAGGCCGAGCCGCGCCTCCGGTCCCTGGCGCGCCGCGTCCACCGCGACGTAGCGCCGGAGGTCCGGGACGTAGGCGTGGCTCCGACCGGACTGGTACATCGCCTGCGCGGTCTCGAAGCGCTGGGCAGTCGCGCCGAACAGGGCGGCGTCGTCCGCCATCTCGGCGTGCTTGAACAGGCGCCGCAGGCCGATCAGGTAGGGCGGCCGCGCCGGCAGGCGGAGCAGGGCGGCGCAGAGCGTCGCGTGCAGGTCGGGGCGTCCCTGCGCCAGCCGGCCGAGCGCCACCAGGGCCGGCCCGACCCGGCCCGGATCGTGCCGGGCGAGGCCGTCCAGCGCCCCGCACAGGCCGTCGACGTCGCCGGCCTCGGCCGGCCGGGCGACCATGCCGGGCAGGTCCGGCTCGGCCTCCGGCGGGCGGCAGGCCCCGGTGAGCGGGGCGGCCAGCGCGAAAAGGGCGAGGTCGCGGACCACGCTCCCGGGCGCGTCGGCGGCGATCGCCGCGAGCACCGGACCGGCCTGCGCGCCCGCCGCCCGGGCGAGCGCCCAGACCAAGGCGTAGCTCGCCCGCGCCGGGCCGAGGGCCCGCGCGAGGGCGATCAGGTCCGGGGCGGCCGCGGCCAGCCGCAGCTCGCCGACGCGCCAGAGCAGGCGGTCGCGGTCGCGCTCGGCCCAGCGCTGGTTCAGGCAGGCGGAGAGCCGCGCCAGCAGCACGGCGGCGCGGCCGTCGGCGGTCGGCTCGGAGGCGGACGTCTCCGGGCCGTCGACGCGCCGGTAGCCGCCGTTGATCTTGGAGACGACCACGCTGTCGAACACCCGGGCCGCCGCCTCGGCGGTCACGGGCTGGGGCGTCTTGGAGCCCTCGCGCAGGGTCGTGCCGCGCCGACCGTAGCGCGTGTTGACGAAGTAGCGCTCGGGCGTCCCGAGGGCCTCGTTCTCGATCAGGTCGACGTCGTAGACCTTGTCGGAGGTGGCGTCCCGCAGGTGGAGGCGCGCCGCGCGGACGACCCTCATGCCACCGCGCCGGCGCGCGCGGCCGGGCAGGGCTGCGTCGCAGGGGCGCGACGATCGACGGGTCCTCGCATCCGGGCTCCTCGCGAAACGACCGGGACGGGCCGGCCGGCGAATCGCCGCGCCCGAAGCCGCGGCAACCTGCCCCAGCGGGGCCGTAGGGGCAACCGCGCGCGCACGATTCCGTGATCAGGCCTCCGCCGGCCCGGGATCGTCGCGCATCGCGGCGACCCAGAGGGCGGCCCGGGCGAAGGGGCCGGTCTCCGCGCCTGTGGCGGCGAGGAAGGCCGAGAGCCGCGCGGCGCTGGCCGGATGCCCCGACGCGGCGAGCCGGGCGACCAGATCGGCGCCGCCGGCGCGGGCGTTCGCCGCGAAGGCCCGCCGCCCGGCATGGAGGGCGTTCGCCAGGAGCGCGGCCGCCTCGTCGAGGAGCGTGGCCGGCCCCAGATCCGGTGCCGGCGGGACCGGGTGGCCGGCGCCGTCCGGGACGGCGAGGTCGGGCACGACGAGCCGGTCGACCGACACCGACCAGGGATCGCAGACCAGGGCGCCGTCCTCGATCCGCACCGGGCCGGCGACCTGCCGCACGGGTCCCCAGCGCCCCGCGCAGGCGTCCGCGAGGGCGTCCAGGGCGTGCGGCGCGGCGGGGTCGTAGGCGCGGGCGAGATGCAGCGTGCCGCCCGCCTCCGGCAGGTCGACGGCGGCCTGCCACGTCTGGGCGCCGGGCGCCCAGGCCTGTCCCAGGACCGCGTCGACGGCGAAGACGTGGAAGGCCTCCAGCCGGTCGCGCGGGCGCAGGAAGGCGGGCGGCCGGTCGGCGAGGCGGCGCAGGACCGACGGGACGTCCCGCGCCGCCAGGGGGGCCGGGAGGTCCACGCGGGCGTCCCGCGGCAGCAGGGCCGTCCGGCCCCGGGCACCCTGGCCGAGGGCGAGGAGCCCGTCGGCCCGGCGCCGGGCGACGCTGGTCAGAATCTGGCCCTGGCCGGTGCCCGAGACGGACAGGCCCGGGCTCAGGAGGCGCCCGGGCAGGCCGGCCACGATATCCGCCTCGGCCTCGCCCGGCGCGAACTCGCGCTCCAGGGCCAGGAGCGCGCCGGTGTCGGTATCGGCCAGCGCCACCCGGGCGGTGGCGCCGCGCCCACGGGCGAGGAGCCGGGCGCCCAGCGAGACGAGGCGGGTCTTGCCCATGGCGGTCTCGTAGGGCTGGCCGAGGCCGAGGGCGGCCTCCCCGCCCCGGACGCGGCCGAGGAGTTCCGTGGCGAGCGCCAGGACGACGACGGCGTCGTAGGCGGCGTGGCGCCCGGCATAGGCCGCGAGCTGCCCGGCGAGCTCCGCCTCCGCCAGCAGGATCTGCGTGGCGCCCCGCGCCTCGGCCGCCCGCCGCAGCCGGACGAGCGCCCCGTCATGGGCCTCCGGCCCGGACACCACCCCGGCCTCCAGCAGGCCGGCGACCACCCGGTCGACGGCCTCGGCGAGTCCCTCCTCCGCCGGCGTCGCCGCCGTGTCGGTCCTGGCCGGCGCCGCGCCGCCCAGGCGGATCTCGGCGGCGCCCGCGGCCTCCCGGAAGGCGCGGATCGCCAGGGCGACGTGAGCGCAGCCGCCCCCGGCCGCGCAGTCGCAGCGGGCGTAGCCGACGGCGTCGGGCACGAGGAAGCGCACGGTCGCGGTCGGGAGCCGCGCGGCCGGCACGGCGCCGCGCTCCAGCCCGACCGTGATCCCCACCGCCAGGAGGCGCCGCAGCTCCGCCGCCGCCGCGCCGCCGAGCCCCGCCTCGAGGGCGGCGCCGTCGAGGGTGCCGGGATCCCAGGCGGCCGGGGCGACCGCCTCGACGACGGCCCCTTCGGTAGCCCCCTCGGCCGCCCCGTCCGCGACGGCCGCGGCCCGGTAGGCGACGACGAGGGCAACCCGGTGGCGGCACATCCCGCTCGCCGGGCAGGTGCAGGTGGCTTCGCCCGGGGGCCGGCCGGGGCCGAGCCGCGTGATTGTGCCGTCGGCGAAGCGCGCCTCGACGGTGCCGTCCTCGGCCTCCGCGAGGGCCGGCCCCGCGCCGGCGGCCACCTCGCGCAGCGCCCGCTTCACCAGCCCGGCATTGGCGAGCTGGATCAGGCCGTCATCCGTGAGGGCGCGGAGGTCGGGGCGGGCCATCGGCGCCGCTCAAGCCCGGATCGCGGCGGCGAGCCAGCCGGCGAGCTCGCCGGGCGTCATCGCGGCGATCTCGGCGCCGGCCGCCACGAGCCGCTGCGCCATCGCCCGGTCGTAGGCGGGCCGCGCCGCCGAATCGAGCGCCGCGAGCCCGAGCACGCGGGTCCGCTGGCCGGCGAGCGCCCGCACCTGCTCGACCAGGGCGGCCTCGCTCGCGCCCTCGTAGAAGTCGGAGACCAGCACCACGATCGCCCGCTCCGGCGCGGTGATCAGCCCGGCCGCGTAGCGCACGGCGCCGCCGATATCGGTGCCGCCGCCGAGCTGGACCTTCATGAGCATCTCGCAGGCGTCGTCGCAGTCGCGGGTCAGGTCCACCACCGCCGTGTCGAAGGCGACGAGGTGGGTGCGGATGCCGGGGAGCTTCCACAGGCAGGCGGCCATCACCGAGGCGTGGATCACCGAATCGAGCATCGATCCGCTCTGGTCGACGAGCAGGATCACCTGCCAGGGCCGCATCTGCCGCCGGTTCCGGGCGAAGAAGTGCAGCCGCTCGACGGTGATCCGCCGGCTCTCGGGATCGTAGTGGCGCAGGTTGTCACGGATCGTCCGGTTGAGGTCGAGGTCGCGGGCGCCGGGCAGGCGCGTGTGCCGCCGCCGGTCGAGCACCCCCGAGAACGCCACCGCGAGGTCCCGGGCCAGCCGCTCCATCAGCTGCCGCACCACCGCCTGGACGAGCTTGCGGGCCATCACCAGCACGTCGGGCGCCATCAGGTGCTTGGTGCGCAGGACCGCCTTCAGCAGCGTCTCGTTCGGCTCGACCCGGGCCAGCACCTCGGGATTCGTGACCACGTCGTCGATGGCGTAGAGCTCGATCGCGTCGCGCTCCAGCCGCTCGATCGTCTCGCGGGGGAAGAGCGTGTGGACCGCGTTGATCCAGCCCGGCACCGTCAGGGTCGAGCCCTCGCGGCCGCCCTGGCGCCGCTCCCCCCGCGCCGCGCCCTCGGCGTCGCGGCCGTAGAGCCAGTCGAGCGCCTGATCCATGGCGGCCGCCTCCCCCGACAGGGCGCAGCCGGCCCCCGCGCAGGCCGAGTCCGCCGCCTCGCCCAGGATGAGCCGCCAGCGCGTGACCGGGTCGAGGCTCACCGCAGCCGCGTCCCGGCGAGGAGGCTCGGTCCCCGCAGGAGCTCGCTCGCCGTGACCGGCGCGAGTTCGCCGAAGGTCCGCTGGCCCGGATCCGTCCGGTTGCTCCAGGGCGAGCCGAGGGTCAGCTCGCCGAGGGTCTGCTCCCGGTCCTCGAACTCCACCGCGCCGGTGAACAGGCCCTCCGAGAAGGTCAGCGACGCCTGGCCGGCGGCGCCGCCCGGGAAGGTCACGGCGCGCTCGATCCACCACACCACCCCGCCATCCTGGGGCGCCCCGAGGGGCCAGCCGCGGGCGGCCATGCCGCGCAGCCGGTTGGCCTCCACCACGGTCCCGGCGAAGCGGTCGGTCGTGGCGGCGGCCGCCTCGGCCTCCGTGAAGGCGTAGGTCTCGCGGGCAAGCTGCGGGAAGGGCTGGACGATCTCGTAATCGCCGAACAGCGCCCCCCAGGCGGCCAGCGCTCCGGCGTCGAGCTGCAGGGGATGGACGAGGCCGATCAGGCCCGGGGCCGCCCCGGTCAGGTCGAGGTCGAGCGGCGCGTCGTCGGCATCCGTGAAGGTCAGGTCCTCGGCCACCCGGAAGGTCAGCCCCGGGCCGGTCCGCGGGTCGGCATCCGCGAAGGTGGCCCAGACGAGGCGCTGGGCGAGGTGGCGCACGAGCGGATGGGCGGCGAAGCAGGGGCCGAACAATGTCGGCTGGACCCGGCGGGCGCCGGCGAGCATCGCCTCCAGGCGGGCCACCTGCAGGCTCGCCACGGCCCGCACGTCCTTCTTCAGGGCACCCCAGCGGGCCGCCGCCGCCGCGGCCTTGGCGGCCTCGTCGGTCTTGGCCGGCTTGGGCAGATCCTTGAGCCTCTGGCCGGCGGCGTCCCGCACCCAGGGCTTCAGGGTCTCGTCGAACCCGACCCGGAACCCGCGGGGGCCGAAATCGAGGTCGAGGCCGCCGCGCTCGTCGAGGTCGAGGTCGGGGGCGAGCCGGTCGGCGAGCTCCTCGGGGGTGAGGCCGCGGGCCTCGGCGAGCTGGGCGATCTTCTGCCGGGCCTTCTCCTGGAGCCCCTTGAACTTCAGCTTCTCGGCGATGCCGTTGAGGTTCATCAGCGCGACATCGGTGCCGATATCGACCAGCACGTCGAGGCCGGTGACCGCCCGGGCATGGGCGGCCTCGCCCGGCCAGCGGCGGATCAGCCGGGTCAGGTCGCGGGCCGTGGCGTCGGTGCCGAACCAGCCCAGCGCGCGCAGGGCCCAGCCGTCCTTGGAGGGCGTCCCGGCGGCGATCCAGGCGGAGAACAGGTCCCACGCGAAGGCCGCGAGGCTCGCCTCGGTGCAGGCCTCGCGCACCGTCGGCACGCCGGCGTAGACGGCGTCCGGGTTGGTGAAGGACAGCATCTCGCAGAGGGTCAGGATCGCGGCGTCCGGCAGGGCGGTCCCGTCCCGCAGACGCGGCCGGGTCAGCATGGACGGCACGATCCAGGCGGGCGGCCTGCCGACCTTGGCGGGGACGCGGGCGAGGGGGTCACGGTCGAGCGCCTGCGCGACCGCCTCGGTCACGTCCGGTGCCTGGTCCGCGTAGCGCGCGGCCACGGACGCGATGAGGGCGCGGCCGTCCGCCCGGTCCTGCGCCAGCACGCGCAGGGCGTGCTCGGCGGCGTCGCGCAGCGATCCGGGCCGGCCCACGGCGTCGGGCAACAGGCGGGTGAGGGCGGTCTCGGGATGGCGGCGCAGCCAGGCCAGGGCCGGCTCACGGGCCTTCTTGAGCTTCGTGAGGGCGCGGGCGGCGGGCACGGCGAGGCGGGCATCGTCCACCGCCAGGACCGCCGGCAGGAGCCCGACCGGATCCGTCTCGACCAGGTCGACGAGGCCCGGCATTGCCCGCTCACCGAAACGCGACAGCGTCGCCCACACGATCTCCGGCCATTGCGAGACATGGAAGCATCCCGCAACGACGCGGGACCGGGCCCAGAGGGCGAGCGCGAGGGGCTCGGGCTGCCGCTCCAGGCTACCGACCAACTTGTGATAGGGCGAGTTCGCCCAGTAATGGCAGGCCCCATCGATCTGGGCGACGCGCGCGGCCACCCAGTCGATCAGGGCCGGCAGGTCGTCGCGCGGCGGCTCGGAAAGGGGAGGCGGGATCCGGCTCCAGCCCTGCGTCGGGTGTGCCAGTTCGGCGGCCGCCACGAAGGCAGACAGCGCCTCCAGCCCGTCGAGGGTGACGGCGTTCCGCTCCCGCCAGTAGCTCGGGGCGACCTCCGGAACCGCGTGCGCGAACGGCGTCGGCAGGGGCGCGAGGGCGAGGACGAGGTCGTCCCGGGTCCGGCCCTTGGTCCGCCAGGGCGGGTCGCGCAGCACCCGCGGCCAGGCGGCGGGCTCCGCGAGAGGCACCGCACGGGCCTCCGCCAGGGCGTCGAGGATGCCGGCACCGCGCCCGCCCGACGCCGCGAGCCAGCCGCGGACCAGGTCGAGTCCGTGGACGTCCAGCGCGCGGTTCACCCGGGCGCGCAGGGCCGGCTCCGACCGGCCGCCCGCGAGGGCGGCGAGGCAGCGGGGCAGGATCGCGGCGGGATCGGCCTCCAGCGCGGCGTCGAGGGCCGCCGCGACGGGCTTCTCGTGGAGATGGGGCAGCAGGGCCGGCAGCGCGCCGGCCTCCCCGGTCGACAGGATCGCCAGGGCGACCGTGCGGCGCTGCTCGTCGAGGGCGTAGTGCAGCAGCCAGTCGAGGGAGGGCAGGGCCGGCTGCCCGGCGGCGCGGGCAACCGCCAGCAGGGTCGCGGCCGCCTCCGCCGCGTCGACGGCGCAGTAGACGAAGTAGAGGTGGTAGCTGCGCTTGGCGCGCCAGGCCGCGACCGCCTCCGGCGGCGCATCGGCGAGGAGCGGCAGGAAGACCGTGTCGGCCGTCACGTCGATCCCCGCCGACGCGGCGGCCTCGACCACCGCGACGGGCTGGAGCGGGTGCGGGGCGGGCCGGTCGTCGGCCAGGATGAACGCGAAGGCGCAGGCCGCCGGCCAGTCGTGGTCCTCGGCGATCCGCGCGTTCAGGAACGCGACGGCGCCGTCGTAATCGGCCTCCGGGGCGTGCACGAGGGCCGCCCGCAGGGCGAGGTGGAGCGGCTCCGCCCAGGACAGGCGCTGGTAGGCGCGCGGCGTCTTCGCGGTCGGGCGCCGCCGGTCGGCCAGCCGGGCGACGGCCTCCGTCCCGCCCTCGGACACGGCGTAGCGCAGGACCGCCTCCAGCGCCCGCCGCAGGACGGCGTCGCCGGTGGCGGCCCGGGTCGGATTCCCCTGTCGGCGCGCCTCCGCGGCGTCGACAACCGCGTCCAGCCAGACGGCGAGGCCGTCCCGGTCGGGCGGCGCTCCGGCGAGGCGCGCGGCCTCGGCGTCGCCGAGCGCGGCCGCCAGCGGCGCCGCGACCGCCCGCCAGGCCTCCGCCGCGTCCGGGCACGGGCCGGGACGCAGGCGGGTCGGCAGCGGCACCGCCTCGAAGATTGCGGCCGGGGCGGCGGGGTTCGGGGCGGGCCCGGCCGGGGCCGGCGGAGCCGCGACGGGTGCCGTCTCGTCGGCGGCCGCCGCGGTGGCCGGTTCGGCGGGGATTTCGGCGGCGCTCTCCGGTCGCTCGTCCGTCCCGGACGCCTGAACCGCATCCGCCGTCCGGACCGAGGCGGCCGGGGCGGCGGCGGGTGCCGGAGCCGATCCCTCGGCGCGGACGTAGCCCTTGGCGGTCTTCTCGCGGACGAGCTTGTCCTTCTCCTTCGCGGCCGCGGCCGCGTCGGCGCAGGTCTTGTCCTTGCTCTGGCCCTGGGTGCCGAGGCGCCCGAAGCGGACGGTGAGCGTCGGGCCGGAGACGCCGACCTCCCAGAACTTGGCCGCGCTGCCCTCGACCAGCTCGTAGCGTTCCATCGGCTGTCTCCCTCTCACGCGTCGCCGGCGGCGGCGAGCAGGCTCGGTGTCCGCAGAACCTCGCTCGCGGTCACCGGGTCGAGGTCGCCGAACCGGTGGGTCGCCGCTGCGCGCCAGCCGGTCTCGGACAGGGTCAGGGTCCGCAGCGTCTGGATCCCGTCGCCCTCCGGGCCGGGCCGGTGCCAGAACCCGTCCTCGAAGCGCAGGACCGCGACGAGGCGGGTGCCGTCGGGCAGCGCGACCGGGCGCTGCACCGTCTGGACGTGCTCGCCCTCCATGTCGGTCGACCAGCCCTGGGGCCGCAGGCCCCGCAGGCGGCGGCCGCCCACCTGGACCCCGTCGAAGCGCCGGGTCTCGGCGCCGTCCCGCTCGGCCGCGGTGAACGCGAAGGTCTCGCGGGCGAGCTGCGGGAAGGGCTGGGCGATCTCGTAATCGGCGAACAGGCCGCGCCAGGCCGCCAGGGCGTCCGCGCCGAGGTGCAGGGGATGGACGAGGCCGACCACGCCCTCGGCCGCCGCGACGTCGAAGGTGAGGGCGTCGTCCGCGGCGTCGGTCGGTGAGAGATCCTCCGCGAGGCGGAAGGCGCGCGCCGGCGGCGTCGCGGGCGCGGCGTCCGGATAGAGGCCCCAGACCAGGCGCCCGGCGAGGTGGCGGATCAGCGGGTGGGCGGCGAAGAACGGCCAGAACACCCCGGGGGCGACACGGCGCTGGGACGCCAGCATGGCCTCGAGCCGGGTGACCTGCAGGCCGGCCGCCGCCTCCGCGTCCTTGCGCAGGGCCGCCCAGTGCCGGGACGCCGCCTTGGCGGACTCGGGATCGTCCGCCTTGGTCGGGCGGGGCAGGGCGGCGAGCCGCCGGCCCTCGGCGTCGCGCAGGACGGGCTTCAGCGTCTCGTCGAAGCCGACCCGGAACCGGCGCTCGCCGAAGGACAGGTCGAGCCCGCCGCGCGCGTCGAGGCCGAGATCGGGGGAGAGCCGGTCGGCGAGGTCGACCTCGTCGAGGCCGCGCGCCTCGGCGGCGTCGACGATGGCGGCGCGGGCGGCCTCGCGCAGCTGCTGCAGCGGGCTCTTCTCGGCGATGGCGCTGAGGTTCATCAGCGCCACGTCGGTGCCGATCCCGGCGAGCACGGCGATGCCGGCCCGGCCGCGGGGCTTCAGGCCGGCCTGCCCCCAGGCGCGGATCTGCCGGGTGAGGTCGCGGGCGGCGTGGTCGCCGCCGATCAGGGCCAGCGCCTGCAGGGCCCACTCCCCCGTCGCCTTGGCGCCGGCGGCGATCCACGACTGGAACAGCGCGACCGCGAAGGCGTCGAGGCTCTCCGGCGTGCAGGCGGCGCGGACCTGCGCGACGCCCGCGTAGGGCGTGAGCGGGTCCGAGAAGGCGAGCATCTCGCACAGGGCGGTGACGGCGGCGTCGGGCAGGGCGCCCCCGCTCCGCAGGACCGGGCGGGGCAGGGCGGCGGGAACCAGCCAGTCGGGGAGCTTCGGCGGCTTGGCCGGCACCTGCTCCAGCGGGTCGCTGTCGACGCCGGCGGCCGCCACCTCGGTCACGCCGGGATCCCGCTCCGCGTAGGCCGCGACGGCGCCGTCGAGGGCGGCGCGCCCCGCGGGCTCGGCGGCGAGGAAGCGCAGGGCCGCGTCGGCGGCGTCGCGGTCCGGGCCGGCGGGCCCGAGGGTCTCGGGCAGGAGCCGCAGCGCGGCGGTGCGGGGATGGGCGCGCAGCCACGCGGCCGCGGCCGGCCGAAGCTTGCGGGTGCGGTGGAAGGCCCGGGCGGCGACCGGGGCGAGGTCGGCGGCGTCCACCGGCTCGACCTCCGGCAGGAGCTGCGCCGGATCCGCCGCGACGAGGCGGACGAGGCCGGGCACGGCCCGGGCGCCGAAGCGGGACAGCATCACTGCGATGGTGCGCCGCCACGCGACGTAATGGGCGCGCTGCGGCCCGGTCTTCTCCCACAGCATCAGCGCCAGGGGCTCGGGCTGCCACCCGACCATCCGGAACCAGGGCCCGTAGTTGAAGTAGAAGAAGCCGGTGAACGCGTCGCGGTCCAGGTCGAGCCGGCGGTCGAGCCAGGCCAGGGCCGCCCCGGGATCCGCGTCGGCGGCGGGGACGGGCTCGGCCGGCGGCGGGATCGGCATGTCGTACAGGGATTCCGCCTCGGTGGCGCGGATCCGCGCCGCGAGGTCCGTCATGGACTCCACCAGCGTTCCGGCCTGGAAGTAGAAGGTGCTGCGGTCGAGGGCCTCGTCGGGGTCGAAGCCGTGCGCGAAGGGCGTCGGGATCGGCGCCACCGCCCGTTCCGGCCGGGCGCGCGCGGCCCCGCGCCGCCGCCAGGGCGGGTCCCGGAGCACCGGCGGCAGGGCCTCCGGCGCCGCCTGCGGCGCGCTGCCGGCGGCGAGCAGCCGGTCCAGGCGCCCCGCGCCCCGCGCCCCGTCGGCCGCCGCCCAGGCGCGGGCGGCCTCGTGCCCGTGGCGCTCGGCGAGCGTCACGGCCCGCGGGCCGTAGGCGGGTTCGCCCTTCCCGTGCCCTTTGCCCTGGAGCGCGCCGAGATAGGCCCGCAGCATCCAGTCGGGGAAGGCCGCGTCCGCGGCATCGAGGGCGTCGCGGACCAGCTTGGTGCCCACGAAGGGCAGGAGCGCGTCGAGGGCGTCGGCGGCACGGGTCTCCAGCAGCGCCCGGGCGATGATCGTGCGCTCGGGGCCGACCGCCCCTTCCAGGAGCCAGACGAGGGCGGGGGTGGCCGGCTCGCCGGCCGCGTCGGCGGCGGCGATCACCGTCGCGGCGGCCTCCTCGGCCCCGACATCGCAGGTCGCCAGCGTCGCCCGGTGATACGGCGCAGCGTACCAGGGCGCGGCCTGCGCGGGCGGCAGGTCGACGATCAGCGGCAGGGCGACGTGGGAATTGCCGTAGGCCTTGGGATCGGGCGGGTCGCAGCGCGCCAGCACCGCGCGGGCGGAGAGGGCGTGATCGGCGCCGGGCCGGTCGTCCGCGAAGACCGTGGCGAGCCAGCGCGCGAGGGTGGGCTCCGGCTCCGCCGCGGCGAGCCGGAGGGCCGCCTCCAGGGCCTCCGCGTACCCCGCCTCGGGGGCGGCGGCCAGGGCCGCCCGGACACCCAAGGTGGTGGGCAGGTCCCAGGCCGAGACCGGCAGGGAGCCGTAGCGGCCCGAGGGGCGGGGCCGCAGCCGGTCGAACAGGGCCACGAGCGTCCCGGTGCCGGAGCGGGCCACGAGCCAGCGGGCGAAATGCGTGAACGCCGCCCGGGCCACCGGCCCGTTCGGTCCGGGCTTGTCACCCCAGGGGCGCTGTCTCAGCGCCGGGCAGGCCGCCTCGATCTGCTCCAGCCAGTGCCGGGCCTCGGGCAGGTCGGGTTCCGGCGGCGCGTCGTCGAGCCGGGCGGCGAGAGCCTCGGCCGGCGCGCGGGCCTCGTCCGGGGCGGTGTCCAGCAGCGGACGGATCCGCGCCACGAAGGCGGCCCAGTCGGTCGCGGCGTCGAGGGGCGCGCCGGGGCGGCTGCGCGTGGGCAGGGGCGTGCCGGTGAAGATCGGGACGCGGTGCGCCTCCGCCCCGGCGGCGGGGGCGGGCGACGTCTCGGCGGCCGCGGTCTCAGCGGATGGGGAATCGACGTCCTGCGCTTCGGCCGCCGGGGAAGCGGCGGCGTTGCCTGTCGCCGCGGCGACCGCTCCGAAGGCCGAATCCGGCCCGGCCGGCGCGGCCTCACCCGCCGGGCGATACCCCTTGCCGGTCTTCTCCCGCACCAGCCGGTCGAGCGCGACCTGAGCCGCCTGCGCACTCGGGAAGGTCTTGGTCTTGGACTGCCCCTGCGTACCGATCCGCCCGAATCTCACGATGAGAACGCTGTCCTCGGTTCCGGCCTCCCAGAACTTCGCCGATGATCCCGCCGCCAGCTCGTAACGCTGCATGCAGTCCTCTCCCCGTGGCGCGGCGGTAAAATTTTCCTTGTCGCGTCTCAGGTCAACCCGTAGCGGGCGAGCCGCGCGGCCACCCGCGCCTCGCGGGCCAGGGCCTCCGCCTGGTCGGCCGGGCGCGCGCGCTGGCGCATCCAGGCCAGGGCCTCGACCTCGGCCCGGGCCGCGCCGAGGCCGCTCCGGCGCAGGATCGCGACGGCGATGCGCTCGCGCTCCCGCGGCGGGAACCACGAGAAGGCCATCCGCAGAGACGGCAGCGCCCGCAGAAAATCCGCGTCGCCCCAGGCGGCCACCAGCCCCTCGACGGACGCCAGGGTGGCGTCGGCGGCGATCTCCTCGCGGGCGAGGGCGAACAGGCCGGCGAGGAAGTCGCCCAGCGTCGCCGGCAGGCCGAAGCGGCGCAGCCGGGCCAGGGCGGCCTCCGGGTCCGATCCGGCCGCGCCGCAGGCGACCCGGAAGCCGAGCGCCGCCCCGGCGAGGGCCGGGGGCGTCTCCGGATCGGCGAGGCGCCTGCCGAGCATCGCGGCGAAGGGCCCGCGCAGGTCGTCGAGGCCCGGAACGTCCGCGCCGGCCTCGCGGAACAGGTCGCGGCAGGCGAGGACCAGGGGGATGGCGCCGAGCCCCGCGCGGGGCTCCCGGATGCCCTCGACGACGAACAGCGCCCGGGCGGCCAGGGCGGCGCAGAGGCGGGCGAGGGCCGGCCGGGCCGGCGCGAAGGCGTCGCCGAACCGGTACAGCCGCACGATCCCGGCCCCGGCGGCGCCCAGGGCGGCGGCGTCGTGCGCCGCCGCGATGCCCGCGCTCAGGCGGGCCAGCAGTTCCCCCTCCAGGGTCAGGCCGGCGAACAGCGCGTCGGACAGGGCCCGGGTGAGGACGTCGAGGGAGTCGGGCTCCGCCTCGACCCGGGCGGTGATCCGGGCGGACGCGGCCATCTCCAGGGTTCCGCCCCAGACCGAGGCCTCGATCAGGGCGCCGAGCCAGTGCGGGTGGCGCACGAGCGTGAAGCGCTCCCGCGGCAGGCCGGGCTCGGCCCGGTCCGGCCCCTCTCGGGCGATCCCCGGCAGCCCGAGCAGCACCAGCCGGTGGAGCAGGTGCGCCCGCGCCCGGTCGCCCGGCTCGGCCCAGTCGAGATCGATGCGGCGGCGCGCCGGCCCCGGTTCCAGGTCGGCGGCGCGCAGGCGCTCGGCGACGTCGGCCACGAGGGGCGGCTGACGGGTGCCGGGGGCGAGGCGTCCCTCGCGCCGGCCGGTGAGCGCCCGCAGCATCGCGGCGAGCGCGGGGTGGCCGGGTGCGGCGCCGCCGGCCGCCCAGGCGGGCGGGCGGTCGAGGGCGTCCTTCACCAGGGCGGCGAGGGCCGCGTCGATCAGGTCGGCGCGCAGGATCGCCGGATGGGCGCGCAGCCGGGCGAGGGCCTCGGCGTGGACCCGCCAGGCGATGCGGTCGGCGGTGGAGACGACCTGCCCGGCCTCGCGCAGGGCCGCGGTGATCGCGGTCATCGCCCAGTCGGCCGCGGGGGCGAGGCCGGCGGCGGCGACGCGCTCGTAGTAGCCCGGGGCCGGCATGCCGGCCGCGTAGCCCGAGAACCGGTCGAGGCGGGGATAGGCGTAGGGCACCACGTAGCTGCCGGTGCGCAGGTCCGGCTCCGGCGGCGCCGGCTCGGGCCGGGTCCCGTGCGCCCGCGCGGCGTGGCGCCGGACGGCGTCCGCGTGCCAGCCGCCGCAGACGAGGACGACCGGCCGGTCGCCGGCCGTGCGCAGGGCGTGGGCCGCGTAGGCGCCCATGAAGCGCTCGCGGGCCTCTTCGGCGGGATCGTCCGTGCCCGGCGGGCGCAGCAGGGCGAAGTAGCGGTCGAGCCGGGCCGGCAGCTCCGCCTCGGGCGCCGCCTCGGCGAGGACGTCCCAGAGGGCGTCCTGGTCGGCGACGCCGAGGGCGGCGGCGAGCGCCCGCTCGGCCGCCTCCGCGCGGGCCCCGTGCGGATCGGCGTAGCGGTTGGCGCGGCGCCCGAAGGCCGGATCCCAGGCCGGCAGGTCGCAGAACAGCGTCTCGGCACCCACCGCCCGGCCCGCCTCCAGGGCCTGCCATTCCGGCGAGAAGGCGCAGAACGGCGTGTAGGAGGCGGCGCTGCCCGCCGAATCCGCCCGGAACGAGAAGATCGCCACCGGCAGGTCGTGGCCAAGGGCGAGGTCCGGCAGGTGCGGGTTGAAGTCGACCGGCCCCTCGATCAGCACGAAGGCCGGCCGCAAAGCCGCGATCGTGCGCCGGACGAGCCCGGCGCAGGCCGGGGAATGGTGGCGCACGCCGATGACGGTCAGGCGGCCGGGATCCGGCGCGGCACCGCTCATTGCGGGGTGAGGAGGTGCCGCGCCGCGTAGAGCTGGCGCCACGCCGCGCCGGAGCGGCGGCTGACGCGCTGGTCGAGATAGCGGCGCAGGCGGGCGAGATCCTCGGCGTCGTCCTTGGCCGCGGTGCCGGCGAGGCAGGCGACGATGTCCTCCGGCTGGCCGGCATCGCCCCGCAGGAAATGACCCTTCACCCCGATGGCGTGGGCGACGCTGACCGCCTCCGCGGTGCTCATCACGGACGAGAGCCGCTCCATGCCCGTACCCTCCGTGTCCACGGCCTCGCGCAGCTCCCGGAAGCAGGTCACGAGGAGTTCGAGCACCTCCGGATCCGGGCTGCGGGGCACGCCGGAGCGGGTCAGCAGTGCGGTGGCCTCGCGCTGCACCAGGGCGAGCTCGGCCTCGAGATCGGCGATCGGGAACACGGTCTCGAAGCCGAACCGGCGCTTGAGGGCCGCCGACATCTCGTTGACGCCCCGGTCGCGGGTGTTGGCCGTGGCGATCAGGTTGAAGCCCTCCCGGGCGTAGACCATCCCGTCGGCGCCGGTGAGTTCGGGCACGGCGAGCACCCGGTCGGACAGGACCGAGAGCAGGCTGTCCTGCACTTCCAGCGGGCAGCGGGTCAGCTCCTCGAAGCGGACGATCCGCCCCTCGCTGAGGCCGGTATGGAGGGCGCCGGGCACCAGGGCGCGCGGGCTCGGCCCCTCGGCGACGAGCAGCGCGTAGTTCCAGCCGTAGCGGATCTGGTCCTCGGTCAGCGACGCGCCGCCCTGGATCGTCAGGGTCGAGCACCCGCTGATCGCCGCCGCGAGGAGTTCCGAGAGCAGGCTCTTGGCGGTCCCGGGCTCGCCGATCAGCAGGAGGGCCCGGGAGGTGGCGAGGGTGACCATGGCCCGCTCCACCAGCGCGGGCGCGCAGACCACCTTGGCGGGGGTCGCGCCGTCACCGCAGATGAAGCGCCGGACGGCCTGGAGCGAGAGCTGCCATCCGGGCGGTCGCGGCGCCGAATCCTCGGCGCGCAGGCGCGCGAGTTCCGCGGCGTGGACGTCCTCGGCGGGGGGTCTCTGACGCGCCTCGCGATCACCGCCCGCCCGCACCGCCTTCGCCATGCACCCGTCCCCTGCCGTCGCGCCGGCCCTGCCGACGCCTCCTGCGATCGGCAGACCATGCCCCGGCACGGGCGGATCTCTCAAGCGCCCCCGAGCCTCTCCAAGCATCGACGGCTCAGGTGGCGACCCGGAGCGGTCATCCAGTCCGTCCGCGCGGCATCAGGCGATCCAAAACGGCTGTATTTCCGAGACTGCTTACATCGAGACCAAGCACAGCATCAGGATCACGATCTCGAAGACGATCCATCCGCCGAAGACACCGACCAGTTCCCAATCGGTTCTTTCTTTGGACTTGGCCAAAGCGTACATGTTCGACCTCCTCACGGAGCCGATAGGCCGCAGGTGAATTCAATCACAGTGATGGGCTGCAACGTATCCGAATATTCAATCAGATTCTTCGCCCGATTGCAATTGCTCGTCTCGACGCCCGATTGAATGTAAATCAGTACATCGTCATCAGGATCGTACCGTCTCGCCAAAACCGACGCAGAAATATTGCATCGCAGCAGGTTATGTCCCGCGGCCCAATCCGGCCGGGCGTGAACGGGATCCGTCCGGTCGCGTTTCCCCAGGACGCCCGAAGAGGCGTCCTGGGGAAACGCTTGAGGATTCGCGCATGAAGACGTTGATCACCCTGACCGCCGTCGGCCTCCTGGCGACGGCTGCGGCAGCCACGGCCGCGGAAAATCCCGGTGCCGCCGGCGGCCAGGCACCGCACGGTGCCCGCATGCAGGGCTCGCCCAACGCGGCCGGCTTTCCCGGCAAGAGCGATGCCGGCAGGAGCGACACGACGGGCACGACCGGATCTCCGGGCTCGGAGATGCCGAAGCAGGACGGACGGATGAAGGGGCCGCCGAATGCGGCCGGCTTCCAGCCGGGCGGCGATAAGGCCGGCGGCTCGGCCGGGACCCCGGACCGTCGCTGATTCGCGTCCCGCCGCGGTGCGATCCCGGGCCGGTCGGCAAGCCCGGCATCGAAGCCGGAGCCTCGGCCGTGAAGGGCCGAGGCGGCAGCCGGACGGACGGCGCAATGGGGTCGCCCGGGATGCGCGGCGCGCACCACGACATCCCCGCCACGGTGACGGCGATCAAGCGCATCCTGTGCTGACCGACATCGAGGCGGCGCTGGCGGGCGGCGCGCTGGAGGAGCCGCGCCCCAGGGCAGGCGCCAGCGTCCAGGTGCACACCAAGGCGGTGAACATGCCGCTCGTGAATCCGTAGGGGCAGCACGGAATGTGCATCGGCGGGCCGCACGGCCCCCTCCGCTTCGGCGGATCGGTCATCCCGCTGTCATCGGGCTGGCCTAGGGCGGCGCCTTCCGAAGCCACCCGAAGCGATCGCTGGATGCATTTACCCGATGGATTGGTTCGACCCGCCTGACGATTCCCACCTGCCGTCCTCCGCCGATGGGAGCCGGATGCGGTTGTACATCGCCGCAGGGCTGATCGGCTTCGGGGCCCTCGGCATGATCGGCGGGATGCTGCACATCCTGCCCGCTTGACGGGGAACCGGCGCGCCCCGGCGGTCCCGCCGTCTCATGCGGCCTGGATGTCGCTCAGGAAGCCGTCCACCTCCTGCTTGACGGCCATCGACTGCTTGGCCAGCTCGGCGGCTGCGTTGAGCACCTGCGCGGCCGCACCGCCGGTCTCACCCGCCGCCGCCCGGACCCGGGCTACCGTGGCCGAAACGTCCTGCGTGCCCTTGGCCGCCTCGCCGGCATTGCGCGAGATCTCGCCCGTGGCCGCCGTCTGCTCCACCACCGTCGAGGCGATCGAGCCGCTGATCTCGCTCACGCTCGCGATCGTCTGGGCGATCTGCGCCATCGCCTCCGCAGCCTGACCGGTCGCCGCCTGGATCGCCGCGATCTGCCCGCCGATCTCGTCGGTCGCCTTGGCGGTCTGGCCCGCCAGCGCCCTCACCTCGGCGGCCACCACCGCGAAGCCCCGGCCCGCCTCGCCGGCCCTGGCCGCCTCGATGGTCGCGTTAAGCGCCAGCAGGTTCGTCTGATCGGCGATGCCGGTGATCGTCGTCACCGCCGCGCCGATCTGCTCGGCGGCCGCGCGCAGGCCCGCCATGGCGGCATTGGTCGCCTCCGCCTCCTGGGCGGCATGGGTGGCGACCGCGTTGGAGCGGACCACCTGCCGCTCGATCTCCTGGAGCGACGACACCATCTCCTCGGCCGCGGCCGCCACTGTCTGGACGTTGGAAGCGGTCTGCTCGGCGGCGGCGCTGGAGGCCACCGCCTGGCTGTTAGTGTCGTCGGCCACCCGGGTCATGGAGCGGGCGGTGGCGTCGAGTTCCATCGCCGCCGAGGTAACGATGTCCAGCGCCTGGGCGATCTTCTGCTGGAAGGTACGGACGAGCTGCTCGACACGGTCGGCCCGACGCCGGCGGGCCGCCTGGTCGGCGGCCTGGGCGGCCTCCAACTCGGCCTGGGTAAGGGCGTTCTGGCGGAACACCTCGACGGCCTTGGCCATGGCGCCCATCTCGTCGGTGGCGTCCTGAGAGGGCACCACGACGGCGGTGTCGCCCTCGGCCAGCCGCTTCATCGCCGCGGTCATGCCGGCGATCGGCCCGATGATGCTGCGCGCGATCAGCACGGCCAGCGCCCCGCCCAGTCCGAGCGCGAGCCCGACCAGGATGATCTGGACGTTGCGCGCGCGTGCCACCGCGGCGTCCACGGTGCGGGCGTTCTCCGCGACCGCAGCCTCGATCATGTCGCGCGCGACGTCACAGCGCGCGTCGATCAGGGTCGAGATCGGCTTGATGCCGGTCTCGAACACCGACTTCAGACCGTCCAGGGCCGTCACGGTCACCTCGAAGTTCGTGCGGTAGGCCGACAGGCTCTCGATGACCGCCTTGGTCAAGGCGGCGAAGCCGGCGGCGCCCTCGGAATTCTGAAAGGTCTTCAGAGCGGCTTCGGCCTTCTCGACATTCTTCGCGAAAGTGGCCGGCCCGTTCGGATCAAAGGTCGCCAGGAAGCGCCAGTTGGCGACGCGGACCAGCAGCACGGCGCTCTCCGCGGTCTGGGCACGGCCGAGCAGCGACTCGCTGGCGCGCGCGCGCACCTCGGCCACCAGGGTGTTGGTCGCGTTGGTCAGTTCGTCGCCGCCCGTGAACAGGCGCGCCTTAGCCTGGCTCAACGCGATGCCGGCCGCCGCGAGGCGATCCAGCTCCGGCTTCAAGGTGCGGGCTTTGTCGCGGATCTCGACGTAGAGCTTGCGGCGCTCCTGGACGAACGCGAGCCCGATCAGCTTCTCGGCGGTCTCCTCGATCTCGCGCCGCGTCTGCTCCAGGACGGCGAGCCGCTCGGGCGCGGGCGCGAGGTGGTACTGCTCGCCGAAACCGGTGAGGCGCACGGCGAGACCGTTGACGACCAGGATCGTCCGCGCGATCTGCTCCAGGCGCCCGCGGACATCGTATTGCTCGCTGACGACATCCTGCTGATGGACCGAGTACCCTCCGATACAACCAGCAATCAGAACAAGTAGAGCGAAGCCTACATAGAGGCGCTTTCGAATACCTATTCTCATAAAATCTCACTCCGAGCACAGATCAAGTCATAATCGCTCCATCTGTAATCCTTCCGCGACGCCCCATACAAGCATCAATTACAGGCTTGGAAAAGCAGCAATTTTACCATTCTGTCATGATCGCTTTTTGGAGCCCAATGCTATCGCAATCAGCAGATCAAACTGCATGGTCCACCCTCTCTCATCCTATCTCTGGAACGCGATAGGAATTGTTCTGGATTGGCCAACGTCGGCTTCCACGAGCGCGGCGCCTGCCCCGATCCCGTCCTCCGCCGCGCGGTCCGGAGAGCCCGCGCCGCCGCCCCGGCCGAACCGCGCGTAGAGCGCCGGCAGCACCACCAGCGTCAGCAGGGTCGCGCTGATCAAGCCGCCGATCACCACGGTGGCGAGCGGCCGTTGCACCTCCGCCCCGGTGCCGGTGGCGAGCGCCATCGGCACGAAGCCCAGGGAGGCGACGAGCGCGGTCATCGCCACGGGCCGAAGCCGGGTGAGCGCGCCCTCGCGGATCGCCGCCCGCAGCGGCCGGCCCTCGGCGACGAGTTGCTTGATGAAGGTCAGCATCACGAGGCCGTTCAGCACCGCCACGCCCGAGAGGGCGATGAACCCGACCGCGGCCGGCACGGACAGCGGCATCCCCCGCAGCCACAGGGCCGCGACGCCGCCGGTGAGCGCCAGCGGCACTGCGCTGAACACGAGGAGCGCGTCCCGCGCGCTGCCCAGAGCCGAGGTGAGCAGCAGGAAGATCAGGAAGAAGCAGACCGGCACCACCACGGTCAGCCGCGCCTGAGCCGAGGCGAGGTTCTCGAACTGCCCGCCCCAGGTCACGGAGGAGCCTGCCGGCAGAGTCACCTGAGCGGCGACCTTGCCTTGCGCCTCCGTCACCAGCGAGCCGATGTCGCGCCCGCGGACATTGGCGGTGACTACCACCCGGCGGCGGCCGTTCTCGCGGCTGATCTGGTTCGGCCCCTCGCTGACCGAGAACTGCGCCACCTGCCGCAAGAGCACGGAGGCGGCCTTGCCGCTCGGCCCCGGGGGGAGGGGGACCGGCAGGTTCTCCAGGGCCTCCCGGTCCTCGCGGACCTGATCGGTCAGGCGCACCACGATCGGCACGCGCCGGTCGCCTTCGAACACCGCCCCCGCGTCCCGGCCGCCCATGGCGGCGCCGATCACCTCCTGGATCGCGCCGGTGCTCAGGCCCAGCCGCGCCGCCTCGGTCCGGTCGATCCGGATCTCGAAGACCGGCAGGCCGGCGATCTGCTCGACCTTCACGTCATCGGCGCCCGGGATCCCGCGCAGGATCGCGGCGATTCGGTTGGCGGTCTCCAGCATCGGCTCGAAGGCGTCGCCGAACACCTTGACGGCGAGGTCGCCCCGGGTGCCGGCCAAGAGCTCGTTGAAGCGCAGCTGGATCGGCTGGGAGAACTCGTAAGTATTGCCGGCGAGCTCGCTTAAGGACGCCTCGATCTGCTCCCGCAGCGCGGCCTTCGACAGGGCCGGATCGGGCCACTCCGCCTGCGGCTTGAGCATCACGAAAGTGTCGGAGGAGTTTGGGGGCATCGGGTCGGTGGCGACCTCGGCGGTGCCGGTCTTCGAGAAGACGTAGGCGACCTGCGGGAACTTCGCGATCGCCTGCTCGACCTTGAGCTGCATCGCCTGGGACTGCGTCAGGGAGGTGGACGGGATCCGGGTGGCGTTGAGCGCGATGCTCTTCTCGTCGAGCTGCGGGATGAACTCGGTCCCGAGCCGGGCGGCGAGCAGGCCGGCGCCCACGAGGAGGAGCAGCGCCGCCCCCACGAACGGAGCCGGCGCCCGGATCGCCGCGGCGAGGAGGGGCCGGTAGAGCGCTTTCAGGCCGCGCATCAGCGGGTTCTCCGCCTCGGTGAGGCGACCGGTGAGCGCGATCGCGATCAAGGCCGGCACGAAGGTCAGCGACAGCACGAAGGCCGCGGCCAAAGCGAGGATGACGGTCACCGCCATCGGCTGGAACATCTTGCCCTCGACCCCCGTGAAGGTCAGGAGCGGGACGTAGACCAGGATGATGATCGCCTGCCCGTAGAGGGACGGCTTGATCATCTCCTCGGCCGAGGCCCGCACCGTCTCCAGGCGCTCCTCCAGGGCGAGCCCGCGCCCGAGGGCGTGCTGCCGCTCGGCGAGGTGGCGCAGCGCGTTCTCGGTGATGATCACCGCCCCGTCGACGATGAGCCCGAAATCGAGCGCCCCGAGGCTCATCAGGTTGGCCGAGATTTTTCCCTCGACCATACCGGTCACGGTCATCAGCATGGCGACCGGGATGACGAGGGCCGCGATCAGCGCCGCCCGGATGTTGCCCAGCAGCAGGAACAGGACGACGACGACGAGACCTGCGCCTTCCGCGAGGTTCCTGGCGACAGTCCGGATCGTCGCCTCGACGAGCTGCCTCCGGTCGAGGATCGTCTGGACGGCGATGCCCGGGGGCAGGGCGCGCCGGATCTGATCCAGGCGGGCGTCGACGGCGGCCGCCACCGTGCGGCTGTTCTCGCCGATGCGCATCAGGGCGGTGCCGATGACGGTCTCCTGGCCGTTCTCGCTGGCCGAGCCGGTGCGCAGATCGCGCCCGATCCGCACCGCGGCGACGTCGCGGATCCGCACCGGCACGCCGCCGCGGCTCGCCACCACCACGTCGGCGATCGCCTCCGGGCTCTCCAGGCGGCCGGCGGCGCGCACCACGTAGCTCTCGCCATTGTCCTCCAGGTAGCGCGCGCCCTGATTGGCGTTGTTGGCCTGGAGTGCCCGGGCGATGTCCGCGAAGGAGAGGTCGAGGGCGGTGAGCTTCGTCGGGTCGGGCTGGACGTGGTACTGCTTCTCGAACCCGCCGATCCCGTCGACGCCGGCGACCCCCGGGACCGCCTTGATTTGCGGTCGGATGATCCAGTCCTGGACCGTGCGCAGGTAGGCGACCCGCTCCAGCTCCGTGCGGAGGTCCTGTCCCTCCGGGGTCCGGTAGCTCCCGTCCGGCTGCCAGCCCGGCCGGCCCGCCGGCACGACGTTCCGCTCAGGGAGCGGCGCGTACTGGATCGACCACATGGTGATCTCGCCCAAGCCCGTGGAGATCGGGCCCATCCGCGGTTCGACCCCGGAGGGCAGGTCCTCCCGCACCTGGGCGATGCGCTCGGCGACCTGCTGGCGGGCGAAGTAGATGTCGACGGATTCGGCGAAGACCGCGGTGATCTGCGAGAAGCCGTTGCGCGAGAGCGAGCGGGTGTACTCGAGCCCCTTGATGCCGGCGAGCGCCGTCTCGACCGGGTAGGTGACCTGCCGCTCGACGTCGGCCGGCGACAGGGACGGGGCCAGGGTGTTGATCTGGACCTGGTTGTTGGTGATGTCGGGCACCGCGTCGATGGGCAGCTTCGTGAGCGCGGCGGCGCCGAAGCCCGACGCCAGCAGCACGAGGAGCAGCACCAGCCAGCGCTGGCGGACCGAGACGGCGAGGATGCGGCTGATCATCGGCCCAATTCCTCAATGATCGTGGTCGGCGTCGGCCTTGCCGAGCTCGGCCTTCAGAAGGAAGGAGTTGCCGACCGCGATCTCGGCCCCGGCCGCGAGCCCGGCGGTGACCTCGTAGGAATCGTCGTCGGACCGGCCGAGGGTGACCGGCCGCTTCTCGAACCCGTCCGGATTGCGCACGAAGACGACGCTGCGGCCCTCGATCGTCTGCACGGCTGCCTTGGGGATCCGGACCGGGACCGCATCCTGCGCGATCTCGATCTCGGCGGTGACGAAGGTGCCGGGCCGCCACGCGAGGTCGGCATTCGGCAGGGCGACGACCACGCGGGCCGAGCGCGTGTCGGGGTTGAGGAAGGGGCTGACGAAGATCACCCGGCCTTCCGCCCGGCGCTCCGGCTCCCCTGCCCGGCCGGGCGTGACCGTGACGCGGGCGCCCTCCCGCACCTGGGCGAGGTCGAGGGTCGGCACCGACAGCTCGATCCAGACGGTCGAGAGATCCGCCACCGTGTAGAGGTCCGCCGGATCGCCCTCCTTGCCGACCGCCGTGCCGACATCGACCTTGCGCTCGACGATGCGGCCGGCGATCGGCGCCCGGAGGGGGTAGCGGCGCAGGCTCGACTGGTTCGGCGTGGCCTCGTCGCGCTTCTGGGCGGCGGCGACTTCGGCGGCGTCGAGGCCCAGGGCGGAGAGCTTCTGTCGGGCGAGGTCGACCCGGAGCCGGTTCTCCAGATAGGCGGCGCGAGCGGTCTCGAAGGCGGCCTCCGAGGCGCTGCGCGAGGCGAGCAGCTTCTGCTGGCGCTCGAAGTTGATCGTCTGCAGCTCGGCCTGGACCAGGGCGGTGAGGTACTCGCTCTTGGCGTCGGCGACCTCGCGGCTGTCGAGGATGGCGACGACCTCGTTCACCTGCACGGCGTCGCCGAGGCGCTTGCGCATCTCGGCGACGGTGCCGACCACCCGGGCCGGAACCCGGGCGATCCGGTCGGTGTCGGGGGTGATGGTGCCGGGCACGAGGAGGTGGCGCGCCAGCGTGCCGCCCGTGACCGTCCGGGTGGTGATGTCCTGGCCCGCGACCTGATCGGGCCGCATTCGGATCGCGCCCTCGTCGTGGGCCTCACCGTCACGATGCGCGTGGTCGGCGTCTGCGTGGTCGCCATGCGCGGGACCGTCGCCCGCGTGATCGTCGGGCGTGGCCTTCGGCCGGTCCGGTGCGGCGGCGGCGTATTGATGATCGCGGCTGCCATCCGGCGCGCGTGCGCGCCCGGCGGCCGCGAGGGTCTGCCGGAGGAGGTCGGGCAGGGCGGGAACGGCGACGCCGAGTGCGATGCCGGCGGCCAGGAGCACCGCGGCGACGGCCACGGACAGGACAATGCGCATGGGAAAACTGCTCGGCCGGGACGCCGGCAGGCCGCGCGGAGCGGCCCCGGACGGTCCCGTTCAGGTGTCGTGAGGATGAACCCGGAGGCCGGTTCGGCGTCCGGGCGGGGCGCCGCAAGCGGGCGGCGTCAGCTCACGCTCGCGGAGGCCGCGGCAGCCGGTCGGGGCTGATGGAGGGGCGGCCCTGGGCGAGGGCGGCGGGCAGCGGCCGGCCCGGGACCGCGGGGGGCGCGACATCGGCCGCCTCCAGGCGGGCTGCCTGATGGCAGCCGCAATGGATGTGCTCCGAGAGGCCTGGATCGACATTCGCGGGCGCGGCCGGCGCGTCGAGCACCGGCCCCTGGCTTCGGCTGTGATGGCCGCCCGCATGGAAGGCGAGATCCGCCGCGAGGCCGGCAGGGGGGGTGGCGACGGCCAGGGCCAGAACGAGCGCGAGCATGCGGGCGACGAGCGCCCACCAGCCCCGCGCCCCGGCCGGACGCCTATGCCGAACCCTGAAGGTCATCGCCGCCCTTATGGTCCATCCGAGGCCGAGGGCACAAGGTCGGGGATCGCCAGACCAGGCCCGCTCAGGCCGCCAGCTTCAGGACCCAGTCGTAGAAGTCGGCCCAGGTCTCGGCCGGGGCCGGCGGCGCCGCGGCCGACGATCTCTCCGGCTCGGCCGCGGCCTGGGCGCGGACATCCCGGGGCGCGCAGCCGAACTCGGCGCGGAACGCCTGGGTAAAATGGGCGGGACTCTCGAACCGCCAGCGATACGCCACCTCGGAGATGCGGGCGAAGCGCCCGTCGCCGGTGGCGAGGTCACGATAGGCGCGAGCGAGCCGGCGCTGCCGGATATAGCCGGACACACCCCCGAGGGGGACGAACAGCCGGTACAGGGCGCTGCGCGAGACGCCGAACCGCCGCCCGATCGTCTCGGCGGTCAGATCCGTGGAGGCCAATTCGGCCTCGATGAAACGCCGGATGGCGACGAGCAGGGGCGCCAGCTCGGCTGACCCGGCGCCCCCCTCGTCCTGCGGCAGGCCCAGGGTCGCCGCACCGAGCAACGCGGCGGTCGCCTCGGCCGCCGCCGCGGCCTCCGGTGCCGAGAACCCGGTCGCGTGCGCGCTGAGGGAGCGCAGGTGGTCGTTGAGCATCCGGCCGAACGGGGTCGCACCGCGGATTACGGCTCCGTGCAGCGAGTCCAGCACGCTCTGGCGGGAGCCGAAGAGCGGACGCGGCAGCACCACCGTGATGGCTTGGTAATCGGTGGAGCAGGCGGAGAGCGGCTGCGACAGGTCGAGCAGGCAGATATCGCCCGGGGCGCACTCCCGCTCCTTGCCGCCGATCGTGACCCTGGCCTGCCCGGAGACGCGCATATGGGCGACGATGTGATCGATGCCCATCCGGGCCGCGAGGGCCCGCTCGCGCACGAACCGGAGGCCGGAGGCGCGGGCACTGCAGACGATCGCGGTGCCGAGATGCCGAACCTGGGACTGCCCGCGGAAATCGGACAGATCCTCCCGGCGGATCGTGAAATCCCAGAACGGCGCAACGGCGTCGCGCCACGCGTCGGCCTGACGATGGCCCGGGCTCTCGCCGATGAGCTGCAGGATCGGTTTGGTTCGCATCGCCTGCATAAGTCCGGACCGCGCGCACAGCGCCGGCCACAGCTTTAGTATGGCGATTCTGCCTGCTTAGAAAAGTGGCACTGCGTTCCAAACACCGGACCCTGGACCGCATCCCGGCCCGCCGGGCTAGGGCGCCGAGTAGCGGCACCAACCACGGGCCCCAGACTGGACCCGGAAACAGAACGTCCCGCAGGCCGGGTGGCCGCGGGACGGGAAGTTGCACGGTTGTGAGGATCGAGGGCTTCGACCCTTATGGTTAACCCGAGGTTACCGCCCGCTCGGCGCCGCACCGCTGCCGGTGGCGCCGTTGCCGGTGCTGTTGTCGCCCGCGGGGGCGCCGGAGGTGGCGGTGTTACCGTTGGGCGTGCTCTGCGCGGCGGCCATCCCGGCGCTGCCGGCGACGAGGGCGAGGGCGAGCAGAGCGGATTGAACGGTGCGGCTGGTCATGGCTCTCCTGAATCCCGATCGGGTTCGCGACGCGCCGGCCCATGCCGGCATGGGCTGGAGAACCGATGCCCGGCGCACTCCGTTCCCGCTCGGGTGAGGCCGGAGCGAATCGGCCGCAGCCCACAGATGTTCGCGCGGGCGCATCCGGCCCCTGCGGGAAGCCGCGCTGCCGCGATCGTGGATCGGGCAGCCGTTGGGCTCGGCCCGGCGGCGCGGGCCATGCGCCGCGAGTTTTCCACCGGGAACACCCGCCAGCCCCCCAAGCTTGTTCGAAGGTCGAGATCGGGAGCGGGGCGTGAAGGTGTTCCGGATCATGCAGGCGGCGACGGGCGCGATTGTCTGGATCGGTTCGGCGCTCGATCCCCTGGCGGCTCTCGACGCGATGGCGTGCGCCGCCGGCTTCGGCGACCGCACCCGGATCCCGAGCCACCTGCGGGCCGGAGGCCTCCACGTCGAGGAACGGGAGGCCTGATCCGCACCGCGCCCGCCAACGAGTCCGGAGGAGGATCATGACCAAGCTGTTCATCGCGCAGGTGCGCGACGCGGGGGGCGAGCGGCCGCTCGTGACGATCCGCGCCGAGGCCGAGGGCGAGGCGCGCCTGTTCCTGGCGGCGGCCTACCCGGACGCCGAGATCGCCCACGTCGCCGAGCCTGGCGACTGGACGAGCGATGCCGATACCGGATCCCGGGCCGGAGATATCCGCGAGCATCCCGGCGTCACGTGGCAACCCCCCTCAAGTCTGGCGGGCTGAGGCGCGTTCCGCGGGACCGACCGCCATGGCTGCCATGCGCATCGCGGAGAATCGGACGTTTGCCGACAATTGGAGCGATGTCATTCACGCGCCCTCAGGTCTGCGCACCGAGGGTGCGGTATGAATTCCGCCGATCCGACACCGCGGCTGTTTGCGGCCACGGCCGCCCTTACCGGCGCCGGGATCCTGATGTGCCGGACCGAGCCGTCCTGGGACGGCATCCTGATCGGCCTGTTCTGCCTCGGCCTCTGGGCTCTGGGCACGCTCGCGGCACGGCCGGGACGCCCGGCGCGGCCCGCGCGGGCGATGCGCCCGGTCGTGCTGGAGGCGGTTATCGTCGAGACGCCCCGGTCCATGCCGGAGCTGCTGCCCGCACCCCGACCGGTGACCAGCGATCGCCCTCGGCCGGGCGCTCCCCGCCTGCTGGACGTGCCGACGCATCGGCAGCGCGTGGTCGAACGCTACACGCGCAAGCGCGGATAGGGCGCCGGTCGCGAGCTTCTGCCGCACCCCCGATCCCGGTCTCCCTGCGTTGCCCGCAGCCACTCAGGAGATCAGCATGGCCGACAAGTCCGACGTGACGACCTATACGGTGAAGCAAGCCCTGGCGGCCCAGGTCGCCGACCATATCGAGATCGCGATCGAGGCCCAGGACGGCACCAAGCTCAAGCTCGTTGCGACCGCCGATCAGCTCGACGCCCTCGTGGGCGACCTGGAGACGATCCTGGATGCCGACGACGCGGAGGGCGAGGCCGCCTGAGCAGACCTGAAGCGGACCCGCATCGGCGAGCCGACGCTGCGTCCGCTCAGTTCCACGGCCGGTCGCAGGTCCTGACCGCTACACCGGTGGCCGCCTTTGCGAATCCCGCTCAGGCGGCCCCCAATTACGCCGGGGCAAGCAGGGGGCCGCCATGCGGCCGTCGCCGGATCGGATGAAGCGGCTAGGATTGCGCCCCACCCACCGAATCGAGGAGGCCTGGATGTCCCGCAGGGTTCCCACAATCCGGACCGGCCTCCAGCCCGCGCCCGGGATCCCGCTTCGCCGCTCCGGCGGCGCGCCGGCCCCGTGACCGGGCGGGAGATCGCCATGGCCCCGTCCGAGACCCCGGCCCCCTACCGGCTTCAATGCATCGTCCACCGGGAGAGCGCCGGCGGCATCATCATCCACGACGAACAGATCCCAGGTCCCGTCGAAGCGGCGGCGATCGATGCCGCGAAGGCCCGATTCGCACATCTGCTGGCCGGCCGGGCGGGCTCGGCGGCTTTGCGGGATCCCCTCGGTCGGGTCGTCTGGTCGGCCCGGCAGAACGCGCCGCCCGGCACGGCAGGATCCCTGCGCCCCTAGGATTCCTCGGGCGCGTGCCGTCAGGTGAGGTGACGCGGCTCCAGATCGATCACCGGGCCGCCCACGTCGAAGAAGTCGTCCTCGTAGGGGAGCACCTCTTCCAGCTCCTCGGTCTCCCGCCGCCCGAACGGCATCAGCGCGGACAGAATTCCGAGGCAGAGTGCGCCGGCAACGAAAGCAACCAGGATCGCGATGCTCATGACGGAACACTCGGGCGCAGCCGGCGGCTGCCTCAGGCCGTCGGAAGACTAAGGCCGGGCTCGGGCACGCCGCAATCGAAATCGCCCGATCGCCACCTCGGACGCCCCGGGAGCCCCTCCCGAGCGCCTCCGCCGGCGCGTCCGGGCAGGCCGGGCGGGGCGCCATGCGGTCCGGGCCGCGAAAACCGCCTTGGGTGATTCGCGCTTGCCTCACCGCGGCGCCGGCACCTTGTCCTTCTGGCGATCGACCTCGTCGCGGATGCCGCGGCCGGCCATGAGGATCTCGGTCATGAAGGCCGCGATCGCCGCCACGGTGCAGACCAGCGCGGCCCCGAAGCAGGCGAACAGGACGGAGGCGGTCGCCGCATCGCGCAACGCCCCGACGAACAGGGTCAGCACGGCCAGACCGATCAGCCCGCCCCCCAGCGAGGCCAGGACCACCGCCACGTCCAGCACGAAGGAGCGCCGCCGCAGGAAGGTCAGGCGGCGGGTGAGGCGGGCGGCCTCGGCTTCCGTCGCCCGGGCGGCTTCCGCCGAGAGGCCGTCGACCTTGTCGGAGATCCGGCCGAGGCGGGTCGAGAACACGTTGAGCAGCGTCGCCAGCGCCGAGAGCAGGAAGGCGGGTGCGAGCGCCACCTGGATGATGTGGGCGATGCTGTCGGGCTCGGTCGCGTTGAGGGAGAAGCCGAACATCGGCGCGCTACGCTCGCAACCGCGTCACGTCCCGGCGGGCCCGGGCACCGGCCCGGACGGACGCGCCGACGCGAAAATGGCCCTGGACCAGGCGGATCACCACAGGAGACCTTCCGCCTGCAGCCCGGCCACGAGAAGGAACAGCGCCGAGAGGAATGCGACCGCGATGTAGGGGGCCGGCGTATCGGTCACCGAAGCCTCACGGAGGGAGCGAGGCAGACGTCTCCGGTCCCGGTCCGGACCGGCATCGAAGGCAGCGCGACGGGAGCCATGCGCGTTTCCTGAAATCTCCACGGATGACGACGGCAGCAGATAGGGTCCTGATGCGCGCCGGGGAAGTCGCGGCCGCCGTTCCCCTGCGGGCGTGGCGTCCTTTTCTCCACAGGCCGGCCGGAGCGGAGTCGGACCGATTTTCCGACGACGGGCCGCCGCGCGAGATCTTCCGATCCCCAGCAGATCCAGTGGCCGCGGCGACCGCCGAAAGAAACACGCGCGCCGGCCCAAGACCCGGATCGAGCCCGGATCACTATTCGATCACCCGAAACAGCCGCCGGATGCCGGAAGGTCCGGGCCGCGGCCGCGGCGAGCCACCGCGCAACGGCCCGATACCATCCTGGATCGCGGAACATCTCCGGCGCCGCGCCTGCGCGCGCGCCGGGACGTCGGCGGCGGTCGGTCGTAAATTAATGTTAACTGCTCTGCGGGGTGCCGGCGGGCTTGCGGGCTGCCCGTCGGTAGGATCTATTCAAGCCCGAAGCTTCCTGGTTGGTCCTGGGAACGTTCACCAACAAACTGCAGCCCCGTCCGCATCCGTGCGGCGGGGCATTTTGTTTCCCGAAACGCTCGGATACACTTCCTCGTCTTGGCTTTGAACAATCCGTCTCGGGATGTGCTCCAGCGCACCTGGCTGTTGGGGGCTGAAAACCGCGATTCCGGGCTGTTGCAGCGATGCACTATCGCCCCGCCGCGTCCTGTCGTTCTGTCGCTGGGTAAACATCCCGTCCAACGGGAGACAGAGGACCAGATGATCAAGAAGCTTCTTCTCGCGAGCGCCGCCACGGCCCTCCTGACCGGCGCCGCCTCGGCCGCCGACCTGCCGCGCCGCGCCGCCCCCCCGCCGGTCTTCACCCCCGTCCCGGTCTTCACCTGGACCGGCGCCTATTTCGGTATCAACGCCGGCTACGCCTTCGACGCCAGCAGCAACAACACCAACAGCTTCGGCGTGCCCGCCCCGTACGGCAACGGCACCACCGCCTTCTTCAGCCAGCGCAACCAGGAAGGCTTCTCCGGCGGTGGCCAGGTCGGCTACAACTTCCAGTTCACCCCGGGCTCGGGCGTGGTGGTCGGCATCGAGGCCGACGCCCAGTACCTCGACTTCGGCCGCAGCCGGAACAGCGCGTTCCTCGTCGGCCCGCTGGCGCCCGGCTACTACGTCACCGATCCGCGCGGCCTCTCCAGCCTCGACTTCTTCGGCACCGTCCGCGGCCGCATCGGCTACGCCTTCGACCGCGTGCTGTTCTACGGCACCGGCGGCTTCGCCTACGGCTCGGGCAGCGCCGACCGCTCCTTCGGCGGCTTTGCCGGCAACGACAGCTTCCGCACCGGCTACGCCGTCGGCGGCGGCATCGAGTACGCCCTGCCCACCGACTCGTTCCTGAACTTCTTCCGCTCCTCGGCCGTGACGCTCAAGGTCGAAGGCCTGTACGTCAACCTCGACCGCAACACCCGCAACCAGGGCGCGTTCGTCATCAACGCCGCCAACAACTTCCCGGTGGCCTACAACAACATCGGTCGCCGCGACGACGAGTTCGCCGTCGTCCGCGCCGGCCTGAACTACAAGTTCGGCTCGTACTAAGATCCGCGTCCGATCGCGCCCCCCGCACCCGCGGGGGGCTGCGTCCCGGCGGCCAGATAGCGCGAGGCCCTGTCTGCGGACGGGCCGCATCGTCTCTCGACCTGAGCATCCCCAGCCCGATCAAACTGGCCGCTTGAGCCGAGGAGCGTCCCGGGAGCCATTCCCGGGACGTCTTGCGTTGGGCCGACGGCCCTCGCGCGTCGCGCCTCAGGCGTGGACCGCGTGCGCCAGTTGCGCCTTCGACATCCGCGAGCGGCCGGGCACGTTCTGCGCCCGGGCCTTGCGCATCAGCTCGGTCTTCGTCGTCTCCGACGTGCCGGATGCCGTGCCGGCCTTGCGCGCCGCGGCAGCCTTCTCGGCGGCGGCCTTCGGCTGCTTCGAGAACTGCTTGCCCTTGCGGGTATCGGCCCGCTTCTTGGCCGTGCTGGCGGCGTATTCCGTGTCGGTCAGAGTCTCGCGGGCCTTCTTGGGCAGGTAGCGCTCACCGGTCTCGCCGCTCGCTTTGCCCGACTTGGTGCCCCATTCCTCGTCGGTCCATTGCTGGAGATGGTTGTCAGCCGTCTTCTTGCCGGCGTAACCGCCACCCTCCTTCTTGTATTCGGCAGTCGCGATCTGCGCCTTGCGCGCCGACCACTGACCAGGCTTCCCACCCTTCTCAGACTTCGTGACCTGCGTCTTGACCTTGTCCCACAGTTTGGGGTCGGTCTTCTTGGCGGTTCCTGACATCGTCGCGCCTCGCGAAAAAGATTTGGCGGACAACACGAGCCCGGCGGCTGTGTTCCTGCGGCGCGTTCGCCCCACCCGCGCCCGACGGCCTCCGTCGCCCCGGCTGGTATCGCTGGACCCGCCCGCCGCTTGATGGGTTGGCCCTCAAGGATCGGCCGCTTGGCGCGATCCGCCGAGGGGCCCGATCGCGGCAGGCGGCGGCGCCCGTGGATCCGAATTATCGCGAGGGATGCAGCATGGCCGACGCGCCCGACGACACCCAGGCTCAGCGGCAGCCCCACGGCAAGCCGGAGAGCGCGGGACTGGCCAACACTCCCCTCGACACCGCCACCGGCACGGTCAAGCCGCAGGACGGCCCGATGGAGAGGGCGGGCACCGAGAAGGAGGAAGCCCGCCGCGGCGGGACCAGCCTCGGGGCGGAGCGCGACCGGCCGAGCGGCGGCCAGGGCTGAATGCGCACACGAGAGAGGAAGACGCAGCATGCAGATCCGGCACAAGCCCCTGCGCGAGCAGGTCATCGTCATCACCGGCGCCTCCAGTGGGATCGGCCTCGCCACGGCCCGGGCGGCCGCGCGCCGCGGGGCCCGTGTCGTCCTGGCGGCCCGGAACGGCGCCGTCCTCAATGACATCGTCCGCGACATCCAGGAGCAGGGTGGCGAGGCCCGGGCCGTGGTGACCGACGTGTCCCGTCGCGAGGACGTCGAGGCCCTGGCCGCCGAGACCCTGCGCGCCTATGGCGGCTTCGATACCTGGGTCAACAATGCCGGCCTCTCGATCTTCGGCCGCCTCGAGGAGGTCTCGGACGCGGATCATCGCCGCCTGTTCGACGTCAATTTCTGGGGGATCGTCTACGGGTCGACGGTGGCCCTGCAGCACCTGAAGCGCGCGGGCGGCGCGCTGATCAACCTGGGCTCGGTCGCCTCCGACCTCGCCTTCCCGATCCAGGGCATGTACTCCGCCTCGAAGCACGCGATCAAAGGCTTCACGGACGCGCTCCGGATGGAACTCCAGGAGGAGGGTGCCCCGGTCTCGGTGACGCTCATCAAGCCGGCCTCGATCGACACGCCGTTCCCGGAACACGCCAAGAACTACATGGCGCAGGCTCCGAAGCTGCCGCCGCCGGTCTACGACCCCGCGGACGTCGCGGAGGCGATCCTGTACGCCGCGGAACACGGGCCGCGGGACCTCTATGTCGGCGGCGGCGGCAAGCTGATGAGTTCGCTGCGCAAGCGTGTCCCTGCGGTGACCGACTGGATGGGGGCCCGGATTGTGGCGAAGACCCAGAAGGGCGGCGTGGCCGGCAAGGACCGGGACGGCGCCCTCCGCGCGGCTGGCCGCGACGGGGCCGTGCGCGGCAGCTCGCCCCACCATGTCATGCGCAGCGTCTACACGCGGGCCTCGATCAACCCGGTCCTGACCGGGATCCTGCTGGCTGGCGCCACCGCGGCCGCGGCCTCGCTCCTGGGTCGAGCCGACCGCCGATAGTGCCCTG
>Ga0316228_1000251_pt1 | contig 76988 bp, 64 predicted proteins | sample TBH18021metaG_FD_206005 | JGI IMG/M metagenome (GOLD analysis project Ga0316228, IMG submission 206005) | Freshwater microbial communities from Trout Bog Lake, Wisconsin, USA - TBH18021 | ecosystem: Environmental > Aquatic > Freshwater > Lake > Hypolimnion/Profundal zone | place: USA: Wisconsin... | reverse complement strand
CCATCTGCACATCCGCTACCTGCCACGGCGTCTTCAACCCAAGGGCCATCGAGAAAAATTCTTTGTCTTGCACCCCAAGGAGTCTCCAGTATCCTCTCTGAAAAACCACGCTTTTTCACGAAGAGCCTTTTTTGTCTAGTTTTTCGCGCCGACCTGATAGGAACAGCGCATTTATTACCGTGGCCAAGCATGAAATAATTATTTCGGACGATACACCCCAGAGCCGGGGTGGAACAACCGTGCGGCCAAGTTCCCAAAAGCGCAAGTTCCCCTATCTCCTCACCGTTTCGCTTCTTTTCATTTTTGCTTCCGGCGCGTGGTTGAGAGCGCTATTGCCGTTGCCTCCTTTTAGCGATCACGATACATGGGGATTCTTGTTTCCCAGCCTGAATCGTATTACCAACGGCGTTTTCTGTCATTGCTTGGGACGCGAATTTCCCTATCCGTTTTTTGTGGATCGGGTGTTGGCTGTTTTTGGCACCTTGAATGCCCTGAGTTCTCTGCAGCATTTGCTGGGGTTGCTTACTGGGGGGATTCTTTGGATGACGTGGATGCGCATGGCGCGTTTTTTCCCAGATACGCCCCGTTTGCGCTTCCTTCACCGGTGGGTGGGCGTTGCCATGCTTGCCAGCTACCTGCTTTCGGTTGGCCCGGTTAGGATGGAACACTCCATCCGTCCGGAAGCCATTTTCCCTCTGGTAGCCGTGCTAACCCTCTTTTGTGGCACGCGGTTCACCATTGCATTTTATTTGGATAACAATCTGCGAGTTGCCCTTTTATGGGGATCCGGACTGGTGGCACTTGCGCTCTCAATCCTTTTTATCAAAGGAGCGTTTGGCCTGGGAGCTCTCGCGGCAATGGCCCCGGCGCTGATTTCTTGTGTGCAATCCAAAGCAACGTGGAAGTATCGCATCGCTGTTCTTGGGCTGCCAGTGCTACTGATTGGAGCCTGTTTGTGGTATCCAGAACATCGTTTAAGTCAACGCGACGACCCGCTTGCGAAAACATTTGCCCATCAGCATCTCTTTGCATTCCAAGCCAGGATTATTCGGGAGGAAATCGGCGAGGAGCTAGATGGTCGCCACCCTCTAGCCTACGAGCGTGAATTAGTCGAAACTACAGCGCGTCTTATGGATGAGGTGCTATACGCGCCAAGCGAACATTTTCCAAGCTTGGGTTTTGATGCCGACGTTTTGATCTACGGGCACTCGGTTATCGAGTATTTGAAGACTCCGTTTCAGGGTGATGGCGAGCGCATGCGCCAATTTTATATGCACTACTACTGGAGCGCCTGGCGACATCATCCGTTGGAGATGCTTGCCAAGGTGAATCATCAGATGGTCGTTTTTTATAGTTCCAAAAGCCCTTTTGATGACAGGGATTGCCCGATTTCCATTTCTCGGGAGGCGTATCGTAGCTTGGCGGCGATGCCTGCGTTGGGGAGGCCGCTGCCACTGCTTGATCAATATCTGACCCGCGAGCAGCAGTTGAGCTATTCGCCTCAAGAGTGGAGGCAGCCATGGGGCATCCTCTGGCTCAATCACGTGTTTGCACTGCTCTACAAACTGTGTGCGGTGGGAGTGATGGTAGTGATAGGGTGCCTGGGGTGGACGCGCGGGCGCCCTCTTATGCAAGCCGCTCCATGGAGCAAAACAGCATGGTGGTTTTTATATGTGATGGGGTATGGGTTTTTCAACACCCTTACGTTGGCCATAGGGCATACGCTTGATGTGAGACGCTATGTGCAGAACCAGTTGGTTTTTTCGTTACTGGCGGTGGGGTGCGGGGTGATGCTGCTTGGGGTTTTGGTTCAACGTGTTTGGGGGAGGCAATCGCGCTCAAAAACAAGCGCTCCTCCTTCCGAATTGCCTGCCGGGCTTCTTTAGGGAACGCTGCAGACCTGATGGCAGGGCTTCTTATAGGTTGTGCAAAAATCGCATCGACACGATGGAGTCTTGCGGGGTATGACCATTACGAATGACTCCCGCCGACAGGTATGCCGCATGGTTGCAGCGCCCCGCCGATTCCGACGTCCGCGAAGAAAGCCCGCTGCTCACCCGCCTCCAGCCCCCCCCTGAACTCGAAATCCAGGCGCGCTGGTTCTCCGGCGAATTGGGCCGATCCTTCGTCACCCCCTCCGGTGACGCCGTCGAAGTCATCCAGTTCGGTGAATGGAACCGCGAATCCGGGCCGGACTTCCGCGCCGCCTCCGTCTCCATCAACGGCTCCCGCTCCCGGCGGGGCTGCATCGAACTCGACCCCGACGTCCGCGACTGGGAGCGCCACGGCCACGCCATCAACCCCGCTTACGAAAACGTCGTCCTCCACGTCTTTTGGAGCGTTGGCAAAAGCCAACTCTACACCCAAACCCTCTCCGGTCGCGCCATTCCCCAGGTCAAACTCGACCTCGCAAAACTTGTCCGCCGCCCCCTCAACCCCGTTCCCCTCGCCAAAAGCGGCCCCTGTTCCTGCGCCCTGGCCGTCATGCCACCCCGTCGCCTCGCCGATCTCCTCACCGCCGCAGCCCATCATCGCATGCAGCGCAAAGCCCGGCGCATCAGCCAGACCGCCGAAATCCACGGCGAAATCGGCGCGGCCTATCCCTTTCTGGCCGAAACCCTCGGCTACAAATCCAACAAACTCCCCTTCCTTCTCCTCGCGCAGCGCCTCCCCGTGGGCCAACTCCGCAAAAAACAAACCGGATTGGAAGCCGCCCTCTTCGGCGTCGCTGGATTCCTGACCGCCGCCGACCTGAGCGAATTTCCCGGTGACACCCGCGCATATCTGCGGCGCATCTGGGAGGATTGGTGGCCCCAGCGCGCCGAACTCGGCAACTTGATCCTCGCGCCCGCGATGTGGAAATGCGGAGGCGTCCGCCCGCTCAACCATCCCCAGCGCCGCGTCGGCGCCCTCGCCGAAATCGCCCGCCAATGGCCCAAAACGCGGGAGGTCCTGCGCTCCAAAAATTCCCTCGAAATCCAACGCTTTTTCACCTCCATGCGGCATGAATACTGGGACCACCACTACACCTTCACCTCCCAGCCCACCCCCAACCGCATGGCCCTCATTGGTCCCGACCGCATCAGCGCCATCCTCATGAACCTCGTCCTCCCCCTGGCCCTGCGCGAAAACCCGGCCCACTTCGAAAAATTGACCGCTCTGATAGCCCCCGACTTCAACCTCCGCGTCAAAACCGCCTCGCTTCGACTTTTCGGAGTGGAAGCCAAACGCGTCCCTCTGCTGAAAAGCGCCGTCCACCAGCAAGGCCTCCTCCAAATCTACGATGACTTCTGCTGCCAGGACCTCTCCGATTGCCGCGAATGCCGCTTCCCCGAGCAACTCGCCCAATGGAAATGACGCGCCCCGGTATTTTGTGACACCACCACACTTTTTGATTTCGCAACCCCGACAGAATGCCTAAATTTTCCCTCTCCATGAAGCTCCCCAACCATTCTAAACTCCTTTTCATCGGCGACTCCGTCACAGACTGCAGCCGCGCCCAACCCGTCGGCGAAGGCCTCTTCGAAGCCCTCGGCAAAGGCTACGTCAGCCTCGTCGCAGGTCACCTCGGAGCAGCCCATCCCGGCGCCCACATCCGCGTCGTCAACATGGGCACCAGCGGCAACACCGTCCGCGACCTCAAAAACCGCTGGCAACGCGATGTCCTCGATTTAAAGCCCGACTGGCTCTGCATCATGATCGGCATCAACGACGTCTGGCGGCAATTCGACACCCCTCACATCCCCGAAGGTCACGTCCTCCCCGACGAATACGAGCAAACCCTCGAAGAACTCGTCCGCGCCACCCTTCCCACCGTCAAAGGCCTGGTTCTGATGACCCCCTACCACATCGAATCCAACCCCGCCGACGCCATGCGCGCCCGCATGGACCAATACAGCGCCGCCGTCAAATGCGTCGCCGCCCGCCACAACACCCACTTCGTGGACACCCAGGCCGCCTTCAACGCCGTCCTCGCGCACACCCACTCCGCCTCCATCGCCTGGGACCGTGTCCACCCCGACATCGTCGGCCACACCATCTTGGCGAGAGCCTTCCTATCCGCCATCGACGCCCTGTAATTTTACCAACTGCTTTGCGTGACGATCTCCTCATCATTCGGACAGCGATTGTCCAGTTTTATGTGCTTCGCGATCAGTCGGGCCTTTATTTGATCGACACCGGGTTTATCGGCGGGCGCAGATTATTGGCGCGCGCTTTGCGAAGCCGGGGATGGGATGCGCTGCCGTTGAGGGGGATTCTTCTGACGCACGGACACTTGGATCATATCCTGAATGTCGCTCCGCTGGCGAAAGAGACGGGCGCATGGGTTGCTGCGCCTCGGCTTGATGCGCCGCATTTTGTTGGCTCGCCATCTTACACAGGTTGGGCGCGTGTGACGGGGATGATGGAAAGGATCGGCAGAAATTTATTGAGGTTTGAACCGTTCACTCCCGATCAATGGATTGACGACGGCGCTGTTTTTCCCATTTGGCATGGCCTTCGATCTGTAGCGCTACCGGGACATACCGCTGGCCATACCGGGTTCTACTGCGAACGCCTTCGGCTGCTTTTTTCGGCAGATTTGTATGCCAGCTGCCGGTTTTTGACGCACTGGCCACCTCGAATTTTAAACGATCAATCCAGTGAGGTGTTGGAGAGCGCTCGCACGGCGCTGCGCCTTGACCTGGAAGGAGTCCTTCCCAACCATGGCGATGATGCATCGCCACAGGAACATCTCCAGCGGCTTCGGAAGCTTTTTCAATCGACTAAAAAGTGAGATGGGCCGTTTTATGGTCGTACAGCCCCCCATCCTTCCTAATTGACCCCACCCCCGCGCTCCATTAGCTTTTCAACCCTTCCATGAAGATCAAGCGCGCTCTTATCTCCGTTTCGGACAAAACCGGGCTGGTTGAATTCGCCCGGGAACTCATCCAACACGGAGTCGAAATCATCTCCACCGGCGGCACCGCCAAACTCCTGCAACGCGAAGGCATCGCGTGCATCGAAATCTCCGACTTCACCGGCTTCCCCGAAATGCTCGACGGCCGCGTGAAAACCCTCCACCCCAAAGTCCACGGCGGACTCCTCTACCTGCGCGACAACCCCTCGCACATCGCCCAGGTCGAAGCCTACGGCATCGTCTCCATCGACATGGTGGTCGTCAACCTCTACCCCTTCGAGGCTACCGTCGCCAAAGAAGGCGTCACGCTGGAAGAAGCCATCGAGCAAATCGACATCGGCGGCCCGTCCATGCTGCGGAGCGCATCCAAGAACTACCGCTCCGTCACCGTCCTCGTCGATCCTGCGGACTACGAGGACGTCCTCACTACTATGCGCGACAACGAGGGCGAAACCACGCTCAAGCTGCGCGAACGCCTCGCCATCAAAGTCTTCGTCACCACCTCCAAATACGACGGAGCCATCGCCAACTACCTCAACAAAGAGCAGGAAACCTCCTGCTCTTTTTCCATTTCGCTCCCGTGCGCCGCGCGGCTCCGCTATGGCGAGAATCCCCACCAGCAGGCCGCCCTCTACGGCAACTTCGACGACTACTTCCAGAAACTCCACGGCAAGGAGCTTTCCTACAATAACATCCTCGATATTACCGCCGCCTCGCAGTTGATCGACGAATTCAGCGAGCCCACCGTCGCCATCCTCAAGCACACCAACCCGTGCGGCGTCGGCTCCGATCCCGACCTCCGCGCCGCGTGGGACAAAGCCTTCGCCACCGACAAGCAAGCCCCCTTCGGCGGCATCATCATCTGCAACCGGCCCCTCACCGAGCCGCTCGCCCGCGCCATCAGCGAAATCTTCTCCGAAGTCATCATCGCCCCCGACTTCGAGCCCGACGCCCGCGCCCTTCTGCAAAAGAAGAAGAACCTGCGGCTCATGAAAAAGCTCCTCTCCGCAGACAACGGCAAGGATATGGACATCCGCTCCGTCATCGGCGGCCTCCTCGTGCAGGAAAAAGACCGCGAAGAACTCAAAGACATCGAGAGCAAAGTCGTCAGCCAGCGTCCGCCCACCGTCGATGAAATGAAGGCCATGATGTTCGGCTGGAAAATCGTCAAACACGTCAAATCCAACGCCATCGTTTACGTCGCCAAAGACCGCACCCTCGGCATCGGCGCGGGCCAGATGTCCCGCGTGGACGCCTCCCGCATCGCCATCTGGAAAGCCCGCGACGCCGGACTCTCCCTCGCGGGCAGCGTCATCGCCAGCGACGCCTTCTTCCCCTTCCCGGACGGCCTCATCGCCGCCGCCGAAGCGGGCGCGACGGCAGCCATCCAGCCCGGCGGCTCCATGCGCGACCCCGAAGTCCTCGCCGCCGCCAACGAGCGCAAACTCGCCATGGTCTTCACCGGCGTCCGCCACTTTCGGCATTAGGGAACATGGGACTTATGGGACAGATAGGACAAATGCGGCTGGGAGTAAATATCGACCACATCGCCACCCTCCGGCAGGCCCGCTACCCCGGCATGCTCGACGCCCACAACTGCGAGCCGGACCTCATCGCCGCCGCCGCCGCCTGCGAACGCGCCGGAGCCCACGGCATCACCGTCCATCTGCGCGCCGACCGCCGCCACATCCAGGACGAAGACGTCCGCCGCCTCCGCGCCAGCCTCACCACGAAGCTCAACCTCGAAATGGGCAACACCCCGGAAATCCTCGAAATCGCCCTGCGCACCCGGCCCGAAGACGTCTGCCTCGTCCCCGAGAACCGCCGCGAAATCACCACCGAAGGCGGCCTCGACGCCGACGGACAACTCGACGCCCTCACCCCCACCGTCCGCCGCCTGCGCGAGGCGGGCATCCGCGTCAGCCTCTTCATCGAGCCCGACGCCCGCCAGATCGACGCCGCCGTCACCCTCGGCGCGGAAGCCGTCGAACTCCACACCGGAGCCTTTGCCAACACCCAGGGCGAGCCCCACCAGCGTGAACTCGCGCGCATCCGCGAAGCCGCCGCCTACGCCCACGGGCGTGGCCTCCAAGTCAACGCTGGGCACGGCATCAACTACACCAACATCGCCGAAATCCGCGAAGTCCCGTTCCTAAGCGAACTCAACATCGGCCACACCATCATCTCCCGAGCCCTCTTCGTCGGCCTGGAAGCCGCCATAACCGAACTCCTCGCCGCAATGCGCGGGTAGGGGAGGTAGGAGTCCGCAGATTTCGCAGATTAACGCAGATTTTTTAAGGCACGGAACAGCATGAATCCAGAAGACGAGCTGCCGCTCAAAGATCGCGCTTACATTTTGCGATTCAGACGTGAAGGCGCAACAGTCGACGAGTTCATGCCCGTCGTCACCTTTACGATTACTACCTACAAATGTGGCTTGCGCACAGGAGATCGGTTGAGACTCTTGAAAAATACAGGAAAATATAAGGCTGGAGATTATTTTTCTGTTTTGACGGGTGCCGAGGAAGAGCCCACTTGTTTGTGGACGCTCGATCCCGCACGAAAGACGAGTGCCTGGGATGATGATTTTTCCATCTACGATATGTTCGAGAAGCTGGAGTCTTGAAATCCCCATTGCCCCTCGTTCCCAAATAGAGTTTGGGAACGAGAAAGAACGAGAGCAATCCTCTCTTTGCGTCCTTAGCGTTCTTTGCGCGAAACCTTCCACATCCTTTCCCCTTCATAATCTGCGAAAATCCGCGTAATCTGCGGATAACTCTCCTTCCTTTCCTCAATCTGTGGAACCCTTCTCCTGCATCCTAGGCACCGGCATCGACCTCGTCGAAAACGCGCGTATCGCCGCCTCCATCGAGAAATTCGGCGACCGCTTTCTGCACCGCGTCTTCACCGAAGGCGAGATCGCCTACTGTGCCCCGTTCCCCAACCCCGTCCCCCACTACGCCGCCCGCTTCGCCGCCAAGGAAGCCGTCTCCAAAGCCTTCGGCACTGGCATCGGCAAGCCCCTCGGCTGGCGCGACATCGAAGTCACCCGCGACGAACACGGCGCGCCCCACATCCTGCTCCACGGCGGCGGCAAAACCTTGGCCGAACAACGCGGCGTCCGCCAAATCTTCGTCAGCCTCACCCATACCGACAAGCACGCTGCGGCCAGCGCCACCATCACCGGATGAACGCCGCAACGAAGGGCGGCTTCGAACTCGTCCGCCTCAAAAGCGGCCAGCACAGCATCCGCTGCGGCACCCACGGCGAAACCATGCACATCGGCAGCGGCCCCAGCACCGAAGCCGCCGAGTTGCACGTCCGCCAACAGCGCATCGTCGAACGCGCCCAAGCCCAGTCCGCCAGCGGGCCGTTTGTCATCTGGGATGTCGGTCTCGGCCCGGCGGGCAACGCCCTCACCACCCTCGAAGCCCTGCGCGGCATCACTGCCCCCGTCGAAATCCACAGCTTCGAAATCGCCACCGAAATATTGGAGTTCGCCCTCCAACACGCCGAAGCCCTCGGCTACCTCGCCGGATGGGAATCCGCCGTGCGCGAACTGCTGGAAAAAGCGGAAACTCAGCCGCTGCCGCACGTCCACTGGCAACTCCACCGGGGCGACTACCTCGCCCAGATGCGACAAGCCCCGCCGCCCGCCGCCATCTTCCACGACCCCTATTCTCCCGCGCGCAACCCCGGCATGTGGAGCCTCGAAGTCTTCCAGGCCGCCCGCGAACGGGCAGGCGAGGGGACCTGCCTCCTCACCAACTACACCCGCTCCACCGCCGTCCGCGTCACCCTCACCCTGGCAGGCTGGAACGTTGGCTCCGGTGTCCCCACCGGCGACAAAGACCAGACCACCATCGCCGCCACCCGGCCCGACCTCCTGGAGCGCCCCCTCGACCGCGCCTGGCTGCGCCGCGTCCGCGCCTCCACCAACGCCGCCCCCTTTCGCGGAGGCCACTACGCCCCCGGCCCGATCACCGACGAAGATTTCGCAATACTGGACGCGTTGCCGCAGTTTGCCTGAGAGAAAAAACTTGTCGCTCTGGCAGGAAAAATTGATAACTGCCGCCCGCAAATGGTTTTCAGTTCGCCCATATTTCTTTTTCTGTTTTTGCCGATAGTACTCGGGGTCTATTTTCTTTTACCCAAGGCACTGTGGAATCTTTGGCTGCTTGTGGCGAGTCTTCTGTTTTACGCTTGGGGCGAGCGGTTGTTCACCCTCGTCATGATCGCTTCGATCTCCATGAACTACGTCTTCGGGCTCATGCTGGAGCGTTTTCGTGGCAGACCCGGCATGAAGGCGACGATGGTCGTGGCGACGGTGGCTAATCTCGGATTGTTGATCGGTTACAAATACGCAAATTTTCTGGTGGGGATTTTCAACGATGTGCTCTTGGTGACAAAAACCCCGCCGATTCACCTCGACCCCGTCCATCTTCCCATAGGTATCTCGTTTTTCACCTTTCACGCGTTGTCTTACGTCATCGACGTGTACCGGGCGGATGTTCGTGGCCAGAAGGATTTTGTGAAAGTGGCGCTCTACGTCACCCTGTTCCCTCAACTCATCGCCGGTCCAATCCTGCGCTTTCACCATGTCGCGCATCAGTTCGGCATCCGGAGTGTCAATCTGTTGCTCTTCCAGTCGGGCGTGCGCCGCTTTCTGGTCGGATTTGGCAAAAAGGTACTCATCGCCAACACCCTTGCAGGTCCTGCGGACAAGATTTTTGCGCTTTCCGCCTCCACGCTTTCCCCCGGAGCCGCTTGGCTGGGAATCGTCTGTTACACCCTGCAACTTTACTTCGATTTTTCCGGCTACTCTGACATGGCCATTGGCTTGGGGCGCATGTTCGGATTCCAGTTTCCAGAAAATTTCAACTATCCCTACATCTCCTGCTCCATCAAAGAGTTTTGGCGGCGCTGGCATATTTCGCTCTCCACTTGGTTCCGCGATTACCTCTACATCCCGATGGGTGGTAATCGGGTTTCGCCAGGACGCGGCTATTTCAATCTGTTGACCGTTTTTTTCCTGTGTGGGCTGTGGCATGGGGCGAGTTGGTCGTTTGTGGTCTGGGGGCTCTACCATGGGCTGTTTTTGGTTTTGGAAGGACGGGGTTTCTTGCGGCGGATTGAGACCCTTCCCAGAGTCTTCGGTCATCTCTACGCGAGTTTGGTAGTGATGATTGGGCTGGTCATCTTTCGGGCAGATACACTCTCTCACGCCACCCGCTATTTGCAGGGGATGACGGGAATTGGGCATCGTAATGCGGAAAACTGTGCGGCGATGTTTCTGACGCGCGATATCCAGCTTGCGCTGCTGGCCGGGATTATCGGATCGACTCCCCTAGTCGCAATCTTGGCCCGGCGGATCTGTGCACTGCCAGAGCGAGCGACTGGGCGGCTTACTGTGGAATGTGCTGTAAATGTGGGACTGATGGCGGTGTTCATCCTAGCCCTCGCTTGCCTCTCCGCAGGCACCTACAATCCCTTTATCTACTTCCGGTTTTAATGAGCACTTTCACACCGCCCAGCCCACAACTCGAAGTTAATCGGGGCAATCGGATACAATCCGGTGCTCTCAGGCACTCGACGTTTGGACTCAAAGTCGCTGCCGCGTTCCTTATGGTTGGATTTTTTGGGACGCTGGTTTTGCCATTAGCAGTCACCGATTTCCGATACGTTCCCACGATCAGCAAAACCGAGAAGCGCATGTTGAATGCGTTTCCTGCGTGGTCGTGGAACGGGGAAGCGCTTGATCAATTTCCTGCGAAATTTGAGGCCGCGTTCAACGACCATTTTGGATTTCGCAATCTGCTGGTGCTCTGGCACAGCCACTTTAAGCTTTATTGTCTTGGGGTGTCGCCCGTGGAAGATGTGGTATTGGGCCGAAAAAAAGAGTGGCTCTATTACGCAAAATCAGTCAGGGCATGCCGCAAAATCGAAGCCTTGCCCAAGCAAGAAGTGGAACAATGGGTTCATGAGCTGAAGACCAAGCAAGCATGGCTCGCAGCGCGCCATATTCGCTACTTGCTTGTGGTGGCACCCAGCAAAGAAGATATTTACCCCGAATACCTCCCCAACTATGTCCACGAAATACGGTATCATCGTTTTTTCGATGATATTCTTGCCGGATTGGGGACCGATTCCGGGGTGGAAGTCCTCGATCTACGGGAAACGCTGCGCCAGGGAAAAAAGCTCGGATTAGGTCCCGTTTACGACCTCACCGATACACACTGGAGTCAGATCGGAGCGTTTCTTGCCACGAATCAAATCCTTTTGCGCCTTCAATCCTGGTTCCCAGAGTTGCAGCCTACACCATTGAGCAACCGGCCCCTCTCTTCCCATCGGGGGAAAGGGGGCGATTTGGCTCAGATGATGGGACTTCAGGACGAGATGATGGAAGACCGGATCGTCATTGAGAAGGGGCCGGATTCGCCGGAAGCCGCTTCGATGAGACTTCAGACAGAGTGGCCACGGGATTTATTAAAGGATGCTCCCATGGTTTTCGAAACAAAAGGTTCGGACAAAAAATTAACGCTCTTGATGACAGGAGATTCGTTTGGTGGGGGGATAATGCGGTTTTTATCCGAGCATTTCCGGAGGACGGTAAGGCTTCAAATCCAGATTCCCTATACACCATGGTTTCAAGCGTTGATTCCCAAACTCGTGGAGGCCGAAAAGCCTGATATTTATCTCGATGTTTATTGTACCCGGAGCTTGAAACACCCGCCGGCAGTAGCGATCGGGGGGGACGAGAAATGAAACCATGCTAAAAGGCGAAGGTTTTCCCTTCTTCTCGTGCTTGGTTATTTTGGAGAAATGCTCTGTTTTGCTGAGCGTTTCATAAAGGGGCGTTCACCTACCAAATGGAATATCCATCCCGCCAGGATGCAAAGGATGGGCATGAGGAGGTAATGGGTGAACAGAAGCCGCACGTTTCCATGGTTGGGCCGGTCGATGAAGAAATGTCCGGCGAGAATAACCGGCTCCTGTAAAAGATAGATGGAGTAAGAAATGACTCCCAGTTTTACGAAAGGGCGTGAGCTGAAGGTTTTCTTAAACCAAGGGTGATTGAGCGCGGCCAGTATCAGAAAAAAGTAAAACGGCCCCCACGCAATGGAAAAATTCATCAAGCTGGGCTTGAAGGCAGAGGGACGTAGCGCCACGCACCACAACGAACTTGCAACCACGCCCCAAAGCGAATGATTGATGATCCATCGTTCCCAAGCATGCAATGCCTCGGGTTTAAGGGTTGTAATATGCGCAACCCATATGCCTAGGGCAAACATCGGTAAACACGTAATCAAGGGACCGAGGGCAACTGTCGCAAGATGACTGGCTAAGAACGGTTTTTGCGCGAGATAAGCAATTCCATATAACGCGACCACCATCAGCGGGGGGGAGATCCGCCGGACCAATAGGAGGAGTGCAGGGAAAAAAAGATACCAACGCCATTCCAATACCAACGTCCAATAGGAATTAACAATGTGGCTTTTCCTGATTAGGAAGAGTTCCTTGATGAACTTATTTGTCTGGAAACGCTCATACAGAAATTTTTCTGAGGGACCAATCTGAGCGTGGTAAAGCCATTGTCCGATGAGAAAAAGGATCAAGAAAGAAAGTAAGTATGGGGGCAAGATGCGGCGAACTCGGTTCATCGCATAAACCGGCCAGTTATCCCCTCGCTCAGGATTGGAAAGAAAAGGATAAGCCAGGCAAAAACCGCTCAAGACGAAGAAAAGATAGACGCCACTATAACCGGGGGCGAATACCCGATAAAGCGGAACGGTCATGCCAACAAGAGAGAATTGTGGCGAAGCTAAAAAGCCATTCATGCCCCAGCAGTGGAAAAATACGACCATCATCGCGGCAAGACCACGGAGGCCATCAATGGCTGGGAGATGGGGTTTTGTTTTTTTTGGCGACTCTTGCGCTGGAATGAGACTTTCCGTCGCTTCTTTGTTACTCTGATACGCCATGTTCTCTTGTTCCTAGCTATTCAGGCAATCCACCCTGATGTCGCCAGTGTTTGGAAACGGTGGTCGAAAAGATCTGCATTAGGGCGCAGAGTGAAGCGTTTTCATTGGGGTGAGTCAAGGGTGGCGTTGTGGTCGTCCGGGGTATGAAGACAGTGCGGAGATCATCTTGAATCCAGCGAGATTAAAATTTGTTCCTCTGACTGATGTTTTCAGAAACTTGCCGCTTGATGGGGACGCTTGCCTCCAGTACAAATCAGGTTAATGGCTGAAGTCCAATCCACCACCGTTTCCGGCGAAATGACGCTGCGTTTTCTCGAGTTTGTGCAAATGCACGCTCAGAACGCCGCATTTTGTCTTGGGCTCATTCCACACCCCCAAACGGGCAAGCCGCAACCAAACCTCGCCCTGGCGCGTCTCTTGATCGACCAACTCGCCGCCATCGCCGTCAAAACTCAGGGCAACCTGAACGCCGAAGAGGAATCCACCCTCAATAAAGCCCTTTCCAACTTGCAAATTGCCTACGTGGAAGCCCAAAAAACCACCCCAAAACCCTAAACCATGGCGGCAAAACCCCTCAAAATCGGCAAGCTCACCCTAGGCGGACGCAAACCCCTCTTCATCCTCGGCCCGTGCGTCATCGAATCCGAAGCGTTCGCGCGACGGATGGGCAAAAAGCTCAAAGCCATCTGCGACGAAGTCGACGTCCAATTCATCTTCAAAGCCTCCTACGACAAAGCCAACCGCACCTCCGTCGATTCCTTCCGGGGCATGCCTGCCCGCGACGGCTGCCAACTCCTCGCCTCCATCGGAGCCGACCTCGGCGTCCCGGTGACCACTGACGTCCACTCGCCCGAGGAAGCTGAAATCGCAGGGGAAACCATCGACGTCCTCCAAATCCCCGCCTTCCTCTGCCGCCAGACCGACCTCCTCAAAGCCGCCGCCCAGACTGGCCGCGTCGTCAACGTCAAGAAAGGCCAATTTCTCGCCCCGTGGGACATGAAAAACGTCGCCAAAAAGCTGGAAAACTTCGGCTGCACGAAATTCTTTTTCACCGAACGTGGCGTCACATTTGGTTACAATAACCTTGTCGCCGACATGCGATCCTTGTATTGGTTAAGAGAAGGCGGATACTTGGTCATGTTTGACGCAACTCACTCCGTTCAGCGCCCCGGCGGCGCGGGAGACAAGACTTCCGGGGATGGCATCCTCGCACCGGTCCTTGCACGGGCGGCAGTAGCCGCAGGCTGCGATGGTGTTTTCATCGAAACCCACGAAAATCCCGCCAAAGCCCTTTCCGACGGCCCTAACCAAATCCCTCTAGCGAAACTTTCCGCCCTGCTCAAGAAATTGACAGCGATTCATGAACTGGCGCGATAACGCAATGGCCCGGCTTTTTCCCAACATCCCACAGGCGTTGAGGGCGGCAGCCCTTGCCGGATGCTTTCTGACCCTCGCCATCGCCCCGGCTCAGGCCCGCAAACCGAAAAAAAGCGCATCGCCCACACCTACCCCCGCCGAAACCCCCGATAAAAATGCGGACAAAGGTTTCGACATCCCCATCCCGATCAACCACGAAGCCATGGGCGTCCGCATCCCCGTTTACAACCCCGAAGGCACCCTCCAGATGATCTTCGAGAGCGAAGTCGCCTTCCGCGTCGACGCCCAGCAACTCCGGCTCACGCAACTCAAAATCGAGACCTACGACGACGACGGGAAATCGGACATGTTGATCGACATGCCCAACTCCCTCTTCAACCTGAAAACACGCATCCTCTCCAGCGACGACCCCATCACCATCAGGCGGAACGACCTGGAACTAACAGGAAGCAATATGAAATTTGACACGCAGACGCGGCAGGGAAAATTTACCGGCCCCGTCCGGATGCTCATCTATAACCTGAACAATGAGGCGCCAAGCGCGCCCCGTGAACCCCTTGAAAACACTTCGCCAAAATAACGCGGCGCTCCTCATCGCCCTCACCGCATTCCTTCTCCCTGCAACTGCTCTCCCGGCAGTTCAAGGCGACTTCCGCGTCATTACGGGCGGCACCGGATTGGAACTCGACAACGCCACGCCCAAGCCCACCGCCGCCAAGCCCCTCAAGCCCTCGCCCGTAGCCGAGAAGAAAACCACCGAAGTCACCTGTAACGGGGAAACCACCTTCGACGCCAAGGCCAGCATGGCCATCTTCATCAAAGACGTCAAAGTCAACGACCCTCAATTCTCCCTCAGCGCCGATAAACTCACGGCTTATCTCAAAAAAGCCGTGAAAGAGCCCGTCCAGAGCGGCACCACCGCCTTACCCTCGCCCACCCCTGAAGCCAAATCGGCTAACAATTCCCCTGCCAGCGGTTTGGAACGCGCCGTAGCCGAAGGCAACGTCATCATCGTCCAAGACCGCGTGGACGAAAAAACAGGCGAAACAACCCATTACATTGGCAAAGGCGCAAAAGCGGAATATAATGCCTTAACCGGCGAAATGACACTCTCCGGCTGGCCTCAAATTCAGCAAGGAGAAAACAATCAGGTGGCAACCGACGAATCAACCGTCATGATTATGGATCGCGATGGGCATCTCCGCACCAAAGGCCCCAGCATGACCGTTATCAAATCCGAGGCTAAACCCGACGCCAAGCCCTCCAAGACACCGTGAATACTGCCCCCGCAACTTCCGCGCCAGTCGCCCTTGAGCCGATCCTGCGGACGGAAAAACTCGTCAAAATCTACGGCGGACGCGCCGTGGTTAATGGCGTGGAACTGCAAATCAAGCCCGGCGAAATCGTCGGCGTCCTCGGCCCCAACGGAGCCGGCAAAACCACCACCTTTTACATGGTCGTCGGCCTCGTCCGCCCCAATGGTGGGCGCGTTATCTTCAAGGATCAGGATGTGACCGATTATCCCATGTATCGCCGGGCGCGCATGGGTATGGGCTATCTTCCCCAAGAGGAATCCATCTTCCGCAAACTCACCGTCGAGGAAAACATTATGGCCATCCTCGAGACCACCAACAAAAACCGCCAGGAACGGCGGCAGCGGTGTGAAGAACTCCTCAACCAATTCGGCATCGAACACGTCGCCAAACAGCAGGCCCTCACCCTCAGCGGCGGCGAAAAACGCCGCCTCACCATCGCCCGCTCCCTCGTCAGCAACCCCAGCCTCCTCATGCTCGACGAACCCTTCAGCGGCGTCGACCCCATCGCTGTCTCCGACGTCCAGCAAATCATCGTCAACCTCCGAAAAACCGGCCTCGCCATCCTCATCACCGACCACAACGTCCGCGAAACTCTTTCCATCGTCGATCGCGCCTATCTCATCTTCGAAGGCCGAGTGGAGAGCGAAGGCACCAAGGACTTCCTGGTCAACGACCCCATCAGCCGCCAACTCTATCTGGGCGAACGCTTCTCCATGTAATTTTTTCGTTTCATCAACACCAAACAAGAGGAAAACCAATGCAAGTAGCCAATGTAAACCTGCCCATCAAAGTCACCGGTCGGCATGTCAGCGCGACAGAGCCCATCAAGGATTACGCCATCAAAAAAGTGGAAGGGTTGCACCTCGATTACCCGCGTATCATCGAAGCGCAGGTCATTCTGGACGTCCAAAAATACCGCCATATCGCCGAGGTCGTCCTTCATTGCGCCAACCATATTACTATCGAGGCCTCGTCCGAATCCATGGATCTCTACGCCGCTATCGACGAAGTCATGGGCAAAATCGCCCAACAGATGCGCAAATACAAGACCCGCATCATGCGCCAACACCGCCCGCGTCATGGCGAAGTGAAGAATTTCGAAGAGAAAACCCTCAACCTTGAAGCCTTTGAAGAGCAGGCCGAAGCGCAGCCGACTGTCATTGAAACCGAGAAATACCCGGTCAAACCGATGTTTGTGGACGAAGCCGTCCTCCAAATGCAGGTTTCCAACCAGGAGTTCCTCGTCTTTACCAACGCCCAGACCGACAAGATCAACGTTCTCTACCGCCGCAAAGACAAGGGCCTAGGCCTCATCGAGCCATCGGCTGCCTAGTTTGGTCGTTCCCTGGAAAGCCCCCCGATGAAACCCAAGGGAAAAACCCAAAACCTCACTGTCGGTGAGTTTTACACCCGCTATGCCGAGGAGCTCTCCATGAGCCTCCTCGGCTCCGCAGCTGGTTTCGACCGCATCATCAGGGAGCCCACCATCAACCGCCCCGGTCTAGCGCTCTCCGGCTTTTTCGACTACTTCGCATCCAAACGCATGCAAGTGATGGGAAGCGCCGAACTCGCCTACCTGCGCCGACTCCCGGTGGAGGAAGTTCGCCAGCGGATCGCCGCAGTCATCCGTCGGCGCATCCCCTGCCTCGTCATTGCCAGGGGATGCCGCCCACCAAAACACCTCCTCCAAGAAGCCGAGGCCGGAGGCATCTCCGTGTTCCGCACCACCATGGTGACGATGAACTTCATCAACGCCGCCACTCTGGCCTTGGAATCCGAATTCGCGCCCACCATCGTCGAGCATGGCAGCATGGTGGACATCCTGGGCGTCGGCACCCTGGTGAGGGGCTCCGCCGGCATCGGCAAGAGCGAGTGCGTTCTCGGCCTCATGGAGCGAGGCTACCCCCTCGTCAGCGACGACGTCACCCGCCTGCGGGCGATTGACGGCAGGCACCTTGTCGCCACCGCCCCCGAAATGACCCGCCACCACATGGAAGTCCGCGGCGTCGGCATCATCAACGTCTCCTCCATGTTCGGCATCGGCGCCGTCCGCATGGAAAAAGTGCTCGATCTCATTGTCACGTTAAAAGACTGGCAAGAATTGGAAGAGCCGGATAGAATAGGGCTCAACCAACAATTTCACGAGATACTGGGCGTCCAAGTCCCGCATATCACCATTCCCGTGCGCATCGGCCGCGATCTGTCCCGCCTCGTAGAAGTCGCGGCGCTGGATCAAAAGCTCAAAAGCATGGGGCAAGACAGTGCGAAGGAATTTAATGACCGGCTCCTGAAATCAATGCAAAAGAAAAGGTGATGGGTCTCTTAAGCCGGAAAACAACCAATAGTCAGGATCAAACGATCACGAAGGAATTCACCATACTGAATCGCCTCGGGCTCCACGCGCGCCCGTCCGCCATGTTCGTGAAAACCTCCAATCGGTTTAAATCGGAGATATGGGTGGAAAAAGACGGGGAACAGGTCAACGGCAAAAGCATCATGGGCCTCATGATGCTGGCTGCCGGGCAAGGCTCCAAACTTCTTGTCACCTGCGAAGGCCCCGACGCCGAACAGGCCCTGGCAGAGATCGAAACTCTCGTTCTCCGACGCTTCGACGAGGAATAACCCCCCCGGCGAATTGAGTTCCCGTTTTTCTCGTTCCCAAACTCTATTTGGGAGCACAATTGCCCCCGCAACTCCATTGCGGAAACTGTTGCCCGCGCCAGCCCCCCCATTTTGCGCACATAAACCCTTGCAGGACGCCCCATTTCGCGCAAAAATCACACCTCAGTGAATCCAACCCGCAATGAGCGAACCCCAGCAGCGAATTGAGCGGCGTTTCCATGGTGTAGGCGTCTCGCCCGGCATCGCTCGGGGAACCGTATTCGTCCTCCGCAACGAAGAAGAAGAACCCCCGGTTCGGCGAATCGAAGAATGGGAAGTGCCTGGGGAAATCGCCCGGTTTGAAGCGGCCTTGGTCCGCACCCGCGAGCAAATTCTCGAAATGCAGACCCGCATCGCGGGTGCCATCGGAGCCAAGGACGCCAGCATCTTCGACGCACACCTCCTCGTCGTCGAAGACCGCACCCTCATTGACGAAGTCCTCCGTACCTTGGATCGCGAACACTGGAACATCGAGCACGTCTTCCAGCAAGTCGCCAACCGCTACTCCAAAACCCTTAGCGAAATCGACGACCCCTACCTGCGCGAGCGAGCCCTCGACATCAACGACGTCACCCGTCGCGTCGTGCGCAACCTGATGGGCAAAGATGCCAAGGCCGCCGCACAAATCGACGTTCCCCACATCCTCGTCGCCCACAATCTCGCCCCCTCGGACACCGCGCAGCTCAACCGCCACCTCGTTCTCGGGTTCGCCACCGACGTCGGCAGTCGCACCTCGCATACGGCCATCATGGCCCGTTCGCTCAACATCCCCGCCGTCGTCGCCCTGCACAACATCAGCGACGCCATCCTCTCCGGAGACCAAGTATTACTCGATGGCTACAGCGGGATTGTCATCCTCAACCCGAGCGACCAAACCCTCTGGGAATACGGCGAACTCGAAGTCAAAAAAAACGCCGTCGAAGACAAGCTCGAAGCCCTTCGCGAAACCGCCTCCACCACCCTTGACGGGCGGCACATCACCCTTTCCGCCAATATCGAGCTCCCTAGCGACGTCGAACTCGTCAAACAGAGCGGTGCCGAGGGCATAGGCCTCTACCGCACCGAATTCTTCTACATCAACAAAAACGAACTCCCCAACGAAGAAGAGCAATACGAGAACTACTGCGTCGTCGCTCGCGCGATGGGCCAGCAATCCGTTATCATCCGCACCCTCGACCTCGGCGGCGACAAATTCATGAGCGCCCTCCAGCTCCCCTCCGAGCTGAACCCCTTCCTCGGCTGGCGCGCCATCCGCTTCTGCCTGGAGCGCGTGGATGTCTTTAAAACCCAGCTTCGCGCCATCTTGCGAGCCAGCGCACTCGGTAACATCCGCATGATGTTCCCCATGATCTCCGGCGTGGACGAACTCCGGCGCGCCAAGTCCGTCCTCGAAGAATGCTGCCAGGAACTCCGCGAAAAAGGCATCCCCTTCAACGAGCACATGGAAGTCGGAGCCATGATCGAAGTCCCCAGCGCCGCACTCGTCGCCGATCTGCTGGCCAAGGAAGTTGATTTCTTCAGCATCGGCACCAACGATCTCATCCAATACACCATCGCCGTGGACCGGATCAACGAGCGCATCGCCCATCTCTACGAACCCACCCATCCAGCCATCATCCGGCTCATCAAAATGATCGTCAACGCGGCCCATGCTCACAACCTATGGGTTGGCGTCTGCGGCGAAATGGCAGGGGAAATCTCCCTCACTCCGCTCCTCGTCGGCCTCGGCGTGGACGAATTGAGCACCGGCGCGGCCCTCGTCCCGCGCGTCAAACGGGCCGTCCAAAGCCTCGACGTCGGCGTTTGCCTACAACTCGTGGACGAAGTCAAAAACATGGATTCCGCCGAAGCCATCCTGGAAAAGTGCGAAGCCATCGCCAAAGCCTACTATCCAGAGTTGATGGTGTAGCTGGGCACGCACGGGAAGCGCACGCGTCTCGCCGCAACGATAGGTTCTATAATGCCCATGAGTGGATCATGACCTCTGTGTGAGATTTTACTCGCAGCTACAGATGGAAATATCATCCAATTTAACACTTCCTCAAAGACAACCCGGCAGGGTGAATTTTCATCCATTTCATATTGAGCATATGCATCATGAATAAAACCCCTCCACAGTTGATCGCAGATGCCATCGAAGAAGTGGCCGCAGCTTTAGATGCGCATCCGGAACGACGCAGGGATATGGCCGAGCAGGCTGTCCTGCGCGGCGAATTACGTCGGTATCCGGTTTTCTACCTTGGCTATGGACCTGATGACGAAGCGCCATCCACAACGCCGCCAATGCCTCCGCCAAAGCAGTCACCCGAAGAGCGGTTGCTAAACAGTGTGCGCGGCATCACGGGTCCGCTGGAAATGTTAAATCCGATCTATCCACGAATCGGGCTGGGTAAGGGGACGGGCACGATTCCCGCTTCGTTCGGGATCAAGCTTGTCGCCGAACTTGGCGATACGCCGACCGGGGAACGGCTGATTGATGAAGTGCTGGCGGAGGGGATGCCCGATCCGGAGACCAGCGGTATTATTCCGGAGATGAGGGAGGACATCGAAGCGGCACTTGCTCTCACGCCGGACTGGATCGAAATCGCTTCGCCCGATATGCAGGGGCCGTTCAATATTGCCCACATGATCTTGGGAACTGAAGTCTTTGTCCTGCCACTGCTGGAGCCGGATAAGTTCAGAGATTTCATGACCATCGTGACGGATTTTTTTCTGGTGCTGACCGCGAATCTTCGCCGCTGGATCGGCCCCCGTTATCCAACGTTTCCGGCACACACTTGCCGCATTGCCGAGTGTTCATTGAACATGGTTTCTGCGGACATGTATCTGGAACACGTTCTGCCGCATGACCGGCGGATCGCCGAAGCCTTCGGACAGGTGGCGATCCATCCCTGCAGCGGCCCCCATGTATTTCGCGCAACACTGGAGAATCTCCCTGTCGTCTATACCGAGGCGGGTTATATCGCCAAAGCGTATGCTGGCTCCATCCGTGTGGACGAAGCCTTGGCAGAGATTGGGGAGCGGCCCATTATTCTGGGCATCGGCCAGGAGTTGCCGGAGGGCAACGAGGAGGAGTTTTTTCGCCATGATCTGGATCTGGCTCGCGCGAATCCCCGGCTGCTGTATGGCCACACCGGGATGCACTGGAGAAAGCGGGATGCTGAGAAAATCCGGCAGATTCACCTCCGGCTGGATGAATACTGGGCGCGGCATGTGTGGGTGTAAAGAAGGGCAAAAAGCAATGCACGAATTTCGACCACATAGCAAGCTGGGCTACCAGAGCCCGGCGCACTTCTTAGCGCATTCCATCCATCTTCCGATCCAGCAGACCTAGACCTCCTTAAGCAACAATAAAACAATCCTACCAACAAGCTCCTTGGAGCAACTCTCCACTCCATATGTCCCTGAAACTCGCCCTCGATTTCCTCCAGCCAAACTGTCGGGTTGACCGTATCCCGGTTATGGAACATTTCTTCGGCTGCTCTCGCGAAGCGGTGACCCATTTTACCGGTTTTGATCCGCTGGCTCCCGGTTCCCCCGGCATCAATGCAATTTACCGCAAATTGGCGGAAAAACTCGAAATGGACTTCGTTTGGGGAGGAGTGCCTGGGGACGATAGCGAAACCCACGATTGGAGCGACGGCGAAACCGTGAAGATTTCACAGAAGGGGTACCCCGTAGTCCAATGGGGAATTTTTCATGCGGGAGCGCAGGAGGACGGACGCCATTTTCTGCATGTGCCCAAGCCCGCCTCGGTGGATGAGGCGCTCCAGTTCGATCCGTTAAAGTATTTTCCTGAGACCGAGGATGAATACGTCGCGCTCTTTCAAGCCGAACACGACAAACAGCGGGCGGGCTCCGGAGATTCCTGTTACGCGATCCCCAATCATTACACGACGGCATTTCATTGGCCGTTGGCGATCCTCGGGTTCGAACTCCTTTGTGAAGCGGGTTTGGAAGAAGAGGACTTTCACGCGCTGATGGATCGGTTTACCGAAGTCAGCCTGCGCATCACAACCGCATGGTCGCGCGTACGTGGCCTCAAGGCCTTCATTTGTCACGACGATCTTACCATGACGAGCGGTCCCATCTTTTCCCCCGACTGGTATCGCCGACATATCTTCAACCATTACCCAAGCCTCTTCGCGCCTCTCAAGCGAGCGGGCATCCCGGTCATCTTCACGAGTGACGGCAATTGCTCGTGTTTTGTGGATGACATTTTTGCCGCTGGCGCGGATGGGTTCAACTTCGAGTATACCGTGAGCTTGCGCGACCTAGTCGAACGCCACGGTGACAAAATCCTCATCGGCAACCTCTGCAGCGACACCCTCGCCCGCGGCCCCATTGCAAAGATCGAAGCCAAAGTGCGGGAGTGCATCGACGTGGGGAGGCATGCGCCGCGTTTTGTGATCAACGTGGGCGGCGGCATCACCCACGACATGCCCGTCGAACATCTGGAAGCCTATCTAAAAATCCGCAGCCGCCTCTGCCGCGAGGCGCGACAAGGGATGATGCTCTAAGGCCCCCCCAACCGGGGTGTGCCGTAAGGCCAGGATCGAGAGGGTTTGAGAGCTCGTTCCCAAATTCTATTTAGGAACGCACTTGGAGCCGCAACTCTATTGCGGACATTTTATGTCTTGCTCGCAGCTAGATCCGGAAATGTAATCTGATTTAACGCTTCCCCAAACCCAAACCGATAGATAAATTTTTGTCCGTTTGTTATGAGACATATGCGTTGCTACAGGATATTTTTTGTTATTTTGCTAAACAGCGTTTATTCGGCCTTCGCTGCCGAGAAAGATTCTCCTTTGGAAATCTGGATTACGGGAGAGGTCTTTTCTCAAGAACACGTTATGTTCTTTCGCACCGACAAGCCTGTGAAGGATAACCCTCTTGGAAACGTTGTCTTGCTTGGTGCCACCAAAGATACGATGAATACCCTCCTGCCGTGGTATATGCAAGCTGCAGAGCAACATATGAAATTAAGGCTATACGGCAGCCTTTTCCCATTTTCTGGTTCCATGCCCGGGTATTCCAAGCCGTTACCCAATGTTCAATTCATCACATGGAAAGTCCATATGCCGAGCGATCCCGATGTGCTCCCGGCTGACCAAAAGATTACCATAAATCCCGATGAAACACCCCCAGCTGGCTACAAGGTTATTATCCATCCCAATGACGCTGCACATATCAAAGAGAATCTGGACCACGAGATAAACCCCAGCAAACCTTTTCAGGAAGAGCGTCTCTGGAACACTCGGGACCAACTCCAGTTGGTAATCGGAAGTGCGCACGGTGGGCGGACGGCTGCGATTGTTAAGAAGGCAGGAAAATCGCGAGTCATTCTGAACGGTGTGGATGCAGGTGAATATATCGAAATCAAATATCCGATCTTTAGTTCCGATGGCGAACACTTCGCCTTCGTTGGTTTCGAGGAGTTAGACTGGTACGTTATCCTCGATGGCCACAAGCAGACGCCTTCCGACGAAATCACGGCACCGGTTTTCAGTTCAAATGGGAAGCATCTGGCGTATTACGCAAAAAAAGGAAAAATCTGGCATGCAGTGCTTGATGGAAAAGAAGGGACTGAATTTGATGAGGTGTTTCCGACAATCCCCCCTCTGTTTTGCGATGATGGTGAATCGGTAGCTTTTGTGGGCCGGAAGGGGAAAGTTTGGCAGGCTACAAAAGGTTTTGAAGCGGGAGTTGAATATGACTGGATCGCGCCCACCTCGCTGAAATTTAGCCGTAATGGCGCGCACTTAGCTTACGTGGCGAGAAAGGGTAACCGGTATCTTGTTGTATGCGATGGACGCGAGGAACCCGAGTTCGACGCCATCAAAGTAGGCACACCAATCTTCAGTCCCGATGGCAATCACATGGCTTACTTGGGCGACATGGGAAGCGACACAAAACTCATTTTGGATGGAAAAGAAAAACCTGAATATAGGGATGCTTGGTGTGTGACGTTTGGCCCTGACGGAAAGCATTTCGCCGGAGCGGTAAAAAAAGGAGGGCATGCATGGGTCGTTGTTGATGGAAAGGTCGGCCCCGAACTGGATGGAATTGGGAGCATGGGGCTCATTTTCAGTCCAAACGGAAAAACCGTGGCTTACGCAGGAAGAATCGGCAAAACTTGGGAACTCATGGGAGCCGGAGTAGAAGCCTTGGAGACAGACGGCATCGGCAAAGGAGCGCTGGTGTTTAGCCCGGATAGCCTGCGTGTGGCGTATGGTGCCATGATCAAAGGAACGTGGCATTTCATAGTGGATGGAAAACCAGGGCCGGGATTTGACACTTTAAGCGAAAAAAAACCGATTTTCACGCCGGACAGCTTGCATGTCGCCTATGTTGGTAGGTTCCAAGGCAAGGCCCAGGTTGTTATCGATGGTCGCCTTTCACCAGACTATGATGGCATCCTCGAAGAATCCATGGCATTTCGTGATGGGATGCTAGAATTCATTGGAATTAAGAAAGGTGATGATGGCGCGACCTGCTACCGGGTTACGTATAAATTTGGCGGCAAATAGGACCGCCAGATCGTAAAGGCGCACCTCCCCAACCGGGGTTTGCCGTAAGGCTATGATTCGAGCTGGTTGCCGATTTTTGGCGTAGGGAGACAGATGCCAATCGCCACCGCCATCTGCTACGGCTTGACCATCTTGGCCCGGAACTCTTTCATCCGCATATTCAAATCCACCAAGCTCTTAAGATTGGCTTTGTATTGCTTGCCGCTCTTCTTGACCGCGCCCGATCCCACCAAGGTTTGAAGCTTTTCATAAGCCCTCAGACGGAGCATTTCCTCCCCGCCGCTTGCGGCATTGCGCGCTCTCAATTGCGTGTGGATAACCTCGAAAAGCGCCTTGAATTCAAACGCATTATTTTCCAAAAGAACCGCGACCAATTCTTCAGTGATGATGTCCGGGCCCCGCCGCGAGAAGCCGCTGGAATTTTGATTCATCCTTTCCTCTACCATTAAATAAGGTAAATAGCGAGAAAGATCGCTTGCGCGTATCGAAAGACCGCGTGTTTAGGAGAGAGTTTGGACTTCCTGACGAATTTCGCTTTTCACGCGGGCAAATTCCCCCGTCAATTTTTCCAGCACTGCCCCGGCTTCTGCCTGCGCCTGGGTTCCTGCCAGGTTTTCCAGTTCCTGGCACATATCCCCCATGGCTTCGGCCCCGAGATTCCGACTTGAGCCTTTGAGCGAGTGGGCCTTGTTGCGGAGGGTCACGTAATCGCCGTGGCCGATGGACGCTTTTATCTCCTTCATATCCGATTTTGCGCTGTCGAGGAAAGTCTCCAGGAGCATGATGAAAAATGCGCCGTCTGTATCGGGAGCCAATGTTTTGAGAGTTTCGAGTCGTTCCAAGCTGATGGCTCTGCCTTCCGGCACGGGCTTTTTGGCAGGGGGGGTGGCTTGGGGCATCGTGGGATCCTGGGATTCCCCGGCAGAGGGCTGGGAGTCGGGATTGTCCCAGCGGGCTAGCTTGGCTTCCAATTCCTCCAATTTCACGGGCTTGCTGATGTAGTCGTCCATGCCCGCTGCGAGACACTTGGCGCTGTCACCCGCCATTGCGTGGGCGGTGATGGCGATGATGTAGGGCGGGTGCGAAGGATTGCGTTCGGCACGGATGCGCCGGGTTGCTTCGTAGCCGTCCATTTCTGGCATCTGGCAGTCCATCAGGATAATGCCGTAATCGGTTTTACGCAGGGCGATCAGCACTTCCAGGCCGTTGACGGCCAGATCGGCGTGGTAGCCCAGTTTTTCAAGCTGCCCGAGCGTTACCATCTGGTTGATGACGTTGTCTTCAGCGACGAGAACCCGCGTTTTTTTCATGATTGGAGAAGGGGCAGGGGGAGTCGTTGGTTCGACACGTTCGGGTAGGGTTTCCTTGGGGATGCCGGAGACGACGCTGGCGATCTTGTCGTAGAGGAGCGATTGCTTGACCGGTTTGATAAGGGAGGCGTCCACGCCGACTTTCTGGATTTCCTTGGCCGCGATGTGACCCATTGAGGTGAGGATGATCAGGTGCATCCGGGCCATTGCTGGGTCCGCCTTGATGGCACTAGCCAGCATCAAACCGTCCATTTCCGGCATTTGCATGTCCAGCAGAGCCAGGTCAAAGGGCTTGGTGTTCATGGCGGTCTTCAAGGTTTGAAGTGCTTCGCGACCGCCGGAAACGCAGGTGGGGACCATCTTCCACGAAGAAAGCTGACAGTGCAAAATGTGCCGGTTGGTCGGGTTGTCATCGACGATCAATACGCGCAACCCGCACAAATCGAGCGGGACGGTGGAGGCGGTTTGGGGCGCGTTGAGTTGTTTGGCGAACTCCGCCGTGAACCAGAAGGTCGAGCCAACGCCGGGCGAACTGGTGACGCCGATCTCGCCGCCCATGAGGAGCGCGAGTTGCCGGGAGATGGCTAGCCCCAACCCCGTGCCGCCAAATTTGCGAGTGGTGGAGGTGTCTGCCTGTTTGAAAGGCTGGAAGAGGCGCGACTGAACCTCCTTGGTGATGCCGATACCGGTGTCCTTGACCTCGAAGCGGACGGTGACATGCGTCGCCGTTTCTTTGTCCTTGGATACGGTAACGACAACCTCTCCTTTGCTGGTAAATTTGAATGCGTTGCTGACTAGGTTGATGAGTACTTGGCGCAACCGGATTGGATCGCCCCGCAGATGAATGGGGACGTCGGATTTGACGAACTCGGCCAGCTCAATTCCTTTTTCCCGCGCCTGATCCGCGCCAATTTCGATGGAGCCTTCCACCACATCAAGCAGGTTGAAGTCGGTCGTTTCGAGCGTCAGTTTGCGGGCTTCGATCTTGGAGTAATCGAGGATGTCGTTAATGATCGTCAGGAGAGAGCTGGCGCTGTCGCTGATGGTCTTGGCGTATTCTCGCTGCTTGGGACGCAATGACGTTTCGAGTAGTAGATCGATCAGTCCGATCACGCCGTTCATGGGCGTGCGGATTTCGTGGCTCATGTTGGCCAAAAACTCGCTTTTGGATCGGGTGGCCTCTTCCGCCTCCTGCTTTGCGGTGCGGAGTTCTTCCACGAGATTCGCGTGGTGCTGGAGTTGCTCGTCCACAGGCTGGTTTTGGAGGGTGAGCGCATGGCTCGCTGCCGTCATAAGCGTGCGGAAATCAATCATCCGGCCTACGCTGTCGTCTTCCACCAGGAACGGCTCGAACTGTTCGGAGGCGGGTCGGTCCAAGCATTGAGCAATGGCTTCTGCAAGGGTGAGGTCTTCTGGCAGCACGAGCATGGGCCGGCAGGCGGGCCGCTGGAGGACAGTCTCGATGGGCTGATTGTAAAAAGTTTCGATGCCCGAAGGCTGGCTGATGATGCGCGTGAAAGCTGCTTGGGAGAGCGTTCCTGCGCGCTGGCCTCCTTTGGTAAGGATCAGGCTGCAAACCTCCGGGTGCTCTTGAAAAAAGCGTCCGATGTCTGCTCCTATCGTGTGGATGTCAAAAATAGCACTCGAAGAGGGAAGCTCGCCAACGCGGGTTTGGCTGCTGGCGATCAGTTTCTTGGGGAGGCTCATCGAGGTTTTATGAAGAGAGAAATGGAATCAGACGGTCTACCATTCGGACGGCTGATGCAAATCAGGAGTTTCGATGGGCAAAATATAATCCCCTGCGGCTCCATTAAGCAACCCTTCAATGCTTAGTTTTTGTCTTATGCGGCCATCGTCTTTTCACCCGTAGTTATCGGAGAGCGGGATATAATTGTTTGGAGACGTATGGATCGGCAGGGTTGAGGCCAAGTAGATCGCGAATTCGGCTATCAGGTATGATGTTGCTTTCTTGAGGGGACAGTTGGATGAGAATTGGCGCAGACGTTTTCTCAAGCGCCCAATCTTTCAGTATACTCCAGCTGAAATGGGTGTTTGCGCAGAGAGATGCTTATGGAAATTTTCTTATAAAAAAGGAACGCTGATACTCTGAAAATTTGACACGATGTCGAGGAATATAGCCCCTCCAGCATCAAAAAGCTTGTAAAGGAGCACGGCTATACGCCAGAAAGAGAGTGGCAATTTTTACTGCCTGCATGTTAGCCACCATCCTTTTTCCATCGCCAGACCCGATACCGCTTCCCGCACCTGTGTGGTTTTTTAAGGTGCTCCATGCGACGGTTCTCTCGCTCCATTTTGTGACTGTTCAGTGGGTTCTGGGCTGGCTGTTCATCGGCGTGCTTTGGAACTTCTGGGGTCGGATGCGAGGGAATGCCCCGATGGTTGCCGGGTCCAACAAAATGGGCGGTTCGCTGCCGATTATCATGACCTATTTGATCAACTTCGGCATTCCGCCGTTGTTGTTCACTCAGGTTTTATACGGCAGTTTCCTTTATACGAGCAGCGTGCTCATCGGGGCTTGGTGGATCAGCGTCATCTTCCTGGTGATCCTCGTCTATTCCTCGCTCTACCTCGGAGGAGAGCGCGCTGCGAAGTCCAAGGCATGGTGGGGGTTCGGTTTGCTCGCTCTGCTCATCGCTCTTTCCATTGCGAAGATTTATAGCTCGAACATGACCTTGATGCTGCGCCTCGGTGTCTGGACTGAAATGTTCCGGATGCACCCGCACGGCACCGCGTTGCCCCATGCCGACCCCACATTGCTTCCGCGCTGGCTTTATATGATCTCGGGTGGATTGACCATCGGGGGAATCGCCTTGATTGTGACGGGAATCTGGCAAAAGCGCGATGTCGTCTTCAAGGGGTTCATGGTGATGCACGGCGGCTGGATCGCCGCTGCGGGAGCGCTCCTCCAATCGGTTGTTGGCTTTCGGGTTTTACATGCGCAGCCAGCAGCGGTCCAGGCAATGCTGGATGCAAACGTCTTGTATCACAATCTTCTATCGGTCTGGATCGGGATTGCTGCGCTGGTGGTCGTTCTTGGATTGCTGGCGTTGGTGCTGCGCGAAAAGGCCTCCGGCTGGCTTGCTGTAGCGGCGGCAACCGCAGGTTTTCTGTTGACGGTTACGATGGTTGTTTATCGGGATGGCATTCGCGATCTCACTCTATTGACCCAGGGTTACGATGTGTGGAATCTCAAAGTGGTCGCCAACTGGCCGGTTGTCGCCCTATTTTTGGGAACCTTTGTGATTGGCCTGCTTCTCATGGCGGGGCTGATCGCCATCGTCTTGAAAGCCAAACCGGTCAACAAGGAGGAGGCGATATGAGTGAAGCGCCCCAAGATTCCGGTCAAGAGTCCTCTATCTCGCGCAGAGTTTTTGTTCGCACAGGTATCGCTGCGGCAGGCGCATGTTATGCGGCAGCGCTGGGTTACCCCATTTATCAATATCTGGCAGCCGCCGCGCAGAAAGCCGAAGTCGAGGCTTCGGTGAAGGAAGTTGTCCTCAACGACGTGGACAAACTTCCCGCTCCTGCCGCGTTAATGTTCAAGTTTAGCGGACGCCCCGCCATGCTCATCCGCCATGCTGATGGCTCATGGACGGCACTTAGCGCAGTCTGCACCCACTTGGGTTGCACGGTGCAATTTGATCCGGGGAAAGACCTGATTACCTGCGCCTGTCATGGTGGTGTTTACAACCCGAATACCGGGGCGAACATTTCCGGGCCGCCGCCGAAACCCTTGACGCTCTTCAATGTGGTCGTCAACCAAGGAAAGGCGGTGATCTCCCGTGCCTGATTTCCGTTCTCTGCTGGGAGCCGCCTACGAATGGGTGGATGAACGGCTTGGATTAAAGCCGATTGTTGAGCACGCCATGGAAAAGCGGGTGCCTGAGCACAAGCACTCCTTCTGGTATTACTGGGGAGGCATCTGCCTGTTTCTTTTCCTTGTGCAGGTGCTCACCGGGGTGCTGCTGATGGTCTATTACCGGCCCGGCCCGGATGCCTACGACTCCGTCCGCCAGATCACCTACGAAATCCAGTTTGGATGGCTGATCCGCTCCCTCCATGCGTGGTCGGCCAACCTCATGATCTTTGCCGTGTTCGTCCACATGTTCTCGGTGTTCTTTATGAAAGCCTACCGCAACCCGCGTGAATTCGGGTGGTGGACTGGCTTGGGACTGCTCGGGCTTTGCATGGTGTTCGGCTTCAGCGGCTATCTGCTTCCCATGGACGAACTCGCGTTTTTCGCCACACGGGTCGGTCTTGCCATTCCTGAAACTATTCCAGGGATGAGCCACATTATCTCCGCCGTGTTGCGAGGCGGCCCGGAGGTTTCCAGCGCCACGCTCCAGCGTTTTTTTGCGCTCCACGTCGTAGTGCTTCCTGCGCTTTTTGCCCCGCTGCTAGGGATACATCTGTGGCTGGTTCAAAAGCACGGAAACGCGATGCCGCCGAGCGAAGAGGCTAAGCCCCTCGCCGAGCGCAAGTCGGTCCTTTTCTTCCCCAACTTCGCCTTGCGCGATATGGCGGTGTGGTTGGTGGTGTTGAACGTCCTGGCGCTGCTGGCGGTATTCTCTCCCTGGCAGCTCGATGCCCAGGCTGATGCGCTCAAGTCCGCGCCGGTTGGCATCCATCCCGAGTGGTATTTCATGAGCCAGTTTGAAGCCTTGAAGCTGCTTGGGCGCGTGATTACGGGAACGCTGGGCGAGATTGTGGGCATCGGGATGTTCACCCTTGCCTTGGTCATGTGGGCGTTGGTGCCGTTGTTTGACACCCGCACGGCAGGAGGCCGCCGTGCGCGCCAGACTACTTATTTTGGCCTGCTTATCCTGATTGCCCTGATTGCCCTGACGATCATCGGCTACCTTGAAGTTGCGTAAATGGAGAAAATTGCACCATGAATTATCCGATTTGGGATGTGCCGATTCTTGGAAGCGGGCTGGTGATAGCTATGATCGCCATCTTCCACGTCTTCGTTTCGCATTTTGCAGTCGGCGGCGGATTTTACCTTCCGATGACCGAAACTTTGGCTTTGAGCAAGGGGCGCAAAGACTGGATGGTGATCCTCAAAAAGCACGCCAAATTCTTTCTGATCCTTACGGGTGTGTTCGGAGCTTTGACGGGCGTTGGTATCTGGTTTGCGATCGGCAACGCCAGCCCTGAAGGCACCAGCACATTGATTCACTACTGGGTATTTGCATGGGGCATCGAGTGGGTGGTCTTCCTAGTCGAACTGTCGTCCATCGCCGCCTATTATTACCTCTGGAATCGCGTCTCGGATTCTCTCCATCTTCAGCTCGGTTGGTTTTATGGCGTTACCGCCTGGCTCTCTCTCTTCCTCATCAACGGCATCCTTACTTTCATGCTTACGCCGAGCCAGGCGTGGTTGGAAGCGGCGGGAAGCGGCCAGGAAACCTTCGCTTTCTGGAGTGCCTTCTTCAACCCGACCTTCTGGCCCAGCCTCTTGGTGCGCACTCTGATCTGCATTTCGATGGCTGGCGTCTTTGCCTTGGTGTCGGCCAGCCGGATTAATGGCGAGCAACAGCCAGAACTCAAAACGGAGATGACTCTGTGGGCGCGTCGTTGGTTGCTTCCTGCGTTCATCCTGTTGCCAGTGGCCATGTTCTGGTACCTCTCCGAAGTCCCCCCCGCGCAACGTGCTTTGCTCAGTTTGGGAGTCTCCACCGTCGGGCCCGGACTCTTCACCGTGTTGACCCGGCTGGCTCTAGTATTCATTATTTCCTCCTTCGCCACGGTCGCGGCAGTTTACCTGTTCACCAGCCAGCGCAACGCCCCCGGCTTTGGGCTTGGCAGCGCGCTGACCGTAGCCGCCATGGCTTATCTCACCATCGGCTCGATGGAGATGCTCCGCGAAATGTTGCGTAAACCTTACGTCATCAGCCAGCACATGTTTTCCAACGGCGTGCGCAAGAGCGCTGTCGCCTCCATTAACCAGCAGGGATACCTTGCCACCACGATTTGGGTGAGACCCGAAGAACGCGCGCGCTGGGCTGCCGCTGATGAAGCCGCAGCCCATGGCGCTCCGCGTGTGCCAGATCCCGTTCGCGGCGAACTAATCTTCCGCGGGGAGTGCATGGCCTGCCATACGATGGACGGTTACCGTTCCATGCGGAAACTCATGAAAGGTCGCGACAGCAAAGGCATTTCCAACATGCTCAACGTTCTCCACGACTACCGGGAGGATTCCCCTTACCGCGTCTTTATGCCGCCTTTGGTGGGAACTCAGGCCGAAGTGGAGGCATTGGCGGATTACCTCACCGTAAAGGTGGCCGAAAAACCGGCGAAGTAGGCGGGCGTGTTTGCCGGGAGACCTATCCCGATTTTCAAGACTTCGTTCCGGTTCATTTTTGGATCGCTGGGAATTCTTATTCCCGTACTCATCGCGCCATTGACTTGCGCTAATACGAACGCTTCACTTCAGTTCAAATGAAGCAATTTTCAATAGCCGATTGCATGAAGGTATTATGCTGTTTGCTGGTCGGCATGGGTTTGCTCTGCACGGTCCATGCCCAAACTGTCCCATCGGCCACATCCGATCCGATGGGGCCTTTAAATCTCGTTTGGGATTCGCCCAGCAAAGACGCCAACGGCTCCATGCTGCTGGGCAACGGGGACATCGGGCTGAACGTCTGGGTCGAGCAGGATGGCGATCTGCTGCTCACCATCAGCAAGACGGATGCGTGGAGTGGCAACACGCGACTGCTCAAGGTCGGGCGGGTGAGGGTGCAGCTTTCGCCCAACCCGTTCGCCAAGGGAAAGCCTTTTCGGCAGGAACTGAGGCTTCGGCAGGGAGAGATTCAGATCGATGCCGGAGAGCCGGGGGCCGCGACAACCCTGCGCATCTGGGTCGATGCCAACCAGCCGGTCATCCGCGTCGAGGCCAAAAGCGCGCATCCGTTCGCTCTGCGAACATCCACGGAGATTTTGCGGCAGGACACCCGGACATTGAGCAAGGGCGAGTTGTTCAGCGCGTGTGGCATGGAGGAAGGGCCGGAACCGGTGATCGAGACCGCCGACGCGGTGTTGCCCGCCAGCGGGGATCGCGTGGTTTGGTATCACCGCAATGAGCAGTCGGCTTGGCCGATGACGATGAAGCTTCAGGGATTTGAAAGCTTCATGGCAAAGTCCACCGATCCGCTGATGTTCCGCACTTTCGGGGCGGGGATGAAAGGGGAGGGGCTGATTAGTGAGAGTCCAACGACGCTGAAATCGAAAGCGCCACGACAGTCTTGTCTGCTCTCGATCTATCCGCTGACGTCGCAGACGCCGACTGCGGAAGGATGGGTCGAACAACTGGGCCAGCAGAGCGCGCGGGTGGATGCGAAAGCCTTGGAGAATGCCCGCGCGGACCATCGCGCTTGGTGGGATGAGTTTTGGAACCGGAGTTGGATTCGCGTTTCCGCTGCGTCTCCCGAGGTTGCCACGTTTCAACGGGTATTTCCGGCTAATACTACTTCGTCGCGCTTTCCTCTGCGATTTGGCGCCGACACCGGCGGCGGCAACCGCTTCGTTGGGGACATGGCCCTCATCCGTATTTACAGCCGGGTTCTCGCGGCTGAAGACATCGCCGCACAGGCCAAGCATCAGGGGCCTTCCTGCGGTAATGATGGCTGTGTTGGTGACTGGCCGTTGGATGAGATCAAAGATGGCGTATTCCCGAATCTGGCGAACCCGCAGTTGCCAGGCAAGATTGCGGGGCTAGTCACATTAACTGATGGCCCCGACGGAAAATGCGCCCATCTGGACGGCCAGAGTTGGATTGAAGTGCCTCATGATTCCAGTCTCGACTTGCGGGATCGTTTTACGCTTGAAGCGTGGGTGAAACCGTCCCAGATCGGCGGCTTTCGGCTGATTGACAAGTCGCAGGGGGGCACCAGCAACGGCTACATGCTCGATATGTATGGCGGACTACGCTATATTGGTCGTATCGGTATGATTAGCGCCAATCCCAAGTGGGAGGCGGGCCAGTGGAAGCATGTGGCGGTCACATTTGATCGCCGTGAGGGTCTTCGCCTCTACGCCGATGGCAAAATGATTCTCGAACGCAAGCCGCAGCCTGCCCAGCCTGATCTGACGCGGGTCTCCCAGTGCTACGCCCTTCAGCGCTTCATCAGCGCTTGCGCCGGTCGCGGCGCGTATCCCATCAAGTTCAACGGGTCCATCTTCACCGTGGACGACTACCGCGCCTGGGGCCCGGCCTATTGGTTCCAGAACACACGATTACCTTACTGGCCGATGCTGGCGTCGGGCGACTGGGAGATGATGAGCCCGCTATTTGAGATGTATTACCAGGCGCTGTCGCTGGCGCAGGAGCGCACTCGGGTGTTCTTCGGGCACGATGGGGCATACTTCCCCGAGACGATACTTTTCTGGGGCACGCATGCAAATAACACCTACGGCTGGGATCGCACAGGCAAGCAGCCTTCGGATATTCACGGTGGGGCAATCGCCAGACACTACAACGGGAATCTGGAACTGCTGGCCCTGATGCTTGATTACTACGCCTATACTGGAGACGCCAAGTTTGCGCGGGAGCGCTTGGCACCGATGGCGCGGGAACTGATCCTGTTTTGGGACAAACATTACGGACGCGATGCAGCCGGGCGGCTCCAGATGACGAACGCCCAAGCGCTGGAGACCTATCATGGAACAACAAATCCCACCTGCGACGTGGCTGGGTTGCAGTGGGTGCTGGATGGGCTTTTGGCATTGCCGCAGGACTTGGTGCCGCCGGAGTTACGCCAGGATTGGACTCGGTTGCGTAAGGAGATTCCGCCATTGCCGTTAAGAGGCGAGCCAGGGCAGCAGATGCTCAACTTTGCCGAGGTGGTGCCCAGCGGGCCGTTGAACTTTGAGAACCCTGAACTGTACGCCGTGTTCCCGTTCCGCATTCTTGGCGTTGGCAAGCCGGATTTGGAGATCGCCCGGCGGACCTTCGCCAACCGCGTGTTCATGGGAAATCGAGGCTGGGAGCAGGACGACGTTCAGGCGGCCTACCTGGGCCTGACGAGCGAGGCGCGCCAAGCCGTAACAGATCGCTTCCTCACCCCGCACACGGGAAGCCGCTTCCCTGCGTTTTACGGGCCGAATTACGACTGGGTGCCCGATCAGGATCATGGCACCGTGGCGGAGATGGCTTTGCAGACGATGCTGCTCCAGGCGAGCGGCGATAAGATTCTCCTCTTCCCCGCCTGGCCCAAGGAATGGGATGTCCAATTCAAGCTGCATGCGCCTGCGAACACGACCGTCGAAGGGGTCTATCGCGCGGGCCGCTTGGAGAAACTCAAGGTCACGCCCGAAACGCGACGCAAGGATGTGGTGGAGATGGGTCAGCAATAGGCAGGGTGATTGGATTGCCGTTTCGATCTCTGCCTTGCAGTCAGGTGGTTGGCTGGATACTTTTTTCCATTCGGATATGAGGGATTCCGACTTCCATAAATTCAATGCCCGCTTTTGCGTATCCAAGTTTTTCGTAAAATCCGACTGCCGTCATGCGAGAGTGTAGGATGAGACGGTTGAATCCTCGTCGTGCAAGATGATCCTCAAGGCAATGGATGAGGTTTCGCCCATGGCCTTGGCCGCGATGCTCGGGGTTCACTGCCATCTGCCGAAGTTTGGCATCGGAAGACGAAAGGGTTACGGCGATGACACAGGCGACGAGGTTTTTGGATTGGTCAAACAGCCCGAAGTGCATCTGCTGCTTTTCCTGGCTTAGGTCTTCATCGTAGAGGCTCAGACCGAGCGGCGCGCGCAATACCTCATGACGAAGTGCGCATTCCTTTCGGAAATCGTCTGATCCAAATGCCATCTCTCGGAATGTCATTCTGGGTCTATTCAAACACGCGGCGCGCGCAATGCAACGCTGCTATTTCGCATCGGAAGGAAAGTCGGTGACGGGCTTTATCAATGGAGCAGGCGGGTGACCATGGCGTAGATGATCAGTCCGAGAAGCAGCAAGCCGGTGCCAAAGAAGATGTAGCCCATCGGACGCGCGATATTTTTCCAGCTTTCCCATTCGTCTCTTACGCGGTGGCGCTCCATCCCGCCTTCCTTGACGAGCCTGTCATACCAGCGTTTCCGCTCGTGCAACATTTCCGTCTTGGAGATGCGCCCGGAGAAGATCACGGTATCCATCGGGAATTTTTCCAGCCGGAAATGAGTGTTGAAGAAGTGGATGGTGAAGATAAACCCGGCTGCGAGGAGTGCCTCGTCGGAGTGAATAATCAACGCGATGTTGATAATCCAGCCCGGCATGAACCGCGAGAAGAATTCGGGGAACCACATTACCAAGCCGGAGACACCGATTGCAAATATGCCCCAGAACACCGCAAAATAGTCGAACTTTTCCCAGTAGGTCCACCGGTCGAACTGCGGTTTTTCGCCTCGACCAAAGAACCATTTCTGGTGGGCGACGAAATCGCGCCAGTCTTGGAATGTCGGCATCAAAGAATCAGGACCGAAGAGCGCCCGCAGGAAGCGCATCGGTTCGATGCGTCCGGTGTCTGGGTTCCGCAGAGCCTTGCGGTTTTGCCATGCGGAAACTGCCAGAGAGATGAGGTGGAGCGCGAAATAGAGGAAGGTGATGAGGGCGCCAAGCCGGTGAAGGGCGCGCGCCACCTCGGTGCCGCCGATTACTCCGAAGATTATCCGGGCCCAGCCTGTGTAATAAAATTTCAACGGCATGCCGGTGATAACCAGCAGCAGGAAGCTGGTGACTACCAGGAAATGAAGGAACCTCTCGAACGGAACAAACCGGGTGAACCATTCGTCATCCTTCTGCACATGCACCTTGGCTTCGCGGAAGGTTTTCGAGTCGTTCATGTAAAGATAGATGGATCGGATGAGCCAGAGAAGCGTATGGGCGCCGAAGAAAGTGAAGACCCCGATTAGCAGTCCTGTCATCAAGATGAAGACCGTGTGTAGCATCGGATAGTTCTTCCCATCGAGCGGGTTGGCGTGGGGAATAAATTTTGTGAAGCTGGCAGTAGCGTCAGGATGGCACTGGCGGCAGGTGCCAACGATGTTTGCGGAGGAGAGGCGGGAGGCAGGGTTGGATGGAGGAAGGACATCGTGATGCCCGTGGCAGTCGTAGCATGCGGCAACATCAGAGGCGATGTTAGGCCTCCCAAGCGCCATTGCCTTGCCGTGGTAGGTTTCGCGATAGTGCGCAAGCCGGTCGAGGTGGCAGCGCCCGCACCGCTGGTCGCTGGCTGATTTAAAATGCGCTCCCTTTGGAGGCTCGATCTGGTGCGCCGAATGGCAGTCCGAGCAGGCAGGCCCGCGCGGGTCGCCATTGGCCAGCAATTGTCCGTGGACGCTCTTGTTGTAAATATCCTCGACGCCCAAGTGGCATTTTCCGCAGGTGGCTGCCACGTGGAGTTTATTGATGGGCGAACTCCGATCCACTGCGCGCTTAATGTCGTGGACTCCGTGACAATCATTGCAGGAGGGGGCGACAATCAGCCCTTTTTCCAACAGCGCCCGCCCATGGATGCTTTCCTGATATTGTGATTGGACGTGCGGGTATTTGAGTTTGTATTCCTCATTGAGGCCGGGGTTGTTGTGGCAGTGCCCACAGGTGAGGGGAAGGTTGATTTTATAAACTGGGGACGCCTTATCCTCTGCTGGCACCATGTCGTGTTTCCCATGGCAGTCCACGCACGAAGCTGCCCCGGAGTTGCCGAGGGAGCGGCTGAGGCCGTGGATACTGGTGGTGTAGGCGTCCGACTCCTTTTTGTGACAGGAAGCGCACTGCACCGGTTTGGGCGCGATGTTGTTGTCGGGATGTTCGAGGGTAAGATCGTTATGGCAGTCCGCACACCGGTTCTTTTTATGGACGGATGTCGCAAACCGGCCTTGATCGACAAAAAGCGAAACCGCTTTCCCCTGTGTATTGGTTTTGTTGAGATCCTTGTCCCCATGGCATTCCAAGCATTTGTCATTGGGTATGTCTTCAGCGCGTAATTCGGCGACAGCAAAGAAGAGTCCCACAAATCCGCATAAGGTAAGACCCAGCAACAGGGGGATGCGTTTGAACTGGAAAAAGGCAACGGGTTTTGCCCCCATCAATGCCCTAGGGGAGAACATGATGCTCCGCTTGTAAGAGTGGCTTGCGCAAGCGTCAATGTATTTTTGTCGCGCGCCAAGATAATCGCAGGGGATTGAGACGATCCGGCGGTAGGGAGGCGACTCTGTGAACTTAACCATGGGTGACATTACCGAGGCGATTCCCTGAAGCGCGATGGGCAAGGAGCAAGATTAAGTGAAACTCGCGTTGATGGGCCAGATTACCAACGGAGGGTAATGGTAGATTCTAGAGGCTTTCTATTTTAATCGTGCAAGTCTGAGGAGTTTCGTGTTACTCCCCTCGACATCTGTCCCATATAATATGGATCCAATGCACATGAAAAAACGCCTCTCCTCATTCACAAATCTTTCCGCGGTCCTCATGCTGACCGTTATCAGCAGCGAGTTATCTCTGCATCAATCCTTGGCGCAAACGCCGCTTTCGCCGACACCTGCGGTATCGCCCAGTCCAAAGCCCACGCCGACACCTCGGACGTCCGTGGACGCGATCACCCCTGCAATGAAGGATCAACAGCGGCACGCTGATTTCCTGTTCCGGAAAATGGAGGGCGAAATTGGCCTGCTATTTTTAGGCGATTCAATCACAGATTTTTGGCCTCGTCGCGGTGAATCAAGCTGGTTGAAATTCGCTCCGTATAAGCCCGCGAATTTTGGCATCAGCGGGGACCGCACAGAGCATCTCCTTTGGCGCATCGCCAATGGCGAACTGGACGGGATCAACCCAAAAGTCACCGTTCTCATGATCGGCACCAACAACGTCGGCCTTCCTACGAATGACACCGTGGAATGGGGTGCCTCCGGTGTTAAAAAAGTCATCGAGGCAATTCGTGAGAAGCTTCCACAGACGAAAATCCTCCTCATGGGCGTATTGCCTCGAGGAGCCACGTCCGCCGATCCGCAACGGCAAAAAAACGCGGCCTTAAACAAAGTCATCGCCAGCTTGGCGGACGGGAAACAGATCCGTTATCTCGACATCAGCCAAAATTTTCTAGACGCAGACGGCAACCTGCCCAAAGAGACGATACCCGATGGCGTGCATCCCAACGCGCACGGGTACGACATTTGGTATGCGGCGATACAGCCCGTACTGGAAGAGTTGATGAGGTGATGGGGTTACGTTGATACCTGTCCTTTTGATTAACTTTAGCTAAATTTTAGCTTTCTTCGGTTTCCTTCAGCCCTTATTCAATCCATTCCCTCCCATGAAAATCCCCCTTCTCTCTCTCGTTTTTGGTGTGGCCCTTTCGTTTCCGATCTTTGCTGATTCGGATGCGTCCGGGACGATGATCCTGGATGCAAATAATCTTGGCCAAATGACCTATACCGAGTGGGTCAACGGCGAGGAGAAGGAGGTTGTGCGGCTTGATGGTCACGGCGTCCCGACGCCGGTCCATTTCCTGTGGAGCAAAAAGATGCCGACCGATGGCCGTCCTTTGTTCGGCGACTCGAAAACGCCCGGCGTCCGTTATCTTCGCATTGGACTCGAAAAGCCAGAGACGATCGGCTCCATTCTTATCCGGGGTGCAGGACAGGTGAGCGTTCTAAAGCCCGGAGGGAGCTACCCCGGCGACCTTTCCGACGACTCGCAATGGATCCCGGCGCAGCGGATCAAGGCGGGGCAAGTTTCGGATGCGGAGGCGGGACCCGATGATGCTGCGCTCTGGACGCTGCCCACCACAGTTACGACACGGGCGATTCGCTTCACCCACACGGCGCAGCCAAGTGACAGGAGTTACGCGGGGCAGCTCACTACGGCGATTTTTCCCGTCCGCCTGGCGAATCTTGCGCCGCAGGCACTCGCCACAGCGAGCGCTTCGGATCAGTTTGCATCCCGACTCAACGATGAAAACGTCAACAACAAAGGGATATGGGAAAACATCTCGGGGCGCGATGGCGAGCGGCCAAAAACCATCGCGGAAAACCCGGAATGGGGAATGCTGATTTGGCCCGGACCGGTGACACTCCAAGGGGTTGGGCTCTTGGGAAACCTATGGGCTGGCGCGGAAATTCAGGCTTACGTGGGGTCAGCGGCAAAGCATCCCCGTGAGGCGGGCGAGGCGGATTGGAAGACGCTCCAGACGCTCTCCGGCGTAAAACCGCAGGGGGGGCAGCTTGATCTGGTACCGGTTTTCTTTGATGCGCCAGTCACAACCCGCGCTCTCCGGATTCGCTTCACGGCAGCGTTGGATGAAACAGGGCCCACTTCGCGCTCAAGGAATGGCAAGCGGGTGAGTCTTGGCGAATGGATGGCTTTCGAGCCATTGCACGATGCAGCGCTCCAAACGGCCGTCATCCCCTCGACAACAGTGGAAGCCCACGCGCCGATTCCGGTCCGTTTCACGCTCGCAGACAGTGGCGAGGTGACGCTGGTCATTGAGGACGCTTCCGGGAAGCGCATTCGCAACCTCATCTCTCAAACGCCGTTCCCGAAGGGTGACAATGTGGTCTGGTGGGATGGCACCGATGATTTGGGGCGCGATGTTGAGGCGGCCAACCATGGTCTTTACAATATCCCGGCTGCATTCGTTGCGCCCGGTACTTACACCGTTCGCGGTCTCTGGCACAAGCCATTGGACATTCGCTATCAGATGACCGTGTATTCGCCTGGCACCCCGCCATGGGAGATTGCGGATAAATCCGGCGGCTGGATGACGAATCATACACCCGCTTCCTGCGCGCTGTTTGTGGCCCCTGCGAAAGCGCCGGGCGGGCAGCCCCTCGTTTATCTTGGCGCTGCCGTCAGCGAAGGGGGATCGGCTCTCTCGTGGGTAACCCTTGAGGGAAAAAAGATCGGCGGGCGCGGTTGGATTGGCGGTTCTTGGACCGGTGCCAGCTACCTTGCGGGCGATTCAGGTCCGAACGCCAAGCCCGACATTTACGCTTATGCTGGATCGACTTTCACGGGAAATAAAAAGTATGGAATCGATGGGAAGGTCGAGATTCGTCTGACCAAACTCACCGCCAACGGGGATAAGCCGGTGCTTACACCCACCTATCTTTGCGATCCGCTGGCAGTCAGGAAACCCGGAGATGATGATCCCAACAGGGGGCTTTTGGGAGGGATTGCAGTCCACAACGGCATGCTGGTCTTCAGCCAGACCGCGCTCGATCAAATCGTGTTCGTGGATGCGGACGCGGGGAAGATCCTCGCGACCCTGCCGTTGCCCAGCCCCGGCGTCCTGGCGTTCGACAACCAGGGTCGGTTGCTGGCCATCTCCGGCACATCGCTGCTTCGCTTCACGCTGAATGGGGTGCCGACAAAACTTCCTGTGCCGGAAACGCTGGTTTCTAATTTCCAAGAGCCCAAAGCCATCACCGTGGATTTCAAAGATAAAATTTATGTCTCCGACCAAGGGAACAGCCACCAAGTCAAGGTCTTCTCCGCGACAGGGAAACCGCTGACCACCATCGGCAAGCCCGGTGTGCCGAAGGCTGGGCTGTATGATCCCCTCCACATGAATAACCCGAAGGGGATCGCGGTGGATTCCAACGGACGGATATGGGTGACCGAGGATGACTGCCACCCCAAGCGCGTTAGCGTCTGGAATCCCGATGGGACGTTGTGGAAGGCGTTTTATGGTGGGCCGATGTATGGCGGTGGCGGGGCAATTGATCCGAAAGACAAGACACTGTTCGATTACGATGGACTGGAGTTTCGCCTCGACTGGGAAAAAGGCACCGACGAACTCGTGCGCGTCTATTATCGTCCGGATCCCAGTAATCTCAAATTGGCCTTCCGCGACGCGCCCCCCGAATCGCCAGTCTATTTCAACGGCCACCGTTATTGGAGCGACGCCTATAATAGCATTGGAACGATGGGCCACGACACAGTCTTCCTCTTCCTCGATAATAAAAAGATCGCCGTCCCGGTAGCCGGGGCGGGCAACGCTTACCGCTGGGACATCCTGAAGGGGGAAGCATTCAAATCCCGTTGGCCGCAGGGGATCGATCCGAACGCGGTCCAGCAGAAAGATTCAGCGTTCTTTATTTGGAGCGACCTTAACGGCGATGGGCAGGTTCAGCCGGAGGAGGTGACCATCCAACCGGGAAGCGGTGGGGGGATAACCATCGGCGACGATGGGTCTTTCCTCGCCACCCGCTTTGGGGTTTCCAAAGACGATCTAAAGGCGACACGCTTCAAGCCGGTGCAGTTCACCGACAAGGGGGTGCCTGTCTATGATCTTGCCGCAGGCGAAGCCCTCGCTCCGGCGCAAGGGCCGGCTAGTGATGGTGGGGATCAGATTCTCATTGGAACCGATGGGTATCTGGTCATGACCTCGCCGCCACCGCCCTTTTCGAAGCTCGGCGTCGGTGGCTCCCGAAACGGAAAACCGGCTTGGAGTTATCCTTCCATGTGGCCGGGGCTTCACCCTTCGCACAATGCGCCTGTCCCCAGCATGCCCGGGATGCTGATCGGAACAACGCGACTCCTTGGGGGTTTGGTGACGCCGAAAGGTCCCGAGGCTGGGCCTCTCTTCTTCATCAACAGCAACCAGGGGAATGTCTACGCTTTTACCCAGGATGGCCTTTTCGTTGCCCAGCTTTTCCAGGACATGCGCCAGGGAAAACCGTGGGAGATGCCGTTCTTGCAGCGAAACATGCAGGTCAATGACCTGACGCTCCACGATGAGAACTTCTTCCCCTCCGTCGCCCAAACTCCCGAGGGAATCGTCTATCTCAATTGCGGAGGGATGTCGCTCGCTCGCGTTGATAACCTCGATACGATTCGTCGCATCCCGCCCACAGCGGTACAGGTCTCTGCGGATGACCTCAAACGGGCCCACGATTTCGTCGTTGTCCGGGAGGCGGCTCGACAGGCGGCGCAGGGAACGTCCGTTCTTGCCGTCGCGCTCCGAACCACGGCTCCGGCTTTTGATGGAAAACTCGGCGACTGGAACGATGCGCAATGGGCGGAGATCGACCACCGAGGGACCAACGCCTGGTTCAACTCCTCCACAAAACCCTATAACATCAGCGGCGCCGTGACCGTGGCCGATGGGAAGCTCTTCGCCGCGTGGAAGACGGAAGATGCAAATCTTCTCAAAAACGCGGGTGACGCGCCGAACGGCCTGTTTAAGACGGGTGGCGCGCTGGACCTGATGATCGGCACCGACCCAAAGGCGGATCCCAAACGGGCTGGAGCCGTTGCAGGCGATGTGCGCCTTGTGGTGGCGCAAGTCGGCGGGAAGACGCGGGCGCTGCTCTACCGCCCCGTCGTGCCCGGCACAGCCGACAAAGACAAGGTTCCCTTCATGGCTCCCTGGCACGGAATCTCGATTGATCGTGTCGATGATGTGAGCAGCCAGGTGGAGCTTGTCGGTAACGGCTCGGGGAACTACGCCCTCGCGGTGCCGCTTTCTGTGCTTGGCCTCGATCCGAAGCCCGGAATGCGTATCAAGGGGGACATTGGCATTCTGCGTGGCGATGGGAAACAAACGACCCAGCGGGTTTACTGGATGAATAAAGCCACGGCCATCGTATCCGACGTTCCCACCGAAGCCGAACTCACACCCAGCCTCTGGGGGACATGGGAGTTCGGACAAAAATAGGCACTCCGGCGCGGGGGTGATTCCGCGTCTGCGAGGTTTGGGTGAAGAAACCCATAGAAAGGCGCTGTTTGAGACCGTTGAGAGATTAACACATCGGTCTGTGTCACGGCGACTCTCTATCCGCGATTAGGTCTGGGGCGATTGATATGCCAGGTCAAGGGCGGGCAGTTCAGCGGTGATGATGCTGATTACTTCTTGGAATTCCGGTGTCTGATAAGTAGCACAGGCCCAATCGAATATCTTCTGTGCAAGTTCGTCTGTATCGGCCACATCCTCATCATCCAATGAAACATTAGGTGCCCGGAGTTTATGCAAGGCGCACCATGTATGAGGACGCGGCAAATTCCGATTTTGATTTTGCTTTCTGAATGGAGCTGAATTAGCTCGCTTCCAAATTGGATCAATCCAAGAGTCCGGTGCTCCACCTGCCATCACGTAAAGATAAGGCCGTTTACCCCCGAGACTCATCTCGACGATGATTGTGCGGTTTAGGTCGGCCCATTCGCTACCGTGTGTGTTGCCTGATTGATTCCACGCGCAAGGAATAAAACGGATGTAATGTTTACTGGAATGCTCCATGGCGATGCCCAAACTCTTTGCATTATCTGCCAAAAGCTTTTGAATTTTCCCCGACGTCATCGTGAGGTTATCCGGGCGTTGCTCGAAAATCACATCCAGAGCGCGACGATGCTGCTGGTAGATTCTTTGTGCAGTACGAGCAATTTCTGATTCATCCATAAATTTCTCCTCTAAAAGGCGTTGGTAATTTTCCAGCAATACTTTGGGCTCATTGCCGATTGCATGATGACGACTTTGCAGGCACTCCTTTAGCACCTGATGGACCTGCGTATAAGAAGCGGCGATATAGTGATCATCTTCCGCGACTTCATTGCTTTTGGTCAGGAAAATAAAGAGCTGCTGCGCGGCATCTGGGAAGGTTTCTTCCACAATTGATCGATATCGCTGGAGTTGGTTGGAGTGCTGCGCAGAGTTGATCTTATTCTCAATGCAGACAACCCAATGCCGCCCACCAGCAAAGTTGAGAATGAGAAGGAGGTCGATGTTTTGCCATTCGCGACGGACTTCAACATCGACGAGTTTCCAGCCATCGATATCCACGGGGGAGATTGGCAACGTCACTTCGCTTGAGGACTCGTGAATGACGCGCATTAGCCATTTTTTAAGAAAGAGGGCATCAAGACCATGCGATTCGCCGGGAGCAAAAATCCACGCCAAGACATTGGAATGGCGGATTTCGCCATGCTCAAACTTTAGCACTTGGAACAAATTGAACCCGCCGAGGAGAGCTTCGAGACGGTCGAAGTCTGGGCAGTTCACGATCAAGTCGTTTAGAGCGGCAAGGTCTGTTTGGATCGAATCAGTATCGGGCATCAGGCAATACCGGGTATGGAATGATTTCTAGGGGGAGCGGAGAAATACGATGGAGTCTCTATTACGGGTTGAACTGTAGCGCACCCCAGTTTTTGGGTTCCATCTGGAGCTCGAAAACGGCGTCGTCAACGAGGCCCGTGTGCTGGTTATTCCAGTAGGTGCGCAGGCGGGTGCGGGCTCCATCGGCTCCCCCGTGGGTGGTGCCAAAGTCTCCGCTCAGATTCAGCCCGGCTGCAGGCTTGAAGCCGAGGTCCGCGAGCGGAATCGCGGCTTCCACGACATACCCGTTTTTACGGGGCTTGACGACGATCTTGGCGTTGGCCAATACGTTCACGTAATCCATGGGGTAGTTGTGAATGACCCCGGAGCTGAAGGTTTTCGGTTTCTTGGTAGCCGAGACTTTGCGATAGATAACCGCCGTGGCATTGTTCTGGAAGTTGCCGATGGAAATGCGCAGATCGCCCTCCACTGCTTGATTGCGATTTTTGTCGGCCTTGGGGTCGGTGCCCATTTGGAAGTCCACGGTGTCGCCGCTGACATACATGTCTTCGGGAACCTTGGCGGCATTGAGCCACGGCGTGTCGTCGGAGACATCCCAAGCGAGGTAGAGGTTCTGGTCGTCCCAGGTAGCGACGGCGCGCACGGCGGCCTCCGGCGTCTTCTGGAAGGAGAGAATGTCCATGCCTTTGAAGTCGCCATTGAGGTTGCCGGTAAAGGCGGGCGTGTTCTTCTTGATCGCGAGAGAGCGTTTGCCCACGACGGTTTGCATTTGGCTTTCACGCAGGGCTTGAGCCTGGGCCATTTCCGCAGCGCTGATCTTGATGGACTTGCCGGAGATGGCTTTGACGGTGTCGAGGCCGGTGACTTCGAGGTTCCAGAATCCGGTTTTGCCGGATTGGAGGTAGAGTTTTCCATCGGCACCATAGGCGATGGAGCCCCCAAAGTCTTCACCGCCCATTCCGCACGGGGCACAGGTCATATCGGCTCCAGGAACCGCCTCAGCGGGCCACTTGACCTTGAGTTGATCGCCCTCGAACAGCCGGGTGAGATAAAAGCCGTCTCCGGTGAGAATGTGCCACTCGCCGACGTTGGTCGGGATGACCCAGATATTGCCGATGGGAGCGGGGAGCTTGGCCGTGCCGCCGATGTCAAAGGCCCCGCGAATCATGCCGACTTCGGCAGGGGTTGCATTGTGCGAGCCGTGAACGCCGACGAAATTATCGGGGTAGCTCCATATTTGTTTCCCAGAAGCAATGTCATAGACATTGAAGGTGGCGCGATCAGCACCATATTTTCCGTTGTAAATCATGAGCTTGTCGTCAGCGGAGCCCATTCCGGAGGTCGCGCCCATGCCGCCTCCCTCATCATTGTGAGGTAGTTGGACGGGATGCTCCAGGTCGTAAAGCGGCGCGCCAGTGGGGGTAAAACCGGTCACTTTGAATTGTTGATAGCGACTGTAAAAAGTCATGTCGGGGGCAAAGGCCATATACCAACCGCTGAAGTGGAGATCGCCAGACGCAGTGGTCATTTCCTCGGGTTGCTCCAAGCCGTCCCCGTTGGCATCGGCCCAATAACGGGTCGTGGTGGGGTGCTTCACTTTCGGATCGCTGTTTTCGTAATAGAATTTTGAACGCTTCTTATATTGGCCGTCGCTGGTCCGCTCAAAAATCGTGGTGAAGGGCATCTCGTGGGTCCAGGTGGGGGCCACGGCGAGATAAAGTCGCTCGTTGTTGCCCACCCCGAAGCGCGAGTTTTCCATGCCTTCGCGGGTGATGACCGCAGTGCAGGTGGCCCGCCCCGTAGAGGGATCGAGGTGCCATTCGCAGCCTTGCCCCACCATGATGTTGGGATCGAGCGGATTGATGGCGCCACCCATCGCGCCATAGGAAGTCGAGCCGAAGAGTTCCTTCGCGAGGGTGCCAGTCTTGGTGTCCCAAGAGCTGATACGGCGTGGGAAGGCGTCGTTTTCTGCAGCCCACAATTTGCCGTTTGCAGCCAAGGCAATGCTGCTGACGAAGCGCATGCCATCAGGCGTCCACGGGCCAAGCAGCGCGCGTCCGCCAGCGCGTCCAATCGTTTTCAAGAGCTTGCCCTGCGGATCAAACACTTTGACCTGATTATCAGGATCCCCGACACCTACATAAACGGTGCCGTCTTTGTCCAGCGCCAGCGCCGAGGCGTTGGTGAGCCCGGAAATCAAGGGCATTCCTGTGTTAGAGGCATCGAAGTGGACAACGGAATTTCCTCCGCTCACGGCATAAAGCGTCCCATCGCTGCCGACCTGAAGAGCGCTGGGGGCTGTGGCTGCAAGGATTTGGAGGACTTTGCCGCTCTTGCCATCGAGGACGAGGATTTTGTCAGCGGGCGTGAAGCTGAGATAGAGTTTGCCGTTTTTGGCGGTTATAGAGTTGGCCTTGGCAGGGGCATCCGGCACATCACCCCACAAGGGTTTGATCATCAGGTCCACATCGGAGCCATCGCCCCAAGAGACGTAATCGCCATCTGCCGCCTTGAGTTTGTAGATGGCGCCGCCATCCATGGTTCCGGCGGGGCCATAAGCGCTGCCACCAAGGATATAGACAACACCATCAGCGGCAGAGATAACCCGTGCACCGGCTATGCCGCCGTGCTTGTTTTTCCATTTCACGTTGCCATCGAGATCGCAAGCCAGCACGGCGCTGCCAGCCTCGGCGCAGGTCCAGCCGAGATAGACTTGGTTGTCATCTGCAGCAGTGGCGATGGGTTCCCCCTCGTCGCCGCCCCAGTTTGTCGTGGGGCCGTTATCCCAAGGGGCGCTGCCTGCATTGCATGCCCAGCCCCGGAGCTTGATGCCGATGTCCTTATGGAATAGCGCGCTCCAAGTGTAGGCACCGACAGGCACCGGCTCGCCGGGCTGATGTGCATTGAGGTTGGTCAGTCCGTCCCACTTCACCTCATGCTCGCCTTTGGTGTAAGGAGCGGCATTGAGAAGCTGCCGGACTACCGTGCCATCTGCTGCCTTGATATTGAGCGAGATGAACCCGTCGTCGGGCATGGTGAAATGGATGGTCTTGAAGCCTTGTATTTCGGTTGTCTTGACGAGGCCGGTCCAGTCAACCAAGGGAAGACCGTTCGCCATCTTCACCGGAAATTCACGCGCGTCAGCCAGTCGCACCGGTTGCGGCGTGACGGGGCCGGGAGTGGTTTGGAGAGTGGCCACGCCCCAGCAAGGCCAGGATTGGAAGGTAAAGACACGATCAGGGCGCACATTCGCCTTGAAAAGATCCTTTAGTGTCAGGCGTCCCTTGAGGCCGATGGTGAAATTGGGTTCGAACGTAAGCGTGAAGCTGCTTCCAGGCGCTGGCATCACGCCATTCCGGTTCAAAAACTTCCAAGGAATCGCCAGTTCCTGGACATAGCCTTTGCCGTCCGGGTTGACTGTGAAAGCCTGCTGTGCGCCCTGTTTCTTGGCGTCCTTCACGGGGGCATCCTCGGGAAGAAGCTCTTTACCGCGTTTGCCGTATTGGCCTTGGATCACGTCGAGGCCGTCCCGCCCGCGCCAGCAATCCCAGTTCGAGAGCCGCTCTCCGGGTTCACCTTGCGCGGTGATGACGCGGAATTGAAGGCAATCGCCAGCAAAACCGTAATCAGCAATCGTCTGACCGGGATTGTTCAGCGGCGTCTCATCCAAGAAGCGAGCCAGGAGGTAGAGATTGTCTTTGTCATACATGGCGTGAAACCAGACGCCTAAGTTCCCGCGCTGAACCTCCACGTCGTCGCAGCAGAAGATGCCGGCGGACAAATCCCAGTCGTCCGTCTTGCCGTCAATGACGACATGCGCGGGAGCGGGCAGAACGCGCAAGCCGTTGTTCTCCGTTGGAGTAGCTACGGCAGGGATTTGAGTCGCGAGCAGAAGAAGCGGGAGGAAAGCCCGCCGTACGGTTTGCAAGAGATGAGATGTCATGGGGGTTGAATTATTGGAATACCTCCGGGAAAGAAGTGCAAGCTGCAATTACAAATAAGCTATACCGCCTAATGCTGCCAATTTGAAGCTGCGATCCAATCATTCCATGCACGAGATCATCTTCAACACCCTTGACGTAGAGTCTGCGTAAATCAAACAAGGTTTCTCACTGAATTCCAGAAAAACCAGTCTGATATTCCGCGCCATCATACGTTCTTTGGCGAATTGTCTAATCTGTAATTACAGGGAAGATAAGTATTCCACCAGTTCAGTGAGGGTGTTTTGAAAATTACACTCGCACATAAACAGCGGATACACTTCCAGAATTTGATTTTAAAAATGACCGTGCAAGCATCAACCGCCTCGAAACTTCCAGATATTCTGGTCGCGGATGACACTTCGGCCAACTTGGCATTGCTCACCGGAATGCTCACGGCCAACGGCTACAAAGTCCGTCCCGTCACCAGCGGAGTACAGGCACTGCAAGCCGCCAAGAGCGCGCTGCCCGACTTGATCCTGCTCGACATCCTCATGCCCGACATGAACGGCTATGAAGTCTGCCAGCGTCTGAAAGAGGATGACTTATTGAAGGATATCCCCGTTCTCTTTATCACCGCACTCGGTGAAACCGAGAATAAGGTCAATGTGTTCGGCTGCGGCGGAATAGATTATATCACCAAGCCGTTTCGTGGCGAAGAGGTACTCGCCCGGGTGAAAACCCATCTCCGCCTTCGGTAGTTGCAGTTTGAAGTGGAGATGCACAATGCCATCTTGGAAGAAACTATGCGGATTCGCACCCGTGAGATCACCGAAGCGAGGGATCAACTTGCGGAAGCCAGTGAGTGGCTCGCCATCCTAGATAAGGCCAAGAGCGATTTCCTCTATCTTATTTCCCATGATCTGATTTGTCGCCTCCCTATTATGGGCTAGGATGGTTGCCCGAGTGAAGAGACAAAACGATTCACAGAAACCTATCATTATGGTGGGTGCCTGGGGGTGCGTTCTTGTGCTTACTCAAAAGAAATGGCGCAGGAGGCGCTTCAGCGCCCCCACGCTCCATGCGTGACTGTCTGTCATTGGTGTAGTCAGTAGCGGAGAATGTTCATGACTGTTGCCTTTTGACGAAAGAAGCAGCTTCATTGCCTGCGGCTTCACCCAAGGCCATGCAGGTTCCCATGACGCGGGTTGCGGCGAGGACGCGGCTGGAGGCGGAAATACAGCGACCGGCGGCGAATAGGTTGGTGATGCAGTTGGAACGGAGGCAGCGGCGCGGGATATCGGCATAGTCGCCGTCGGGAGGATAGGCGTAGTGTGGGGTGGCGTCGGAGGGTTCCCAAAATTCGATGGGCCACGCGCTACGCACAAGGCCGTCGGGGAATTTGCGCGCGGTGAGCAGGGATGCTTCGTCGAGTTCCCACTGGCCGACGAGACGAATGCCTTCGCGTTCCATGCGTTGGGATTGAGCGACGATGCGGCTATGGGCAAGCTCGGGGAGGTGGGATGAAAGCAAGGCGTGGAGGCAGATAATGTTTTGGGCAAGCGCGTCGTCATCCAGTGCATCGAGTGTGGCTGGAATGCTGAATTTGCAGAAGCCGTCATGGGCTGCGGCCCCTTCAGCAAAACCAGCGAACAGCGGGAGGCCCTGAGTTTCCACTGATGGGAGGCGGGAAAGTTTCCAAGCGATCTTGATGCCTAACAACTCGCGCTTGCCCGCAATGCCATCGAGATGGACGGTGCATCCGCTAAGTTGTCGCTCCGGTTTGGGGGCAAGCTTGAAAGGAGCGCCACTGAGGCGGATCACCTCGCCGGAACCGGTGGCGTCAATGACCGCAGCGGGGTGAAATGTGGAGGGTTCACCTTGCTTGTGAATCGTGACTGCAGTGATGCGCTCGCCGGAGCAATCAACGGACGCTACCGTGGAGGCATAGAGAACGGTGAGGTTGGGTTCCTTTTCAGCGAGGGTTTTGTAAACCGAGCGGAGATGCGCGGGTTCAAATGGGAGCCCCCAAACGCGGCCCATTTGTACCGGGCGATTGGCAGAGAGAAAGGATTGGATATCAGTGACGATTTCGCGCGTAAGGCCAGAGTTGAGCGTTTCTTTTGGTTCTTGCGGGCCGTTGAGGTAGAGGCCGCAAAGATAGCGGTGGAGCGCCATCACGCCAGCGCCACCGAGGAAATCCTCTTTTTCAACGAGCACCACGCGCGCACCGGCACGTGCGGCGGCTACTGCAGCGGGGATGCCCGCCACACCGCCACCTGCCACCAGAATGTCGCATGCAAGGTTCATATTTGGGCATTCGCTGGCTGGAAATGCCGGGCAAGCCTGGCGGCTTCGTCTGGAGAGAGAAGGCCTTCGAGGCTTGCTGCGGTGACGTTAATGCGACCGTCGAATTCATTTACGAAAAGACCGAGGCCGGGAGGGGTGGAGACGCGCGGGGTGTGGACGAGGTTCATGACACGATGGCCGAGGAATTGGCGGGTGCGGCAGGCAGTTTCTCCCAAATAGGAAAAGGCGAAGGTGCCGAAATTTCCCGAAAAGAGACGCTGCGAAAACGTGGCGAGCACGCCGACAGGCAGAATGCGCATGAGGAGCAGGGTTTGTTCGAAGTCCTCAGGCAGGCGGGCTTTGGTTTGCTCATACATCTGCCGTGTGATGGATTGCACGAGGTTTTCGATGGACTGGAGGTCGTGGCGGGTGAGGAGAAAATGAAGAAACGAAATATGATTAAAGAAGAGGGACTGGGAGTCGGCTCGGGCAGAGCGACGGTCGATGGAAACGGGGATGAGGTAGTGTTCCGGAGTGTGCCCGCGCTCGGCGAAGAGGTGGTCCACGGCTTGCACGGCCAACGCGAGCAGGTAAGGCATTTTGACGAGGTAGCCGCCGAGGGCGAAAGCGATTTCGGTGAGGTGTCGGCTCTGTGCTACGTCGAGTGTCTCGAAGTGGTATTGAAAATCGGGGCGGTCCGTGGGAATGGGAAGGCATGCTGGGCGGGCGTCTGCGCAGGCGCGGAGGGCACGATTGATGTTGCGGCCTGCGGAAAATTTTGCGGTCCAGTCAGAGAGATATGGTTTGCGGACGGGGCGGGTGAGTTCCGGCGGGGCGGGGGTGGCGTCCCCTGCGGCAAAGGCTGCCAAGCGGTCAAGAAAGAGTTCCGCGCCGCGTGCGTCGAAGAGCCGGTGGTCGAACACCATGCCAAGGAAGGATCGATCCTCGCCAGATTGGACGAGGCGGAAGGCAACGTGATCGTGCGTGGTGGGGAACGGGGTGTTCAGGGCGCGGCAAAGCGTGGCGATGGCGGCTACGGAGTTCGACTGCGCAGGAAGGATTTCCACTGTGCAACGGCCTGTCGATCGGTCCATTTTCCAATAAGGCGCTAGGTTCAGCCAGTCGCGCGCAGGTTGACCGGAGAGCGCAGGGAAGCGGGAGGCAAAGGCGTGGACGGTTTCCCGTAGGCGCGCTTCATCCACATGACCTTCGAGTTCGAGAAGGATTTGCGATGTATTCCCGGCTCCAGTGGAACGCCGGGTCATGCAGTCGAGCGTGCCGATGATCCAGTCCACCCCGGTCAGGTAACAGCGGTTGCGGCGGTAGGGAAGGGTGAGGGGCATGAGAGGGATGGGTGTTTGCCCTGGGGACTTCCGGGGATACGTCAACCCTTGGTTGCAAGACGCGCGGCGATGTGTCCAGCGAGGGAGGCGACGTTTTCCAGCGCCTCGCGGGTGAGCGGGCTGTCGAGCAGGCTCAGGCCAAATTGTTTTTCGATGAGGACGAAAAGTTCGAAGAGGCGCAGCGAATCCAGACCGAGCGCCTGGAGCGGCGTGGCGGAGGTGACGGCTGGGTTCTCCGGGAACATGCCGGAGATTTCGGCCAGAAGGGTGCGTTCGATTTCTGCGGTGGTGGGAGTGGCGGGCATGGCGCGATTAGAATGGGGCGAGGAGTTGGATTTGGCCCGCCATGCTGTTGCAGTGCAGGCGGGTGAGGTGAACAGCTGCGAGTGGTTGTGGTGCGGTGGCGCGGCAGAGAGGGAGGGCGTCGTCGGCATCGGCGACCGGCGTGGCAAAGCATATCTGTTCTTTGAGCATCAACGCGGCAGCAGCGGTCTGGAACGGGGTGCCGCCAGTCATACTGCCGAAAAGCGGCGCGTAAGCGGCGAGTTGGGCGCCTATGGCAGCGGGGATGGCGTAGCCGGATTCATCCGCGAGCGTGCCATCCGCTTCGAGGAGGTGCAATCCGGGCGGTGCGGTGGGCTGGGTCCAAGGGCCGATCATGGTCTGTCCAATCCGGGCGTAGCTTCCGGGTTGCGGAGTGAGGGAAAGGAGGAAAAACGCGCTCCCTTCGCCGGGAATTGTGGCAGGATATTTGGTAAATGCAAACGGGCGCAGTTTGCCATCCATGGGGGCATGGAAGAGCGAACGGCAGATGAAATGCATGACGCTGCTGAGTTCGTCCATGCCGCCGACGAGCACATGATCGCACTGCCCGGAGGCGAGCCATTGGCGGGCGATTAAGAGCGCATGGTGAAAAGCGAAATGGACTTGTGTGAGCGTGAGCGCCGGCCCTTGAAGATCGAGCGTGGATGCGATATACGCGGCGGCGGCGTTCTGCACGGAATGGGAGAAGACCGTGGGGGAGACCCCGGCATCGCCGTAGGTGAGGATTTCGTCGAGGAACTGGAAGGTCGTCGCGTGTGAGCCGAGCGCGCTGGCGACAATGAGCCCGACGCGGCGACGGTCGAGATTGGGCGGGAGTTGTGCGTCGTGGAGGGCGTCTGCGGCGGCGAAGACAGCCATTTTTGAAAGGCGATCCGCGCGGCGCACCTTGCGTCCGAGCGATTTGTCTTCGAGCGCACCGGGCGGAAGCGGGTAGATGGGCAACTCGCGACCGTCGGGAAGCGTGAGGGTGACGGGCGGTTGCCACCCGGACTGCAGGGCGGAACGGAGGGAATCAATGCCGCGCCCTGTGGCGGTGAGGATGCCAAGACCATTGAGAAATGGGGGCATTACACAGCTCCTTTCGTGAGCCCCATCAGCAGGGCTGTGTTGTTCCCTCCGAACGCAAGGGAGGTAGAGATGGCGAATCGTCCATGGATTTGCGTGTGTGCGCGGAGTGGAGTAATCGGGATGCGCTCGTCCTGTTCGCCAAAGCCAATACTTGGGGGCAGCCAGCCTTCGCGCAGGGCGAGGCCGGTGAAGACTGCCTCCAAGCCACCTGCGGCCCCGAGTGTGTGGCCAGTGTAGCCTTTGGTAGAGATCACGGAAAGCGTCGAACCGAAGATGGCAGAGAGGGCGTTGCCTTCGATGAGGTCGTTCTCTTGCGTTCCGGTGCCGTGGGCATTGACGAACGCGATTTCCTCCGGGCGCAGCTTGGCGAGAGCCAGCGCTTGGCAAAGCGCGGTGCGCAAGCCGCGTCCTTCGGGATGTGGTGCGGTGAGGTGATGGGCATCGCATGCGGTGCCGTGGCCATAGAGCGCGAGACCCGGTGCGTGGCCGCGTGCCGCTGCGTGCGCGGAGGCTTCCAATACAACGACGCCCGCTCCTTCGCCCAGGTTGAGCCCCTGGCGGTGTTTATCGAACGGCATGCATGGAAACGGGCAGCCTAGGCCGAGCGCGTGAAATCCACTCAAAGGCACGCGGTTAAGTTCGTCCGCTCCGCCTGCCAGCACGAGATCGCAGAGCCCTGCGTCGATCCATTGTGCGCCGATGGCAATGGCGTCCGCGCCGGAAGAGCAGGCGTTGGTTACAGTGACGGTGAGCGCCTGAATGCCCATGTGAGCGGCAACGGCATCGGCGAGATTTCCCTTGAGATACCGCCGCACAGGGGCCATGGAGGCGATGCCGGTGGTCTTGTAGCTGCGGAAAAAGGCAAGATCGTTGAGTTGGCTGGCGACCGTGGTGCCGAGGCAGACGCCCACGCGAGCAGCGGCCAGCGTGGAGATATCCAACGCGGCATCCGACAGAGCCTCGTGTACGGCGTGCAGCGCCAATTCCAGCGTGCGAACGCCGTCACAGTATGGGCGTGCAGCTTTGAACCGGGTGACTTCAAACACCGGGAGATCGAGCGGCGACTCGAAGAGCGTCAGTCTGCCGGGTTGGCGGCGGGCGGCGCGAAACGAGACGAGCGTTTCAGCGGTAGTGAGGCCGGGTGCGGAGACCGCACCCATCCCCGATATGAACGGCGCTGACACGGGGAGGATTATTTCTCTTCAGGGACGGTGGAGTCAACGCCCAGCGGCTGCGAAGAATTTTCTACGATATAGTTCGCCAGCGAGTTGATGGAGCGGAATATCTCGGTCCCTTTTTCGGTTTCCTTGATGTTTAGGCCGTAGTTGCGCTGGAGCAGCACGACGATTTCCACGGCATCAAGCGAATCGAGGCCGAGGCCTTCGCCGAAGATGGGTTCATCATCGCCGATTTCCTCTGGCTTGATGTCATCCAACGCGAGATGGGAGACGAGGAGTTCCTTGAGTTTTGCCCGGATGATAGGGAGGAGTTCTTCCTTGGAGAGGTTGGTATTGTTCATGGTATTATGCAGTAGGTTGGGTTGGGCTGCCGATCCAGATATCCTGGAACAGGAAACATTGAAGGGGGTGGCGTTGAAGGTGGTTTTCCAAAAGAGCGGCGTATTCCTGCACCCCGCGGCGGAGGAAGTCGGCTTTAGATTCACTGGGGTGCGGCTCGATGATTCCAGCGATGAGCACATCGTAGTCGTAAGGTCCCGTCTTGGCAGAAAAGAGGACGGCGATTGGACGGCGGGTGGCATGCGCGAAGACGAATCCGCTACAAGGGAATTGTGCGATGCCTCCCATGAACTCGACGGCAACCTTTCGGCTGCTGTCGTAATCGCGGTCGCCCATAACGGAAACGATGTCCCCTGCATCCAGGGCGCTGAGCACTTCTAGCACACCGCCGAGGTAGCCTGCGGGGTTGATGATTCGGATGCGGTGGGGTTGGTGGTGGAGGCCGAGCTTTTGCGTGCGCAGAACGTGTGGATCCGGGCGCATTAGCAGGTGGACGGTTTTGTTCCAACCTTCCAGGGAGACCATGGCGCTTTGCCAGTTTCCCACGTGAGCGGTTAGTAAAAGAAATCCACGTGTATCTTGGAGCAACGGGGTGATCCTGTCGAAGCCACGCTTGTGAAAGCGGAGACGGTCGCCACTATGGATGAGGTAGTAGCGGTCGATGAGGCAACGGCCCTGGGCGATGAAAAGTTGATAGACGTTCCAGCGCTGGCGCAACGGGCCGTGCGTGGGGAATCGGCGCTTGAGGAAGGCGAGTGCGCTTTGGACGATTTCACTGTCGAACAGCGCGTACCAACTACCTACAAAGAAGAGAAGGCCATAGGCACCGCGTAATCCGGTGCACCGGACGGCGGTGATGAAAAACCAGAATCCGAAGGCGGTGCCGCGCTTTTTCGGTTCGGGGCGCGCGACCAGATTGCGATGCGGTAGCGGGAGAAAACGACGCGTGACCAGGATCACATGGCGGTGCGTGAGCCAGAGGTTGTCCATGAACGGACGGAAGCTGGAGATGCGCTCGGTGGCGGGCGGATACCAGACGTTGATGGGGACATTTCGTATGGGGAGGCCTGCCCAGGCGGCTCGGGCGAGCACTTCCACTTCAAAGTCGTATTTACGGCCCGCGCATGCGAGCGCGAGGATATGGCGCACAGGATACGCGCGGAAGCCGCTCTGCGTATCGCGTATAGGCAGGCCGGTTTCGAGCCGGAGCCAGAAATCCGAGAACTTGCGTCCGAAACGGCTGCTGCCGGGGACGTTTGGGCCGCTCATGTCGCGCTCACCAATGACGATGGCGTCGGGTTCTTCCGCGATGATGGGGAGGAAAGCGCAAAGATCGCGCGGGTAATGCTGGCCATCGCCGTCGATGGCGATCATGTGTGTTCCCCCGCGTTCGTTCACCGCCCTCGCGGCGGTGAGGAGCGCTTCGCCTTTGCCGCAGTTGACCTCGTGCCGGATGACGGGGATGCCAGTGTCCGCCAATAAGGTGCGCAGATCGGCGTCCCGGCTGCCATCATCGACGATGAGGATATTGGGAACGATCTCCCGGCAGCCGAGCGCGACGGCGCGGATGGTTCCCGCATTGTTATGCACGGGGATGACGACCCAAAGGGTGGCGGAGATTGGCGGTTTCGGGTTGATAGGCGGAGGGCTGTCGAGTGGTTTTTAGTTTCCGAGCGAGGGTTGTTCGTGTCCAGCTTTTGGCTCGGGGCGCTGGCGGCGGGCGGGTTCGCGGGTGAGGAGTTCCCAAAGCGGTCCGGAGTGATTGCCCATTTTTTTGAGCATCTGGATAGTGCTTTCAAAGGCGTCCGGCGGGAAGACGATGTGGCGGATGGAGCGGAAGGCTTCCTCCAGGGTTGAGTGAAGCCATGCCTGTTTGACGGCGGGGGAGATGTAATAGATCGGCTCGATAAGATCTTGATCTGGTGCGATGATGCCTTCCTGCTGTGCGAGGTTAAGCAGCGGGGTGCCAGGTAGGAGTCGGATGCCGAGGAAGATGAATACAGGGGCTTTACGGAGCGCCTTGATGTTGGCAATGCCTTCCGCCACGGTCTCGCGAGTTTCGCCCGGACCGCCAAACATGACGTAATGGGCCACGGCGATGCCGTGATCGAGGAGCAGGTTGTTGGTTCCCACGACTTCGGCCCAAGTGAAGCTCTTGCCCATGCGTTTGAGCGTGGTATCCGTGGAAGCGTCGGTGCCCAGTTCAGCTGCCTGGAGCCCGGTGCGTTTCATCAGCGCGACGATCTCAGTGTCGAGATTTCCGGGCTTAAAGAAGGCGGTCCATGGCGTGGTGAGATTGCGGCGAGCAATCTCTTCGACCAGCACCCGGTAATGGCCCTCGTCGTCGTTGAAGACCGAGTCGGTGAAGTGGTATTGTGAGGCTTGGAAGTCGGCAATCAGCGTTTCGATTTCGTCGACAACATCCTTCGGGTTGCGCGGCCGCAGGCTGCGGCCTTCGAGGTAGGGATACGTGCAGTAAACACAGTGGTGAATGCAGCCCCGTTTGCTCTGGATGCCCGCCAAGCTGCCGCTCTGCCGGTAGTATTCCATCAACTCCGGGTGATACCAAGCGGAGCGGATGGAGCCACCGTCGAGCAGCGTTTCCGAGCGGATGCAGCAGACCTCCGGGAAAATACCCATCTCGGCATTGGCGACGAATTCGACAATGCGCTGTTCCCCTTCACCGACGATGCCGTAATCCGCTCTGGTCTCCTGAAGGATGCGCTCTGGCAGGATGGAATAACCCGCTCCGCCCAGTAGGATGGGGGCGGTGCTTGCTTCGCGCAGCGCAGCGACGAGTTCTTTCACAGCCGGGATGTAGCGTTTTTCGTTGAGGAGGTTGACGTTATCGATGTTGCGGATGGAGATGCCGATGAGGCGCGGTTTTTCTACGGCGACAATCCCGACCACGGCGGACTGCGGCTGATGCAGGAGGTCAAGTACAATGACCTCGTGGCCTGCATTGCGCAGCGCGGCGGCAACCATGCTCATCCCAAGCGGATAGACCGGGTAGGGAGAGATGGCAGTGTTGGACGAGATCAGGATAATTTTCATACCGCAGAGGTGGGGACTTGCCAACCGCGGTTACGGGCGGGACGAATGCGCTTGTAAGTGCCGTCGGCGAGCTCTTTTGCCAGCACGTCGAGGTAGAGTTTTGCCATGCGGACCTCCTTGCTCTGGTCGCGGTAAAATTCCTCCCAGGCCCATTCGTTGAGTTCTTCCAGTTTTTCGACACTCATTTTTGCAGGCTTAAAGACGACATTGTCACCAGTGTAGCGAATCCAGTCGTTGTGGAGGATGCGACCGTCACGCTCCATATCCACGCGTACCGGGGTGTGCGGGAAGGGAGTCATGATGGTGAACTCCGCAAGATCGAGTTCGATTTCCAGTAGGAAATCGATGAGCCGACGGGTGTAGTCCTCGTCGTGGTCGTCGCAGCCGAGGATAATAGTTCCTTCCACGCCGATGCCACGGTCCTTGAGGCGCTTGACCCGTTTGCGCATATAGTCTGAAGTATCGACGATAGCTTGATAAACATACCAACACCCGGCTTCGGCAGCGAGGTCGAGGATTTCGTCGTCGTCTTTGATCGGATGCGAAATCCATTTCTTTTTGAGCGGCACAATGGCCTTGAAAAGAGCTTTTTCCCACTCGTCATCCTGGGCCAGGGAGTTGTCTACAAAGAAAAGGCGGTTGTTGTCGATCTTCGAGATTTCCTCTGCCACGGCGTCGACGTTGCGGAAACGGAACTTGCGGCCACCGAGGAACTGGGCGCAGCACGGGAAGCAGTTGAAGCGGCATCCGCGCGAGGCATGGATCAAATCGACCATCTGCACGCCGCGGAAGTTGTAGCGTGGGCGGTCGAGGATGTCGCGCCGGGCGTGGCCGACTTTGTCCATGCTTGGGTGGTCATGGAAATGATCGTAGAGCGGCTTGAGTTTGCCTGCGCGGAAGTCGTTGAGCACTTCGTCGAAGCGGCCTTCCACTTCGCCAAGGTAAACTGCGTCGGCGTGTTGCATCGTCTCCTCGTGGTGGAGCATCGTGCCAATGCCACCGAAGATCACCGGGACGCCGAGGGCGCGGTATCGGTCGGCTATTTCCCATGCGCGGGGCATCTGGCAAGTGAGCATGACGGAGATGGCCACCAGATCGACATCGGCAGCGATTTCCAACGGCTGGACATGTTCGTCCACGAACGTCAGCTCAATATCGCGAGGGACTGCGGCGGCGAAGCAAATGGGGCCATGTGGGGGGAGATGAAACTTGGGTTGCTGCCGAAGTTTCGGCCATTTCGGGTAGATGAGTTTCATGCGCATGGGGTTGGTGCCTTCGTTTGGTTGGTAAGTTTGGAAATGAGTTTGGAAAGCTGAGGGCTGTCTGCAGCCAGCGCGTCGAGTTTTGAGAGAAGGGGGTCGCATTCCGCATCGAGTGTTACGACGGCGGCCACGGCGGAGTTGGCTTCCGCCTGGACGACGAGCATGGCGGGAGCATCGCCGCTTTGAACCAGCAACCGGGCGATTTGGAGGACGTCGGTCAGCGGGGTTTCCGGGCTGATAAGGCTGAGGAGCGGTCCCTGAAAACCGAAATGGATGGCGGCTTCGCCCAGCGCGGCGCTCGGAAGCGTGTAAACAAAGAGGTTGCCGCGCGCGAGGATGCGCCCTGAAGTGACGTAGTCCTTGAAATAAACGGCGTTGGCGGCGAGCGAACCGGTGAAGCCTGCACCGAGGATGCCGATCTCCTGGCGGATGTCCTGGGAATAGCCAATACCCGCGTCACGCAAGGCGAGCGCGCAGGCGTAGCAAGTCATGCGGGAGACGGGGTCGAATCGACCGAAGCTCTCAATTTTGTGTTGAAAGAGCGCGTCCACAGAGCCGACGAGCCGCGCAGTGGTGCGCCCGGCGTAGAAGCAGGTTTCGCCGCTCCGAACGCAGCCGTAGGCAGAATTGGTGATCCAGCCAATCCCGGAGGCAAGACGCGGAGAGGCTGGGCGGGTGAGGCGAGGAGAAGCGGATGTGGAGCAATCGAGGGATAGAACGAGGGCGGCGTTGATGCCGCCGAAACCGGAGTTGGCGCTCAGCGCGGTGCGAGCAGCATTTTGAGGAATGGGGGTGGGTCGCTTGGTGACCCATCCGGAAGCGCAGGCGTCGGCGTGTTGCAGTCCAACGCTGGGGGGGACAACGCCTTCGGAGAGGGCGCGCAGGCAGAGGAGGATTTCGACAAGGCCCGCCGCGCCGAGGGTGTGGCCCATCCCCCCTTTGACAGAGAAGACGGGGCGCACAGGGAGGAGCCTCTGGAAGGCGGCCATTTCCATGGCGTCGTTGTAGCGAGTACCGGTGCCGTGGGCGGAGACAAAGGCGATCTGCTCGGGCGTTACTCCTGCACGTTCGATGGCCTGACGACTGGCGCGGGCGAGTTGGGTGCCGGTGGTGTCGGGACGTGTGACGTGTGAGGCGTCGTTGGATGAGGCCCACCCGGCGATGCGGCCCAGCACGGGGCGCTGCTCCCGACGGGCACGGTCTTCGGAAAGGAGAAGCGCGATGGCTGCGGCTTCGCCGAGGTTGAGCCCCTGGCGGTCGCGGTCAAACGGCCTGGCTCCGGCGGGGTCCAGCGCGTTCATAGTGGCGAAGCCAGCATAGACAAACTCGGATACGGCATCACATCCAATGACAAGCACGGATTGTTCCGCGCCGGAGGCGATGAGGGCAGCGGCCTGCGCCACGGCAAGGGTGGAGGAGGCGCAGGCAGCGGAGAGGGCGCGTCCACGCGTGAGTCCACAGAGGGCGCAAAGTTTTTCCAAGAGGCGACTAGGATCAGAGGCGTCGAGGCCCAACTCGTCATTCTGCTGGATTATGGCTGCTTCCAGCAACTCAATCTCGCCAGTGGTTGTGGCGAGAAGGAGCAGTGTGTCCGCCGGAATTTTCGGACAAAGAGCGCGCAGCATCGGCTCCAGCATTTGGAGGACGATCGGAGCAGACCGGGGATCGAGGCCCGGCACGAGGCCGAGAGGCGTTTTGGCTATACCTCCTGGGAAGGTGATGCGGTCGGAAAACGCCAGCGCAGTACGGTTGTCAAGGAGGCCATGCCAGGCGGCGTCGATACCTCGCCCGTAGGCCGTAACCATATCTGCTGCGACGACGACGGGGTTCATTGGAGGTGGGCGAGGTGACCGTCACGCCAGGCTTGCCGTGAGGTTTCCACAAAGGCGGGTGGGGTGAGCAGCGGCGTGCCGGTGGCAGCGCTGATGAAGAGCTGGACGGTGTAGCCACGCGCGACGAGGTCGCCGTTTGCACGAACGATGGCATACTCCGTGTCAATGCGGGCGGCGTCGTTCCAGTGGAGGGTGGCCTGGACGGTTACTTCTTCTTCGAGGTAGGCTGATGCGATGTAGTCAATGTGCAACTGCACGATGGGAGCCTGAATCCCTGCTTGGTGGTAGTCGAGATAGCCCAGGCCGCAAGCGCGGTGGAGTTCGGCGGCGGCGGATTCAAAAAAAGCCGGGTAACGACCATGCCAAAGGATGCCCATGGGATCGGCATCGCTGAAAAGCACGCGCCGGGAGATGGGAATCGTAAGCGGCGCAGGAGCATCGGGTTGCCGTTCAAAATACGGCATGCTACTACGGCGGTTGCGGATGGGGCGGTTCATTGCAACGGTATTGGTTCGAGTTGGACGGAAAGCTCTGCCACGCGCTGGCTGTCGCGGGTGACTTTGGTTTTCACAGAGATGGCGTGTGGGGAGCGTGCGGTTTCGGTGACTGCGAAGAGAAGGGTTTCGCTGGGATGAACGGGCGAGATAAATTTGGCGTTAAGGATATCCGTGAGCCGGAGCGGCGTGGCCCAAGCTTTTTCGAGTCCCACGCGCAGGCTTTGCAAGAGACAGACGCCGGGGAGGATCGGTGCGTTCCGAAAATGCCCCTGAAAACCGATGAACGAGGGTGTGTAGCGGAATGTGAGTGTGGCGCTCGCCGTCGCACCTTCTCTGACAGCATTTGCTGTAATGAGGGCATTCTGGAGTTCGTCTTCAAGGGAGTTCATGGCTTGATTCTTATCTCTTTCAGAAAGAGGGTAATTGCATAGTGAAGGTGACGCTGTTTGAAACGGATGACGCGAGGGTATGCTTTTTTGCCGGTGAGAGCGTAGTTCTCATACCGTATCTGCCAGAGAACGCTGCTGCCGAAGAAATATTTACGGGGAACAGAAAAACGCTTTTCAAGCAGGTAACCGGTCTGTTGATCAAAGCGGTGTTCCAGTGTGCCGGTGGGGGTTGCCTGCTGAAAGGCGGCTTGATTTTCAGGGGCGCTGGCATACGGGAGGCGTCGAGCCCTTGGGGGCGGAGTGAGATCAAAAAATATCTGATGCACGTCAGCTGCGGCTCCAGCCGCGATTTCCGGGCGGTGCTCCAGAAATTTGCCAGGCATACGGCTTTGGATGCGCCCGTTGGTTTCGCTAAGTTCAAAGACATTGATACCGAGCTGGCTCAGGCCGACGAGCGCGAAGTGATGTTTGTGGGCATCGACGGTGATGACACCAAGTGATGGGAATTTGAACCAGCGGTATTGCATCACCACGCTGCTGACGGCGGAGTAACGGGCCGGCGTGGAGCCGCCGAACTGGCCAGCCTCCAGCGGCATGAACGCTGCACCCGCGAAGAGAGGGTGGGCAACAGCGCAGGTGGTCAGGAGCTGGAAAAGAAGCGCGCGCGGTTTCATGAGATCAGGCATTCTGCTGGTCGTTTGCTTGATTTAGTGGGTTGTCCCCAAAGCGCGTAAAGGGCTGGGACGGCCCAAATGGTGGTGACGTGGCCCACGAGCATACCGACAGTCAAAGTTTGGCCGATGGCGAAGAGCACCGGATGTTCGGTAAAGAGTAGCACGCCGGCTCCGATGATGGAGGTGGCAGTGGTAAGGATGATGGTGGTCTTGCTCTGGCGCTCCATACCGTGGGTAAGGCCGTAAGTCATGTAGATGCCGTAGTCCACACAGAGACCGAAAACTACGGCGGCGGCGGTGACGTGGCAAATGTTCAGCGTATGCTGCAGCAGGGCCGGAATGCCCAGCGCCCAAAGGACGGCAATGGTGGAGGGAATCAACGCAATGAGGGCAAGCCGCCAGTTGGGGGAAAGGAGGAGGGTCAACCCCAGCACGAGTGTCAGTGAAACTGCAGTGACGATGCAGAGCGTGTGTTCGATGGATGCCGCTAACGAGGCAGTGAGCAGGCGGCGCGAGACGCAGAATGCGCCGGGAACGGTTTTTGCCAGACTCGTCATTAAGCTGGTGCATTCGGGTGTGTCCGGGAAAAATGAGAAGACGGTGAAGCCGTTGGCGGATGGGCGGACGAAGCGGTCTTTGATCAGTTTGAAAAGGGCGTTGTCGGCGGGTTCACGGAGCGCAGGCACCTCATGGAACTGATCGAAGAAGGGCTGAAAGGCCGCAGCGGTAAAGCCGTGGCGCTTGCCACTTTCGAGGAGGTGCGCCTGGACGGAAGCGACGCGCTCGGGTGTCCAGAAATCCCGCCAGCGGGCAAGGTTGGCGGTGCGGCTGGATTCCGAACGCCAGAGGATGGAGAAGCTGAGCAGGCGGTTGCCCAGTTTTTCAGAGGCCGGGTCGTAAATTATCTCACTCCGGCGGAGCGCTTCGTCATACGTTGAGCCGGTAACAGCGAGAATGCCTTGTTCGGAGCCACCGGCGCTCCAAGTTTTCTCAAAGCGCGTTTCGGCATCGAGTACCCGGCGGTCGGTTCCGTCGAGCTGGGTGATGTCTGTATTGAAAACGCCCCGGGAAAGCATGGCGATTCCCATGACTAAGAGAAGCCCTGTGGCGAATGCCCGGGCACGGGGATGCCTGACGGGGGTTGGCGCTGAAGCAGGTTCTGACGCGGAAGCAGTATCTGGGCGTTGGGCGTGCTTGTCACCGAAAAGGTGGGGCAGCAGAAAGACGGACGCTAGATAGGCCATGGTAATACTGAACACGGCGAATGTGGCAAGCTGGCGGTAGCCTTCGATGCCAGAAAAGTAGAATGCAATAAAAACGGCGAGGGTCGTCAGCATTCCAAGACCCATCGGGCGGACGACATTGCGCACGGCTTGGGCTGGCTGACCGCTGCGCCGGGTCATGACATACACATAGATGCCGTAATCAGAGGAAATGCCGACGATCACCATGCCAAAACCGATTACGATATAGGAGAGATTGGAATGACAGAGCGCGGCAAGCGGAAGTGCCAGGAACGCCGTGCATACCGGGACGCCAAGCATTGCTGCGGAACGCCAGTCGCGAAAGACCCCGGTGAAGATGAGCAGAAACGCAATGGCTCCGATCCAGCTTATCCGTTCGATGTCGTGCTTGAGGATGCGTTCGTTGCTGGTGGTGTGAAGGTGGCCGCAGACGACATCGGCGCGGACGGCAGCAGGAAGGCGCGCGCACTCTGCGTCAAGATGGGCGATAAGATTGCGGCTTCCCGTGGAATCAGTGAGCGGGACTGGCGTGGTAAAGACCAGCAAAAGATGGCGTCGGTCGCAGCTAAAGAGGTGACCATCTTCCAGCGTGACATCGTAGAGGTTAGCGGCGGAAAGGCGTTCAAGTCGCCCGAGGATTGAACGCGTGATGCCGAGGGGATCGTGCCGTGCAAGTTTTCCGGTGAAGATCGAACTCGGTTTGGCGAGATCGCCATACAGTGTGCGAACGCTTTGTTCGATGGCCTCGGGGGTGACGGCGGCTTCGGCAGCAGCGAGGTCGCGGGTGGTAAACAATTGAGGAGCGCAGCCGAGAAGCTGCGTGAAGTTCTCCATCATTCCCGTAGCGGCTGCGCCTGTATCCAGCGGCTCCAGCAGCGGCGAATGCAGCCCTGTGGCCAGTCGGTCTGCCTCGCGAACAAAATCCTCCTGCGAAAGGGTGGGGTCGGCATTTTCCAGGGAAATGACCACTTTGTCCGCCAAGCTGGCCTCAGTGAGAAATCGGATGGTGTTGCGCGCGTCTCCGTCGGGGAGCATGACGTCCACGGAGTTTGAGAACGGCAGGCATCCCATACCGACGATGGCTGCAACCATCAAAGCAGCCATCAGGAAAAGGATCGCCGTGCGGCGGGCGTGGACCCAAATAAACTGCCGTTCAAACCACGATGGCCTGGACTCATTCATGCCGGGGATTCCATTCCTCCTTGGTTAGCGCGGGGTTGAGGGTGGTATCGGAGAAGATAATGCGCATGGTGTCGCCACCGGATTCCACGACTTCGAGGCTTTTGAGAAAGCGTTCGTCCGCTCCAAAGCGGATGATGATGTGCACGATCATCTCGCGGGCGGGGGAGCCGGCGCGCGGTGTAAACTGGAAGGCGAGCGGCGATTCGGCGAGCAGGCTCACGTTGAACTCGTGGGTGAGGGCAAGATAGTTACCGGAAAACCAGCTCTGGATTTGTTTGACGGCTGTGGCGAAGACCGGGTTGCCCGTGAGCGAAAACTGTTGGACGTCTTGGGTCTCTTCGCTCCACTGCCGAAGCGTCGCTCCTTGGATTACCATGGCGTATCGGATAGGGGACTGGACGCGCCATGCAATTTTATCCGGCTGCTGCAAGGTGATACGGCCTTTAAGCACAAGCTTTTGCTCCAGAATCGCCATTTGCTTTTCCTGGACAAAATTCACCTTGAGTGTCTGCACGGTGGCGAGCTTGGATTCGAGTTGCCGGAGACGTTCCGTGACCTGAGGGGCAACCTCCGGCTCGCCAGCGGTAGCGAGGAAGCTGAATCCAAAGCAGAATGCGGCAGCGAGGGAGACGGGTTTCATCTCTTAGGCGAGGGGGGCGACTGGTTGAGGTTCTTGGGTGTTCTCCCAAACTTTGAGTTCTCCGCTGGCGAGGGGTATATCGTCTCGGGTGATCGTAGCGGTGAGAACGCTGTATGCGCCAAACGAAGTGGCGTGGTGGATATGGATGCGCAGGAGGTCGCCGACCCGGGCTTCGCCGCGAATGTTGAGATCGCGGGTGCCCAGCAACATGCCGCACGGGGCGGTGTGTGTATGCCCGTAGCACTGGAAGCCGCGATAAACGGCTACGGTTTGCGCCATCATTTCGAGGTAGGCGGCATTGTCGAGACGGCCCATGCGGTCCACAAACGGGGTACCGGTGCGGACGGTGGTTTCGGCCACAGCTTCGCCGTCGCCCACGGAAACGAGAGTGTCGATGAGAAGCATCGGGAGTTCCTGCGGCGCGAAGGGCGCGGCGTTGCAAGGCAGGTGAATGATTTCATCCAGACGTTGTTTGTTGTTCCAGCAGAGGGGATCGGAGGCGAGGTAATCGCCGGTGAGTTGGTAGGCCGCACCACGACAGCCATAGCATTCATCGGCCTGAACACACTCGGCACAGGGCCCCTTGATGCGACCTTTGTAATTACGAAGATCCTCGAACATGAGGCTTTCGCTGAGGATATTTTTGAGCGAACGCTCGCGGAGGTTGCCGGCGGGGATGGTGATGCCAACGCACGGCATGACGTTGCCGTAGGCATCCAAGAGGCAGGTGAACTGGTTGCGCAGACATTTATTGCCGACCAGCGGCGGCTGCGGCTCCCAAACGCGACCGTATTTTTCGCGGTCGATCCGAGCGATGTCAAAGAAGATCGCCTCGGTTTCGGCGGGATCGGGGTAGAGCCACTGGTTGCGGCTGCTGCGACCCTGGGGGGTGATCATTTCGAAGTAAGGATCGATGTCACGGTCACGCAACCAGCACCAAAGTTCCTTGAGTTCGCCGATGTTCTGGCGGCAGATGATCGTACTGGCGGCAATCCGTTGCTTCTGAGTGGGATACCCGGCGGCAAGCAGGTTGTTGAGCGCGGTGTGGATGCAGTCGTGAGCCCATTTGCGACCAGTGAGTTGGATATGGACGGCCGGGTCAAACGAGTTGAGTTTGATGACGACCTTCACGCTGTGCTCGAAAAAAAAGCGGGCCATGTCTGGTGTGACGTTGGTGCCGTTGGTGAAGATTTCGATTTCCATCCCCCTGCCGGTGATGTAGCTCACCATTTCCTGCAACTGGGGATATATCATCGGCTCGCCGCCGAGCATGATGAGCCGCCGTGCGCCGAGTTCGTGCGCTTGGTCAATGGCGTTGCGTATTTCTTCCGGGGTCAATTCCTTCGGCGCGGTTGCGGGATTGACGACATAGCAGTAAGGGCAGCGGAAATTGCATTCGCGACCAAACTCGATCTCCATGGAGAGGAGTCGCCGGTTTTTTACGGCATCCATCACTTCCTCGTGGGAAAATCCAAATCCTTCCAAACGGACTGAGCAGCTCATGAGTGATTTCTCCTATCGATGAAACGGACGGCTTTGCGCGATCCCGCGCCGAAAACCTGCCGGGCAATGACAGTCTCCGGTTCGATGATGACAGTGGTTTTGACGCGCAGCCGGGCCTGTAATTGTTCCGTGATGGTGTCGTGGGAACAGGCTTGCCCGGCGGATACGGAAGCATGCACGGTAAGTTGATCTGAGAGGTGGTCCTCGCTGGTGGCGACGACGTAGTAATCGGAAATCCCCGCGATGCTGTTGAGGGCGGATAGAATGGAAAGCGGGTAAACGGTGGTCCCCTTAGTTTTAATCATCTGGCTGTGGCGACCAAGGATGGGACCAAGGCGCGGAGTAATCCTACCGCAGGCGCACGGTTCCTTAATAAGGAAGCTAACATCGCCGGTTTTAAAACGGACGAGAGGCATCCCTTCACATTGGAGGGGCGTGAGGATGACTTCACCGTGCTGGCCTGCTGGGAGGCGTCTCCCAGCGGCGTCGACGATCTCCACGAGGGTGAGTTCCGGGTGCAGATGGCCACCGCAGCGAGCCGTGCATTCACAAAAGGAGCTGACGGTCTCCGAGGAGGCATAGGTGGAGTAGGCCTCGGCTTGCCAGAGGGATTCCAAATCGTTCCCGAGCTTGAGCGGAGTGAGGTCGGCTTCCCGGAGCGGTTCGCCGATACAGATGAGGCGGCGCACGGAGGTTGAGGCGGGATCGACGTTGTTTTCCCGGAGGAAGAGGCCAAGCTTGCGCAGGAAGGTGGGGACACCGACGAGAATGGTCGGCTTCAAGCTGTGGATTAGGTCGCAGTGGCTTACGAGAGTACTTGCACCGTTGCGGATCACGGCGGCACCGAGCTGACGCAGGCCCATCTGGTAGGCGAGCCCGGCGATAAAACAGCGATCCAAGGTGCAGGTGAGCAGAGCGATGTCTTTGCGTGTCACGCCGCATGCGGTGAACGAGAGGGCTTCATTGTAAGCGAGTCGATGGAGATCGCACTCGGTGTACATCACAGTACTCGGTGCGCCGGTGGTACCCGAAGAGAGGACGATATCGACGATCTCTTCCAGGGGGACGGCAAGAAACTCGGCGTTGCGCTCCGAAAAGACAGCCTTATCGGTGAACGGGATATCCGCGAGGGTCTCAAACGTGATATTTTCAGGCGTGATGCCGGCGAGCACGCTGCGGTAATAAGGGGAGTTTTGCTGGCAGTAGGCGAGATGCTCTCGAAGTAGTTGCTGTTGAGCTATGGCGATCTGCTCCATGCTGTTCCAAGCGGAGGGAGAGGCGTTTAGCAGCACGGGGCACCTCCCTCAAGAAACGCGAGTTCAGTAGCGATCAGATTCCTCACTTTTTGTTTAAGCTGGTGAGGGGTCAACTCCTCGAAATCGCAGGGCAACAGCGCGGGAAGCGCGTGAATATGGACATTGCCGGGATTCAGGAGGACATTGCCACGCGGGATGATGCCGTAGAGTCCGGCAATGCAGACCGGCACGATGGGAACGCGTGTCTGGATGGCCAAACGGAAAATGGTAGTGTGAAACGGGCCAAGGGCTCCGGTGTGGGTGCGGGTGCCTTCCGCAAAGCAGAAAATGGTGATGCCGTCTGCGAGCAGGTGGACGGCTTTTTCAAAGAAGACCTCGGGGGCAAGCCCTTGGATATTGAGAAAACCGGCCAGTTTGGCGAAAGCCCCAAGGATCGGGATGCGGAAGGGCCAGTGGTTCGAGACAAAGATGAATTCGTTCGGAAAAAGCCCCATCAAATAAGGATCGGCAATGGATTGGTGGTTGGAGATGAAAAGGCACCCCTTTGCGGGGTCGAGCCCGGAACGATTCTCCACCCGGCAGCGAATCCACGGACGGGCAAGCAGAATAGCAACGACCCCGTAGAACTGCATGAGCCGACGGGTCATGCGCAAGGCTCTCCGGCGCGACAAACACAAAGCGATTGGTGTACCCAGCAGCAGGGCCGTCGGAATAAACACCAGCGAGAACAGAAGATAGCTGGTGTAAAAGACCGCGCTTTGCAGAAATCGCATCATTGGGGAGGGTGAATTACGACTGAGGAGCACTCCCCTCGCCCGCCTTGGCTTTGACGATTTCATTGAGGACGAAATCATACAGGTCATTCAGCGTGCGGATGGCGCGGGCTTCGTCGCTGTCGCGGAGCGTGATGCCAAATTCTTTTTGCAGGGCGACCATCATTTCTACGATGTCGATGCTATCCAAGCCAAGGTCTTGAAAGAGGTGAGCCTCCGGGATGAGCCGTTCCTGGGCGACTTCAAATTCCGTTTTAAAAATGGTGGCGATGCGAGTGGCAACTTGCTGTTTATCCATGAGTTGACGAGTGGGGGGTTAGGGCGTTGAGGTTTTGCGGCAGACGAGAGCGGAGTTGATGCCACCGAAGGCAAAGCTGTTTTTTATGATGGTTGTTAGGGGTTTGGCGAGGGGTTCGGTGACATGCTGAATGCCATCGCAATCGGGCGAGGGATTGCGCAGGTTGAGCGTGGGATAAATGACTCCCTCCTGCATCATAATCAGCGTGGCGATCAGTTCAATGGGACCAGATGCGCCGAGCGTGTGGCCAAGGTTGCCTTTGAGACTGCTGACCGGGACACTATCTCCAAAGATTTCCCGGATGGCAGCCGCTTCCTCGGTATCCCCCTGGGGGGTTCCCGCTGCATGGGCGTTGACATAGTCTATCTGGGTGGGCGCGACTCCCGCGCTGGCTAGCGCCTGGCGCAGGCACTGCATGAGAGCCGGGCGATTGGACTGGCTGATGTGGTCGCCACTTGCGCAGGTGTGGTAGCCGATGACTTCGGCGTAAATTTTCGCATTTCGCGCCCGGGCGTGGTCGTAGTCTTCGAGCAGGAGGATGCCCGATCCTTCCCCGCAGACGATGCCGTCGCGGTCGCGGTCGAACGGACGGGGCGTTTCCGAGGGGGAATCGTTGTAGCGGGCGGAGGCGGCAAACATCACGTCGAACGAACCAGTGACAGAGGGGTGTAACTCTTCCGCACCGCCGCAAAGGATGGCATCCTGACTTCCCAAGCGGATCAGGTCATACGCAGCCCCGGTCGCTTGGAGACCAGATGCGCACGCAGCGTTGGTGGCAAGCACCATTCCCGTAAGACCCAGGCACTGGGCGACGTTCATCGCTGCGGTGTGGGAGACGCACTGGAAGAATTTGACGGCATTGAGTTTGCTGATGTCCCGGTCAGGTAACATGATTTCAAACGTCTCGTTGAGTGCAATGGGACTGCCGGTGGTGGAGCCGATGATGCAACCGAGGCGACCGGGGGTAAAGTGAGCAAGGCTGGTGGCGACGTCGCCGAAGGCGTCAGTCAACGCCTGTCGGGCAGCATCGTATCCGTAGAAACTCATCCGGCTCATCGAACGGCGGTTTTGCCGGAGAATTTCCTTTTCATTGAGATCCGGGGCTGGCGCGGCGACAAGGCTGTGGAGATTGATGAAGTGCTGCCACTGGCTGCGCATGGAGACGGTGGCGCTGCGCTGTGAGGCCAGGCCATTTCGGAGCGCTTCGCAGCCAATGCCCAGGGGGGTGACTGTGCCCATGCCTGTGATGACAACGCGTTTTAACTGCATGCAGGTTGCTGGTAGGAGGAGATGCCGAGGAGGCCGCGGCAGACGACGAAGGAGGACATCATGGCTCCGACCACGCCAGGAAGAATGGCGCTCTGGCCTGCGGCATAAAGATTTACCAGGGGGAGTCTGCCGATGAGGTTGACCTGTTGGGTTTTCTGTTTGATGCCGTAAGCTGCTCCGCTGGGTGAGTGGAGCCAGTCGCGATAGGTAAGAGTGGAGGCCGAATCAAGCAACTGGAGATGGTTCCGGTATTCGGGATAGGCCGTAAAAATCCGTTCAAGGATACGCGAGGCCCGGTGCTCTTTATAGGCTTTGTAATCTGCCGGGCGGCTTCCGGTTTTGGTATTGGCCCAAGGAGCGGTTTCCTCCGGAAACGAAGGTTCAAACGCGGTAAGAGTGTGGACAATCCGACCGCGGACGGTTTCGCGGCTGCGGACGATGACGAGGGCGGAGTCCCTCGCGCTGCCGGGCGTGAGCAGGGCGTTCATATCCGAGGATGGGAGGAGTGAGGTGATGGTGGAATAGGCGTGGTCCTCCGGCAGATCGAGGGTGGCAAAGATGGTAAAAAAGCCGGACGATTCCTCAAAATCGCTCACGCGGTGGACGAACGCTGGACGGAGTGCTTCGCGCGGCAGCATGTGGAGGATTTCGCGCGGGTGCATGGTAAGGATGGCAGACCCAAACGCGATTTCCTCGCCGGTGTTGAGATGAACGGTGCGGACGGTTTTGTTTTCGATTTCGCCACAGCGGACGATGTGGGTGTTGCAGCGGACCTCCACGCCGAGTTCCTTAAAGCGCCTTCGGAAGGCCCGGATAAAGGCATCGCCACCGTTTTCCACGCGGGCGAGCGATTCAAAGAGGCTGTAACAGACGCGGCTGTGGGCCGCCAAGGAGACCTCCTCGGGCTTGGTGCCGTAACACATGCAGAAGATGCTCAACAGCGCCTTGAGTTCTGCGTTACCGGTGAGGCAATCGAGCTCGGACTGGAGGCTCACGCCATCTTCAGGACAAAGAGTGGAAGGAAAACGGTTGCCTTCCTGAAAGACGAGTTCCGCGCTTGATGTGTAAACTTTAGTGAGTTTATCGAAGTAGCGGTCGATGGCCGTCTTTTCCGTAGGAAAAAAGCGGCTTAAGCATTCGCGCAAGGCGTCAATGCCGCTGGGGAGCTCGTAAACAGCGCCTGTGGGCTCGAAGACGATCCGCTGGGTGCGGTTTTCGGAAAGGAAAACGGGGGTGATGGCATCGCGGATGCCGAGCATCTCCAGCATCTTCGTCAGCAGCCCGTGCTCTCCGAAACCACCCGTGAAATGGAAGCCCGTGTCGAACGGGATGCCATCGCGGTGAAAGCGCAGCAGGGAACCGCCCATGGAGGCCGCTTTTTCCAGAAGCAGGACACTCTTTCCCGTTTCTGCCAAAAGCAGCGAGGAAGTCATGCCGCTGATGCCACTGCCAGCTACAATGTAATCATATTTTTTCATCCTGTTCGTCTGCTTTTTATCAGATGGCATCAATAGTACGCCCAAGATCACGCGAAGTGGGCTTTGGTATCAGGATATTCCTTGGTAGGCAAACTGAAATTGCCCATGTGAGCATCAAGCAATCCTCGCTTTGGCGATAAAGCGGCGATTGATTATTCGAGCTATTGTGTCATGCGCCAAAAAGCGGTTAATAACTGCCAAGATTTGAATAGATGAAAGGAGAGTATGGGGGCATTTGCAATAGGTGCGATTCTGCTTGCGAGAAGGGTTCCGGCGTTTTGTTGTCGGTTATTTGGTAACGTTGCCGTGTGTGACGCCGGTTTTGATTAGCTGGGTGCCTCATCCGGTCATCGGGTGCCTGTATATCCTGCACGGGTTGCTGTTCGCTCCAACATTTATTCCCAATGGCTCGGTGTATGGACCGGTGTTGCGGCGGTTTAAAACACGAGAAAAAGAGGTTTTTCTGACTCTGGACGATGGCCCGGATCCGGTGGCGACTCCTCGCGTGATGGAACTGTTGGCAGCGTACGAAGCGAAGGCCTGTTTTTTTGTCATTGGGCACAAGGCGCAGGCATTTCCGGAATTGGTGAGAGCCGTCGTGGCACAGGGGCATGAACTGGGCAATCATACGGCATCTCATCAGGAAAGAGGCTTTTGGGCCAGGATTTGGCGTGGCGTAGCGCGTGAGGTGGATGCCTGCTCGCAGGCGATAGCCACTGTTGTTGCGACGCCGGTTCGTTGGTTTCGAGCGCCGGTGGGATTAACCAATCCGTTTGTATATCCCGTGGTGAGAGAGCGACACTTGCAGGTATTGGGGTGGTCAGCTTGGGCTCAGGACGCCCGAAGGGGGGATGGTGCAGCGGCGGTTAACCGGGTGTTAAAGGCGGTGCAGCCGGGAGTGGTGATTGTCATGCATCCCGAATGGCGCGCTCCCGACGGGAGCTACCCGGGGCTGTCGTGTCTGGAAAAGGTGCTGGTGGAATTGGAAACGATGGGATACCGGTGTGTAATCCCTTCAACAGAGACCTTTGCATGATAACGTGGCTCGAATCTTATTTGAACAGCTTGGATGCCCAAGGCCCGATGGGGGAGGTGAGCAGTTCGCCTGCGGCGAAGGTGCTTTCCTGTGTCGGGGGAATGGCGCTCATCGGCGTTTTGGTTCTGCTTAGACGGTTAGTTGATAAACGGATCGCCCAAGGGGCTGCATCAAATGTTCCATGAGCATTGTCGATCTGGTTTTTGAGCACTGCGACCGTGCCGCTGTGGCGTTGGTGTCCGATGGGTTGTCGCTGACGTATGGGGCGCTTGAGGAGGCGGTTGAACGCACCGCCGAGGGGCTTTTGAAAGCGGGTCTGCCGAAACGCACTGCGGGATTTGTGCCGCGCGTGGGGCTGGCCTGCCCTAACGGCCCCGACCATGTCATTCTTGCGCTGGCGGTGTTGCGAGCGGGGGGATGCCTGGTGCCGGTGGCGGGCGAACTGGCTGCGCCGGAACGGGAAGAATTGATTCGCACAGTGGGGGTGCATGCGCTGGTGCTCGCGGGGGGGATGTCGTGGCTCGAGCGGCAGGCACAACGCGGGCACAAAGTGGAGTTGCCGGAGTTGCAGGCTGCGTTTTTTTTGGAACCTCAGCGCTCCACGTTGGAATTGGGATTCGACGAAGCGGCCTTTGCAGCGCTTGATCCTGCATTTATTCGGTTTAGCTCGGGCACAACGGGGCAGGCCAAAGGGGTGGTGCTTTCCCACGCCTCCCTGCTGGCGCGGATTGAAACAGGCAACCGGCGTATGGGCATTACTCCGCGCGACCGGGTTATCTGGATACTGCCCATGGCCCATCACTTTGCAGTTTCGATTATGCTCTATCTACTCAAAGGCGCGACAACGCTCCTTATTCAGAGCCATCTGGCTGAGGATATACTTGATGCAGCGCTGTACCACGGCGGCACGGTGCTCTACGGTGCGCCGTTTCATCACGCTTTGCTGGCGCGGGAGCCCTCGGGACGGCCTTGGCCCACGTTGCGGCTGGCCGTGTCCACCGCCGCAGCACTTCCGCTGGCGACAGCCCAAGCGTTTGATGCCCGTTATGGCATACCTCTTTCACAGGGATTCGGAATCATCGAAGTGGGCCTGCCGCTGCTCAATACCGTGGCTCCCCGGGAAAAGCCTCAGTCCGTGGGACGTCCGCTTGATGACATTGCTGTGGCATTCCGCAATCCCGATACGGGCGAAGAAGTTCTCGATGGCGAAGTGGGTGAACTTTTTTTGCAAGCGGAGGGGATGCTGGACGCCTATCTGAACCCGTGGCGGTTGCGCAAGGACGTGCTTGTGGAAGGGCGATGGTTTCGAACGGGGGATCTCGCCCGGCGGGACGTGGACGGTTGCGTACATGTGGTGGGGCGAACAAAATCGGTGATTAACGTCGCCGGGATGAAGTGTTTTCCGGAAGAAGTGGAGGCAGTGCTCCAAACTCACCCCGGCATCCGTGCCGCATGCGTTACCGGGCGTGAACATCCGCACTTCGGAGCCGTGCCAGTGGCGGATGTCGTCGCTTGTGAACCGCCTCCCTCGGTGGCAAGCTTGGCCGAGCATTGCCGCAACGCGCTGGCACGTTACAAGGTTCCAGTAGAGTTCCGGTTTGTTCGCGAACTGCCGCGCACCAGCAGTGGAAAAATCCGGCGAAGCTGAATTGCCAACCCACTGGAATCACAGCCTAGTCACCGCTGATCAATTTCGGGTTTTGGGACTATTGCCCCGCTCTCGAAGCGGCTTGCGACTGGTCGGGGGTGGAAGAATCCGAAGGAACCGCTTTAGGAGAATCGATTTGTACGCCAGCACCGAATCTGAAAACCAAGGAACCCCCGCGTTGCCCCGTCTCAAATACGGCATAAGCCGCCAGACCTGCAGCCAAGGCGGCCGCAATGGCAGTGCCACGCGCAATAAGGGGATGGCGCGCCGTCAGCAGGGCCGAACAGATCGCCGCAAGCGCCGCGACGGACACCGCCGTCAAGGTGCGATGCGCCCAGATCGCATGTGCCTGCAAAAGCACATCCATTTCCGGCGTCGTGTTTTCCAGTAGCCCCGCATCGAACTTCCCCGCTGTAACGGCAGCCCATGCACTCATCGTCCCGAGGCCAAGCAGCACGGCAGCGAACTCCAGAACAGAATGTTTACGCCAAAGCACGGCGAGAAAAGCGACAACGCTTCCAAGTGTAATCAAAACCACCGGAAAATGCACCACGGCGGGATGTAAAGGATCAGGCAACAGGTTCATAAAAGATCGCTGCGAAGATCAGCCCAAACAGAGCTGAGGCGCTATTGAACCTGCTCGTATTCGTTACGCCCTTCATGGCAAACCGGGCACAAAAAGATAGGTATCTTGTTGACTGTATTTCCACACACTTTGCACACATAAACCGGCAAATCAAGATTCATACCAAGGCTGTCGACCGCCTCTTTATAAAGCTTAATATGGCCAGCCTCTACCTTCTGCGCATAAAGGAAGCTTCGCACCGCCTGCTTGGCTCCGTCTTTCTTGGCCTGAGCTACAAAGCCAGGGTAAAGCGTCTCGCTTTCCAGAGTTTCACCTTTGATCGCAGCTTGAAGATTTTCGTTCGTAGCGGCGACCTTGACCGCATCGAGTTTGAACTCCTTGACCTTGCCGCCCAACGTCACGATGGCAGCCTTGAAACTTTCCGCGTGGATGGTCTCCGACATGGCAACAGCTCGGAAAAGACGCGCTGCATAGGCCTTTCCTTCGGCTTGTGCCTTCTTAGAATACGCTTCGTAACGATGGGCCGCGTTGGATTCGCCTTGGTAGGCGGTATTAAGATTGTCGAGCGTCTGCTGGGAGACTTCTGCATACACTGGAGTAACAGCCGTGAGAACGGCACCGATCAACATGATAAAAAACGGCTCTTCGTGAATTAGCGTGGTTGAAGATCGAGCTTTCCGAGGAAGAAGAGGATGCGGATGCGATAGTTCTCAAAGTTGCGGAAGCCGCGTGCGCTGGCTTTGAGGGACTGGATGGTTGAGTTGAA
>Ga0316228_1000246_pt1 | contig 77634 bp, 93 predicted proteins | sample TBH18021metaG_FD_206005 | JGI IMG/M metagenome (GOLD analysis project Ga0316228, IMG submission 206005) | Freshwater microbial communities from Trout Bog Lake, Wisconsin, USA - TBH18021 | ecosystem: Environmental > Aquatic > Freshwater > Lake > Hypolimnion/Profundal zone | place: USA: Wisconsin... | reverse complement strand
CGTTGTCGTCCACGCGGATGCGCGTGGACGACTCCAGGGCATCGCGTAGCGGCTCCATCTGCCTGGCCGGGTGGTCACCATCGGACACGAGCAAGAACCAGTGCAGCGTCCCGTTCTTGGCCAGGTCGGCAAGGATCAGCCGCGCATTGCCCTTGCCGAGCCGTTTCCGGTAGGCCCGTTGGTCGCGGTTCAGCGCGACCTCATAGCGTTCCGCGAACTTTTGACAGAACGCCAATGCCTTCTCGGCCGGAACCTGTGCGGCCGTGTAATGGCAATAGCCATGCCGGACAGAATCCAACAGGCGTTGCATTAGGAGCGTCTTGTATCGGATGACCAAAAAAGTTGTCGGGCGCATGCACAAAAAGAGAGCGTGTACACGCTCTTATCTAGCGATCCGCCGCAACGGTCTGACGACCATTCCGGCGGACCGATTCCAACATAATAAAAATCCAACCCAGGCAAAGGAATCCAGTCAGTTGGAACGCATCGCGTTCCAACCTGATTATAAGAGATTCCGCGCGAAGCGCGTGCGGCCAACATATCACGCTACAATGTGATTGCTGACCGCCACAAGCGGCCCACGCGCGCAAGTATCACCTGCGTTGCCGAGGCCGCCACAAGCGGCCAGCAACGCAGCACGAGGGCGACCAACCCTTTGCAGTACGTAGTACAGGACCGGTCGCCCGAAGTGGTAATTGCGCGCGAGCGAAATTACACGGATTGGGGGCAGACCACCGCGACGTTTTGGGGGCTGACCATCCCCAAAATTCCACTCACTTCACACGAAGCTGTATGGCTCTAGATGCGGGCTTACCACCTGCGTCGAGTACGCCGAAGTCGTATGCGCGTAATGGCGCTGGTACGACTACGACGAGCGCTGGACGGTGTAACTCCGTCCTTCGACTCAATCCCCGGGAGGGGCGAGTTTGGGCGACACGGAAACGGGCTCAGCGAGGAAATGCGCTGAGTTCCTGTGTAGCGTGAAAGCGGTAGACGGTGGCTGTCTGCACCGTCGTTAGCACCGCCCAGGGGCTGCGGGAGACCGTAGAACCTGTGCCACACACGTAGGCTGCTGAGGCGTTCCGAAAGGGCGCAGGCGTGCAAGGGGAAACCTGGCGCACGCGGCACCTACCGGCGCAAGCTGGTGGGGTCGCTGTATAGCTTAAGCGTGTAAATGCGGCCGAAGAGGTCGCTATGTGGTGGGGCATCAAGCCTGTCTGAAGACGAAGCTGTTGATGGCACAACAGGTAAGCGAGCCGCTTTGGAATCTCGGGCCGCTGAAAACCTAATGGGTGAGAGGGAACACCTCACTGTTGTTGCTGGAGGCGCAGGCGTGAAGTCCTGGCGCGCAGTTTGGCGTCAGTAGCGTTGCACTAACGTGGGAATCGCTAAGGCCATAACCGGGCTGGTAACCCGGTGGCTATGCGAGGGAGAGTGGTTGAGTAGGGCCGCGTGGCGCAAGCCACGTAGCTGTTTGTCGCGATTCGTCTGAAGCGCAAACAGCAGGCGCAAGCCTGTCCGAAAGACTGCGGCGTACGCAAGTGTGAAGTTAGCGGGGTGGTTCCCGCGGTGGTTGTTGGAACGGGCGCGGCTGGTACCCGCGCCCGGACCGAATGGGTAATTCGGTGTCCTCCAACGTGTAATTGAACCCTTGAAAAAGGAGCTACGAAGATGGCAATTGCCAACACCCGGCCGGGCGGATACCCGGCATCGGCAACGGCACCGCCTAGCGGTGCCGGCGTCAGTCTGCAAGCCAGCGCAGTGAGCTGGAGTCAAACCGATAGCAGTTGGATCGGCAGGCAGTTCGGTCGCCCGTATGGGGCCGGTGGCAGCAAAAACGACAGTCCACCATGGCTGTCTCGGCACGCTGATCGCGGTTGGATCAGCGGTCAAATCAGTCCGGCCGTATGGACTGATTGCAGTACAGCAGTGGGCGCCTCGGCGCCGAAAAGTCAACCCGGCAGCAATCAGGCCGGTGGGAATGGCAGCGATGTTTTCGCTGTCGGCAAACAGTGGTCCGGCGCTACCGCGTCGTGCTCGCTGTGGCAATCCGGGCGTTGACCTGGAGAGTCAGTTGTCAAACGGGCCACAAGCCCGCGTCAGGGTCGATGGTGTGGGAAACCATCGTCTTGCAGTACGGCCGTAGACCGTTATCTACCCGGTCCAGTGGTGATGCCCTATGGCGGATCTGCTGTGCTCTATTTGCAGTTGACTGGCCTAAACCAGAGGGGGATTTCCCCCTCTGGTTTCACCGTTTTCTAACAAGATGAGGTAGACGTATGCTCGGACACCTTGGAATGCACGCATGGGTCGGCAAGGCAATCATGGCCCTGCTGGCGTGGTCGAGTCCGTGGTATTGGATCGTGCTCGCCGTGGCGTTGGCCACGGTCGGACTGCTGCATCCCGTGCCGTGGACATTGAAGGACGACGAGGACTCATTCGTCGCTCATCTTGTGTTGTGGGTCCGCAAAGCGGCGGCATACACCGCGCTTTGGGGCATCTTGGCGATACCGTTGTTGGTGTATTGCACCTTCGTTCTCTCGGCTGACACGTCTTCTGGGCAAGCGTCCAGCGTGTTCCTGGAGTGGGGCGCTGATCGTCTGGGCCGCTACTGGATGATGGTCGCGGGAGCGTTCGTGGTCGGCCTGGCGCTGCGGTTCCTGTGGGACCGCTACGCTGTTCCAGTGCTTTCAAAGTATTGGCGGTCGCTTCGCATCGAGCAGGAGACGGACAAACTTGTCGATGCGCGGGAGGAAGTCGCCACGCTCAAGGCGAAGGATTTCAAGCCGGAGGATTACTTTGTCGACGGCAAAATCTTCTACGGCTTGGATGATGACGGCCAGCCGATCTACTTCGATTTGGACAGGTTCCGCACGACGCACCACGCCATCCTCGGCCCGACAAACTACGGCAAGGGCATCGTGCTGCAGAGCATCTTCAAGCAGTGCATTCGGTTTGGCTTCGGCATTTTTTACGTCGATCCGAAGGGCGACAACTGGCTGCCGTACCTGCTGCAGAACGAAGCGAAGGCGGCCGGTCGCCGCTTCGTCTATCTCGATTTGAATCCGGAAGGGCGTGGTGTTTGGCATCCGTTCCTGGGTGGCGCATTCCGCCAACGGCGCACTCGCATCGTGCGCGCATTCAACCTGGAATCCTTCGGCACGGACGCCGATGTGCACAAGGCGAAGGAGCGCGGGCTGCTCGATGACGCGCTCGAAGGCACCGACGGCACGATCAAGTCGCTGTTGGAATACGTGAAAAAGAACGCCGAAACAGGGCGCGACAACCTGTCGACCTTGCGCGATTCCTTGCGTGAATGGTCGCGTGTCGACACGTTCTCACAGTCCGTGAAGCGCAAGGGCCATTCGATCGAACAGTGCCTGATGAACAACGCGATTGTGTATGTGCGTGGTGACCTAGCCGACCCGGTGATTAAGGCCGCGACCAAGGCATACATATCGGAACTGGTGACGGAAATTAAGCGGCTCGATGCGACGCGGCCGGCGCACGTTGTGCTCGGCATTGACGAGCTGAAGTTCCTGGCCTGCGCGGAAATCAATGAGGCGCTGGCCACGATCCGACAGCACCAGTGCAACATGCTGCTGGCCGCGCAGTCGATTGCGAACCTGGAAGCACCGGACGACAAGCGGCTCGATGGCAAGGCGCTGGCACGGGAATTCGAGGTCAACACGCCGATCAAGTTCGTCTACCGCGCCGCCGACGAGCGCACTGCCGAGTGGGCGGAAAACCTGTCGGCGGGGCAATGGCTCAATGTGGTGCAACGCGAGCAGACGAAGGCGAACAAACACGGGGGCGAGCAGTGGGAAGCGAATCGGACGGTTGGCAAAGAGGAGCAGCCGGTCGTTTCGCGCAATACGTTGCTGAATCTGCCTGAGCGCATCGCCATTGCTTACATGCCAGGCCGGATTGCTTCCAAGCTGTACACCTGCCACACGCAAATTGACAACAGTGTCGCATCGTGGAAAAAGCCGGAGGAAGACACAACGATGGCGGCATAGCAACCAGGCGGCTCGCCAGGTGCGCATGCACCTGGTGCGCGGCGCCGGCGGCGGTGCGCATGGTTCGGTGCCGGCCGCGCCGGCGCTGAACCGGGCGAGCCGCGCGCCTCTGTCTCTGCCATGGCCGCACTTGGTGGCCACCGTCAGAAATATCCCGTTCCGCTCGCCAGCTGCGCGATAGTGCGGCTGGCAACGGCGAAGGGCTCCAGCGTTTTCCTGGAATATGAACGAACAAAGGGCGGGAACCGAAAGGTTCCCGCCCTTTGTTTTGGCCTGGCGCCGCACGCCCGGCGCCGCCGCCTAGCGGCCGCGCCGGGTCGGGGCACCGCAGGTGCCACGAGCTGGGGCGCCGGCGGCCGCCGGCGTCTCAGCTGGGCGGCTGCGCGATCCAGGCATGACGACGGCCTGATCCTACGGCGGCACCTCGGGCGGTCGCGTTTCAAAGGGACATACGAAATCGAGCGCAAAGCCCATCACCGCCTCCGCTCGGCCGCGAGCGCGGCCGGGTAGTGCTTGGCCAAGATGAGGTTGAGCTTGTCCACCAGATCGGGCCGCTTGAACGTGGCATGCCCGTTCCCGTTCTTGAACCAGCGCAAATGCAGATAGGCGTTTTCGGCTTCTCTGCGCCTTTCGTGCCGCGCGCCGGAAATCAGCGCGTGCATGCCGTTCCTGTGGTCCGCTTCGGGCTGGCCGTCGAGCACGTGGAAGACGCGCATCAGATCGTCCAGTTCGTTCGTCGCGCGGCTGCCTGCATAGCCGCCTGTCATCAGGCCCGTCACGATGACCCGCTTGCCGAACTTGAATGGCTGATTGGTCTTGTAGTCCCAAGAAAGTCGGCGGAAGCATTGCAGGACGCCGCGCTCGAACATGTCGCCGCGCGCCTCGTAGAGTTGACCGAACGTCGCCTCGATGTTGGCGGCGGTCAGTTCGGGCACCTCGCCCTCGGCAATCTGTTTTGCCCACGTATCGCGGGCCGTGGCATCCATCAAGGTGCGCAGCCCCGACTCCTGAAGCAGGTAATTCCAGCCCTCGGCGTCGATGGTGTGCAGGATGCAGGTTTCCGCCTCGTCACGCTTCGCGTAGTCGCCCGTCACGCACACGGTGCCGCGCCTCGAATAGCTGTTGTCAATGACGAGGCGCGGAAAGCCGATATGCGCGCCGCTGGCCAGCTTCTGGGCCTCGCCCAGCAGGTCCAGCGCTTGGCGCACACGTTCCACCACTGCCGCGCGCTGGCTCGCCAGATTGGCGATGCTGACGCTCTTTACCAAGTCGCTCATGATGGGTCTCGCTAGATCGTGGCTGCGGTCTTGTAGTCGGGATGAAAAATGCCGACGCTGTACGCGAGCGAATCGCGCGCACGGCACACAGCCTGGTCATGATTGCCGCGCGCCATCAGGTCGCGCGCATCGAGCAGGCACAGTGCGGCGCTGCTTTGCATGGCCGCCGTCGTGGTTTCCAGGTTTCGCGCGGCGAGGTTGATTGCGCGGGTAGCATCGTCTTGGGACTTGAGCATGGTGTTTCCCTGCGGTGATGGGGCAGATGACAGCCCCGGCACGCTGGCCGGGGCCAGAGACGTTCAGCATTGCCAGTTCGCGCGCAAGCCGCGCCAGTCTCGGGCCACAAAGCCCGTGGCCGACTCCAGCGCGGCGGCCACGGCTTCGGCGCGTTGGTCCGTCGAGTGGCGGCGGATCGCTGCGGCAAACTCGGGCAAGGTCAGCCGGGAACCCCAGCGCACGAGGTAGCCGCATGCTGTGATGGCATGGCGGATCAGTTCGTTTTTGTCGGACTTGGCTGCGGTGGTCTTGGTCATGATTGGTCTTCAATAGATTGTGGCTTGCGTGGTCCGAGCACTCGGCTCGGACCACCTTTGTCGGGTTGCCCGCGCGAGCGGGCGGGGCCGTTTTTTTCTAAGGCGTAGCGCTGGCTTGCAGGACGGAGGGCAGCCAGCGCTTGCCTGCGAGCGCGCGCGCGGCGGCCTCCACCATTGGCCCCTTCTTCATCGCGGCGAGCGGTGCCGCCTCGGCGGCACCGACGCCTTCCGTGACTGCGGCCAGCACTTGTGCCTTGGGCACGTGCGACAAGTAGCTCTCAGTGGTGGCCTCCCACCAGTCGGCCATGTCGAGCGCGACGGATTGCGCGATCGCATCGGTTTCGTGCTCGCCCGCGCGCGGCTGGATGCCGTTCACCGTCACAGCAGTGCAGAAGGCCAGCAGCGACAGCAGTTCGTCGCGCGGCATCGCCAGCAGCACCGGCCACAGCGCATCGAGTTCTTCCGGCAGGCGGGCCTTCCAAGCTTCGCTTGCGGCCTCGATCTGCTGCCACGCGCGCGAGGTTTCGATGCTGGCATCGGCCTGTGTGACGGTGTGGCGCATGTCGGTGGTGCGCACGCCGACCGCGTTGGCACGCCAATAGCGTTCCGACCACAGCGACGAAACCAGCCCATAAGCGAGCGTGGCGAGCGCAACATCGGTGCGCTCGATCAGCACCGCCTGCAGTGCCGTGGTGCGTTGCGCGGTCAGGGCACGGGTGAGCTTTTCTGAAAGGGTGGGTGCGGGTGCAGCATCGGTGCCGTCACCGGCACCGAATGCGGCGCGCGTGGCGGCCCGCTCGATCTTGGCGGCGGCTTTGCGGTCGTCGGGCTTGATCGCGCCGCGCAGAATCTTGACGGTGTTGTGCTGGAAGAGAACCACAACGCCCGCGAGGCTCTTGTCGGCCACCACCTGCATCTGGTCTTGCAGGTCGCTCAGTTCGCCCTCGATGCGGTCCCATTCGTCGGACAGCGCTGCATACGCCTCGGATTCTTCCTCGCCTCGTTCTTCAATGTCGCCCATGTCACGCTCGATCTTGGTCTTGCGGGTGTCGAGCTTCTTAATCGTGGCGGCTTCCTTCTTGGTCGGTTCGCGCAGGGTTGTCGGCGCGCGCCCGAAGGCCTCCATATCGCTGTAGCTCGGATTCAGCAGCGCCAGCGCCCATGCCCAGCCCTCGGCGGCGCGGATCGCCTCGGCCTCCGCGCCCATCTTGGCCAGTGCCATATCACGCGTGAGCGCGCCATCAAGCCAGTAGGCGGTGGACTCAAACAAGTCCACCTGCGTGCGCCCGCCCGCCGCGAGATAGGCATCCTTGCCGACATAGGCGGCAAGAGGGCTATCGGAGCGCACGGTGTCCTGTCCGAGCAGCGCGCGGCGCAACTTTTCCGGCGTGCGTTCGTAGTGCGGCTGGGAGTTCCACACCTGTTCCTGCGCAGCGTGATCGTCAGTGACGGTCATTGCCATCAGTTGTTCGAGCGACATATCCTCGGCACGATAGGCGGCGATCAGCGCAGGCGATACCTTGGCGAGTTTTAAGCGCCGTTGCACGACTGCGGGCGTGACGCCAAAGCGCGCGGCCACGTCCTCGATGCTGGTGCCGGCGTCCACCATCTTGCGGAAGGCCTCATAGGCGTCGGCGGGGTGCATGTCTTCGCGCTCGATGTTCTCCGCTGTGGACAGTTCCAACGCCTCCGATTCGTTCTCCGCAACGAGGCACAGCACGTCATGATCGGCATCAATCGCGCGCTGATCGCGCAGTAGTTCCATGGCGGCGCGGCGCCGACGCCCTGCGGCGACGGCATAGCAGGTCTTGCGGCCTTGCTTGACTTCGGTAACGACGAGCGGGTGCATCAAGCCGTGCACGCGGATGGAGGCCGCCAGTGCGGGAATGTTCGGCAGTTCACCGGTGCGCACGTTGGCGTCGGATTCGACAAGGCGGGACAGAGGGACGGTAATCAGGTTGCGTTGCATGATGGGTATCCAATGAGAGAAGAGGGGAAGCGGCCAGCGCCCGCCCGGGCGCTGGCCGCGATGGGCTAGGCCTTGAGCTTGCGCATTTCCTCAGCGAGCACCCACAGAGCGCGATTGAGTTTGATGTCCTGGTCAATGCCGTTCACAGCGCGCGTGGTAACGCGCTTGCCGGTCGCATTGCGGCCACGCACACCGCCCTTGATGATGTTTTCCTGAACGCGGTTGAACGTGGTCCACAGGTCGGGCGCGCGATCATCCATGCGGCGAACGCTCAACAGATCGGTGTCGGTGATGGGTGCGGGTGCCACCGTCTCGTCGTAGCGGAAGGCGAGCGCGGCACGCGCGAAAGCCTGCTGCTCGCCACTGTCGAGCGTGAGCGCCTTCATGCCGTCGCGCTGCGTGTTCACGTTCTCAAAGGTATCGAGCACAGTGAATGCGCCCTCGATGACTTGATCGATGACGTTGCCCTTGTGCGGGATACGGATGTCCGCGAAATCGTCGCCGACCACCAAGCCGTTGGAGCAGATGAAGCGATGCACACCGGCGCGCATCTGGTACGCGCTTGATCCATCGTGCGAATTCAAAAGGATGATTTCGTTCACCTCCTGCCCCACGTCGACCACGTGGTCAACATGGCGCAGGCGCAACAGGTGCTTGGTGTGTTCGCGCTTGCCATCGTCGCGCACGCGGGTCTGCATTGCCATGTACGGCTGAAAACCTTCCTTGCGCAGGCCGTTCAGCACGTCGATGGTGGGAATGTAGGTATACCGATCGGAGCGGCTTTCGTGCTTGCCGTCCGCGAAGATGGAGGGCGCAACGCGGCGGATGTCGTCATCGGCCAGCGGGGTCTTGGAGCGCACGACGTTGGCATTGCGCAGCGACAGGTAAGACATGGTGAATCTCCTTTAGAGGTTGTTGAGAGCGATCCTCTCGCTCGGACCTTCCTCGCTCCCGCCCCTGGGGGCGGGCGGGGGGGTGGGGAGATAAGCCCCTTCCCTCACGGGAAGGGGTTGGGGAAGGGTGGGGTGATGGCAGCGTGAGACACAGCCTGTCGGCCGCGTCGTCAAAGCATCCCCCCACAAGTCCCCCTCACCCTAGGTGCGGGGGTTGTGGGGGGATGCAGACGCGGCTGACGGGCTGTGTGCTGCCGGTTTTCGAGGGGGCCGAGAAGCGGCCGACGTGACAGTGCGCGTAGCGCGCTGGCGCGGCGGATGCCGGCACCCTCGCGCGGCGTGGCAAGGGCCGTGACAGGACAAGCCAGACACGTGACAGTGCGCAGCGCTGGCGCGGGTCTGGCCCTGGCGCGGTCGTTGCTGCCGCTCGTCGGACTGCGCTCCTGGAAGGAGCGCCACAACAGGGGGTGCACCGCTGGCTGGCCAGCGGAAGCGTCAGGGATGGAAGCCCGCCACTGGCGGGGCGAGACAGGCACAGCCTGGCTCGATGCGCAGCACGAGAGCCCGGCCCGAAGCGAAGCGCAGGGAGACGCCCAGGGTGGCAATTGACGGCCGGGCTGCAGACGGAAAACGACGCAGCATCACCAGCAAAAAAATACCTGTTTGCTCCGCAAAATCGCAGGCATAGAATGGCCCGGTGTTGATCGACGTTCTGCCATTCGCGGGGCGTCGATTGACGCTCCCGAGTGGCCTTTTTCATTGGAGGCCATCATGTTGTCTGCAAACCTTATCCCTGAAGTCGAGCTGAACCTGTCTTGCCTGTCTGAAGGGCCTGATTTTCGCCCTGAGAGCAGCGAGGCATATGGTTCCTGGATCATGAAGGGCGCAATACAGATCGGCAGAGGAGCTGGTGCGATCTGGGCTGTTCTGGACGCGCTTCCGAGTCATCCAGACGCAGCTTGGTCGATGACGCTGTACACCAGAAAAGGCACGTGTGTGGGATCGCTTTGGTGCAATGCGAAAACGCACAATTGCCAAGGGCGTCTTTGGATGATCTCGGATGCCTACCCTGCGCTGATGTTGCACTGGTGGTTCAGACTGCCGGCCTGGATACAACGGCTGAGCCGCTTGCATCGAGCTGGCTACGAGCTGAAGCTGATGGGATGCTATTGGTTGGACGGCAGAATCACTATGAAACCCAGCTGGGAATGATGGTGAAAAGTCGTCAGGCAGCAAGCGGGAAAGGCTTTTTAGCCGCACGAACGGGGAGGGTGAAAACCTTCCCCGTTTTTTCTTGTGACATCTCCAAAACGCCAGTTGTAGAATGTTCCGGCATTGATCGACGTTTCGCCATTCGCGGCGCGTCGATCGACGCTCCCGGATGGCTCCACTCAACTTTGGAGATCCATCATGATTCACACGTTTGGTTTGTTGGCCCAGCAGTACTGCAACATTGAACTTCCGTTGCAAGTGCTCAAATCCAATGCCGGCTTCTACATTGGTACGGCTGACGATGCGGGTCCGTGCTCACGCGAGTCGGTGGAATATTTCACCACGCAAGCGAAGGCACAACAGGCACTCGATGACGGTGCTTGGACGCAAAAAGAAACGCCGTGAGACACACGGGAATCGGCTCCTATAGCCAACGCAGCACCAAAGCGAGAGGGTTCACCCCTCTCGCTTTTTTCTTGCCGCCGGCGCGCCGGCGCAAGCCTGCGTGGTCACTTCTTCTTGATGAGCGAGCGCAACGCCGCGATGCGGGCCCGGGCGGTGTCTGCGCTGGTCAGCGCAAGGTCGCTCGGGATCGCGATGCCGAGTGCTTTGGCCACGTTGGACACGTAGGGCCGGCGTTGGCCAGCGAGCTGCGCGACGGCGGCCTCGATGGCAGCGTCGCCGACCTGTTCGCGCAACCAGGCGAGGGATCGCCGGTCACGATCGTTGGCGACGATGACGCCAGACGCATCAACGCCGGCCTGCAGGCCGGCGTTGATGGGGGACGTGTCAGCTGCTGCCGCCACTCGCCCGCCTGCTGGCGGACGCCCTGAAACATCGTCGTCAATTGTTTCCATGGGAAACCCGAAATTTCACCAGCGCTTACGGCAGGAACACCATACCTGGATTGTCGGTAAGCGGAATATCGGAATCGGCCACGACCCGCACCTCTCGGCCGAAGATTTCCGCAAATGCCGTCTGAAGCGAGTACCGCGTGCAGTCGAGATCCCCGTGCGCATTCATGTGCGGACCATCCTTCAACGTGATCTCGGCCAGCACTTCATCTGTAGCGTCTTTTGCTTTGATAAAGATTTTTGTGGTGTTGCCGGTTGTCATCATCCGTCTCCTTTGCCGGCCAGGCCGGCTCATTCTTGAGTCGCTGCCGTTGAGAATCACTGCGTGCCCAGCGCAGCGGTCAGCGCTTCCACCTGGCCAACGGTGAGATCCGCCAGCGCGACGTGCGCGCGGCCGTCATAGATCATCAACCCGTAGACGCTGGCGAGGGCCCGGGCCTGCGCATTCAAGGCGAACTCGGCGCCAGGCTGTGCAGCGCGCCAGTAATTAATAGCCTGTTCGATCTGAGCGATGGTGAATGTCGTCATGGCTACTGCCCCTTGCTCTGGTACGGCGTCGATTGTGCGTGCAGCTGCAGGAAGGCCTGCGCATAGAGCTGCGCGAGCTGAGGGTTGCCGCGGAAGACGTTCCAGTTTTCGGAATTCTTCTCGTCGCCAGCGCGCGTGAAATTCATGCTGCCCAGGCCCACGATGTTGTCGTCGATAACGACGGTCTTCTGGTGCATGCGAGGATGCGTCCAGTCGATCCGCACGGGCACGCCGGCGTGCGCCAGGTAGGTTGCCACGCTGTAGGACGAACGAACGTTCTCCTGGTCAAGCACCACGCGCACGTCGACATGCCGGCGCGGATCTGCAGCTTGCGCAAGCGCGCGGGCGATGCGTGGGTGCGTGAACTCGTAGCCGGCAAGCCACACGCGCGTGTGGGCCGCCTCGATGGACCGCGCGATCGCGTCGGCGGCACCGCCGGCCGGCGAGAAATAGACGGTGACGGTGCCGGTGTTCTGCAGCGAGACGCCTTCTGCATAGCTGCCGATCGGAGACAGTGCAACAGTGCTGGCCAGCACCAGGCCGGGCACAAACAAGGGCAGGCGGCGCGGCGTCATTTCATGGCTCCGGCGTTGAGTGGATGGAGCAGCGCGCTCACGTCCGCCTGGCAGTTCATAAGCACCTTGACACCCTTGTGGGGTAGTCGTCCTTTTGGTGCAAAATCTTACGGTTTCGCTTGGATTCTCCCGTCGAATCAATGGCTTGGAAATTCAGTCATTTCGCGGGCGCCGTCCTTTTTCTGCAGAATTTGACGGTTTCGCGCTATCGGCCCTCTGATGTCATGCTACCTCCCGTGGTCGGCCGGCGGCAGCTGGTGAGGCACGACGCGGTCATCCAACGGTCGCCACCATGGCTATTCGAGGTTTGGCTGGGTATTTCTGGAGCTGCGGCGCGATCGCGTTTCCAGGGTGAGAAAGCGGACTCGGATCCGCCGGCGCGAGTCCCCCTCGGGCTTTGACTGAGTGCTCGGCGCAACCTACCGGTGTTTCTGGCGGTGAATCTCGCGACCGGTGTAGGCAGCCAAGAACAGGCCTGCCAGCGCCGCAGCGAAAGCCAGCGCTTCGTCAAGCTGGCTGGTTGGCTGTGATGCCTTCGCCCAAATCCAAAGCGCCACGCCGACGGCAATCAAGAACACGCCGAGTGCTAGCCCCCATGCCGGCCCTGCATCTCGCGATTGCAACCAGTGAGATGTCTTCATGATGCTCTCTCCGTATGCACGTTCAGCCAGGCTGACATCGTCAGTGTAGAAGCACCCGCAGTTGGGGTAGTCGTCCTTTTCGTGCGGTATCTGGCGGTTTCAAGTTGCTGGGCCTGCCACGCCTAGCTGTGCCCGATAGCCCGCCAGCACCTGCTCCTGGGCGTCGAGCCGTGCGGTGACCCCGGCCAATTCTCTAGTCAGGCGTTCGCGTTCGGCGCGTTCGGCGGCCAACGCGTCCGCCTGCTGCTGAGCTGTTGAACGCAATCCGTCTCGCTCGGCTTCGATCCTGGCCTGGTCGATGTACGCCTGGCTCAGGGCCGCACGCGCCTGATCTGCCTGCGCCGTCAGGCTGCGAACACTCTTGGCCGAAGCCGCAAGCTCCGCCACCAATCGTGCTCCCTCCTTGTTCAGTTGCGTGATCTCGCCCTGCTTGACGATCAGCGCCTGGTTGGCATGCCTCGTTTCTGCCTGCAGTTGCTGAACCTGCTGCTCGTGCCTGCGTGCATCCTGATCGCGCTGCTCCTTGCTGGCGTTGCGGAAGTGTTCCAGCGCCAGGTGCGCGTGCTGCAGTTTCTCCTCCAGCGAGCGCCGGAAGCCCTCGTGTTCGGCCAGCCGAGCGTTGAGATCGTGGACTTGCTGCGCCAAGCGTTCGGCCTCGATCGTGCGCTGCCCCAACGCCGCCTGCGTGTCGCTGTGTGTGGCCCGCACGTTAGCCAATGTGGTGTGAGTCTGCTCCAGCTCAGTGCGTAGCGCGGCAAGATCCGCGGCCAGTTTGTCGGCTTCCGCCCGGACCTGCTGGCGCTGCGTGGCAGCGGCCGCAGTCTGTTGATCGACCACCGCCTGCGCTTCCTCATGTAACCGCGCCGCCAGCCGGCCGATCAGATCGAGGATGGCATCCGAGGTCGAGCCGGCCCGGTTGAGCGCTGTGCCTTCCTCTTCTTCCAGTTCCTTCAGATAGCGGTGGATCGTTGTCTTCGAGCCGGTATTGCCCAGCGCGATACGTATCGCATCGATCGAAGGGTGCTGCCTCTGCGCTATCAGGGAATCGCGGGCACGTTTGATATCGAGACGGCTGAGTCCGGCGCGGGCCATGGCGTTAGAATTTGATACGGTATTACGTACTATGTATATACGTATTAATTTGAGGCGTCAAGGCGCCTCACTGGAGCCAATCTCTCACACGTGATAATGGCGGATTATCACGTGGGATACCTTCTTGCGGGAGGGCCGATGCTGGCTTCCAGTACGAAACCGCAAACTATCGCCTCGTTCCCGAGGGCCCGTGCGAGCCCCGCAAATGGCATCCACCGCCAGCCCACCCCGCGCTCGTGCGGTGCTCGGCTTCCCTAGACCGAACCGGTGGCACGCGCGGACTCATGCGAACGCTCAACGATGTGACCAGGCCTTGTAAGCAGAAACGAGCAGAAGCACGACGAGAATCCTCAACAAGGCCCCGACCGAAACCAACCCGAGGCTGGCCCCGCCAAGAGCAGCGCCGGCGATCGAACCAAGCGCCAATACGAAGACGAAGCGCGCGTTCTCTCGCAAGACGACAAAGCTTTGGTCTCGGCTATAGCGTGCGAAGCCGACCAGCATCGTCGGCAGGCTCACCGCCAGCGACAGGCTCCCGGCGAGCTTGACGTCAATGCCGAACAGGATGACGAGCGTGGGAATCAGCAGCTCGCCGCCAGCGACGCCGAGCAAGGATGCGACCGCGCCAATCGCAAGTCCTGCGACCACGCCACAGACCAGAAGCCATGGCCCGTTGACGAGCGGCTCGTGAGCGGAGCTTCCATGTCCGAACAACAGCATTGCGGCAATGCACACCAGCAGACCCGCGATCACGCGTCGCAGGGTCGTGTCCGAAATCCTCGTGGCCCAGCCGGCGGCAAACCAAGCGCCCACAAGACTGCCCGCCAGGAGATTGGCGATTACGCTCCAGTGCGCTGCGATCTGGCTCCACGGCACAGCGCTGCTGCGAAACACTAGGGCCGACGCCACCACGACAAGGCTGGTCGCCTTGTTCAAAATCACGGCACGAAGCGGTGCGAAACCGAATACCTGCAGCAGAATCGGCAACCGAAACTCTGCGCCGCCCAAGCCAATGAGCCCGCCAAGCGTGCCGACTATCGCGCCGCTGAAGAAGGTGGCGACGGTTCGCTGGTTGGCTGAGTCGGAACGGTTGATATTCATGGTCGGTGGCGAAGCGGCATGACATGGATGAGGCGGAGATCCAGGTCAACCCAGTACGACTGACCGATTCCCGGTTCCAGCCGCGCCGGGCCAGAGAGCGTCAGCCGTATGACTGCACCTGGCATCTCCGCCAGGGCCAGGGAGACGAGGGAAATCTCGCCAACGTGACGTGCTTCCGTGACCGTCGCCAGAAAAGCCCCGTCCTGAGCCCACAGTGGTTCCGGGGACAGCGCGATACCGTCATTCGGAATGACCCAAGTGACCGGCTGGCCGGCAGGGATCCGACCCTTGTCCCGAACGGTCAGGATGGGCGCGGCATCACCGCCGCCGGCGACGTCCCAACGCAGCAGACCCCAGCCGGGTGCCGCAGCGGGGCCTAGCCACCGCCCGCTGAAATGGTTCTGTACGCCGACCAGCTCCGCGACGCGCGCATTGCGCGGCGCGAAATGGACGGTGTCAGGTGTGCCCTGTTGCAGGATTCGCCCGGCATCAAGCACGACCAGTTGATCGGCCAAGAGACGAGCTTCAGCCAGATCGTGCGTAACCAGGACAATGGGAATGGCCAATTCGCGCCTGAGGTCCGCCAGCAGCGAATAGAGCGAGCGCCGACTCATCTGATCCACCGCCGAGAACGGCTCATCAAGCAGCAACAGGCGAGGCTGTCGCGCCAGCGCCCGGGCTACTGCGACGCGCTGCTGCTGGCCTCCGGAGAGTGCCACGGGGCGGCGGCCCTGCTCATCGGGCGTCAAGTGCATGTGCTCCAGCCACCGACAGGCCTCTTGCCGGCGGGCGTGCCGAGGCAAATGCAGAAGCGATAGGCAGACATTGTCCAGCGCGCTCATGTGCGGCATCAAGGCGTAGTTCTGGAACACCAAGCCGACATGACGATGACGCGCTGGCACGAAAACACCGCGTGCCGTATCGCACCAGACCTCTCCGCCCACGCAAACGCGGCCGCGCTCAGGCCGCATCAGCCCGGCCAGCACCCGCATCATCGAACTCTTGCCGGCGCCCGAGGGGCCGACCACGGCAAGCAGCTCCCCGGGGTGGCAACGAAACGCCCCCGCCAGCGGCATGGGCCGGTGTTGCTCGATCTCGAAGTCGAGTGCCAGGTGCGTCTGTGACGTCGTGTCGCCGCTCATCGCCTTGCCGTCAGTCTGGTCGACGCAAATAGCGAGCTTGCGACGGCGCCCAGCGACAGCACCACCAGCAGCAATGCCATGTGGTTGGCAGCCGTAAGATCAAACGCTTGGACGCGATCATAGATAGCGATCGCGATGGTCTTGGTCTCACCGGGAATGCTCCCGCCGATCATCAGCACGACACCGAATTCGCCCAGCGTATGCACGAACGTGAGCACCATGGCCGATAGGACGCCGGGCCATGCGAGCGGCAGTTCGACGCGCCAGAACGTCTGCCAGCCATTCAGGCCGCTTACGGCCGCCGCCTCACCCAGCTGTCGAGGGATGGCCTCGAAGGCCCGCTGCACCGGCTGCACCAGAAACGGCACATTGAACACGATGGAAGCCAGCACCAGCCCCAGGAAATTGAAGGTCAATCGGAGATTGAAAGCCTGCGCAACCCAGGCACCGAGCGGTGACGCACTGCCAAGCGACGAAAGAAGGTAGTACCCCAGCACCGTCGGCGGCAGGACCAGGGGCAACACAACCAGCGCCTCGATCCAGGCTTTCCCCGTAAACGCCGTGTAGGCAAGCCAACGGCCCAGGCACAGGCCCGCCGGTAGCAGTATCGCGAGCGTGACGGCCGCGAGTTGCAGGGAAAGGGATAGCGCTTGCCAATCCATGCTGCTGCTCGGTCAGCGTTCCTTGGGCATGGCAAAGCCGTAACGCACCATGATCTCCTGTGCGGGTGCGCTGGCTAGGTAGTCGTAGAAGGCTCGTGCCGCAGGCGGCGCATCCTTGACCAGCACCATGCGCTGCCTGAGGGGTTGATGCCAATCCTCGGGGATCAGCGCAAAGTCACCGAGTGCTGCCATGGCTGGTGCCTTGGCCAAGGACAGTGCGATGATGCCCCCCTGCGTGGAACCCGAAGTGGCGAACTGGGCCGTCTGCGAGATGTTCTCGCCGAGGACTAACTTGGACTGGATATTCGTCCACAGGCCGGCATGCTGCAGCGCCTCGCGAGCCCTGGCCCCGTAGGGGGCATGCTCGGGATTGGCGATGGCGAATTTCTGCAGGCGGCCGTCCTTGAGCGCAGCCGCCAGGTCGACGAGCTCGCCGTCGGGCTTGAGCGACGAGCCCTTGGGCACAATGATGCCGATGCGGCCCACCGCGTACAGACGTCCTCGATCCACCGTCTTGCCTGCCTCAGCGAGCTTGAAGACAAACGCCTCATCCGCGGACATGAACACGTGGAACGGCGCCCCTTGCACGATCTGGGAATAGAAATTGCCGGATGAGCCGAACACCAGGCGGATCTTCTGGCCAGTATCGTGCTCGAAGCGGGCCGAGACCTCTTCCAACGCAAACTTCAGATCGGAAGCTGCAGCCACCGTCGCCTGGGGCTGGGCGAACGACGGCGTGCCAAACGCGGCAACAGCAATGGATGCGGCCAGCCACAAGGTGAATCGACGGCGTTGCATGACCATCCTTGAGAATGGGGTTGTGGAAGCGATATCTTTTCTGGAAGATATCGCCTGCGCAGTATAACGGTGCGCGTCCACCGTGATAACCGGCATCACCATGAAACCAACGCTGACCACCTCCCCCCTCGAAAACGAAAGCATGCGCTTCCGTGTGCAAATCAAGCACGCGGTGGCCATCGGCCCTGGCAAGGCGGATGTGCTTGAGGGAATAGCCCAAACGGGGTCAATTGCCGAAACCGGCCGACAGTTGCGCATGAGCTACCAGCGCGTCTGGTCTCTGGTCGCCGCCATGAACCAAGATTTCGTTGAACCGCTGGTGCTCACACAACGAGGTGGAGCCGACGGTGGAGGCGCACACCTGACCGAGATGGGGCAGCGTGTGCTGGAGGTGTACCGTGCCATCGAGCGCGATGCCGAGCGAGCGATCGCGAAGCGCCTGCCGGAGCTGACCAAGCTGATTCGGCCGAACGCCGGCGAGGCCTCGTAGCGCATGGCCTTGAAGTACCCGCGTACAGACCCAGTCTGGCAGGCCAATCCGCCTAGGGAAATTCCGATTCGCCTACCAGACGAGGCTATTCGCGGTTTGCTGAACGGCGCAGTGACGCGGTTGAGGTTCCCCGTGCAGGGAAATCCGCGCTTCGCCTATGCGTGCGTCGACAGGATGGGCGAGTTGAACAGGCAATTCTTTGTCAGCATGCCCGACGATGCGACCCGGGGCATAGTTGACAGATGTCCATATGGGGATCCTGGTGATGTCCTGTGGATTCGCGAGGATTGGGCTCAGGGGCAGGACGGCTCGCCGCACTACCGTGTGAGGCCGGAAGGCGGCGCTCAGGATGTCGACACGACGTGGAACAACGCAGCCGGCATGGCGCGGTCAGCGAGTCGTTTGAGTTTGGGGGTGCTGTCCACCAGCGTGGCACGGCTGCACGCCATGGCAAGAAGCGACGCCCGCGCTCATGGGCATGTCAGTGTTCCCGGCAGGACGGCACTCGACAGCTTTCGCGAAACCTGGGATGCAAGTTACTCACGTGCACCGTGGCGTACGAACCCGTGGGTATGGGTGGTAGACGTCGCTCGACCATCCGGCGAAATGCTCGCCAGTCCAGCTTAATCGCCGGCCAGCCGCTCACAGTGCTTGCTAAGGCAAGCCGCGGACTCGGGGCAGATGGCCGCGAACTGTGCCGACGCTCTCACGAGCCCCGGGACGATGCCTCGTTCGGTCGCGGCATAGCCGAGCTTCTTGAAATAAGCGGCAGCCGTGGTCGTCAGCACATAGAAATTCTGGATACCCACGTTGGCGGCTTCATGTTCGATCCGCCTTGCCAGACGACGACCAAGCCCCGCCCCACGTACAGTAGCGTCGACAGCCAGCGACCTTAGTAGGCCGTCGCTCGCATAGGTTTCAAAAGCGACGCACCCAACGATCTCCTGGCTATTGACGGCCACGAAAAACCTCGCTGGGCTATCGGGGGCGACGCCGTCCAGTGGTAATCGCTCTGCAGCCAGGAGCGACCGAATGGCAAAGTAATCTCCAGGAGTTGCATCCCGAATTTCGATTGGTTTCATGAACGGTTCCTAGTCGGTTGTGGTGGAGCCTTCGTGCATGACGCACCCGGAGTCGGGAGTCTGCACCCTGCGTCCGCTATATCGCCCTGCCATCACGTATGCCACGGCCGCCACCAATGCGACGAAAAGAAAACCCTGCTCGACAGGACCGTACGCCATGGTCAAGCCCCATGCTCCCGCAACGGCAATGGGGGCGAGTCCTTTGGCAATATTCGACGGCAACGAGAGCATGCCACTGAGTGCGCCGTACCCCTGCGTCCAGAGCAACTCCTGGATTGCAACGCCGCGCACGATCGTCATCATCCCATTGGCCGCGCCATATAGAAGTGCGAAGGCCATCAGGCCGAGGGTGGACGTCCCTGCGACCATCAACACTAGGATCGCCAGCGGCAACAGGAGCACCACCACGGTACCGACCACATGGATCGGCAAGGTCCTGCCAAATGCGTACCAGGCTACACGGGCCACGACTTGCGCCGGGCCGACAACTGCCATGACTGCCAGTAAGACGGCGGATGGCACGCCTCGCTCCGTCATCAAGGGAACAAGATGAAATGTCATTCCGGCGAACACGGCGTAGTACGCCGTGAAGCACACTCCTAGCGCCCAAAATACGGGCGACCTTAGCGCTCGAGCGGTCGAAACCGCATTCGTGCGTTTGAGTTCGCGACGGTCCACCTTGCCTGCGTTTGCCCTGCGCGATGATGGCAAAAACATTGCATGAATCGGCAGGCAGATCGCCAGGTTCATGACCGCCAGCACGAGCAACGTGGTTCGCCACCCTACGGTGGTGACCAAGTAGCCCGTGAGCGGAATGAAAATCGTGCTGGCAAAGCCGGCGACCAGCGTGATCAAGGTGACTTTTGCCCGATAAGTCAACGGATAGCGATGCGTGACGACGGCGAATACCGGATCGTAGAGGGTGGCCGACATGGAAAGGCCCAACCCGAACCAGACGACGAAAACAAGAGGCAACCACTGCGCATGGGCCCACAAGAGCAGCATCGAGCCTGACAGCGCCGACCCGGCCACCATCACGCGCCGACCGTGACCTGCGTCGATCCAGTGTCCGATCGGGTAGGCAGCGAGACCTGAGATGAGAAGGCCAAAGGAGAGCGCCCCGTTCATCGACGTGCGACTCCAGTGCATTGCCTGCTCCAACGGCCCCACCAGCAGTGAGAATGAGTAGTAGACCGTTCCCCAAGAAACCAGCTGTGCCACCGCCAACGCCCATACCGCGCGCCGGTCGCGTGGTTCGGGTGTTAGAGGTTCGGTTGGTGTCGCGGGCAAATCAATAGGTAATCCTTTGGATGTCAGCACGCATCACCCCCGGGTCAATTTGACATTTCCATAATACCGGAAATATAATGTATATCAAGGATGCCCGGCACAGGGCGCGGAAAGGAACCATGAACACAGTCACTCACCAAGTATCGGGGCATGAAGCCACGTCGTTGCCTGCCGCGCAGGAAGATTTCCTCGACACGAACATTGCAGCTCGCCTAGGCATGTGGGAGGAACCACCGGTTCGCATTCTGTTGCTGTATGGCTCCCTTCGCGCGCGCTCCTACTCGCGCTTTCTCGTGGAAGAGGCAGCCAGCCTGCTACTGCGTTTCGGGGCGGAGGTGCGAATCTTTGATCCCCGAGGTTTGCCGCTGGTCGACGAGGTCGAGGGCAATAGCCACCCGAAAGTCAAAGAACTTCTGGAGTTGTCTCTGTGGTCCGAAGGGCAAGTCTGGTGCAGCCCCGAGCGGCACGGCACGATCACGGGCGTCATCAAGACGCAGATTGACCATCTGCCGCTGTCTGCGGGCGGTGTTCGTCCCACCCAGGGGCGCACGCTTGCGGTCATGCAAGTGAGTGGCGGGTCTCAATCGTTCAACTCTGTCAATCAACTGCGGCAGCTTGGCCGATGGATGCGGATGTTCACCATTCCGAACCAGTCTTCAGTGGCCAAGGCGTACGAAGAATTCGATGAAGCTGGACGCATGAAGCCCTCGTCCTACTACGACCGTCTGGTCGATGTCATGGAGGAGTTGGTGAAGTTCACATTGCTGTTGCGCGGCAAGGCCGACTACCTAGTCGACCGGTACAGTGAACGCGTTGAGGAATCCCGTGCACTGGATCCGGTACGTGAGCTGGCAGAGCGCGTGCTTCGGGACCAAAAGGCAGCAGCACTGCGGACGCCAGCCGAATAAAGGAGCGCGGCATGAAATCGATGGAGGCCAAGTCAGTTGTCAAAGCGCTCGCTGCTCTCGCTCATGATCGGCGCCTGACAGTCTTTCGGCTGTTGGTGACCGCAGGCCCCGAGGGCATGAGCCCCGGGAGCATCGCAGAGCAAATTGGACTGCCCCCGCCCACGCTGTCTTTTCACCTGAAGGAATTGACCCAGGCAGGGCTAATCGAAGGCCATAGCCAGGGTCGCAACATCTTTTACAGCGCCAACTACGCGCACATGGACTCGCTCGTCAGCTTTCTCATGGAGAACTGCTGCTCTGCGGGATGCGCGTGTTCCCCACCACTGAAGCGGAGGCAAAAATGAAGCGATTTCACGTGCATGTCGTTGTCCCGGAACTCGGCGAGAGCGTGCGGTTCTATAGCGGCCTCTTTGGCGCGCCACCCACCGTTCAGAAAGACGACTATGCCAAGTGGATGCTGGACGATCCTCGCATCAACTTTGCCATCTCGGCACGTGGCGGCAAGATCGGCGTCGATCATCTGGGCTTCCAGGTCGACAGCGATGAGGAACTCGCGCAACTTCGGGAACAGGTCGCGGCCGGTAGCGTTCCCGTGCTGGACCAGCCCGGCGCACAGTGCTGCTACGCATCGTCCAACAAGTACTGGACGCAAGACCCGGCCGGAGTGCCCTGGGAAACCTATCACACCCTCGCTGATATCCCACTGTTTGGAGCTGACGCTGCCCAGCGGAATTCGACGGGTGAAGACAGCGCGTGTTGCGCACCGACTGTGGCAGTATCGGCTGTGATCAAGCGCAAGGCGGCGAGTTGCTAAACTTGGTGAATGGCAAGTCGGGTGGGGTTAAGCAGGAACCGGCTTGCACTTGGCTTTCCTGGCGGGCTTGCATGCCGCCGAATCGGCGCCTTGGCAACAGTTCTCCGTCAGGAAGTCCACCAGCTCGTTCATGTGCTCGATTTCGGGTGCGTAGTACACGAAGCGCCCCTCTTGCCGCGCAGAGACCAAGCCCGCATGCGTCAACTCCTTGAGATGGAACGACAGCGTCGCGCTCGCCAAATCGAGCTCCTCCTGGATAACGCCCACACTCAAGCCTTCCGGACCTGCGATCACGAGGCGGCGGAAAATGTTCAGGCGCGTAGATTGAGCCAGCGCCGACAAGACTTTGATGGCGTCCTTTTCCTTCATTGGGCGTGTAGATAATCAGGTCGAATCGATAATTCTAACGCTATCGGCATGACATTACGGTGATAGCGTTGATGACAGCGTTGCGTGGCCATGTGAATGTGCCCCTGTGCCCACCCGGGTGGCGTCGACCATGCCCTGTGCAGAGAGCCGATATCCGCTACCCCGCACTGTTTCGATAATGGGCTCGTACCCTGCAGGCTTAAGCACGGTGCGCAGTCGCTTGATATGGACGTCGACGGTACGCTCTTCGATGAAGGCATGGTCGCCCCATACCTGATCGAGCAGCATGGCGCGGCTATGCACCCGCTCGGGGTGGGCCAGGAGGAAATGCAGTAGCTTGAACTCGGTGGGGCCCACTTTGAGCGGGATCTCGGTCCGGCCCTTTGCGACGTACACGCGATGGCTGGCCGTGTCGAGCGTCAATCCATGGACGGCCACCACTTCCTCAGCCAACTGTGGTGCACGGCGGCGCAAGACCGCCTTGATGCGGGCAAGCAGTTCCTTGGGAGAAAATGGTTTGGGCAGATAGTCGTCCGCTCCCGCTTCCAGGCCTTCAACACGGTCGCCTTCGGTGCCGTAGGCGGACAGCATGATGACAGGAACCTCACAGCCACGTTCACTGAGCCTGAGCGCACGGAGGAAGTCAATGCCGGAACCTCCCGGTAACGCGCGATCCAGCACGATGAGATCGGGCAAAACTTCCGCGACCAAGGACGACGCCACCTGAGCGTCTGCCGCATGGATCGGATGAAAGCCACCATGGTGCAACGTGAGCGTGAGCAACTCCGCGATGGCGGGCTCGTCCTCAACGACCAAGACATTGGCAGGCATGCGTTCCTCGTCAAGCGTCAGGATCCGACACTTCGCGCTCGAGGTCCTCAAGCGAGATGTGTCTTACGTCGGTGCCGTGTGCCACGAAAATCGCCAGCTCCGCGATATTGGTCGCATGATCGCCAATGCGCTCAATAGCTTTTGCGATGAAGAGGTAGTCGAGGCCCACCGCGATCGAACTTGCGTCTTCCATCATGTACGTGATGAGCTTGCGCACGAACGCGCGAAACTCATTGTCGATGGCCAAGTCATCTCGCACCACCTGCGCAGCGCCGGCCGCATCCAACCGCGCAAATGCGTTCAACGCACGGTAGAGCATTCGAGAAGCCAACTCGCCGGCCAGCCTGATCTCAGCGATGTTGATCGCGTGCGCGGGCCCATCCTCAGCGATGTGCCTGGCCTTCTTTGCGATCTTGCGGGCTTCATCACCGGCACGTTCCAGGTTCGTCGTGCTCTTTGACATGGACATAAGCAGGCGCAAGTCACGCGCAGCTGGCTGTCGCCGCGCGATGACGTTGCTGATGGCTTGGTCCATGGATACTTCCATGGCATTGAGCGTCTTCTCGTTGGCTAGGATCTCGTTCACCAGGCGTGGTTCGTATTCCCCCAGCAAATCGATCGCGCGCGCCAGTTGCGCTTCGACCAGCCCCCCCATTTCCAACAGCTTGCCGGAGAGTTGGCCCAGCTCAGCGTCGTATTGGCTGGACAAGTGCTTGTCGGGCATGCGCGGTGCTCCTAGCCAAACCGGCCGGTGATGTAGTCTTCGGTCGCCTTCTGTGTCGGCCTCGAGAAGACCTGCTCGGTCGGCCCCATCTCGACAAGGCGACCCATGTGCATGAAGGCAGTCTTCTCCGAGACGCGAGCGGCCTGTTTCATGTTGTGCGTCACCATGACGATGGTGTAACGCTTGCGCAGCCCATGCAGGAGCTCTTCGATTTTGCCGGTCGCCACCGGATCCAAGGCTGACGTTGGCTCGTCCAGCAGCAAGACTTCAGGATTGATTGCAATGGCGCGGGCAATGCACAAGCGTTGTTGCTGTCCACCCGAGAGCGCCAAAGCACTCTGCTGCAGTTTCTGGCTGACCTCATCCCACAGTGCCGCCTGACGCAACGCAAACTCGACGCGATCATCCAACTCGGTGCGATTCAGTGCTTCGTGATGCTGGATCGCCAGCGCGATGTTGTCGTAGATAGACATGGTGAACGGCGTGGGCTTTTGGAACACCATGCCCACCGCCAAGCGCAGCCTGCTGAGCTTGTAGCCATCCGCGAGAATATCGTGACCGTCGAGCTCGACCCGACCGGTTGCCTGCTGGTCGGGGTAGATCGAGTACATCCGGTTGAGCACGCGCAGCAGTGTCGATTTGCCGCAACCCGACGGCCCGATGATGGCCGTCACCTGCTTTTCCGGGAAATCGGCGTTGATATCGAACAGCGCCTGCCGGCGGCCATAGTGAAAATTCAGCCCTCGCACGCTGATGCGAGTCTTTCCAGAGGGGGGCGTCAGCATGCTATCGGGTGCCATGTGCGCGATTGAAGAACATGCGGGAGAAAATGGCCAAGGCGAGAACAAAGGCGGTCATGATGAATGCTCCTGCCCATGCAAGCGCGTGCCAGGCCTCGTAAGGGCTCATGGCAAACTGGAAAATCACAACCGGAATGTTGGCCAAGGGCCCATTGGGCGTACTTGACCAGTACTGGTTGTTCAACGCCGTGAACAGGAGCGGCGCCGTCTCACCACTGATGCGCGCAATGGCCAGCAACACGCCAGTCACGATGCCCGCGCTTGCTGCTCGCATCAGCAGACGTGAATTGATCTTCCAGCGCGGAATGCCGAGCGACAAGGCTGCCTCCCGCATGCTGTCGGGGACAAGCTGGAGCATTTCGTCAGTGGTACGGATCACCACCGGCAGCATGATGATGGCGAGGGCTACGGCGCCAGCCCACCCCGAGAAGTGACCGACCTGGCGGACGATCAGTTCATAGACAAAGAGGCCGATCACAATGGACGGCGCGCTCAGGAGAATGTCGTTGATGAAGCGAATTGCTCCGCCTAAACGGGTACGGCGAGCGTACTCGGCAAGGTAGGTTCCCGCCATCAGGCCGACCGGGACACCGATCGCAGTTGCAATCCCGATCATCAAGAAACTGCCGTAGAGCGCGTTCAAAATCCCGCCGTCTTCGCCCGGTGGCGGCGTCATCTTGGTAATGAGCGCCGGCGACATCGCGCTGAAACCGTTGATGACGGTTGTCGCGAGAATCCAGAAGAGCCAGAACAGACCAAACACCGTGGACAGGACCGAGAACAAGAACACGATGTTGTTGACGATCCGTCGCCGGCGGAATTTACGCATATCGATCGTCGCCATCATTTGGCTCCTTCCATACGGTTGAGTCTGAGCAGTAGCAGCTTGGCGAACGCCAACACGATGAAGGTGACGACGAACAAGACGAAACCCAGCGCGATCAGCGAGGACAGGTAGATCGGCGAATCCGCTTCGGTGAACTCGTTGGCCAAGGTGGCCGCGATCGAGTTGCTCGGCTGCAGCAGTGACACACTAAGCTCGTGAGCGTTGCCGAGAACGAAGGTCACAGCCATGGTTTCGCCAAGCGCGCGCCCCAAGCCCAGAAAGATCGCTCCGATCACAGCCGAGCGGGTATAGGGCAATACGACCTTGCGCATGACCTCCCAGCGGGTGGCACCCAGCGCGAACGCCGATTCCTTGAGCATCTGAGGCGTAGCGGCAAAGACATCTCGCATCACCGCGGTGATGAACGGGATGATCATGATGCCGAGGATGAGGCCGGCCGGCAGCATGCCCAGGCCAATGGGTGCGCCTGAAAACAGTGGCCCGATGAGCCAAGCCGACCCCAGGTGGTCGATCAGCCACGGTTCCACATAGTCCGCCAGAACCGGCGCAAAAACAAACAGCCCCCACATCCCGTAGATGATGCTGGGGATGGCTGCCAGCAGCTCAATGGCCGTACTGACTGGGCCTCGCATCCAGTTCGGGGCGATCTCGGTCAAGAACATCGCGATGCCGAAGCTGATCGGCACGGCGATCACCAGGGCGAGGAACGAACTGACCAGGGTGCCGTAGATAGGAACCAGTGCGCCGAACTTATGCGCGACGGCATCCCAGTCAGTGCTGGTGATGAAGCTCCAGCCGAAGGTGTGGAACGCCAGGCGCCCGCCCCACAGCATCGACAATGCAGCCCCAAGCAGTAGCGCAAACACAAAGATCGCCGCAGAGGCCGCGGCGAATTTGAACATGCGGTCTGCCAGTTCGTCGGAGAGCCGCCGCTCGCGCGTCCGGTATGCCAAGTGAGCCCCACTGGAATCGGCACGGCGGGTGGCGGATAGATCCTCTTGCATCTCTTCGGCTGTGGTACGCATGTGCGGTCGGTCGTGTCGGGGAGAAGCCTAGGCTCCTCCCGGCTGGCGGAGAGTCGGCTTAGAACTTGAAGTTGTTCGACCAGTACGCTTCGATCTGCTTGACGAGAGGCTCAGGCAGCGGCACATAGTCAAGCGACTGAGCCTGCAATTGGCCCTTCTCCAGCGCCCATTTGAAGAAATCGATAGCGGCACGCGACTGGGCTGGCGTCTTGGGCTGCTTGTACATGATGATGAACGTGGTCGCGGTTACTGGGTATGCATCCGGGCCACTCGCATCGGTCATAACCAAGTCGAAATCCTGCGCCTTGGACCAGTCCGCCGTCGCGGCTGCTGCCTGAAACGACTTGGCGTTCGGCTCGACGTAGTTTCCGGCCTTGTTCTGAATGGAGCCGTACGTCATCTTGTTCTGCAGGACATACGCGTACTCCACGTAGCCGATGGAGTTCTTCAGACGGTTCACGTAGGCAGCGACGCCTTCATTGCCCTTGCCGCCGACGCCGACGGGCCACGCGACCGACGTGCCTTCACCGACCTTGGATTTCCACTCGGGGCTCACCTTCGACAAGTAGTTCACCCAGTTGAAGGTCGTGCCGGAGCCATCGGAACGATGCACTACGGTGATGTTGGTATCGGGCAGCTTCAGACTGGGGTTCGCTTTCACGATCGCAGGATCGTTCCACTTGCGAATCTTGCCCAAGTAGATGTCAGCCAGCATCGAACCCGTGAAGCGAATCTTGCCGGGCGCCACACCATCAAGGTGCACGACCGGCACCACGCCACCGATCACCGAGGGGAACTGCCCCAGGCCTGCGGTCTTCAGGTCCGCCGCAGACATCGGCATGTCACTTGCGCCGAAGTCGACGGTTGCGGCCTTGATCTGAGCCAAACCACCGCCGGAGCCGATCGACTGGTAATTGACCTTGTTGCCCGACGCGCCGTTGTAGGCTGACGACCACTTGGAGAGAATCGGGTAGACGAAGGTCGAACCCGCACCCGTAATCTCTACCGCATGCGCTGCCACTGACAGCGCCATCGTCGCGACCCCACCCGCCACAACTTGCATAAACCGCGTTTTCATCGTTGTCCTCGATTGGTGACTACAATTCGATAACTCTAGATACGTCACAAGCGTCGGGATACTAAGTCTAGTTCGTGACGATTCCGTGACAAGGGGCGGCACGATGAAATTTTTGTGACTCCCCAGACCTCACAGGCCTCAACGCCTAGAGTTTGAAAGGTCGCCTCTTGCTGCGATGCGATATTTCCAATATATTGGAGATATCGATACATCGCGCCGCATCCTTCGCGGCCCTTTTGGAGAAAATCCGGTGGCTGAACAACGCAAATACAACGTTCTGTTCCTTTGCACGCACAACTCCGCGCGCTCGATCCTTGCTGAGGCAGCGCTCAACACCCTGGCTAGCGACCGCTTCGTTGGTTACAGCGCTGGCAGCCATCCGCGTAGCACCCCGAACCCATTTGCCATCGACCTGCTGCAGTCGCAGGGGATCTCCACAGAACATCTGCGCAGCAAGAGCTGGGATGAATTCGCGGAGCCTGGCGCACCGGTCATTGATTTCGTCTTCACCGTTTGCGACAACGCCGCTGGCGAAGTCTGTCCGATCTGGCCGGGCCATCCCGCCAAGGCCCACTGGGGTGTGCCCGACCCGTCGGAAACACAAGGAACGGACGAGGACAAACACAAGGCGTTCCTGAACGCCTACGTTCAACTGCGCAAGCGCATCGAGTTGTTCGTCAATCTGCCGCTCTCCAAGCTGGACCGCCTCGCGGTGCAGGATGAGCTGCAGAAAATCGGCACGACACTGTCGGCGAAGGGAGAGTAAGGATGGCGGGAAACCAATCCGCGGTGAAGGCCGCAGAACAACCTGCAACCGGCATTGGATTCTTCGAGCGCTATCTGTCGGTCTGGGTGGCACTATGCATCATCGTGGGCATCGTGCTCGGGAAAACGCTGCCGGGCTTGTTCCAGACCGTGTCTGGCCTTGAGGTCGCGCACGTCAACATCCCGGTGGGGGTGCTGATCTGGGTGATGATCATCCCGATGTTGTTGCGCATCGACTTTGGCTCGCTGGGCAAGGTTCGCAAGCAGATCAAGGGCATCGGCGTCACGCTGTTCATCAACTGGGCAGTCAAGCCCTTCACGATGGCGCTGCTTGCCTGGGTGTTCGTACGGCACGTGTTCGTCCAGTGGCTACCGGCCGACCAGATCGACAGCTACGTCGCTGGGCTGATTCTGCTGGCGGCGGCGCCTTGTACCGCGATGGTGTTCGTATGGAGTCAGTTGACCAAGGGCGACCCCTACTTCACGCTGTCGCAGGTGGCATTGAACGACATCATCATGGTCTTTGCCTTCGCGCCGGTGGTGGGGCTACTGTTGGGCATCTCGAACATCGCGGTGCCATGGGACACGCTGCTCACCTCAGTCGTGCTCTACATTGTCATCCCAGTCATCATTGCGCAGCTCCTGCGCAAGATGCTCCTGCGCGGCGGCGAGGCGGCATTCCAACGCGCGCTCGGCAAGATCGCCCCGTTCTCGATCGCTGCGCTGTTGCTGACGCTGGTGCTCCTCTTCGCGTTCCAGGGCGAGCAGATCATCGAACAGCCGACCGTCATCCTGCTCCTGGCGATTCCGATCCTGATCCAGGTCATCCTCAATTCGACACTGGCTTATCTGGCAAACCGGCGACTCGGGGTACCGCACGATGTTGCTGCGCCGTCCTGCCTGATCGGCGCGTCGAACTTCTTTGAACTGGCCGTAGCAGCTGCTATCAGCCTGTTTGGCCTGAAGTCTGGGGCCGCGCTTGCTACGGTGGTGGGCGTACTCATTGAGGTGCCCCTGATGCTGGCTGTGGTGAAGATTGTCAACGGCTCACGACGCTGGTACCAGCGCGGGCTTTAATGTCACCGGGCGAGGCCAACGCCAACAGCGCGCGGGCCTCGCCCCAATCCTTCACCCGACGCGCTGCCCAGTCGCGTCAATCACCACTTCTCCATCTTCCTTCGTGAACGGGCCTTGCTGCGGCTGCGGCAGGATGTCGAGCACCAGTTCCGATGGGCGGCACAGTCGGACGCCGAGTGGCGTCACGACAAACGGCCGGTTGATGAGGATTGGATGGCGCATCATCGCATCGAGCAACGCATCGTCGGTCAGCTCGACATTGCCAAGGCCCAGTTCCGCATACGGTGTGCCTTTCTCGCGCAAGGTCTCGCGCACCGTCAGCCCCGCGCGCTGAACCAGTGAAATCAGCTCATCGCGAGATGGCGGCGTCACCAGATACTCGACAATAGTCGGCTCGATGCCAGCATTGCGAATCATCGCCAAGGTATTGCGGGAGGTCCCGCAAGCAGGATTATGGTAGATGGTCACACTCATGCTTGTGCTCCAGATTTCAAGTTGAAAAGGTAGGTTTGGATTTCAGCTGCCGTCTCACGCGCGCTACGCATGACACCGATCAGGGTGGCGGAGGCAAAGCCGGTCCACTCACCATAGCCGACCAGCCATAGCCGGGGCTCGCGCGCACTGCGTGTACCGTGCGTCTCGACCGTGCCGTCCGAGCGCACGAGGCCGAGTGCCTCAAGGTGGCCGAGCGCCGGACGAAAGCCCGTGCACCACACGACCGCATCGATGGGTTCGCGCTTGCCACCACCCCAGATCACGCCGTCCGCCGTGAATCGCTCGAAGGGCCGAACGCTGCGCAGAACGCCGCGCTCGCGTGCTTCCTTGACCGACGGCACCATCACAATATCGCCCAGGCCACCGACCGGGAATGGGTCCGGGTGGCCCTCCATCCGCGCACGCCAACGCGTGGTGGCGCGCTCGAAGAGAACCCGTCCATCCACCTCATCCGGCAAAAACAGCGGGGCCTCAAGCGTGACCCATGAGGCATCCGCGACGCGGGACACCTCCGCCAGGATTTGCGCACCCGAGTTGCCACCACCTACGACGAGCACGCGCTTATTCTGCAGTAGAGTCGGGGCACGGTAGTGTGACGAATGCGCTTGGATACCTGCAAACAACTCGGTGCCTGGGTAGTGTGGCACATAGGGATGACGCCAGGTGCCGGTGGCACTTACCACGGCATGGGTCAACCACTCGCCTCGGTTGGTGACCACGAGCAGCCCATCCGAGGTAGGAGAGACCGACTCAACGCGCACCGGGCGATGCACCTCGAACTGATAGCGGCGCTCGTACTCCGACAGGTAGCGAACGACGTGCTCGCGCGAGGGATACGGGTCAGGTGAAGGCGGCATGAGCCAGCCTGGTAGCGAACTCCACTGCGCCGGCGAGAATAGGTGCAGGGAATCCCACCCATGCTGCCAGGCACCTCCTGGCGAGGGCTGGTCGTCGAGGATCGCAAAGGCAATTCCGGCGCGACGCAGGAAATAGGCAGTCGCCAAGGCGGCTTGCCCACCTCCAACCACCACGACATCGACACGGTTCACCAACACTCTCCTTGGGATGAGGCCGCAGCCTCGCTGCCGCCCCTCAGGGCGGTGCCCATTATCCACGGAGAAGGTGAAGGCCGTGTGGCGAAGTCCCGCCCGTCGTCAGGCTGTATCGAAGTGACGCCGCTTAAAGCTGACGGTGTCTTTGAAGTCATCCACTGTTCCGACTCGACGCACGTTTGCCCACGTGCCCTTGTAGTACGGAACTACATTGCGGTCGGTCCACGGTGTAGTGACGTTACCCATCACACCGTTGAAATGCCCGAACTGCATGAAGGTCTGACTCGGTTTGATGGTCGACTCCAGATAGGCGAGCGCGTAGGTCGAGCCGTAGTCGTTGTAGACCTCCACGACGTCGCCGGACTTGATGGAGAGCCCTGCAGCATCCTGGGGGTTCAACTCCAGATAGGCCATTGGGACACGTGCGCGCACAAACCGGTTGTACTGGTCGTGGTACATCGTCTGCCAAACCTCATTGACACGTCCGTTGTTGATCCAGAACTTGTACTTGGCTTTCTGGTCGGCCACTGGCTTGGGAAGCCCTGCCCACGTTGCGAGCTTGAACTCTGCCTTGCCGTCGGTCGTGTCGAACTTGCCGTCGGTATAGAGCATCTCCGTGCCGAGCAGCTTGCCGTCCCGATATTCCTTGACCGGGAGCTGCACGCCGTTGTTGCCCATCGCTTGCAGGCGCGCGTACGTGACGAGGTGGCCCGTATCTCCCCCTTGGCTGTCGATCTTGCCCGCACCTGGTTGACCCGCCTGGCGGAAGCCGTCGTTGAAAGCGTCTTCTTCGGACCGCCAGTCAAATCCCGCAAACCGCGCGGCCATGTCCGCTTTGCCTTCCGCTGCGTACATCCGCTTAAGCGTGTTGGCAATGTCGGCCGCGATCAGGCAGTCAGGCTTGGCGGTGCCCGGGGGATCCATGAAGCGTTGCGAGAGGCGAATGCGGCGTTCGCCGTTCATGGAGGTGAGGTTCATCTCACCAGGATGCGCAGCGGGCAGCATCAGGTGCGCGGCTTCCTCGAGTTTGGTCGGGTACAGGTTGATGTTGGTCACAAACAGGCCGCCCTTGTTGCGGACGGCGTCGTAGATAGCATCGGCCAACTCGCCCGCTGGGCGCCCGCGCAGGCGGGCCATCGCCTCCCTGACAATGCCCGACCGGCGCAGGATGACGGCGCGATGTTCCTGCGCATTGAGTGTCGTCTGGAACGGATTCGCGCCCCACGCCGTGTACATCAACCCCTTGCCTCGGATGATCTCCTGGTCGACATAGATCTTGGACTTACCCGGGTATGGCGGACGCGCATAACCTTCTTGATGGCCACCCATGCGGACCACGCCGGTGCCGCGTCGGCCCACGTTGTGGGTGGCCAGCACGAGGTCCACCAGGGCGGACTGGATGAGATAGTTGTCGTTGCCCCAGATGATGCCTTTCTCATACGCATGCATGGTCCTGGGACGTTGCCCCGACACACCAGGCTTATAGGCCCACTCCGCAGCTTGCCGCAGTTTCTCCACGGGGAGCCCCGTGACGCGGCTGCATTCCTCGAGCGACATGCGGTTGGCCTTCATCGCAGCATCGAATCCTTTCGTGTACGACGCGATGAACGCAGTGTCATGCCAGCCTTGGTCGATCACATACGTGAACAAACCGTTGAACAGGGCCGTGTCTGTTCCGGGCTCGATGTCGAGATGCAGCACATTGGGCTTGCCGGCAACCTGCTCCGCGATCGCAACAGTGGAGGTGCGCCGCGGATCGACAAAGATGATCTTCGCCGGCACAGGAGTTTCCCCTGGGAAGCGCTGCTTGCGCTTGTCCACCGTCTGGCCTTGCAGGTTCGGCAGCCAATGGGCCAGGAAGTAGTTGGTCTGCGTTTCGTATGGATTGCAGCCGACGGCGACGATGACATCGGCCAACTCCGCGTCCTCGTAGCTGTTGTTCAACTCGCCCACGCCCATCTCGCGCGTTGCGTGGCACTCCGAGTTGTACGCTGGCCGGTTATGGATGCGCACGAGGGGCGTCTGCAGGGCAGTGAACATCAGCTTGCCAGTGCCCCAGGTGTTCTCGAAGCCGCCACCGGCGCCACCGTGGTCGAAGCAATCAAACGCCAGCCCATCAGGGCCGTCGCGGTCGAGGATGCGTTTGATCAGCCCCGCGTATAGCGCCAGCGCATCCTCCCAGCTGGTATCCACCCATTGGTCGGATACATAGATTCTCGGGTTGCGCAGGCGTTCTTTCCCAACGCCATCGGGGTTGTACATCACCTTGGCCAGTTGCCCGCCGCGCGTCGACGACAGACCCTTGTTGACCACGCACGCCTTGTCCGGAACGATCATGATGTTGTAGCGCCGCCCGTCACGGTCGCTGACCGTGTTTTGCATGGCGGGGGTCATGATCGCCGTTAGCGGCGGGACTTGCCGTCGGAAGTCCAGCCCAAGCGCGTTCTGTCCGGGCGCTCGTCCGCCCTCCGTTTCCTCAGGCCATTTGTAGACGTGGTAACCACAGCCCACGATGCAGAAATGGCAGGTCAGATTGCTTTTCTGAGCGGTGACGGGTGGCAACGCCATCCGATCCTTGTTGGTCGCCATGGCAGTGGCCCCTTTTACAGCAGATTGGCTTGACGCCCGTAAATCAATCCCTCGACCGCCACTGCTTTGACGGTGCCGTCTTTTGCGCTGTACTCGAGCGCGATGACCGGAAGGTTCTCAGTGGCTTGCCCGATCACCATCTGACCTGATTTTTCCGGATCGAACATGCTGAAGTGACAGGGGCACTTGAATGCGCGGACTCCCGCATCGTAAGTAACCGGGCAACCCATGTGTGTACACAGCGTGCTGTAGGCCACGATGTCCTTGTCCGGACCGACGCCGCCCGGCACCGGTGTTCCCATCTTGATGACGGTGCAAGGCGAGGATGCGTCGGGATAGAGGAATGCAATGGGCTCATTGACACGCAACCGATCAATGCGCGTCACCGTCTTGGCGGGGTATGGCAGCGTTGTGCGGCCCGGATCTGCAGTTGGTTGCGCGGTGGCTGCCGAGGCAGCATTGCCGGTCGTACCAATAGCGGCGGCACCACCCGTCGCCTTCAGGAACTGCCTGCGACTCAAGGACATGTGTCTCCCCTCCCACTGGAAGAGTTGAGCCTCGCGTGCGCGGCGCCGTCCCGTTTTTGTATTCGACCGGGTGCGTATCGTTTGCCTAAAGGCTCGATATCTCCATAGATATCGATATGATTTTTAGTGCACGGCCACTTTGAATGCAAGGTATCGGCCACCCTCTGGCCAGCACTTTCTATTGTGCGGCCCAGCATGCAGTTGAGAGACAATTGCGACAGCGAGACAGCACGCAGAGGGTCATGTCCAACGTTGAGCGCTACATCGAGGCCGCCACGCGCGACAATACGCGGCGTAGCTACCAGTCGGCGATTCGGCATTTCGAGGTCGAATGGGGCGGCTTCCTGCCTGCGAGCGCTGACAGCATCGCGCGGTACCTGGCTGACCATGCGCAGACGCTTGCCATTAACACGCTGCGCCAGCGACTTGCTGCGATCGCACAGTGGCACGTCTTGCAAGGGTTCCCAGATCCGACCCGGGCACCACACGTGCGGAAGGTGCTCAAGGGAATCCAGGCGCTACACCCGGCACAGGAGCGGCGCGCCAAGCCTTTACAGCTCACCCAGTTGGAGCAGTTGGTGGCGTGGCTCGATGCCCAAATCGCCACGGCCTCGACGGCCAGAGACGGCCACCAGCTCCAAGTCCACACCCGCAACAAGGCGCTGGTGCTGATCGGCTTCTGGCGGGGTTTCCGGTCAGACGAGCTGAGCCGGCTGCAAATCGAGCACATCACCGTCGAACCCGGTCGCGGCATGACCATCTTCCTGCCGCGCACCAAGACCGACCGCAGCCACGCCGGTACGACGCACCGGGCACCAGCCCTGTCGCGTCTGTGCCCGGTGGCGGCCTATGAGGCCTGGCTGGCCGCCTCCGGTTTGGCGGAAGGCCCGGTTTTTCGGCGCATTGATCGCTGGGGGCGGATCGGCGACGAAGGCCTGCAGGCCAGCAGCGTCGTGCCCTTGCTGCGAACGCTGCTCCAGGATGCCGGCCTGCCACAGGCGGATCGCTACAGCAGTCACTCGCTGCGGCGCGGCTTTGCGACTTGGGCAAACGCGAACCAGTGGGACCTCAAGATGCTGATGGAGTACGTCGGTTGGAAGGATGTCCGCTCGGCCATGCGCTACATCGACGCGGCGGACCCGTTCGCGCAGCACCGGATCGAAATCGCGCTGGCACCGCCGGCGCCACTCGTGCCGCCACGGGCCACCATACCCTCGGCGCCGGTGCCCGAACGACGTCCCGCAGTCCCACCCAAGCCTGCGCCCGAAACGCGGTTGACGGTGGACCTGACGATCGAGCGCAACAGCAAGTTCGTGCGCGGCAAGTCCAAGGCGCGCCGCTGGATCGAGCAGTTCTGTCTGTCTCAGTACCAGATGCGCGTGGTTGAGCAGCGCCGCCCCCGCTACGAAATCGTGATGCCGTTCGCTGCCGGGCCGGAGCTGGAGCAAGCCATCGAGGAGTTGCTCGCGGACATGCACGATCAGGCGGATCTCTGCAATTGCTTTGTCGAGGTCACGCTGCACGACCCGGTGACCGACACCTACTGGAGTTGATCGCGCGAAAGGGTTCGCGTATCAGCCGAGCCTGGTTGCCCGATGGCGGGTTGGTTCTCAGGTACCGCTCGCGCGCCGCCTGGGTGCCGCCTCCAATAGCGAGTCCTGGTACAGGTGGATCGGGAAGCTCAAGATGCCCCGGAAGTTCACATGCGCGAAGTGTGCGGGCCCCATGCGGCGCAGCCAATCGTCGTCGATCCGCTGTCCCTTGCGACGCCAGGTATCCACCGTCGCCTGCATGCGTTGGGTATTCCAGGCAATCACCAGATTCGTCAACAGTGTGAGCGACCCGGAAATCGCGATCATTTCGTCCTGGCGGCGCCCGCGATCATGCGGAACCTTGCTGGAGTAGATGGCCCGTTGGAGCTGGTGCACGGATTCGCCACGGTTAAGCAACGTGCGCAGTTCCCGCCGGAACTCGGTATTGCTGAAGAAGTCGCACAGGAACAGCGTGCGCAGCATCTTGCCCAGGTGATCGGCTGCCCGGTGGATGGGGTCGCCTTGCGCGGCACTGCCGAACCGCTGTAGGGCGACGATGGCGCTCACCCGGCCGGAGTAAATGGAAGCCACCAGGCGCAGCAAGCCATCCCAGCCGTCGCGAATAGCCTTGAGCGAAATATCATGCGAGACGGCGGCCGTCAATCCGTCCGCCACCTGCAGGCCGCGCGGCAAGTACAGCTTGCGCTCCGCCAGATTGCGCAGCCAGGGGCACAAGTCAAAACCGAGCAGTTTGGACACCGCCATCCCCACGTTCGTATAGCCATGGGTGTCAACCGCGAGCCGGAGCAGCCCGCCGTCGGTGCGGGTCTCGTTGTGGCGTATGACGCCCTCGATCGCCACGCCGGTCTGGCGTTCATTGAGCACCATGGGCTGGTTGTAGGCGATGCCGTGCTGATCCAGCACGTGCGTGTAGATCCCGACGGCATGGGTGCGACGGCGTGGATCAGCGCGCGCATAGAACAGGTACGGGGACGTGTCCAGGCTCATCGAATCGCTCGACGCCTGCTGACCAGTCCCCCACAGTTCGGTGATCGGGTGCGTGCGCTGGAATTCCACCACCCGTTCGTTCGCGCGACGCAACCGCCCGGGCATCTCAAGCGCACGCATCGCCGTTGAGACGTGAGCCGTATCCAGTTGCGGGATCATGGCTGCAACGCCCTTGGCCTCAAGCTCGGTGCCGTGAGCGATCAGCGCGGCGTAGAGCGAGATCAGTTCGTGCGCATCACGGGCCTTGCGCGCCAGCAGCACTTCGCTGAAATTGGTACGGGCATCCATCTCCAGGATCATGTCGGCAAACTGCGCGCTGCCGATGTCCTTGAAGAGCAGATCACGGGTGCGCATGGGTGTGCCGTCGGTTTCCGCCGCTTCGAGCGGCGAGAGATGCAGCACACCGGTCGCGTCAATCGTGAAGTGACCCGCCTCACGGGCCTCGTCTAACGCCGCGAGGCCTGCCTTCAGATGATCCGTGAGGCGGTTGAGGTAGGTGTCCGCCTGGTTCGGCAAGCCAAGCGAGGACAGGTACCGGTCCCGCTCGGACTCCCACTGTGCCGGCGGGATCAGCAACTGGTCGCGCTCCCGAAACGACAGGCTATGGCTGATCCACACCGTGCCGCGACGCAGCCCCTTGCGCAAGCCCATGATGGCGCTGGCCTCCATCGCGCGCAACGCGCACTTGCGGTCTTCGCCGTCGACCAGGTCACGCCAGCTCACGCTCACCGGTACATTGCAATCGGGTGGCAGTTCTGTCGCGCCCTGGTCGTGCAGACTACCGATGAACTCAAGCTGCCGCATGGCCGGATCATTGCCGTTGCTGGCAAATTCCAATTCCCGCAGGGGAGCTATGAGGTTGCGGATACGGTGGTGATCTTCCGTGAGCGTTTCGCGCACGCTGGCGGCGTGGCTTGCCGGGGGCTTGGCAGACAAGCCTTCCAGCAGCTTGCCTATGTCCGCCAGCCGTTCTTCGGCCGAGCGGCGGGTATCGTCGACCAACCCCTTGATCTCGACCAGTTGCTGCCGGTACTCGACCGCCGAGCGGGCTTGCTTCGTCGTGGTCTTGTTGTAAGCCTGCCGAACCAGGTCGGAGACGCGTCGCCCGGTCTGGTAGAGCATCGCATCCGTCAACTCCAGCAGGGTCACGCGCAGAAAGAACACCAACTCAATCGTGCGCGTCGAGGCCTTCAATTCTCGGACTTTGGCGGGGCGGCGCGCCTGGATACGCTGGCCGTAGGCACGCTGTTTCTCGATCGGGATCGCATCAAACGCCCAGGTATGCGCGCCGAGATCCTTGAGGAACCGGATCTTGGCGAGCGTCTCGCTCATGGTCGACGGGCTGTGTCGTGCCGGCGGAGTCTTGAGCCATTCCAGCACGGTCGTCCCCGACGCGGCATGCTGCGCGAACACGGCAGCCTCGGCTTGCGCTATCTGCACCAGCGGGACGACCGCTTCAATCGTGGCCAGCAGATCGCGCTCGATGCCCGCCCAGATTGAACGGGCCACGTCTTGCAGCGACCGCGTGGAGGGAATCAGAATCCGCCGCTCATACAGCCAGCAGTGCGCGTGCTGGACCAACTCATCAAGCGTCAGCGATTCGGCGGCATCCTGTCGCATCCAAGCTTCGAGCCCGGTCCACTGGTCGTCATCGATGCGTGTCAGACCGAGGTATTGGCAGGCCCAGACTTGGTGCTCGTAGAGCGTCGGGTATCGCTGATAGATGGTGCGGAGCGAGGCGATTGTCGGGGTTTCGACGCCGAGTTTTTCGCCCACGTAGCGCAGCAACTGACGGGGGAGTGTGTTGAGTTGGTCAAGCGTATGGCCACTCGCGCGCAGAAAGATCAACTGGATGGCGGCTCCCGCACGGCCGGCACGCCGAAATTTCTGGTTGATCGCGGCGATGTCGCTGGCGGTCAGCGCGAAATATTGCTCGACATCGAACTCCGACAAACGGGTGGGCAAGCTGTCTCGCCCCACATAGCGAAATTCCAAGCCCGGCATCTTCCACCCCCATCCAGGTGACGCGATCCGAAATCGCGGGCGCACATCGTACTCCCGAAGTCACTTGATGGCAGCAGACAATTGTCGGCATTGCCTGGGATGCCTTATCAGCAAAGGCTTTGCGGGGAAACCGTAAGAAAATGCACGAAAAGGACGACTACCCCCTTGTGGATGGCCAGCGCGCAGAATTCCGGTTCTGGAATCTGCGCCGTTTGTGCCGCCTCTCGCATTCGCCTGTAGTCATCAGGATGCATTTCAAGCGTGACCGTGATCCGCTGCATGTTGTGGCCTGTCCATTCGGTATCAGTCGTCTGGTGCGTCACATCAGGAAACCTAGATTTCGAGCTTGATGCCGCGCGTTTCGGCCCATGCGGCAAACGCCTTGTCGCGGCGCAGGTGCTGACGCAGGATGTATTCGCCGATGTCGTCCATGGATAGTTCGGCTTCGTTCATCTCCCGATAGGCATCCTGGTAATGCAGCAGCGCGGCATGCAAGCCCGCTGGAATAGTCAACTTGAGCGTGGCGTGCTGCGGAACCGGCTTGGCGACGGGCAGCATGAGGCGAGCTTTCTTTTCAGTCATGGTTTTGCGTTGAGGGTGGGTGAGTTGGGCACGTTGACGGCGCGCAGAAGCGGAACGCCGGCAATGCGTGCAATAGAAGAAATGCTTTGACGCTGGATCTCGCCAACGGCCAGGCCGTCGTCAAACCAGTTGTTGGCCAGGCCGAGCAGCACATCCGGGCGAACCAGGAACAGGCGCCAGTGCGGCCAGAACAGGAAGTCTTCGTAGCAGATGGAAAACGCCGCACGGTGACCATCGATGGTGAGGAAGTCTTGGCTAAGGTCACCTAGAACGGCGCTCAGGGGCGCCATGGGCCGCCACAGGCCTGCCGGCACCGGCTGGCGGCTGTCGAATCGGCCATCGCCAGCGCCGAGCACGATGGCGCTGTCTGCGTAGCGGCGGGGTGATTCCGAAACGCGCAGGTCAACACCCATGACGAGTGTTTTCCTTGAGTCCTTGAGTTGAGTAAGTGAGCTATCCCACCAGAACTGCGTAGAGTCGCGCCACAGACCGGTCATTTCTTCCGGCAAGACGACGACGCGCGCGCCGGCGTCGAACGCCTTGCGTGCGGCGAGCTGCAACGCTTCGGAGCGCGCATAGAGGGCTGCATAGCTGGCCTGGTCGAGCTGGCCCATTGCCGTATTGACCGCGACCCAGCCCGCCGGCGGCCGTGGAAGCGCCTCGGAAGAGGCCACAGGAGCAACCAGGAGCACCAACGCAGCGCCGAGCGCGGCGGGCCGACGCATAGGGAACAGCCACAAGGGATAGCACGCCAGCCCGGCTAAAACGAGAACGGCATACACCAGGCTGTAGATGCCGGCACCCGGAAGCAAGACGCTGGCGACATGCAACGGCGAGACCCAGCCGACGATGCCGATGGGTGGCACGGTCGATACCAGCAGCGCCAACGCCGCGCGCCACCAGAGGCCGCGTTGACGCGATGCCGGCTCCGGCTTGAGCACCATCCATGGCATTGCAAGCACGCAGGCCTGGGCGATCCAGAACGCGACGCCGACGGCGAGTGCCGGCGTCGCACCCAGTTCGCCGTGGACCGAGAAAAACCGGGCGCATACGACCGGGATGTCACGAGCGGCCACCAGGTAGTAGCCGGCCCACATCGTGCCCGCTGCAACTCGGCCCGGGCTTGCCGCCCAGAGCACCGGCAGCGCAAGCAGCACGATCACCCAGTTGCCGGGATACCAGGCGGCGAACGCGATGCCAGCGCCGGTCGCGGCGTAGGCGAGAGCTGAGAGCAACGTTTTGGCCTGCATGCTGGCTTACTGGTCTTGTGACGCCGCTGCGCCCGTGGTCTTGACCGGCGCGGCAGCGCCGCGCAACACCACCTGTGGCACACCATCCACGTACCACCTCGTTGCCCGAGCTTCCTGGTTGCCCGCGCGGAAGATCAGCACATTGGCCTGATAGCTGATGACGATGTATGGATAGCTGCGGCGCCAGCTGAGAAGTGCGGTGCCGTTGGGCGTCTCAGTGAGGATGGCGGGCACGTGCGCCGGATCATCGAATTGGACGTAGATGTACTGGCCATCGTCGAAGACTTGGAACGGTTTCACCATGTCGGCGCCGCTGGTGGTCCAGCCGAAGTTGTACGCATTCGGAGCCGCGAATGCGCTGGCGGGCAGAGCGGCGGCGAGCATCAGCGCGCAAATGAAGCGAACGAAGGATTTCATTGGTAGCACTCTCCAGCAACGGTGTTAGGTGGAATTCGGATCGGCGCTTTCGTGATGAAAACGAGCTTTTGGCCAGGATCGAGCCGCAATGTCGGCTGGATGTTGGAGTTGCGCTGCAGGATGGTCTGCGTGGTCTGCGAGACCGCCTGGCCGGCAGCAGAGGTCAAGCCGGTGGCACCGCCGCCGCCATTGATGTTGAGCGTGGTGCCGGTTGGCTGGCTTTGATTGCGGCCGATGTATTGGGCGATGCCAGCGATCAGGAACGTGGAGCCAAAAATCTTGAAGAAGTGATTGTTGACGTCGGCCGACACGCCGGCTTCACCGTTCGGATCGGCTCCGTTCAACCCATCGAGCACCATCGATGCGCCGTTACGGAAGATCATGAGCGCGGCGCCCATCTGCATACGCTCCTGCCCGATCGCTACATCGCTATTGCTCGCCCCGACGATCCGAGTGCCTTTTGCGATCAATCGGCATGAGCCACTGATGCTGTCGTAGATGTCCCGGTCGACGGTCGCGCTGTACTGCCCGGGCATGTCGCTGTTGACGCCTTGGTTGAGCACAACCGGGATGGGCGTGCCCGGCATAACCATGAATGGCGATTCGGCGGCTTGCGGGGTCAACGTTGCACTCTGGCCTTGGTTCGTCTGCTGTCCTTGCCACGCGACGTGACGCGCGTTCGTTGCGGAACCGGGCGTGTTCTGGCTCTGGCTGTTGGCCGCCGCAAGCGCGGCAAGCTGCGCTTGAATGGCAGGTGTCCCAGCTTCACCAGGCGCGGTACGTTTGTCGGCGTGTTGACGCTGCAGCGCCGCGATGTAATCGGAGATCGGATTGGTGCCGGCACTGGCTGCCGCGCCTTGCTCGCGATCGCCATAGGACACTACCGCCATCGCGTCATTTTCCTGGGAGGCTCGCTGCAGGGCCAGTCGCTGCTCCGGGGTCAGCCCTTCCTGGAAACCAGGCGCTCCCCCAGGAAGGCCGGCCGGCGAAGACGCGCCGCCTACCATGCCGTTCGGCACCGGGCCGGATGGCGGCGTCTTCGGCGCCGCCGGCGCCACGGGTGCCGGATGCTCGGTCTGGGCTCGCGTGAATTGATTCTCCAGCTTCTGAGCAAGCGCATCTCCCGAAGCCGGCTGTTCCTTCGCCAATTGTTCGAGCTGCTCGCGCCGTGCCCGTTGGTCAGCTGTTTCACGCGGGTGCGTGAAATAGCGCACGAACACGATCGACAGAATCGTGGCACCGAAGAAAATGGAGATCGTCTTGGCCAGCCCCCGCCGCACGCGAACGCGCGGGGCAGGCTCATTGGTCATGGGGGCCGCATTGCGGTCAGGCGTGGCCATCAAGCGCCCCCATCGATGTTCTTCACAGGCTTAGTATCGCAGCTGAAGAAACCACAGCCTGACCCCTTGCCATTGAAGATCCGCACCTCGTCCTTGCCTCGCTTGAGCAGCGCGCCGTACGTGACAACCTCCTGGATCTGGTACATGTCGTTGCCGAGCGGAATCACGCGCGCCATTTCACCCTGGCCATCCTTGTCCAGGATGAACACGGCCGACAGCTTGGCGTCGTGCGGCAGTTGGTAATACGTCATGCGGCCATCGTCGAACACCATCACCGGCTTGAACTCGGCGTTGCCCTCGATGCGGTAGTTCGTGTTCATGCGCGTCGCGTCGATGCGCGGGCTCCCCGTTTTCGAGCCTCCCGCTTCTGGGCGACCTGGTACACCAGGCGTAGCCGCCATCTCGAAACCGAATGCCGTCGGGCTCGCGCCGACACCATCGGCCAACGTGTCTGTGTATTGCCAACTCACACGTTGATATGCCGGGCCGTCGTCACCCGAGCACAGTTGAAGCTCGTAGCGTCGTTTCGACGTGATGATCGTCGCGGCCGCGCGCTGTCCAGCTGCAGCCGGCACGATGAAGAGGTCGCGCTTGGTGACCGATGGCATCGTTGGCCAGAGCTTCTTGTTTCGGTCGCCGAGCGTGAACGACACCAACGTCTCGTCGTCACCCAGCACCAGGTGCGTCTGCTGATTGGGCCGCATCGGAATCGGATATGTGTAATCCGCGTCGTAGGCGTAGGTCGCAAGCGTCGGGTCTTGCTGCTCAGCAAAGGGGCCGAAAGCAGAAGACTTGGCGCAGGGCGACGCCGCGCGAGCTGCCGGCGCAACCTTCGACATGCGGCCGAACTCGCCCTGGGGGCGAGGAGCGGCTGCAGGGACATCGGCATAGACCGATGCGGCATGCGTTGCCATCGCAGCAATGATGAGAATGGCGCGAGGTAGCGTCTTCATTTCGTCGATCCTGGGGTAATGCCGGTGTACGGAGTAATGGACAGGCCCGTGATGCGCATGCCGATCGGGTTGTCCTTCCTGTCTTCCGGCTTGAGTTGTTGCGGCGCGGTGAGGAAGTTGATGGTGAGCAGCTTCTGCTTGGGCGTCTGGCGAACGCCGGCAATGCTCTCGGTCAGAGTGACGATCATGTAGGCGATGTTGCCGTCGGCCGAGAACGATATGGAGTTGTCTTCGAACTGACGGGTCAGCCCGGGCGTGTTGACGACGCGCTGGGCCACCGGATCGGTTTCAGTGATGTAGGTGTCGAGCTCCTTGGTTGCGGCACCGGAGGTCCACGTGCGTGCAAGCGGGATCTGTCGCTTCAGGGTGTCTTGCGCATCCAGGTTGATCGTGAATACGCGGGTAGCCCACTTGCGCAGGAAATAGGCGTTGTTGTCGGCGGTCGGGGTGAACGCCTCGGCGTATTTCTCGCTGTAGTAGACGGCACCGCTTTGCTTGTCGCGTTCGACGAAATAGGGCTTCGGGCCAGAGTTATCGCTAATTCGGACGATCGCGACGGTCTGCCCGATGGAGATAGCCGCGAACACAATGGCGACTTTCGTTGCCAGGTGCTTGTCGAGAATTGGTTTCTGAAACGCAGCAAACCATCCACGGACGCCCTGGCCAGTTCCGGGCGGCGGAGTAATTTGCATTTCAGGGGTGGATCTGGAGGAGGAAAATTTCATCAGGATGCTCCGTTACCTTGTGCCATCTTCGAAATAGCGCCTTTGCCAAAGCCCTTGAGCGAAGCTCCGCCGCCGCCGGCGTACGTGCTGGCGATTGCCGGGACCTGCCACATCAAGAACGCGCCGATCGAGGCGACGAGGGCGAGGGCGATCAGGGCCAGATAGGCCGTGTTGTAGTAGATCTCGCTGCCGACGCCGTTGGTCGCGGCGACCTTCTGCAGCAAGGCATTGAAGCCAGGCACAACGCCCTTCATGACGAGGCCCATCATGATCCAGGCGATGACCTTGTAGAGGCCTGCGCCAATGACGGCTCTCAACCAGTTCTCGAAGAGAAATTCCGTTGGCGGGAAGACGAACCAGGGCACAAGAATGGGACCAAGGCAAAAGGCGATGTGAAGCAGGATCGAGCCCATTTGCACGACCACAACGAAGATCAGCACGCAGAGCACCATGGCGATCAGAGCGATGGCCTTTGCGAGAAGCGTGAGCAGCACAACTGGCAACGTTTTGAAGGCTGTCCAGAAACTGGTGTTGTCCAATGCGTTGTCGTTGACGTCATGACAATCCTGGTGGCTGGTGCCAGTAGGAATGCCGCCGTCCAGCGTGTAATCCGGGACATCGGTACAGACTGTGTGCGATTGGGTGCGCGTGCCGGACATGACCGTCTGGATGGCGCCGACCAGGGTGTTGGCGAGCGTATTCGAGTCGGCACTGCCACCGGCGACGCGATCGGCCATGGTTTGCATGTTGCTCACGAAGTAGCTGTGCACCGTGCCTGACCAGGTGGTGAGGATCAGGAGGAGTACCGCGACCTTGACGACGTGGCGCAACATCATCGAGAAGTAGTTCGGAAAATCACCATCGAGCAGCCACAGCAAGGTGTGCCAGGTCGCGACGATCAATCCAAGCGCCGCAAGCAAGTCGATGCCGTCAGAAACAAAGAGGTTTTCGAGAGATGAGCCCGCACTTTGTACGGCGGCGAACAGTTGGTTGATTGTGCTGAGGATGTCATCCATAGCGTTAATCCAGGACTCCGGTTGCGTACAGGGTTCCCATCACCAGCGCGGCCGGCACGGCGACGATGGCGGCGGCCAGGAGCTGAGGCGATTCCGCTTGCACAACGAGAATGGCGTAGACCATCGACAGGCGCGCTGAGCGGCGCACACGCGCGTCCTTGACGCGGTGGCGAGGCTGCAGCGCGCCACGTTGAAACAGATTGGAGAAACGCAACGGTGGCGTCCGCTCCTGGGCGGTCGCGTGCTGCGCTGCCAGGTACGCGCGCACGACGCGGATCACGCACCGCAATTCGGCACGTGATCGACAGAGTTGGAGGATGAGCCACCGTATCAGCATGGTGAAGTCGTGTTCTTTATGAGAGTCAGAAGGGGTTATTGATCGCGCGGCAGTTGGAATGCCGGGGCGTTCTGGATCATGGTTTGTTCCTTCGTATTGATGTCCGCAGCCTGTGCCGAGCGAGCTTTGAGCAGCTGTGCCACGTTGTCGCGGTTCTGCGACTGGTCCGCCTTGTCTTGCATCTGCATGGCGACTTGTCGCTGCATGAGGGCATGCAGATCGATCATTTCGCCGGCCAGGACGTTGGTTTGCTGATTCAGCATCTGCAGCCCCTGAACGTTGCCGGTGACGCCTGGGATCTTGGATTGGATGCTTTGCAGGTTCTGAGCACGTTTGGCCAGCGAGCTGATGGCATTCAAGTCCTGGTTGAGTTGTGCCCGGTACACGCCGCCTTGCGATTTCGCGAGTGACGACAGCGCCGACAGCCACTGCGACGGCTTCAAGTTGGCCGAGCTCATGTCCGACATGGCATTGCTGAACAACTGGCTGGTGGACTGGGCCGCTTGTTGCAGGTCCGTCACGGCCGAGTAGAGGGACCGGAAGTTGTCGAGCTGCTGGGTGTAGGGCGCGATGGTCTCGTTGATGAGCTCGCCCGGCACCTGGGCGAGGTTTTGCAGCCGGGTGATTTGCGCCTGGATGTTCTGCTCGACCATCTGGGCTTGCTGGGCAACCGAGGACACCAGTTCGGCGTTGTTGAGCAACTGCGTAATCTCGGTCGCGCCGCCGAAGCCAGCCACGCTGCCGGCGAATGCCGAAGCTGACGTGCAGAGCGCGAGCGCTGCGGCCGCGCGCTTCGCCGTGCGGGCAATACGCGAGGCCTTGACTGCATTCACCTCAGCGGAGGTCAAGCTGAGTTCTTCGTACTGCTTCCGGGTTTCGGGTTCGAGTGCCTTGGGGGCAGCAAATACGCGCACCTCGATGTCATTGCGAATGAAGGTCTTATGCATGGCGGTCCTCATCGTCTAGGTTGAGTTTGTCGGCTTCGATCTGTGCAGTGGCCTCCTCGATGTAGCGCTCCTTCCAGTCCGGCTCACCGGAACGCATATGCCGATCGAAGAGGATCTGCGCCTGCAGTTCGGAGCGCAGGATGGCCTCCGTGCGCGGAGGCAGGGGAACTGAGACGCTGCGGGAGATCCCGCCGTCCTCGGTAATGAAGTAGTCGCGCTTGGCCTTGAGCTTCTTGATCGCGTCCTGCTGGGTCTGCGTGAGACCAAACTTTTCCTCGTAGGCCTTCTTGGTATCCGGCTTGAAATCCTTGACGGGCACGAAGACGCGGATCAGAACGTTGTCGCGGATGGCGGGCCAAATCGGTGAGTTGGCGACTTGTTCGGGGGTCTGTGCGTCCATCCAAACGCAACCGAGCAGCTTGCGCATGGTCACGATCCATTCACCGATCTGCTTGGCGAACTGGTTGTCATCGAGCAGCGACCAGATTTCCGGGAGCATGACGACGGTTGGCGCGATGACCCCGCGCAACCGGCGTTGCTCGATTTCGTCCTGAATACGGTAGGTCGCGTAGGAGAGGAACGGGCGCGCAACGGCGTGATCCTTGAGGATCTTGTCCGTTGCAATCGAGGTCCACTGCGTGTCGTCGAAACCGTCTTGTTCGTTATCGAAGTAGAGCGCGTCGACCGCCTCGCCCACCCACTGGTCAAGCTCGTTTTTCAGCGGGCCATTGGGCAGGGAGGCGTGCACGAACCGCAGACGCCAGAATTGAGGGTCGCGCGTAGCAGCTGCGCGTATCGCCTTCTCGATGGCTTTTCGATCGTCCGTGGTGGGCCGATAGCCTCGCTGGCTGGCCAGCAGCACGGTCCAGTCGACTAGGAACTTGAGATGGCGGAGATGACCCAGCAGGACATAGGGATTGCAGGTTGCCCGCTCCTCTTCGGCCACGGTGTTGGCATCGGCCGCAAATTGCAGATAGCGCCCACCCTGCAGGACAGTCGGAATGCGCATCGACAAATTCATGTCGAAGCCGATCAGCCGCGCGTTCGGATATTTCCGGAACAGTGTCGCGCACAGCAACATGAAGATGGTCTTGCCGAAGCCCGAGCGGCCACAGATGAGCATGTGGCCAAGGTCCATCAGGTAGGCGGTAAACCAGAAAGGCGTACCGTATTCGGTGGTAAACGCCGCCAGCGCCGGAATCCGTGTGCGCATCTGCTTGGACAGATGCGCATTGAACATTGAGCCGCGCGAGACGCCGCGCAGCGGCAGCAAGCGGGAAACGGCTTCGGTGTCGAGAAACGCCCAGCGCGCGCACTCGCGCCACATACCCGGAATGGTGGTCGCAAACGCCGACATGGCGTGCAGAGTCTCGCGCACCGGTATGAACTGGGCTGCGCGCAGAACGTCTTCCACGGCGTTGTGTGTCGCCACGGCTTTCTTGTAGGCCTGCTCGCCGGCAAGACCCTTCGAGGCCGGCGTTTCCTCGAACACGGGCGAGTACGCAATGACGGTGAAGTTGTAGAAGCCGTAGATCTCCTCAAGCATTTCGACCTTGCCGGCGCGTGTGTTCGCCTCTTCGGCGGCCTTCAGGCGCGTTTTGTTCTGGCGCCCTGGCTTGGCGTCCATATCAGTCCCGCGCAGGGTCGCCGCGAGCAGCTGGCGCACATCGAAGCGCTGGCCTTCGTGGTACTTGCGGATACTGTCGATGAAACGCTTTGCTGCGCTGGGTGACGACACACGGAAGCAATGGCTGATGGTGAGCTCACCCTTGATCTTCAGGAGGTCGTCCAGAGTCTTTGGCGACGCATTGCTTGGCCAGTAGTCCCGCTTCCCCGGAATCCCCGTTGCAATGCCGTATCGCTGGCGCCCGTTCGAGTAGAAGTGCAGGTAGTCGTGGCCCGGCGTAATTTCCGTGTCGCACATCGCCTGGTCGAGTGCCGGCGTTTCCGGGATGTCCAGTTCAGTGATGTGATCGCTTGGCGGGGAGCAGACCGCGTGCATAAATCCGCCGAGGCGCTTGCCGGCCAGACGCCGCATTTTGATGTGCGGGTTGTCTGCAGCGAAGCCGTGCAGGATAGATTCAAAGGTTTCAACAGCAGCCTCCAGTTCGGACTGCGTGTAGGCGAACTGGTACTGGTCGGAAAACGTGGCACGCACGGCCTCCCAGAGCGCGCTCGGGATCGACAGGTCGTCATGCGTAACGCCATGCATGACGCGCGAGGCGAATGCGTCGAGCCCGACCTGGGGAAGAAGCGAGAACGTGACGAAATGCCGGTTGACGTAGTTGCCTTCGGCCAAGAAATTCGCGTGCCGATCGTCGTCGACCATCTGCGCAACCTTGTCCGGCATGGGCAGGGTGACATAGCGCGAATCCAAGCGCCGATGGACCGTCCACCAGAGCGAGATAGGATAGCGCGACAGGTTGCCCAGGCTGGCGGCGACGTGCTCGTAAAGTTCACGCATCACCGTCATGGAAATGCTGTTGGAATCAGGTGCCGTGAATTCAAAGGACACCATCAAGGCTGAATCCTTGTTGGCGATCATGAAATCGCTGTACTTGAATAGCCACGGCACGAGCTCAGCGGTCGATCGCCTCCGGCCTGCTAGGCGTTCCTCGATCTGTGTAAGCGATTCTCGGTCGAACGGCGAGAGCGTAGGGTTGTTCAGCACAGTTCACCTCGCGCGAAGCCCTTGGGGCGAGCATTACGTGTCTGGCGAAGCATCGGCCGCGGCTCGTAGAAGTCGCCCTGTTTGCTGTAGCGCAAATAGCAGTTGAATTGGTCAGGATCGCGTTTCGTCGCGAGCCACAGGATCAGATGCGTCGGCGGAAGCGCCAGCAGGACCCACGGATTGCGCAGGCCTACGGCGGTGAATATGAGGATGGCGAGCTCGCCGGCGCAGAGCTTCCTGTCAATGCCCCCCATCAGGAACTTTTCGAGCATGGTCTTGCGGATGGGCACGGACAGGGAGTCGGCGGGCGTATCCGCCGCCGGCGTGCCGGCTTCGATCGCGGTAGTCATGATCGTCAGGCGGTGCAGGCCACGCCCTTGTTAAAGAGCTGCGACCACAGCACCGGCATGTTGATCAGCGCCATGGTGCCGACGAACCCGCGCAGGATGTTCTGCTTGATCTTGCTGTGGCCGTCATCGAGCAGCCACAAGATGAACGCCCCGGCAAATGCAGCGAGGGACACGATCATGATCAGTTCGTTGTCAAGCACCTGCTGGTAGATGTTGCACAGGCCCCCGTTCCAGATGCCAGCACGCGCGAGGCCGGGGATGGCTTCGATCCAGAGCGCCAACAGCACGCTGCGGATCAAGCTGCGGTGACGATCCACCTGCGCGTGAATCGCTTGCTTCGTGTCCGCAAGGCGCGAGTGCGTGGTGAGATAGCCCTGCGTGACGAGGTTGGTGATGCGGTGCAGTTGGGACAGAACGTTCATTACAGACTCCTGGTTGATTAGGCGAAACGGGAAAACAAAAGGCGTGTCTTGTAGCGGCCGTCCTCAACGCCCAGCACTTCGCGGAGCTCAACAGGCCCGCGCGTGCCATCACCTTGTCGATCGGCATGCAAGAAGAAGCGGAAGGTCGAGGCGATCTTTTTGCGCAGATCCTCGGTGGCGATCAGGCGGCCTTCCTCGCTCATGCGGATGTACGACTCCAACTTGTAGGGCGCTTCATCCGCGCTCGTGGCGTGCAGTGTGCAAATCGAGCCGTCATGCCCGGTGTTCAGTGCTTCCACCAGGTCGAAGGCCTCGGCGCCCCGGACCTCGCCCACAAAGATGCGGTCGGGCCGAATGCGCAGTGCGAACTTAATGAGATTGCGAATCGTGATGTTCTGGTTCGCTTCGAACGACACGAAGTTGGGCAAAGCGATCTTCAGTTCGGCGGTGTCCTCGATGGTGACAATGCGATCGGATTCCGGAATCGCTTCGAGCAACGCATTGAGCAGGGTGGTCTTGCCGGATGAGGTGCCGCCGGAGAACACAATGTTGTAGCGCTGGCGCATGATCCATTGCAGGCAGCGCATCAACGCCTCGCCGCCTTCAGCGGCGTGGTCGAGAACAGTCCGATCCTGCCGGCCGATGAAGCGGTTCTGCGAGGCGGGCAACACGGCGAAAGCACCGTTGCGCACGTAATCATCCAAGGCGATGCGCCGCACGGAGTGCTTGCGGATCGACATCATGTCGCCGTGGATTGACACGGGGAATCGGGCGGCTGCGATGCGCAGGCCTGGCAGGCGCGCATCGAGCAGCGGCGCCTGATCCTTGTCGTTGATATTGGTCAGAACCGTGATGGCGGTATCGAGCGCGGCAGGCGCGATCGCCAGCCCTTCGATGCGCTCCATCACACCGCGCCGCTCGCGGTACACGACATCGTGGCGGTTGATCATGATTTCGTTGGTTTCCGGGTCTGCCATCATTTCCTGCAGATCACGCAGGTAGTCATGGAGGACCTCGAACGCGAAACCACGTGTCTGCTGGTCATTCATTGGGTGGCTCCCAGGAGACGATGGTGATGTCCGATGACGTGTTCGTCTGCCGGCGGCGCGCAGCAGCACGCGGCGCCTCCACAGGCCGTACTGAGGCTACTGGGTTGGCAATTGCGCGGCTCGGCGTAGAGCTGGCCGTCGCCAACGCCTGATAGACCTTTTGCGCGTAGGCGAGACGCTTTGCCGGGCTCTTGGCGTTGTAGGCCCCGACGGCATCCCACGTGAGGCCGAGCTGCTGGATATTGCGAGACAGAATCCAACTTCCTACGTAGGCGTTGACACAAGCATCAAACAGATGCGCTCGGGTGATGCCATAGCGCGCCAGGCTGGGTAGCCAGCTTGAGTTGATCTGCATGAGACCGATGTCGGTACTGCCATCGCTGTTGGCGCCAACGGCGTCCGCGTGCATCCGCGACTCCACCTGGGCGATGGCGCGCACCAAGCGCGCATCGACCTGGTGGAACCTGGCGGCTTCGTCAATACAGTCGGCAAAGGCCAGCGCCGGCAATAGCGCCATGACGAGCAGGAATGCAGAGCCCTTCATGACGCATCCCGATCGAAAAGGTCACGGGTCCGCTCACAGCGATGCGCGGGAATGGCTTCGCCGACGCGGACAAATGCCGTGCAGCAGGGCTGCCCGTCCTGGGCGTACTGCCATTCCTTGGGGTACTGCGCGTCCTCGATGGTGTATGCAAAGGTGGCCCCGACGATGAGGCAGGCGCTCGCATCAAATTCGAGAGGTTCCATCCCGGCGTGCGTAGCTCGCACGCAGTTGCGGCACCAGGCGTCGATGAAAAGCTCTCCTTCGACGCCGTTGTGCGGCCGGTATTTCTCTCCGGCGCGGGCCGCACAGAACTGGGCGAGACTGTCAGGAAAGATGGCGCGCGAGTTCATCGACGGGCTCCGGGGATGAATCACAGCGGAATCTCGTCGTCGCTCTCGAAATCGTTAGCGCCTGCCGTGCCACGATCGCCGGGCGCCTTGCCAAGCATCTGCATTTGGTCGGCGACGATTTCGGTGCTGTATTGCTTCTGGCCGTCCTTCTCCCACTGGCGAGTCTTGAGGCGGCCTTCGATGTAGACCTGCGAGCCCTTCTTCAGGTATTCGCCGGCGATCTCGGCCAGTCGACCGAAGAAGGCGATGCGGTGCCACTCGGTGGTTTCCTTCATCTCGCCGCTGGCCTTGTCCTTGTAGCGGTCGGTGGTCGCCACGCGGATGTTGGTAACGGCATCACCGCTGGGCATGTAGCGCGTTTCGGGATCGGCGCCGAGATTGCCGACGATGATGACTTTGTTGACGGATGCCATGCTGTAGGTCCTCCTGGTGCTAGTGCGGGTTGGGAATCAATCGCCTTTGGGCTGGTGCGCGCGTACATACGCCAGGCACGGTTCGTTGCGAACAGGCTGGTCGAAGAACACGCGCGTCGCCAAGGTGCTCAGCGTATGAAATGCCGCGGCATTGACGATCTGCAGGCGCTGCAGCGTTGCTTCGATTTCGTCGAAGCCCTCAGCTGCGGCATCTGCGAGCGCCTGCCGTTCAAGAACAGTCAGGTGCATGCCAACTTCTCCCGGAAAATCACGGACAGTCAGAAACGGCAAATCCGCTGGGTAAGCTGGCTCGCAGGCAGAGAGGGCAGACAGAAAATCGCCCGAGACACGACACCGCGCGAGGCTGGAATGGCAACGCCACTGCTCGTGAGCGCGCGCACGTTGGCGTGAGGCTGTGACAGCCGCAGCGCGCAACGTTGCACGCGCATACGGAGATGATGGAAGGCGGCGCGAATATTCGCGCCCGCTTTGGCTGAAAAGGCGAGTGCCATGGTTCATTCCTCTGTTGGGAAACTGGGGCTTTTGCGGTAACGCGCGCTTCGGTGGTGCAAACACCTTGGCGAGCGATTCGTTCAGATGACTATGGGCCGTTTTTCATGGGCGTGATCTGTTGAGCAGAAGGGTTCTTTTCAGGAAGACGTTTGCGCTTTAACCCACGACATTGCCGGTCGTGAACGTAAAGTTACGCGAGAACGCCGTGCCGTTGACGGTGCCGGTCAGAGTGACCGAATACTGCGTATTCGGCAGCAGCGGCGACGTCGGGTAGGCGACGGCCTGATATGCACCAAGAGCTTTGTTCGGGTCAGTTGTCGAATTCAGGATCTGAAGTGCAACGCTGCCTGACGGGCCAGTCATGGATGCGTTCTGCAGGATGATCGTGTCGGACGTGTTGCCCATCACGACAACCGGCGTGCCCCAGCCCGAGTTCGAGACGTTCGGCGGAGTGGGGCTCTCGCTTGTCGATTTATACGGCACACCGGTAACCCCTTGGCAGGGGAACGTAAGCGGCGTGTTGCTAAAAATCGAAGACTGGCTGACCAGCACGCTGATGCTTTCCCACGCATTCGTCCAAGCCAGACCACTGCTGGTAGATTGCGTTTCGTATTCCCCAATCCCCATCGTATTGGAAGGGTAAGCAACGATTGCGGCGTGGTACACCCCCGCCAGCAGGGAATTGACAAACATCTGCCCTGCTTGAGCAGCCGTAAAGCCGTTAGTTGTGATCGAAGCACCTCCGCTCACACCTGTGCTAAACGTGGAAGTCGGCAATCCTGCGGCCACCGCTCGATCTTGATAAGACGCACCGGTAAATCCTGCGCTTCCCGATGTTTCGCTATCCGATATGGCGCTGTTGAGGCCCATGTACTTTGCATGGCTCTGTGCTGCCTGATCCAGTACGGTGTTCTCCTGCAGCGCGGGAATGCCGCACTGGGCACGGTATTGATTGAGCAGATTGAAGGCCGTGATTTGCGCGCTGCCGCTCGTGTATTGAGGCGTTGATAGCGTGCCAGTTACGGTTTGCGACGGCGATCCTCCTGACGAACTTGAAGATCCGCTTGTCGACGAGGAAGTGCTACTGTCTCCACCGCCACCACCGCACGCTGCGAGTGCGGCAACGAGGGAGAGCGCGGCAAGCGACTTGGTGATGCAGATTGTTTGGCTGGTGTTTCGCATTCTTCTTCTCCAGTTGAGCTTTGGCGAGAGGCGACCTCTCTGGGTGTTCATGATATCATCGTAGCATGCTATCTTGCTATCAGCGAAATATATTCGCTCTCAAATTTGATCAGGACAATCATGACTGAAGACAAAAAAGGGGTATTGGTTCGCCTACCGCAGAAACTCCACCAGGACTTGCTGCGCGAAGCTTCACAGGAATCTGTGAAGCGTGGCGAGACTGTTTCGGTCCCACGCCTCATCTTGGAAATTCTTCAGGCGCGGGCCAAGGCGAAGAAATGAGGTAACTGGCGGGTCTGGTTAACTTAGCCCACGCCACCACCACATGCCCACGGGTTGTTGACAAAGAAGACACGCGACAAGTATTGGGTCGCGGTATTCGGGTCCGAAGGCTGGGGGATGTACATCGGCTGATAGTAACGAGCGTAGTTCTGGTTCATATATGCCGCTCCATTGCTGAACATCTGATCCCAAGTACCAGAGAAAGACTGGCTCCAATCGGGATTGCTTGCGTCATACGTCCCGTCAGCATATGTATTGAAGGCCCCAAGGGTTCCGCAGCTGTTGGTGGTGGCCGTTGCCACAACCACGTGACCTGGCGGCGGTGACGGTGGAGCAGGCGGCGGAATTACCGCGCACACCGGCTGGCTCCATGCCTCCCCGTTCCACACAGGAGCTGATGTTTGGGTGCTGCCCGCCGGGCACGTAGGCGCGGGCGGCGGATTGTTTGTCAGACATCGCAGCAAGCCGCCATGACTTGGCGACGATCCCCAATGATCGCCCGGATGACAATCCGCGACTGTGAACGGTACGGCTGGCAATTTAACCAGCTGCGCTTGAGCCTCACCGAATAACGCGGCGCAGATCGCAGCGCAGGACAACACCGTCAAGGCCACTTGCTTCTTGCACATTTCTCTTCTCCTCACACGTTCGGTCAATACTGACAGCCCGTTGTCAGCGTACCCACGAGCTGGCCACCAAGATTTCCGGTGTCGTTCCCGCTGTACCAGGTCGACGACGAGCGGGCCGATGCCTGCGCATACCAGACCGCGCCTTGGTCGATAGCGGTGAAAAGGTTTCCTTCAATTGGCGGATTCACATAGCCGGTATCGTTCACAAGGAATGTCCCCGGCGTATACATGGCCCAAGGCGTGCCGCCGGGACAACTATCTTTGGCGAAGGTCATACCGTCAGTAACATTTGTGAACTGGCGATTGATCGCGAATCTGCCCATCGCATTGTTGATCGCCACATATTGATTGTTTTTACAGATGTAACCGGCATTGGTTGCATCTGTGGCGATCTGACCGTTGTTGTTGCAGGGCATGCCATTGGTGACGTTAGCTACTGCGGTGCCAATCGGCTCCCAGACGCCGGTGCTGGCGCTGCAGATCACTAGGCCGGTTCCCGTCGTGCTGGTGCGAATAGCACCGGCGCTTGCGCATGCCGTGTTTGGGGCGCCAGTACCGGTCAGATGCGCCTGTGTGGCGTTCGCATTGCCGATGTTGTTGATGTCGTTGCCCGTCATGTCGAGCGCTGTCTGCATCTGGTTGAGTTCCGGGTGTCCAGGAACCTGTACCCGGTACAGATAGTTGTTGTTGACCTGTGCGCCGCCAAACGCCAACAGCGAAGCCAGGTGGCCGCTTCCAGGGTTCGTGTAACCGGTGAGCGACACACGCCAGCCGCCGAACGCGCCATAGGCATTGTTAGGTGTCATGGTTGCGTCGCCCAATTGCCCGGTGTAAGGCACGAAACCACCTTGCGCTCCAGCCTGCGCCGCGATCTGCACCAGCTGCTTGACGTCGGTGACCGCCCGGCCGCCCTGTGTGGTCACAAGGGATTGCAGCGTGTTCGCAGACGGCTGCAGCACCTGTAGTAGCCAGGTTTGACCGAAGGCATTGGTCGACGAAAATCCCGCAGGCAGATATGAGGGGGTTGAATTGATCAACGTGGCCGTGGTCACCGACACTGGCGTAGTAGCTGTAGCCTGAGCCACGAGCGTAGCGGCGTTGTCCTGCACATACTGCTGCGCAGCTTTGTTGAAGACGAGCATCTGGCTCGCCACGGCCGCAGTTTGCACGTTGGTGACACCGACCTTGGCCCATGTCGTGAAGCCGGCAAGACTCAGCATCGACAGCACCAGCGCAACGATGTATCCCAATAGGGCGTCCATGAATCAATTCCTCAGGTAGTCGTTTGCACCCAATCAATCAGTGCACCAACGGGAATCATGGTTGGCACGGCGTAGGTCACGCCGGTCACCATGTTCACAGCCGTGCCCTGCCTGCTGACCCGAAACCACGCCACATTGCCCTGGGTGTTTTGGATCAAGAATCCCGCCGCACCGGGTGCCACCGGCATATAGCCGTAGATGTCGCGTCCGCCGCCAGCGCGAGCAGCAGCCATGCATACCGCGCCAGCCGGCGTCGAGACGCCAGCTGGCAGTGCTGGTGAAATGCTTGCGCTAATCAGGCCCGGCGTCGCGCTAGCTGTAGCCACGCAAGCCGCACCGAAGACCAGCGCCTGTTGTGCCGACACGTTGGCCGCGGCTTCCATGCGGCCCGGCACGCCCGCGCCGGGTACAGCCTGCGCGAGCTGCCAGGCCTGGACTCCGACACCCAGGAAAAAGAGCACTGTGATAATGGGCAGCATCAAGAAAGCCATGGCGCTGACTCCAGCTTGTGAAACATCATGCTCACTGGAACGTCACGGAAAACGTGGCCGTGGCGCTGCAGGCCGCACCAGCAGTGACCTGATCTGGCAGGTTCGCTTGTGTAAAAACCTGACCGTTGATGTCTAGTGATACATAGTCCTTCATGCCGGTGGCTACCTTCACGCATTGCGAGGCAGTCTCGCTGCCGCCGCCACCGAAGCCGACCACGCCTTGCGAGGCGTTGTTGGTCGAAGCAAGCGTGACCGGGTTACCCCATGGATCAACGACCGTATTGCCACGCACCATGTCGGTCGGGAACATACCGCCGTTGATCATTGCCGGAACATTGGCCGTGGTGAAATTTGCATAGCCGTTATTGCTTTGTGAGAACCCTGCACGGGCATTGGTAATCATCTGCGCGACGTCGTTGACTACCACGCCCGCCTTGTGATTTTGGAAGCCGTTGTAGCCCGCGTAGGCGAGTCCGACGAGCGCCAAGAGCGTCAGAACAATGGCGATGATGTTTCCGAGAAGACGATCCATAAATAACCTCTAAAAGTGAATCACGCCCGAGCTATCAGATTTGCCCCATCGCGGACGTGAGAATCGATGAAAGCGAGTTGGCGCCAAGCTGCAGCACCACGAAAGCGAGAAACATGAACCCCGTGAAGACCGCCGACATCAACATGCCCCGCGCGAGCAGTTGCCGCTCGATGACTTCCGCGTACTGGCGCACGGCCACGGCGATCTTGTCAGTGAAGTCGTCAAAGCCGGCGTAGGCGCCGATCTCATCGATCAAGTCCGGGGATGGAAAGCCGTACCCGGTAGCCCGCATGGCTTCCGGTAGGCTCAGACCATCAATCAGCCCATTGCGGATAGGTTTCAGACGCGAGGCAAGCCACGGCGAAGCGGACGCAATCTGGTTGTCCAGCGCCACCGTGTCCGGGATGCCGGCGCGCAAGAGCGCGACGAACGACAGTAACCAGGTGAAGCCAGTGATTTCCCGATAGACCGTGAAGGGGAACAAGCGCCGGTCGCAGAACGCGCGCGCGGGTCCAATCCAGCGCGGCAGCGCCCACCATGACCAGACGGCATAGATCAGCAGCCCGCCGAAGCAAATCGGTGCCGGCCAGCCGACGGCGAGATCCCCCATCAGATACATCGCATAGGCCCAGTCGGTCCACTTGGAGAGCGGCAGCACGTCCAGGAACTGCGGCACGATCGAGGCACCAATCAACAACAGCACCGCGTACAAGCTAACCAGGTAGACGGAGGGCGCGAAGAAACTCGCCTGCAGTTTCTGACGTAGGCGCGTGGTGAGATCACGCACTTCCATCACCAGGCGCATGGAATCCGGCAACTGGCCGGCTTGGTCGCCGGCGTCGAGCACGCTGCGCTCCAAGTCCGAAAGGTCGTCGCCCAAAGCTAGAACGAAGGGATCGCCGTCCACCACCCGTCGCGCAACCTCATCGGCGGCCTCTGCGGCACGCTTACGCCCACGGCGCGCTAAGCGCGTGCTGAACTCCCCAAGCACCTGCGAAAGCGTCATCCCGTTATCTAGTTGCGACGAAGCCTGTTGATACAGGCGCCGGCGCAGCGTCCACGACAGGCCGCTCATGATGTCACCTCCGACGTTTCGTCCGGCGGCAGATCGATTTCATCCCGCATCGGAATGGCATCGACTCGGCGCTGGGCATCTCGAGGGTCCAGCCGGCCCGCGAGCACAAGATCGATCGCGTGGGCAATCATCGGCTTATCGGAGCCGGCACGCCGGCGGTGGTTACGACGCGCTACCAACACGCCGTGCTCGATGCAATCCTGCATCAGCGCTTCGCTGGTCACCACCACCTCGGCCACTGCTTGCTCACCAGCGATGCCCTTGCCGTCGCAGTGCGGGCAACCCGTGCCGCGCACGCGCACGCCGGACAAGTCCCCCCAGGTATGCAAGGCTCGCAGCATGTAGGCTGGCAACTGTTCGCTGGCCTGATCGAGAGGCACACTGCAGTGCGGGCACAGCATCTGCACGATGCGCTGCGCGATCAGGCCGATAATCAGGTTGTGGTTGCAGATGATTTCCAGTGACAGCCGCACATGGTCCATGCCCATCAACCGCGTGAACGTTTCGAATGGGTCGGTCACGTGCAGCGTGGTGGGCACCTGGTGCCCGGTTGCGGCGGCCTGCAGGGTGGCCTCGCCCGCGTCCGCGTCGCGGATCTCGCCGAGCAGGACAACATCAGGGTCCATGCGCAGCGTCTTGGTCAGCATCTGCGGAAAGCTTTTGCTGTCGGTGACGAGCTGGATCGCCCAGTTCATCGGGTATTCGGTGGGGTCCTCGATGGTGATCAGGCGGTCATGTGGGAGCAGGCGCGCCCGTTCCCGCGTGTATTCATAGAGCGTGGTAGTTTTACCCGAGCCCGTAGGGCCGGTCACGATGACAGCACCCATCGGGCGATGCATCAGCCGTGAGACGAGTTCCACCTGCAGCGGCGTGTAACCCATCTCTCCCAAACGGAAAGCGCCCGGTGGCGCTTTGGGCGTGCACAAATCCAAGCGCTTCGCAACTTCTGGGGAGCCCTCGGATTGCGCCGCAAGATCACGATATTGCAAACGTGCAACCAAGAAGCCGCCACCGGACTCCACCGGAAATGATGGCCCTCGAATAATCCGTACAGAGGTGAGCCCCGTGCCGGGCAGCGCTTCACCTGTGATCTGTGCATTCTGGAAGTTCAGCGCCTTGTAGCTGTCCTCCTTGATGGTGGCCAAGCCCGAATACATAGAGCGCGTCAGGCGCTCACCTTCCTCGCGGCGCATCGACATCGAGGCGACTGTCCACAGATCGCCCTTGATGCGGATCTGGACCTCGGTGTGGTCCTCGCGCACCAGGATGTGAATGTCAGAGGCGCCGACTGCGGCAGCATCGGCGATCAGTTGACGCGCCTTGGCCAGGGTCTGTAGATCGGTATCGTCCAGCCGCCCGGCATTGGCCAACTCCCGGCGCAGCGCCGCCAGGTCCTGGGCGGAGGCTTTCCTGACCTGGGGCGTGGCACCCAGGCGCCGTAGCACGGCTTCCCATGCTAGAAAGCGCGGGGTGCCATAGTGACGTGCATCCACGTGCACGACAAAACCCTGCGCGGCCAGCACACGTTGCACCTGTTCGGACGATAGGCCAAACGTCGGAGCCAGGTATTCGACATACCCACCCTGCCCTGCTGCCCGCTGGCGCAGTGCCTGGGCCTGGCCTGTAGAGAGCAGATTCAGATCAACTGCGATCTGTTCAAAACGCGGGCCAAACACTCGCGGATAGACGACGTGGGGTGCCAGCGCTTCGGGCGGTTCGGGCACCAGATTGGCCTTGTCCGTGGCTGTCACGGCACCGCCACGGCCAGCCGCGCCGGGATCGAGCCGCGCCGGTTTGCGAACAAAACGGTTCAGGAAGGCAAACATCAAATTCCTCCGTGTACAGGCGCCGCGCCTCGCGCGGTGTAAAGCGTGCCGTTGGCGGTCCATTGTTGAGCTCGCGCGTCGTAGCCCAGGTCGACTACGCGCAGGCCCGGCACTACATCGAAAGCCGCGGCCAAATCCAACCAGGGCGGTGCGGCCAGCGTAAAATTCGCCGTCACCTGAATCCAAGGATCGGGGGGTGGCGCATCCTTGTCGGCCTGCGCTGGCGGAGGCGGTGGATCGGTCAAGCGCAAAGTCAAGCCATGTTCCTGCGCGAGCATCCAGATGTTCTTGCGTGCGGCAGTAAGGGGGAGCACGTCGATATTCGCCGGCGGCCCAAAAGGCGAGGAGGCCTCGCGAGAATGATTGGCCGACTGCCCGTCAGCCGAGAGTGCGCCAGGCGCATCCGCTGCAAGGCCGCCTTCTCGGTTCCACGATGTCTCGATGGAAATTCGGCCAGCTTCGGGGGCGTTACCAGGACGGGGCTTGCAATGCCAACTGGCGAGCGTCCAGCCACGCATGGCCAACTCCTGCTCGTGCCAGGCCGCCCGGCAGGCCTCGAAGAACATCGCCGGCGTGGGCTCGCGAAGCCAAGGTTGGATGCGTTGCTGGGCAGCAGCAGCTTTGCGCGCGGCCGCTGCCTTCTGGCGGGCCTGGGCCGCCAAGCGTTCGGCCTCTTGCTGTTGGTCATACAAGTACCAGCCGCCAAAGACAGTTCCCACCACAAGCGCAATTGCTGTTACGGCAAGCGCGGCAGTCCGCCAGGAGCCAGACTGCACGTCGTGTAGAGCCGGCACGCTCGTGGCCTGGCGTGCAAGGTTGGCCAAGTCGTCTAGATTGCCCTCGATCTCGGTCCAGCCTGGTAGCGATTGGTGATAAGCGCGAATAGCAGCCAGTTCGCTGATCGTGCCAACCTGATCGCCGCCGGCGATGACGGCTTGCCCCTGGCGTACCGCGATGTACCAGTAATGCTCGCCGCCCAGGTGATACAGGCCTGCCCAGGGTTGCGGATGCGCAGTGGCGACAATGGCCGCTAGAGGTCTGGCCCGTGACGGTTTGACGCCTGCAATCGGTTCACACAGCGCACTTTGAAAGGTGCCGTGCGCATTCTTGAACGCTACGCCCCATCGCACGTTGGGCCCGAGCTGACGTGCCAGCTTGCGCAAGCTTTGTGCCTTTGGCAGGTTTTCCTCGTGCTGCCACGACAAACCAATTGCAAAAGCACCCTTCGCACCGGAAAAGGTAAGTGCGTGCGCCATGGTTAGGGCCTCAGAATACGCACACGCTTGCCGTTGACGATCTTGATGCCCGCGTCGTCAATGCCAGCGACCTTCCAGCCGCCGTCAAGCGTGTCGCCAGCGCGTACAGGGATGGCTTGGCCGTTTACCTCCACCATCGCGGTGTACTTGCCGTCGTAGGCGTGCAGCGAAATCGCGCGCGGCCCTGCAGCAAGCGCGGATGCGGCCGGTGCTGCTGCGGGGACGGCCCCCTGTGCTGCTGCCATGGTTGCTGCCGGCAGCGGCGCGGCCAATCCCACGGCCGGCTCCGATTTACGGACCTCGGCCTGGTACTTGGCGATTTCGGCACGTGCTTTCCACAGCGGAATCTGCTTCTGCAGGTTGGCCAATTCATCGGACTCGGAGCTGCGTGCACCTTGAGCGAGCTGCGCGCCCGCGGCGGCGGCCGGGCTGACAGCTGACGACGTGCCTTGCTGTGCGCCGGCACTGGCCAGAGAAGCTTGCGGTGCTGAAGCGTTCTGCGCGCGCGCGGAAATCGCAATAGCGGCCAGCAGCGCACTCGCCAAGACATTCATGAGGGTTCTGTTCATGTCGGAATTTCCCTTGGTTAGAGCAGGCGCGCAGTGATGACGACAGCGATCATCGTGTCCTTCTTCTGCGCATCGACGCCACCGCCCAGCAGCGGCATGTACGGCGAGCCGATACCGTTGTTGGTTGTGCTTGTGGATTGCTCGCGCATGCCAGTGAGTACCAGCGTTTCGCCAGGCCTGAGCCCCACCGACTGCTCGAAGCGCGCCAGAGGCATCGTTCGCAGTTGGACGGTCGACTGGCTCGCACTGCTGCCCGAAGTAAAGGTTTGCAGCGGTTGAAGCTCCGAGATGGTCATATCGAAGACCATCATGATTCGGCCATTGATGACCTTGGGCCGGAAATTGCCAGTGAAGCCGGAGATGTTGGTAGAGGTTTGAATAGCCGTCGTAGAGCCAACGTTGCTGGCTAGCGTTGTTTGCGTGCCTTGCACGAAGTCCTGCAGCGTCGCGTCCTGCAGCGCAAGCACCTTGCCGTTTTGTGTGACGCCACCGCGTTGCAGAACCCGCGAGACATTACCCAAGGTGGACAGCGCTTGGAGCGCGGCCTTGGTGCCGTCCAACTTGCCGCCGACGATGGTGGCGCCAAAGGTCATTGGCGATGCCGTGCTCGTTACGCTTGGAACGCCAGCTCCAGTGAATGTCGCGCCGGTATGGCCGTTGCCGGACTTGTAAGCAAGCGACAGATTCAAACCGTAGTTGTCTTCTTGCGACAACCGGACTTCATAGATCTTCACGTCAATGCCGATCTGTTTGCCGAACATGGCGTCCAGACCCTTGACCCATTCTTCAAGGCGATCACATTGCGGCGGCGTGGCTGTGACCGTTACCGAACCGAGATGCTTGTCGGCCACCACTGTTGCATCTGCACCGGCGATTGTCTTGGCGATCTTCTCCAGATTCAGCCACGGATCGGATACCACAGCGAGCGTCGCTGTCTGGCCGCCGTTGCCGGAACCGCTCGATGAACCGGTGCCCGTCGATGCCGTGCTCGTGCCGGACGATCCCGAGCCAGCCGCCCCAGTTGAGTTAGCCGAAATCGAGCCGTTCATTGAGGCGACTTCGCCCAGGTCTGGCAACGGAAAGGTGCGCGTTTCAGTCTTGAAAAATGCAACGGTGCCGTCGCGGTAGCGATCCCAAACGCCCCAGTGTGCGTCAATCGTTTCAAGGAAACCGCGCAGGTTGCCGGTATAGCTCAACACCAGTGGCGCGACCGACGCGCTCGCCGTCGTGCCAGCAGAGATTGCGGCGCCGGTCGGTGAGAGTGGCGCCGCACCAGTGCCGTAGCTCGATGGCAGGGGGCCGTTCAAATCCGACATGCGTTGGGGCGGGTTCCCGGAGCCGGACCGGGCCATCTGGAGCGGGATAGTGGCGGCCGAAGCTTCGACGGTGGCACGTACGCCAACGTTCTGGGCGATCCAATCCGCCGCTTCAGTGAGACTAGCGAGCGACCCCTTGAACACCACCTGCTTGCTGAAAATCTCCGGCTGCGGTTTGCTTGCGCGAATCTTCTCGCCCATCAGCCAAGATCCATCGTGAATCCGGACTACCGGGCGGCTACGAGGTGCCCCGTCAAGCTTGGCCTGTGCGTCCGAAACGATTGCCGCTTGGTTCTCACGTACCTGCGTAATGCCGCAACCCTGCAGAGCAGTTACGGCGATCAGTGCTATCACCAGGGGCTTGATTTGAGGATTCCAGTTTTTCATTCGCCTACTCCTGCTTGGTGTACCACCATCACCTGGTTGCCTTTCCAAATGTCCGCTTGCACGTCAGCACCGTTGGCAGCAAGCTGCTCGATCGTCTGTTGCGCGGCGCGCGCAAAGTCGTTACCAAGAGGCTGATCGTTGGGAACGATCCAGCCGTCCGGCACATTCCATTCCACTGTCCAGCCCGCGCGTGCCGCCCACGCCTCCAGTTGCGCCTGCATGGATTTGCCCTTGACCAGTACGAAGGCATCAGCCGCCGGTGCGGGTGGCGCAACAGGCGCCGCGGATGAGCGGGAGATTTCGGATGGACGCTTACCGTTCGGCATTTCAGTCGCGACTCCCGATCGCACTTGAGCTGATTTACTCGGTGAGGCCGGCGTCGATCCGAGCAGTTGCCAGCCTTCTTCAGGAGACGGCTCCATAGCGCCCTTGGCATCGGCGATTCGCTGCCAAGTGCCATCTGGCATTTCTTGCCAGTCCGTAGCTGCTTTGGCCTGGGCCGGCGCTGTTCGCGCCTGGGCGTCAACGGTCACGCCAAGGCCAGTCAGCAAGTAGAAGATGAGCATTGCTCGGTGGAATGGATGGAATGTGCGCATGGTTTTGAACTCGTTAGATCAGAGAGAAATCAAGGCAATGCTGCGCGCTGCAGCGATTGCCACCGCGTGTAGATCTGATTGGCATATCTGAGCTGCTTGGCGGGTGTCGTCGCGTTGTAGGCGCCAACCGCGCGCCATGTCGCGCCAAACCGGTCGATGTTGGCGCGCAAGATCCAAGCGCCCACATACGCATTGATGCAAGCGTCGAGCAGCTGCTGCCGCGTGATGCCATAGCGGGCCAACCGTGGCAGATGCGCGGAATTGATTTGCATAAGGCCCAGGTCCTGCGAGCCATCACGATTTCGATTGATGGCCAGAGGATTCATGTGCGATTCATGCAGCGCGATGCTGCGCAGGAGCGCGCCATCGACGCGGTGGTACGCCGCTGCGTCGTCCAGGCAATCTGCGTGGGCAGCTGGAGACGACAGCGACAGAACCAGTAGCAGAATCGGGCCGAGGCGTTTCATGGGCGCACCGTGCTAGGCCGCTCATAGAAGCGCACCCGCGCAATGCGATCGACATGCACGACCTCGCCATCAGCGATAACAGAGAGCTGCCTTGCGATGCCATTGAGCCTGTAGTACCGGCCTTTGAGCGTGCCGCTGATCGAATGCCCATCGCCAAGCACCGAAACGCCGCCTTTGGGCTCGTCGAAGGCGAGATAGGTAGCATCGCCCTCATCGAATACCTGTTCGAGCCCAGTCAAGTTGCTGGCAGGAAATTGGTATTCAGTGCTCTGCACACGAGCGACATCGACAGCTTGACTGAAACCGTTCAGCGTGAAGCGAGCTACTGGCGGAAGGCTCAGGATGTTGCCGCGCCAAGTAGCTGGAAGCAGGCGACCTTGCACATCTGTGAGGCGTAGATCCGCTGGCGGTGCACCCTCGAAGCGGATTTCGGTGGCGCCGCCTTTGTTGTCCCGAATGGCGATGGCACCGAAGACTGCAGCCAGCATGGACCCCGTTCCTTTTCTGGAGGCCGCCGGCTGCTCGCCTACCTCGGAATTCGGAGTGGATCGGGTTGGGGCGCGATCAGGCGCTGAGAAGGAAATTGCCGTCGCCGCCAAAATGGTCGGCGCACGTTCTGGTGTCTTGGCCTTGCTCAGTTCACACAAGTTGGCTGAGCCAGGCCCCGCAGACACATAGGAGATGATGGCGCCTGGTTGCCCGTCACTATCAAGCGGGCAAAGGACGTTGGTGCGGGCGGCAGCGGGCGTCGGATGAAACAACGCCGTAGTAGAGAAGCATGCTATAAAGCACGCGCGCAACACTGCGCCCGCATTTGCTAGAATGCGGGAAGCCATGAGATCGTTCCTCTGTTGGGAAACTGGGGTAGGCTTTTGGCTAGGCCCGCCTTGGTGGTGCAAACACCTTGGCGGGCCGCTTTTTGCGCGGCTTGCTACGGACTTCTATTCACCGGCAACCTCCTAATGAGTGTAGAAGGCCACGATGCCGATCTGGTGAGTCGTGACATTCTTCATTTCTTCCTCTCCCGATCTTCGTCTCGACTCGACTGCGACTCGGGGTCAGTCTTCAAAACACTCCCCACCTTGCGGGGCGGGTGATCAGCCAGAACCAATTCATCCCATGCCACCTTTCGCGGGTAGCGGGCGCGGAAGAACTTGAGCCACGCTCTTGGGATGTAGTTGCCTGTCTGCCATTGGTAGATGCGGCCCTCTGTCAAGCCGGTTAACTTCACCAGCTTCGGGACCCCCCCAAGGGCGGCAATCAGTTCGCGTGCGTTCATGCGCCCCGATCTTAGAACACTAAGGAAAGAAACTCAATAAGCAAAGGATGTAATCGCTTAGTTTTCTAAGATGCTTAGCGAACGAATCGAAACCATCCTCAGAGAGACCGGGACCAAGATCGGAGTCCTCGGGGATGTGGCTGGCGTCTCTAGCGGGACAGCGAGCATGTGGTTAACTGGTCAGATCAAATCTATAAAGCTTCAGTACGCAATCAAAATTCAACGAAAGTACGGCTACAACGCCACATGGATCGTTCTTGGCGAGGGGCCCAAGACATTGGTCCCGCAGTCGAACGACCTTTCGCCCACCATCCAAGCGCTAGCGCTTCGTGTTGGTGCGCTCAGCTCGCAGCGTCGAGCTCGCATCGAAAGCATCATCTCAGCGTGGCTCGTTGATGCTGAGCAGCTGGACAAGCTCGAAGCAATCGAACAAGGCTCGAACCCTGCACTAGCTGCAAAGAGCGCCCATCGTTTGCCTAAGTAGGTGCACTTCTCTGCCTGGTCGGTAAGTTCCGCCAGATTCTTTACTCCCCCACGCGCGCGCCGGGTGGCATCGCGCGTTCTCAAAACATTACCATAATTTCCTATGGTCGCGAAGCCGCATTTCTTATGGTGGGTTGCACGCTAGCTTCGTGAGATGCCTCTCTATGAACGAATGCAACTCATACGCAGCGAAACCGCTGTTTCGGTCGCTGCCATTGCCAGTGCTGCCGGCGTTTCTAAAGCGCTGGTCGAGCATTGGCTGAGTGGTCACGTCCAAAAGATTCGACTGGAACATGCCATTGGCATCCAGGATAGATACGGGTACAACGCCATCTGGATAGTGCTTGGCCGTGGTCCTAAGGAGCTCTCCACGTCGTCCATTTCGGACCTGAGCGAAGAGGTCCAGAACTTCGCCCGCCGTGCCGCAAAGCTAAGCCCAGCAAGCTTTTCCAAGATCAAAGCGGATCTCGCGGACTACGAAAAAGTGGATGCGTACGATGCGGCAGCTACCGCCGCCAGCAAGGACTTGGTAAACGCCGCCTAGTCCGGGTGAAGTAATCCCATACTGCCTAAACCGGGAAGTCTACAACAATTAGTTCCTGCCACCCCGACCCCCCATTAGGAGGGTTTTCTTTCGCGTCGCCCTTAATCCTCAAAAAGAGTCAACGGATATTTTCCGTTGCCGAAGAACAACAAATGGATTGATATTAGAAAATATCAACTCTGAATTTCGAGAAACTTAATTCTTCGCATATTGGATACCCGATGATTTGCGCAAAACAATATAGCGCGCTTAATCGGAGCGCTACCGTTTAATCTAGCCTACCTGACATCGACTCCAGCCTGCTGGCCTACGTCGCTGTGGGGACGTGCCGGCTGCTGCCGCCCCTCGCCCACCTGCTGGCGGGCGCCCGAGAAACGCGAACTCAATTGAGTTGAGTAAATACACCAAAGAAAGGAGATGCCAATTGGAACAGCAAAAAGAGCCCAGCCTGGCCCCCGTGCTTATTGTGATTGGGGTACTACTCGTTGCAGCGGTGCTCGCCGCCCTTTACTACCGCAGCATAGAAGCGCAGAAGGCTCGTGACCGGCAAATCGCTGCCAGCCTTGCCAGACAGAAGCAGGCTGAGGAGATCAACCGCCAGGAACAGGCCGTCATCAAGAAAGCCCCTCCGCTCAAGCTGCTGCGCGACTGACGAAACGTCAACTCAGGTGAGTTGAGCTGACAAGTGCATCAGTCAATCAGGCGCAGTTGCCCGCGGCGCTCCAGCTGCTCGCGGTCGTCCTGGTCGCTGCAGGGCCTTGCAAGCAGACGGGCAGCGCCGCAGAACGTGCAGATCCAGGTTTCGCCTGCCTGGTTGGCATCGAATGGGGTGAGCTGAACGGTCTCACGGACGTGATCGCGCAGAACACCGCAGGCAGCACAGCCGATCCAGCGGGTGCCGCGGACGGCTCTCATAGGCTCAGCAACAGCCGCAGCGCGTCTTCGACGCGGCGCATGTGGTTCGTGTTCAGCGTCGTGATGGGCTTGTCGCCCATCAGGCGATCGTTCGAGATCGCGCGGATCTGGTCGATCAGCAGATCGGTCGCCTCGTCGACGGCCTGGCCCGGCAGGCGGCCCAGCGCGACACGCAGCGGGAAGCAGTCCTCGCGCTCAACGTCCGAGGTGCCCGGGATGACGATGGTGGTAGCGTGGCCAGCATCGTTTAGCAGGTTGGTCTGAATGACAAGAGCCGGGCGGTTTCGCTTGCCCGGCTCCTGCTTGTGGGTCTGCGGTTCGAAATCGACGGCCCAGACCTGGCCGCGTTTGACTTTAGGCGAGGCCATCGGCAATCGTGCCCTCGATGGCTTGGTTTTCCGCCAGGTGCTTGGCCGACAGCTTGCGCGACAGCGCGGCGATGCGCTCGGCCATCATGCGCTCGTTCTTCTCGCGCACAGCTTCGCGGATGTAGTCGGAACTCTTCAAGCCGGCCTGTTCGGCCAGCGTGCGCGTCTCGGCGACAAAAGCGTCGCCGGCGCGGAAAGACAGGGTGTGGGCTTGCATGTTTCCCTCCATGGGCATGTTCTGACCGAATTTTAGCAGAAAACGTAATACGTAGATGTAAGACAAAAGTGCATACGCTTGGCTCGCTCCCTTGCCGATAAATGCTATTATCGGCATGGCGTTTTAGCCGCAAAAGCGGGGTTTTGCAGAAAGTAGGTCGTAATTTTTGTGTCGTTTAGATCACACGTTAAGTGTGCGCCGGAGGCACTGCATGAAGATCAACGGCCGTTATGGCCCCTTCACCCCCAAGCCAGAACAGGCGCCGTACTACCGCAAGCGGCAGCGACGACAGGAAGCGGCCAGGCGTGAGCAGGTCGCCCAGCGTGCGGCGTGGCTGGACAAACACCGCAGCTGCGCCAACGGATGCGGCCAGCCAGTCGCCTTCTACGACACGATCCACTACGCGCTGCGCTACAGCGGCTGTTGCTCGCCCGAGTGCGAGGCCGAGATGGAGCAACGCGACCGCGCGAGCAGAGAAGATTCGGGCACGCCAATTGAGTAGGTGAGTTGATGAAAAACTCAAATCAAGCCATCGATGTAACCCGTGCCCAGTACGCCGCCATGCGCGCCTGGCTGCAGGGCGTGGCGGCGGTCGACGTGGCCGACCGTTGGCTGTCGTCCGATCCCGACATCGAGTGGACAGAAAGCCTGGCCCTGCGTGCGCTACGCGCGATTCGCGCCACGCTCGCGCAACTGGCGCTGCGTCATGAACAGGAAGCGCTGGCCAGCCTGTTGGCCACCGGGCCGCGCTCAACCACGGCGTTGAACCAGGTGCTCGCAGGCCTGCGGCGCCTGGAAGAATTGGGTACGCCGGCACCGGCGACCAAGCACGACGTGCGTTTGTGGTTTGCTGCACCACTGGCACGCCGGCTGCAGGCCGCCGGCGTGGCCACGCTGGGCGAACTGATGACGCTGGCCAACGATCTGGGCCGAGCCTGGTGGCGCCGTGTGCCACGCATCGGCCCGGCCGCTGCGGCGACCATTGTGCGCACCCTGGCTGCAGCTGAAGCGACACTAGGGCGCCTGGGCGCCCACGTCACTGGCGTATCGTTGCCTGCCGCGCTCCCCTCGCCCGAGCTCGTGCCGCACGCCGGCCGCGCGGTGCCGCTGGAAGCGATCCGCCTGCCGGCGGCCCTCGATGGCCGCGCCGGCATCAACCGGGGCGACACCAACCGCTGCCGCATCGACGCACTCAACGACTACCAGGCAATCCAGACCTGGTTGTCGCTGTGGCCAGCCGGTGGTCACACCTGGCGCGCGTATCGCAAGGAAGCGGAACGCTGCTTGGCCTGGGCCATCCTGGAGCGCGGCAAGGCTTTCAGCGATCTGCTGACCGATGATTGCCTGGCGTACCGGGCTTTCCTGGCACAGAAGGATTTCGGGCCACGCTGGAGCGGGCCGCAGGTCGCACGCACACTGCCGGGCTGGCGGCCGTTCCAAGGGCCGCTGTCGACGCGCAGCCGCGCCTATGCTGAGCAGGTCCTGGCGGCCCTATGCGAGTGGCTGGTTGGCCGCCGCTATCTGGACTCGAACCCATGGGACGGCATGCCAGCGCTGCGTGTGGCTGCACTCGATATCGACATCGAGCGCGCGGTGCCGCCGGCGGTCTGGCAAGCGCTGCAGCCATGGCTAGACGCGCAGGCCGCCGATGACGTGCGCTGGCGTACCATCCGCGCCGCCGTGTTGCTGTTGCACGATTCCGGTATGCGTGTATTCGAGGCCGCCGGCGCCGAACGATCGGGCCTGCGGCCCGCCGGCGGCGATGGCCCGCTGTGGGGTGAGCTACGCATCGTCGGCAAGCGAACCAAGACGCGGATGGTGCCAATCAGCCGCCGCGCACATGACGCACTGGTGGCGCACTGGCGAGATCTGGGGGACGAACACGCTGCAGAGGGCCCGCTGCTGGCACCTGCCGAGCCCTGCACCAGCCCGCGTGCGCTGGCCAAGGCCGCCGACGGCCGCCGTGGCTACAGCGACCGAGGGCTGCGCCACCTGGTTACTCGCGCCGCGGAGGCTTTCCGTGCGCACCTGGAGCAAGCCGACCCAGATCTACGCGCCCAGGCAATCCATCTGCATCCCCATGCGTTCCGGCACGCTTTCGGCACTGCGGGCGCCGAGGCCGGGGTGCCGCTCGATGTGAGGCAAAGCTACCTGGGGCACGCCTCGCCCGCGACTTCGGCGATCTACGACAAGGCCGGTGCCCGCCGGCGCCAACGCGAAGTCGCCAAGCTGTTCAGCGTCTAGCGTCGGGAGTGTCCGCGCCTGGTTAGAGCCGCTAGGGGTCCCCTTGGGGGACATGGAGAGGCGGCGAGGATCTGGGAGGCTGTCGCGCGGCCAGCGCGCCTCGCGGGGCCGAGCAGCGGGGATGACCACCAGGTTGTGCCCGTGGCCACCGGCACCAGGCAAACCACCTCTCTGCAAGCTCGCCTTTCAGCCGCGCAGGTATGCAGAAGAATCATCCAGTGCCGGCACGCCGGCAAATGAAAAAGCGAGAGGGGGAAACCCTCTCGCTTGGTGCTGCGTCGGCACAGAGCCAACTCCACGTGTTAAAACGCGAGCTCGTTATCACCAACGGGTGCATCGGACTTGGGCGGTGCGATGTCGAGCGAGATGCGCGGAGAATTGTCCGCGTTTCGCATGCGACGACCGTACACCTTCAGTCGCGGAGCAGCTTCCCATTCTTCCTTGGTGTACTCATTGCGCACATCAGGCGTCATGGGCAGAACGATCAAATAACCCGTGTAATCGGGCGACTTGGCGTTCTTCTTCTCGGTGCTGCGGAAAAGCCGACCCGAGAAGTGCTGCTGCCCCCTTGCACCCACCGCCAGGTCCAGGAACTGACTTTCACCACTCTCGGCATCCTTCAGGAAGGCTGCCAGCGGGATCTGCGTATCTTCGAGCTTGATGGAGCCCGAGAACAGCGGACCATTTTCAGTGCGGCGATCGTCGGAAACCGGGAACAGGACGGCAGTGGTCTTGGTAGCTGCATTCAACATGATGAACCTCCTTCAAAGGTAAAAGAGGCCATCCGTGGAGCGTCGTTAGACGACCCACGAATGGCAGGACGTCTAAAGACAGGTTCCAGTCTATGGAGCACTTTTGCAGGATGCAAGAAGATTTTTCGGGCGCCCTATTCCCTGTGTTTTCCTAGTGGATGACAGCCGGATAGACGAAATCTGCGTCCGGCGTGAATTCGTATGGTGTCGGGTCGCCCTCGAACAGGACGTAACCCTCCACACCCTTCTCTCGGAGCAGTTTGACCGCGCGTCGCGTGTTCGCGACGACGAACTCATCAATGACACCTGGGTCGACGGGCTTGCCGCCGCTCGATGCCCCGTCACCCCTGATTAGACAAGTCATGTCTTTTCCAGAGCCGACCTTTCGTCCGAAAATTTGGTTCTTCATCGTGACCCTTCCGCAATTACTCACACAGTGGCTCGCGTCAGCGCGTTTTGACCTGCGCTCGCACTGTTGCAATGTGTTCGGGTTGAACAGCGAATTCGGCATACTCCAGCTCCAAAAATTTCATCATCGCAACGATGCGGTGGCGACCGTCCGTCAGACTTGCTCGTCCCTGCTCCACGCCCATCCACGGTGTGTAGCACCAGCCTTCGCTTAAATCCCGCCGAACACGACTCCACCGTGCCGGATTGAGGTTCAACTGCTCGTTGTCCGGCAACGTTGCGAGGGCGGCGCGCAGATCTATGGTGACGATCTCAAAACTGTGGCACAGCGGAGGAACCCGAAATTCAAGATCACGTGTCGGGTAATCATGCTTCAAGCAAGGTGGCATGTCCGCCATCGTCTTAAACCGATACCACTCGTCGCCTGCAGCGAATCTCATGTAAAAGTACATCGACACGCCTGCAGGAACTGGCGGCAATCTTTTTACTGGCATTGTTCAGCCCTTCTTCCGGTTCTTGCACGCAGCTGGTCACTGTTGCACTGTTCGTTCGCGCAGATAGTAGAGGTATACAAGGCTGATGGGCGCCAGGAAAACGGCTAAGCACCAGCACGCCATCATGGTGGCGAGCTTCCCCAGCGACACCCAGAGAACGCCCAGCATGAACTTGGTATCCCCCATGATGAAGCCCCAAACTCGTTCATAGAGGAACCGTGCATACGGGTACAGCAGGGTGTTCACCACGGCGAGCAGGAACATCCCACCGCTGCCGGGCTGGTGATTCACCTGGGCGAACAGCATGAGCGGGAAAATCAGGGCAAAGCAAAGGTGGCGCAGGTAGTACGGAAGCGTTAGCCCACCGAGCGACTTTTCGATTACGGCATACATTTCATCCTCCATCCATCTGGTTGTCATTGGCGAGGTTCGACAGGCACTCGCAAATCCTGATCCTCCAGGATGCCCGGCCCATCTCTATCTAGCGATTGTCCTTGACGCCAGCAGCAACAAGCCGCTCTGCGTCATTGGCCGACAAGACTGCTCTTGCCGCCCCATATGCGAACACTGGTCCCATCGGGTGACCGCCTTCGATGGAAACCTTAGAAAAGTCCACGCAGAAGGTCACGCTATCGAGAATGAGCGTGTTGGGCGGATGAATTCCGAGATCCTTAACCATTTTTTGTCCTCTTTTCGTTATGCCGGTGCGGCCGGCGTTCCCCTGGGAATCACTGACCTTCTTCGGATACCAGTTCCGGCCGCCACGCCCTGACAATGGCCTCAAATTGCGAGCCGTAGCCCAAGGTGTCCGGATAGTGGTTGTTCCGTGCGGCATAGCCAAACACGACCACCACGTCCTCCACGATCTCGTCGTCGAGCCCCCAGGTCACGGTGATATCGAACCCACCGCATTGGCCCGGGTTCCACCATGCCAACAGAAAGTCGGCGACACGTCGGCTCTGCCCGCTGTCGCGCATCGCGTGCGAGATCAGGCGTTCCAGGGCGGCTCGTTCTGCATCCGTCATCTTGGCCATGCTTTCCTCATGAGTTGAGTTATTGGGTTAAGCCGTTGAGTTGAGCATCAGCTAGCTGATTTCCTTGCGGATCAGACCGCGCACGAGATCTGCGATGGAAATGCCCGCCTCAACTGCTCGCATCTTCAAACGCCGATGTTCGTCCGGGTCCAGGTCGAAGTTCACGCGCACGGGCTTAAGGGGCCGGTTTCCGACCTGCGACTGGACCATCGCAGCGCCGCCGACAAATTCGTCCCGCGACACCGGCTTACCGGCATCGGAGCTCTTGGTGGCAATCTTAAATTTACTCATTTGCGTAACTCAAAAGAGTTGTTACTTAAACACTCACGCCTACGCGGCGACCTCAAAGAATTCCTGGGCGAGCAGCTGGATCTCGGCGCACGCCTGGGAATTACTCAACTCAACCACTCCATTTCCGTTGAGTAACGCATCACGGTAGACCTTCCGGTCGCGGATGATGGTGTCCGCCAGTTCGAGCTGATCGAACTGGCTTAGCGCCTCGCGCGCGTCGTCCACCTCTCGAATCGTCGGATTGGACGGCGCCATCGACAGCACCGCGAAGGCCTTCAGGTCGGGATTCAGGCCTCGGGCCAAGCTGACTAGTTCGTTGACCTTCGGCAGCGTCTCCAGATCGGCCTGGCTGGCGCGGGTAGGCACCAGCAACAGGTTGGAAACAGCCATTGCCGACCGCATTTCGCGGGAATCGCGGCCGCCGGCGTCTACCACAATCACCTGGTAGCGCCGCGATAAATCGCGCAGCGTCGCCGCGACATCGCCCGTCCGCTGGATACACGGCACCGCTGGGCCGATACCCGCTTCGTCGCGTCGTTCGGAAAACCGAGCGCATGTCGCTTGGCCATCGGTATCGACCAGGACAACATCGACATTCTGGCGAACCAGATGCACGGCGATGTTGCTGGCAATGGTGGACTTCCCCGTACCGCCCTTCTCTGCTGCCACAAGCACGATCATACTCACATCATCACCTCATTTGAGTTGAGTAACAGAGTTAAGTATAAGAGTAGCGCATCACTTTATCAACTCATTTGAGTTGATGAGTTGCGTATATGCGTCACTCTTTTGAGTTGAGTGTTTAAGTGCTTCAATCGCATTGATGCGCTGAGTTGAGTTTTTACGCGGAGCTAGTCCTGGCCATCGTCCTGCGCGCACACGGCCATGGCGCCGTGCTTGGGGCAGAGGGGCGCCCCGACGAGATCTAACCACTTCCGAGAAGTCCGGGCCGTGTAGCCGCAGCTTCCGCACTTGCACTTGATGTGCCGCCGCGTCTGTTTCTTCGGCGCCGTCGTCTTGATCCCTGGCGCCTCGCCATCGTCCGAGCTATCTGCGTCTGGCCTGGTCCGCAAGCGCGCATGCGGCAGTGGCCCGGCCTCGTCCAGGATTGGCGTGACACTTTCCTCAAAGCGCGGGCCGGCCGTCGTTGATCGCATCGGACCCTTCAGGCCAATCCCGACCGCAACATCCCGAAAGGGCTTGCGGTGGCCAGCATCGAGGCCGACCGCGGCGTGCACGAGCTCGTGCGCAAGGATCGCGGCGACTTGCATGGGCATCAGGTCGGCCGACTCCACCAGGTCAGGCCGAATGAAGATCTCGAAGTGTGCATCTTCGCTGCAGCTGGTGTCCCAGCACTCGCCAATCCGCTTACCGCGCTGGCCTGTCGACGTGAATCCGATGGCGATCCGAATCCGACCAGGCAGCGGGGCATCGAGCGCTGCGAACATTGGCGCCATGCGGCGTGCAACGTGGTTCAACCAGGCTTCACGATTGGCATGGCGCATCAGCTTTCCCCTCCCGATGGAATGTGTCGCCATTATCGCGATGAGTACGTGTACACGCTCTATGTTTTTCACTCCGAGCGCTTTTTTGGACCGCATAGACCCATCCAGGACACCCCGGAGGGTCAACCAGCCCGAAAAAAACGCTCTGAGCGCCCGTATACGCGTCCTAGAGCCCTCGCGGTGGCCGACCCGACCCTCTCTCTGCCAGCAACTTGCCTTGGATGAGCGGAAATGTGCTTGCGCGCGCCGTCGCGCCCGGATTGAGGCGCCCGGGGACCCGCGCCGAAGGCGTGGGGAGAGCGCCGACCCGGCGTAGCCGGGGCAATCCGGCTCTGCGGTTGTGCTGGCGATCGGGGCAGTCAAGCGCGCTTGCGCGCGTGATAGCCCCGCGTGCGGGGCGTCGATGAACAACCCTCACGGGTGGGCGCGAAGCGCCCGGGTGGGGTTAAAGGTCGCGGCGGGACGGTTATCCACAGGTAAGCCTCGCACGCGTGTTTTTGGTTTACGTTTTACCGTTTTTAAATCGTTTTAGACGGCGTAACTCATTGATTTAACGTGGCAAAAACGGCCTCATTGGGTCTTTTTCCGGGTCTATTGGGCCTTTTCCCGGGCGCAAAGTGGTCATTTTCCGGGTTTCTAGGTCTTTTTCCGGGTGCTGTCCACAGGAGCACTGGGACATTTTCCGGGTGCCATCCACAGGTGGCATGCAACAGTTGTTGACCCAATACGCCAATTGGGCTATGTTTGTTGGTGTCCCAATACCCCGGAAGATGACCCAATGGTAGTCGAGGAAGACAAGCCGGTCGCGTACAGCGAGCCGGCGCTGGCCGAACGCAACGTCACCATGAGCAACGCGCTCACGCGGGCAGCACACAGCCTGACGTTGGCCGAAAAGCGGTTAATTGCAGCGTGCATCGCAAAGAACGACTCGATCCCGTTTGTCGAGCTGCGAAGGGAAGGCGCCTGGCGGGTGCGGCTCTCTGCGGCCGAGTACGCCGAGGCCTTCGGCGTGGATGCCAACACGGCATACGAGCAGCTGCAGGGGGCTAGCGACAGCCTGTTCAACCGCTACGTGCGCACGGTGCGGGAAACCCGCAGAGGGCCGGAGGAATTCAAGTTCCGCTGGGTGGGTAGTGCGAAGTATCACAAGGGCGAGGGCTGGATCGAACTGGTCTGGTTCCAGGAAGTGGTGCCGCACCTGTTCGGCTTGCGCCAGGAATTCACGACCTACAAGCTGCGCCAGGCGGCCGCTCTGCGCTCGGTCTACGCCTGGCGCCTGTTCGAGTGCTTCAAGTCCTGGGCGGCCACCGGCCGATACACGCCGACGATCGAGGAATTTCATCGGGCAATGGATGCGTCCGAAAGCCAGCGCAAGAACTTCAAGGATCTGCGCCGGCGCGTCATCGAGCCGGCCGTGAAGGAGCTGCGGGAGAAAAACGGCCTGCACATCGAATGGGAACCCGAGACGGCCGGTCGCAAAGTCGTCAAGCTGGACTTCCGGTTTCGCGTCTCGCCCCAAGGGGCGCTTTTCTGATAGGTGGCGGCCCAGGTGCCGCCAACTTCACCCGGAAAATGTCCCAATAGCCGTGTCCCAGGTCGGAGCAGGGGCGGCGAGCCGACGCCGGCCGTACGCATCCACACGCCCGAACCAACCCGGAAAATGTCCCAATAGGCCTCCGCAGCAACGGCGAGGCAGCTGCTGCTGACCGTCAGGTCAGCGGCAACTGCCGATTGCAGCCAACCCGGAAAATGTCCCAATGGCTTGTCCCAGTAGTGCGGCCAGAAGGTTAGCGAGGACTTGCTGCATTTTCCGGGTTGCCGCCGGCGACCCGGAAAATGTCCCAATACAATCCTGCGGACGCCCGGATCGACGTGGCCAGCGTGCCGCTGGCCACGTCGGGCGCAGCGGATCGCAACCCGGAAAATGTCCCAATGGATCGTCGGCCTAGCTGGATTGCTTCCCGCTGCTGGGACCGAACCTGACTCCGTTTTGCAATTCGGCCAGTTGCTGCGCCCGGCGTTCGAGCATCTTTTTTCCGACCTTCTCCATGACGGCAGGATCGGCGTCGCAGACGTCGATCATGGCGCTGATGATTTCCGGCAGATCGATGACCGGCCGGATGGAGGTGCATTCCTTCATCCGCCGCTTGGCCCGCAGGAAGCTGTCGTGAAAGATCAGCACCGCCTTGACCCCGGGCGTTTTCTCCTTGGCCTTGGGCACGATCTTGCGCACGCCAAACGCCTCCGATTCGTCGTCGGCCTCCCACTCAGCGCGAGTAAAGACGACGGTATCAGGCTCGGCCGCCCCATCGTGAATCGGGGGAAGTACAACGAGCGCGTCGTTGTCATGCGGCTTCTGATTGTCCATGCTTCATTTCCTCCTGGTCCTTGAACCAATCGATGACTGTGTAATCGTCGTCGGCGACACGCCGAACGTAGGGTAGGGCGGCGGGCAAGATGAGCGCGGTCGGATCTCGGCCGGCGCGCTCCCACTCCCTGGCGAGCGTAGCGACCAACTTGCCGACCTGGACGCGGGTTGCGCCAAAGCCTGGTGTCTTGAACAGCGACTGGATTACCGCCTGCACCTCCTGCTCCGCCCGCGGCGAGCGGGCGAGTTGTCGGACGGCAGCGCGCCAGGTGTCAAAGCGCTGGTTGGTCATCCGCCAAGTCAGGCGGACGCCGCCGCCATGATTCCGATCACGTGGCAGCCGCAGGAGTTCGTAGTCGTCCACGCGGATGCGCGTGGAC
>Ga0316228_1000245_pt1 | contig 78032 bp, 142 predicted proteins | sample TBH18021metaG_FD_206005 | JGI IMG/M metagenome (GOLD analysis project Ga0316228, IMG submission 206005) | Freshwater microbial communities from Trout Bog Lake, Wisconsin, USA - TBH18021 | ecosystem: Environmental > Aquatic > Freshwater > Lake > Hypolimnion/Profundal zone | place: USA: Wisconsin... | reverse complement strand
TACTGCAAATGCAAATGCCACAGTACTATCAAGTAATACAATTTCTACATTAAATTCAATAACAGGAACAGGAACAGGACCGTTTGGTAATCCTGTAATGTGCGACTACCTGGGAGCCGCAACTGGCATACCTTACACCAGTTTATTTACAACATTAAATACCAATTACGTTGCAGCCGAAGGAACATTATTGGCCAACGTAACTACACTTAATGCAGCAGTTACTGGCTATATCGGAAACGCTAATATTACTCCAGTACAAAATGCCGTGACAGCAATTAATTCAACATTGACTGCATTGTCATCAACTGCACTGACTTCGGGGCAGACAGCTTACTACAAAATATTAAATAAAATCACCAACGAAATTACAAACTTAACTGATGCTGGAGTAACCTTTGGGTCTGGCACAGCACAGATGTTAGAAAACTTTGCACAACGAATTGGTGCACTATCTTCTGACGCTACCCAGTTTCAAACTTATCAATTTTTTGGTAATTTAGTCACCAGTGATGTCTACGGCGACACTATCAAATCGGCCACTGCTGAGTCAATCAACAACAGTTTATTTGCCGCGAGGGGAATTACGTTAGACAACGATCCAAATCCTGCTCGTGCATTGGCTCAAGCTCAACTTCAAAATATACCGTTAACTACGTACTTATCACAGAATAAGTAGGGTTATAATGGCAGTTTTTTGTCCAGAAGCGTTACTTACCTTGACTTGCAATCACTTATATAGTATTATAACTCAATAGATATGTACTTAAATATCTAATGCCTTCTGCTGTATGGAAGGCATATTAACCTAAGGAGGACTTTATGAGAACGATTATTCAAACAATCGTAGCAATATTAGCCCTGACCGTAATGGCACCCGGTCATGCAGAAGAAGTAGCAGTACAGCAACAAAGTTTTTTTAACACCGTCAAAATACAAGCACAAGATCGCTTGGACAATTTAGTAGGTGCTATAATGAGTCCCATTGTAGACATCAACATATCAAGCAAGGATGTCGATTGCCTTGCAAAGAATATCTATTACGAAGCTGGTATGGAACCAGAAGAAGGCAAAGTGGCAGTAGCCATGGTTACCATTAATCGCGTCCGCGATGGCCGCTTTGGTAAAACAATTTGCTCAGTAGTAGATCAACGTACAGTCAGAGTTCGTACCATTGAAGTCTCGGAAGAGCGCATGGTGAAAACTGGTTACTTTGGTACACCAGAAAAACAAAAAGTCAAAACATTTGTTACACAAAATGCCGACGTGTGTCAGTTTAGCTGGCGCTGTATGTTTGTACACAAACCCAAGGAAACAGACGACCGATGGGAAGCTAGTCAAGAAGTTGCTGAACGTTTACTCAAAGGCGAGTATGTTACTTGGCAAAACAAGTATAGTGATGCACTATACTTCCATGCTACCGCAGTACGGCCTGCATGGGCAAAGTCTAAACAACCGGTGTCTAGGATTGGCGGCCATGTATTTTATGCGGACCGTGTCATCTAACTAAAATGTTCTTCGAAGCTCTAGAGCGTATTAAATCTTTAGCCACTAGACACAGTGGCAGGATTTTTACGCCAGAGCAATTTACTCGTTTAATACGTATGCAATTTCGTGATAGCCAATTACGATTCACTTGCATACGTAGTTCTCAATTAACCAAAAAAGACTTTTGGGTCGGCGGCGAGTACCGTCCTTACGAAGATAGTCATAATGAACCCTGTGTTTACATCACGTTGACTTTTGGTACCAAATGCCAACACGTAACTTTTAAAAACTACAACTGGGACTCGATTAGTTTTCATTTAGCCGATGTGGTTACTCACGAATACTTACATCAATACTATTGCCGAAAGCGTGGGTATCGACATGGTCGAGGATATCGTAGCGCATCAACTCTACGATACGGGGATAGTATGCAGGACTACCTAGGATGCGAAGATGAAATACTTGCACATGCTTTTAATGTTGCAAGCGAAATGGTGGTGTACGATAGAGCAATGACCAAGACCAAAGTGTACAGAACATATCAAAAATACTTTAGACAAGATCGTAATGTTATGTTACAATTAAAAAAACAAGTCGCTAAGTATATTAATAGACTGGAGCTAACATGACTAAGTTATCAGAAGAATTAGCAATCGAAGATGGTTTTTGCGAAGACGATATTAGCGAAGACGATTATGGATTTATATTTGGACCAGACGGCGAACTAAAATCGGCGTTCTTCCCTGACAATCTTCCCTTTAAGACTCCAGACAATATTCAGAAAATACTTGCACTATTTGGATATTCAGATCCTGAGCAGTTAATGGACATAGATAGCGGCACTCTGCACTAATTGACCTTAAATTCCCAATATAGTATAATTACTATATGAAGAATAAGATTGTTGCAAAATCCCCACGCAAAACACGCATTCACAATGTGTTGTTTTTTCGCGACACCCCATTCAGACCCCAACAAGTGGAGCTCAAAACCCGCTACAAACGCACCCAAAAACACCGTAAATTGGAAGACTAATTTCGGTTGTCCGTTAATTCCCAAAATAGTATAATACTTGTATAGTAACTAATAAGGAGTAGCAAATGTCTAAATTAATTTCGTATGTAGGTTTTAGCCGTGTAGCAGGTGAACTCAAGTTCCGCACAGCAGGTAATGAAGCCCGTGTATTGCAGTTGGCAAAATTGGGCGACACTGATGTTACTATGATGTTACTCCCTAAAGAAATGACTAAAAACGAAGCTGCTAAGTTTGCGCTCACTAACTTTTTTAAGAAAGTTGACGCAGAAGTAGAAGCCATGTTTGCGGCTAATGCCAAAGATGAGAACCCTTTTGCAAAACCCAAGGCAGTAGCAAAGACAAAAACTGTAGTGGCAAAAAATGTTCGATTAGTTGTTGGTACTACTTCAGTTGGTGCAGATGATGCGCCATACACTCCTAAGCAAGCGGCTAAGATCCGTGCAGAGTTTATGAAGAAGTTAAAAGCGGCTTACGAGGCTAACTAAGATGTATTACAAGAACGGTGACTTAGTAACAGAAGCTTTTATTGCTGGGTTACCTGTCTTGTACAAAACTGTTAAAGAGTATCCTACTTTGCGTATGGTGCCCATTGACAGACTTGATGGTGTTAGAGAAGGTTTAAATCGTTTAGGTTATAATTATCGTACTCGATATCGCGGTCCGCATTTAAGACAACGCGACACCTTAAAAAGAAATGCCCGTGCTTTTACAATTTACTTTAAGGAACAATCATGAACAGTTTATACAGCTATCTAGGTTATGAATATCGTCCGAGCGAAGATGTAGAAGAAGATAACATTAAGATCTTCCATGAGTGTTACAAGCATGGTCAACGAGTCGATATGCCGCGTGAGTTTTACAATCACAGTCCGTACAGTTTGTTGACGTTTGAAGAGTTTGTTGCGTGTGTACAAACAGTTGAAGTATTCATCCAAGGTTAATATGATCACAGTTATTGCTTATAAAAATGGTCAAGCAGTTAGACACGAACAATGCTTTGACGTGTTTAGTGCTGATGCAATAGCAGATGAATTAAAAGAATGTAGTTTATATGATGATGTACATATTGTAGAGGATAATGAATAATGTGGCCTAACGATACACCCCGTCCAGATAAAAATACATTTCGCATGACTATTCCACGAGATCAAATCCAAGGCTTTTTGGATGACTTAAACAAACTGCAACTGGACTATGTTGAGCAGGCGGTAGAAGCTAAAGCACGTCAAGGTTTCCCTGAAGCAACAGAAGCTATTAGTCGGATTATGAAACTATGAGAGATGTCGAAACTATAATTCGCGGAGTACTTGACAACAGTATATCTGTTAAAGATCTTACAGTAGCAGAATTGGATGCAGTAGTCGACGAGTTAGTTGACATTGGCGAAAGTCTATTAGACACAGAAAATCACGAAGTTGGTGTTGCTATGTTAGAAGTATTAGACCAAGCAATTGATTTGCGTAGCCAGGACTTGACAGCAGATTTTGAAAATGCTATACTAGCAGCAGAACAACGTGGTTCAACATACTGGGAGTTTGAAAATCCAAGCAGTCACTAAAAAAATTGGTTTCTGTTGCAAATGGATTGACCATGCTGGGCAAACTGAAGGTATTAAGCCCACAGATGATGCCAAGCGATATAATACCGGCACTACCACAGTTGCCTGGCTAAATAGACAATCTAGAGAAGTAGCGGAACAGAAATTATGGGACTTAATGGTTCAAAACATCGAGGCAACAAGATTGCTAGTGGAGCGAGTAAGTGAACTCCCAGCGCCTCTTCGTATGGTCCGTCTTAGCAGTGATATCCTTCCTTGTTATACCCATGGGGATTTTTCTAGTTATTGGCTGGAACCTTCTGTTGTATCATACGCCGAAACCCACTTTTCACGAGTGGGTGCTCATGCTAGGGCTCACGGGGTTCGCCTTAGTTTCCATCCTGGGCAGTTTACTGTTCTTGCATCATCTAATCCTGGCATTGTAGAACGTTCAATAGAGGAGTTTGAATATCATGCAGATATGGCACGTTGGATGGGTTACGGAAAAAAATTCCAAGATTATAAGATTAACGTACACATCTCGGGTAAACGCGGGCCAGAAGGTATCAGAGCCGCTTACAAAAAGTTGTCACCTGAAGCTCGTAACTGCATCACCATCGAAAACGAAGAAAACTCCTGGGGGTTAAATGATTGTCTTACCATTAGTGATATTGTGCCTATTGTGTTGGACGTTCATCATTATTGGATACGCGAAGGAGTCTATCTCCAGCCCAACGACGAACGTGTTAAGCGAGTTGTTGATAGTTGGCGCGGTGTTCGCCCTGCTATGCATTATAGCGTTAGTAGGGAAGATGTACTTGTGGGACATGCTACCGATCAAGCACCAGCATATCAGGCACTTTTGGTAGAAGGTTACAAAAAGCAAAAATTACGAGCACATAGTGACTTTTACTGGAATCAACCTGTAACTGATTGGGCCTTGAGCTTTTGGGACCAATTTGATATACAATGCGAATCAAAAGGTAAAAATCTAGCCAGTGAACAGGTATATAATCGGGCAAAACAGTTAGGTTTATAAATACTATATTGCCGAAGTTAGGTCTTAGTAGTACCCCAAAGCCCGCTTTATGCGGGCTTTGTTCTTTTCAGATAAATACTCAATAACAAGGTTAAAACAATGAGTATTTTCGCTAACGTATTTGTAGGTAACACAGCTAACGACGGAACAGGCACACCGTTACGTAACGCATTTGAGATAATTGACCAGAACTTTGCTAATATTGCTGGCGGAAGCGCAGGCGCACCAGTGCAAAGTGTTGCTGGTCGAGGTGGCAATGTTATTTTAACAGTAAATGATGTCCAAGGTGTAGCCAGTAACGTTTATGTAGCAAGTCTATTCAATGGATATGCTTATACAAATTCTAATGTGGCCAACTACTTGCCCACTGACTCGACTATCATTGCAATACAAACCAGTGTTAACCTGGCCAATGCCGCTATCGTTACGGCCAACACAGGTGTAGTTGGGTATGTTAATACCCTGGTTACCAACCTGGCAGGCACGATTGCCAACACATCAAACGATCATAACAATTTAAACAATGCAGTAACTAATATTACCACGTTGTTTAGTAATGCTGCCTCCCAGACAGTTAGTATCAACTTGATCAATGCCAACGTGACAGCCGCCAATGCCGCTATTGTTACAGCAAACTCTGCTGTGGTCAGTTATGTCAATGCACAAGACAGTTTATTGCAAGCAGAAATCACTGCCGCTAATGTAGCGATTGCAAATGTATCTTCTGCATGGCAAGCCAATGCCGCGGTATTGTATGCTGACATACAGACTAATAATACCAATGAAGTTACCTTGGGCAACTATATCACAGCTGCCAATGCCGCTATTGTTACAGCTAACACAGGTGTGGTTAGTTATGTCGATACTTTAGTTACTAACTTAGCAGGCACAATCGCCAACACATCTAACGATCATAATAATTTAAACAATGCAGTAACTAATATCGCTACATTGTTCGGTAATGCTGCCGCACAAACAGTTAGTATCAACTTAATCAATGCAAACGTAACAGCCGCCAATGCCGCTATCGTTACAGCAAACTCTGCTGTGGTCAGTTATGTTAATGCTCAAGACAGTTTATTACAATCAGAAATTACTGCCGCTAATATTGCGATTGCTAATGTATCAACAGCATGGCAAGCAAATGCCGCAGTATTGTATTCGGATATTCAAACTAACAATGCCAACGAAGTTGCATTAGGAAATTATATTACAGCCGCTAATGCCGCTATTGTTACAGCTAACTCTGCGGTAGTAAGTTATGTCAACAATCTAGTAACCCCAATTCAGTCTAATATTGTTACCTTGTTGAACAATGCAAATAACTTATCTGGTGCATTGACCAACATTACTACATTATCAACAGGTGTTAATCTAATCAACGCCAACATAACAGCCGCCAATTTGGCCATTGCATCTTTACAAAGTAATGCTGCTACACAATCTGCACAAATTGTAGCCGCTAATGCCGCTATTGTTACAGCCAACACCGCAGTGGTTAGTTATATCAACTCACTAATTGCTCCAATACAGGCCAACACCGCAAACATATTAACAACAGATACAAACTTGGCCGGTGCATTGACCAACATTACTACACTAACAAATGATATCAATTTAATTAATGCCAACGTATCTGCTGCAAACATTGCTGGTATCAACGTAGCGTCGGAAATTACTGCTATCAATGCAAACGTAACAGCCGCTAACCTGGCAATTATTACAGCAAACTCTGCTGTGGTGACTTATGTTAATTCATTGATTGCTCCAATACAGGCCAACACCGCAAACATATTAGCCACAGATGCTACTCTGGTAGGAGCATTAAACAACATCACAACTTTGGCCGCAGATGTTATTTTAATTAATGCCAACGTAACAGCCGCCAATGCAAAAATTGCAACACAGGCTGGCACCATTACAACTCTCAATACTGACGTTGCGGCATTGACTGCAAATGTAACAACTGGACCATTTACAATTAGTGGTAACGTCCGAAGTGCTAACCTTATTGCCACAAACTCTGTGATATCAACTACAGGTTACTTCTGGGCCAATGGTGCAGAGTATGTGACCAGCATGAGTTCCACTGGTAATATTACTTTTGTTGGAGACAATATCAGTAGTGTTGACAACAGCGGCGGTATAAACTTTTATAGTAACGGTAAAATCCATATTGAAAGTCTAACTGGCTTCGACAGTAGTAATCCTGCATACTGGGTAGACATTGGTAATTTACAAAATGTCAATACTGGCAACCTAGGTATCAATTTTAGTAATGCTGGCAGTTTTGCCAATACTACAGTGGCAACATATGACTGGTGGGATGGTATTGGCGCTGGTCAAACAAACAATAGTTCTACCAAACACGCAACCTTTGGTCTATATCGTGGCGACGGAGTTCCGGGCAATGGCCAAACTCGTGCTTATATCACGTTTGATACAGGTAGTGCTGCCGCAACTGCACCTATAGCAGTTCAAGCCAATAGTGCAGTCATTACTAACGGCGATAATATCACAGTCGGTAACATATATACACTTGGTGGACACCTAAGAACTACAGCGCCAATTGCCAACGTGTTTAATTCAACTAACACATTGTATATGGGTATTGGTGCTAATGTTATCCTAATAGGTAATGTTAACAGCACAGTAACCACACAAGGCAATCTTGCAGTTACAGGTAATGTTATTTCTAACAATTATCAATTTGCAAATGGTGTTAATATTTTATCTACTGTTACTTCAAATACTGCAACAGTATCGGCATCACTACAAACGTTGCAGGCGAATGTTGGTGCGTTTGAGTTATATGCTAATGCCAACATTGGTGCTATAACAACATCTTTACAAACATTAAATGCCAACGTGGGCGCATACGAAATTGCCACAAATGCTAACCTAGGTACAGCAACTACAAATATTACTACCCTGTTTAGTAATGCTGCCGCCCAGACTACGCAAATTAATGCGGTTAATGCAAACGTAACAGCCGCCAATGCCGCTATTGTTACGTTACAAACTCAGACATACAGCAATGCAAACGTGGCCGCTTACTTGCCAACATACGCAGGTAACGTATCTGCTGGTAATGTAATATCTAACAATCACCTGTTTGCAAACGGTGTTAATATCTTATCTACTGTTACTGCAAGTAGTAGTATTAGTAGCGGTAGTAGTAGTGTTGGCTTCCAAGGTGCAGGTGGCAATATATTGCTTGATGTAGGTGGAGTTCAAGTTGCTACAATCTCACAAACACAGATAACAGTACTTGGTAACGTTGTAGCAACCGGCACAGTTTACTCCAGTGGCAACATTGCAATGGTATCTAATGTGGCAAGGTTTACTTGGGTATCTAACGTAGCACCGACTTCAAGTCAAGGTAGTGTTGGCGATATTTGGTATCAGACTTTTTAATATATGATAGCTACTAGCAACGTTAGCTCAAATTCATTTTCTATACCAATGGGAAGTTTTCCATCTGCGACTAATATTAACCAACTTGGGTTTTTAACTCCTACACAGATAGCAACAGCATACAACATGCCACTTTCCACTGGTTCTAACGTTAAAATTGGAATTATTAGTTTAGGAGGCGGATGGAACGCAACAGATTTTAATAATTCTATGAGTGATATGGGGCTAAATTCACTGGTTACTAGTGCTAACATTACTACAGTACTAGTAGACGGAGCTACAGGTAATGTTGGATTTAATACAGATGCCGACGGCGAGAATACTCTTGACTTATACTGCGTAGCCGGCATAGCACCTAAGGCTAATATTGTTATATATATCGGAACACCATCAGGACCCAATTACGGAACTACTAATCCGTTAGTGACCCCATCGCAGAATTTAACAACAGGATTTGGTAATCTTATTAATCGTGCTGTAAATGAAAACTGTGATATTATTTCGATTAGTTGGGCAACTCCAGAATCATTTATTAGTAGCGGAACAACTTATTATTTCGGAGACTGGCTTGCGGCCCCATTGGCAAATGCTGCCGCAAAAGGTATCAGTGTTCTTGTTGCGGCGGGCGATTATGGAAGTGAGGGGTATGCTAATGCTAATATAGTTAGTGTATCGTATCCAGCAACAAGCTCAAATGCTATTGCTGTTGGTGGAACTAACTTAACCTTGGGAACAGGCAATGTTCGACTTGGAGAAATTGTTGAAAACAGAGACCCATTATTTGGGATGGGGTGGGGTAGTGGCGGAGGAATTAGTACTACTATTCCTGTGCCAACTTGGCAATCCGGGTTAACATACAAACGCTATTTTGTATCTAATTTAACGGCTAGTTCTCCTATTACATTAACTACTAGGGGAATTCCTGACATCGCTGGACCAATGAACGCTTATGCTATGTGGTTAAACGGTACTCCGGCCGGTTATGGTGGTACTAGTGCCGCAACACCCATCATGGCAGGAATGCTGGCTAGATTTATGTCACTAAATGGAGGTCGCCGACCTATACCCAATGCTATACATCCTGTACTATACGGAAACTTAAATGCGTATTATGACATAACCACAGGGAATAATGCTACAACAACATATCTGAATGGATATGCCGCAAGTTCAAACTGGGATCCGGTTACCGGAGTAGGTGTACCGTACGGTAACGTAGTTTATCAAATGGTTGCCAGTGGCGGAACAACTGTTAAAACAACCGCAAATACTTGGAGTTATATAGCTAACGTACAGGTTAAAACAGCCGCTAATACCTGGAGTAACGTTAAGGCCATTTATACTAAGACTGTAAATGGTTGGAGCCAAACTTTTTAACGATAAATAACATACTATGTCAGCAAACGGAATCTCAACACTCGCAACCAAACAGGCCAAACAAGAGGCCAAGTTGGCCCTGGCCGCAACCAAACGTGCCACTGCTGGCACCACGGGATATAGAACACTACACACCTTAGATACTACAGAATTGCCTACACTTTATTCTGGAAATGTAGTAGTAGACAATGCCAATGTGGGAGGCCTAATCAAGGGCCGTCCGTGGAAGTAACTAAATATACAAACAGGATATTATTTAGAAGAATCGTAACCATAATTGTTGACAAACATCATTTATTGTAGTATTATTACTGAGCTAAAACTCAATAAATACAAACTATGATACTTGCTTACCTATTACTCATCACCGGTTTAACCATTAGCTCTGTAGCCATTTACTATTCAGTAGTTGGTCTCACAGCAATCTTCTCCGCGGCCGCTATCCCAATCATGATCATGGGTGCAAGCCTTGAGGTAGCCAAGTTAGTTTGTGCTACCTGGATCAAGCAATACTGGACACAAGTACCACGCTTAATGAAGACCTATATGGTTATTGCCATTGTGATATTAATGTTGATCACAAGTATGGGCATCTTTGGTTTCCTGAGCAAAGCACATAATGACCAAAACTTAGTATCCGGCGATGTACAATCCAAAATAGCAATCTACGATGAGAAGATTCGAACAGCACGTGACAACATTGATGCCGGCCGTAAACAGTTACGTCAAATGGATGATGCTGTTGATCAAGTAATGGCACGTAGTACAAGTGAAACTGGCGCTGACAAGTCGGTAGCTATACGTCGTAGTCAAGCTAAAGACCGTGCTAGCCTAGCTCGAGACATTGAATCAAACCAAAAACTTATTGCCCAATTAAACGACGAAGCTGCACCTATCCGTGCTGAAGTTCGTAAGGTAGATGCAGAAGTTGGCCCTATCAAGTACATTGCGGCATTTATCTACGGTACTACACCAGATGCCAACATGTTGGAAAAAGCAGTAACTTGGATCATTATCCTTATTGTTATTGTATTTGATCCCTTGGCAGTTATCATGTTGTTGGCAAGCCAAATGACATTTGGATGGCGGCGTGAGATTAGACAAGCACGTGCCAGTGCCGATGATGATGGTATGGTAGATAGTGATCCTACTATTATGCCTCCACCAAAAACTATATTCAATGCGTTTGCAGATGCATTAGAAAAGCGTATAAGCGACTACCACAACCTTAGAGAACGATTTAAGCCAAAGTCTAAGATTATTGCATTGACACCAGAGTTAGAGGAGGAACTGGGTAAATTAGAACCCTCTTTCCGCGAAGGCGATTACTCCCCGTATGTACCTCATCAGAATCTTGTAGATGTACTACATGACCTTGGTGATGTTCCTGTATTTGAACAACGTGAGGAACTTCCGTTGGAAGTCGAAGAACCTGTAGTAGATGAGCACCCATTCCGCGGCAAGGGAGTATCATATGGGATGCCAATGACTGCAAGTTATATGCAACCTAAATTGGTAGGAGAAGTACAAACGGAAATAGTGCCTGCTGAATCTGTTACACCATTTACATTTGAAATGATTGATGACGAACCTGTAGAAGAAATGTTTGAAGACAAACCGGAATCTGTAATCGAAGAAGAACCTGTACTAATTACTCGCATTGCTTTTCCAGAATCTAATTATAATATATCAATGGATGAACGTCCCGGCGATTATGTTGAAACTCCAAATGATTTATTATGGACTCCTGCTACTCAGGTAGACGAAGATGAAGCTGTTAAACAACTAATAGACATTGGATACTTAACCAACACTGGTGAAGTAAATCCAGAATACGTTCCAGACGAAACAGGAATTGCTCCCGACGAAGCTGTGGTTGAAACTACTCCTGTTACAGCAGTAACTCGAGAAGCAGCTCCAGGGCGCAATCGCCACGTTATGCACAGCCATATAGCAGTGGAAGCAGATAATGCTCCTGTGTTAGGCAAAGCCAGTCACAGTGACTTTGGCAATACATTCCCAACAAATCCAGAAAAAGGTGATACCTACTTACGTACAGATTACCTACCAAATCGTTTGTTCAAATTTAACGATTATAAGTGGATAGAGGTTGACAAAGACAACATTGACGTGTATGCTTACGAAGAAGAGTATATCAAGCATTTAATAAACGAAATCGCAGAAGGTCGTTACGATGTGGATAGTTTATCGGACTTAGAGCGCAGTAAGATTGAAGAATTTTTAAAGAAATAATAACCCAACTAAATAATATTATGGCATACTACCCAAAAAACGATATTGCAAACATGTGCAAAGGCAACACAGTCACGTTACGTGAAGGTGAACCCGTAGAGAAAGCTCTACGCAAATTTAAGAAGAAAGTCTTGGAATCAGGCTTGCTTCGTGAACTCAAAGAACGTGAAACTTACGAAAAGCCTACAACAGCACGTAAGAAAGCCAAAGCAGCGGCCAAGAACCGTTGGCGCAAAAAGTTACTGTCCGAATCCCTGCCTAAAAAACTTTACTAGCATGAAAATGTTGGACATGTATACCTTGTTGGTAGTTGACAAGCATAATATTCTTTTGGAATATTTACAGGAAAAAGAGTTAAGGGAATTGAATCCAGCATTAATGGAGCAGTGGAAAAAGTACAAAACTCTATTAGCTCTAGTAGATAAAAACAATCCCCGGACGAAATAGACGAAACCCAATTTGGTTAGTAGTATAAATATATTTGTAGATGCTGAATAATCGGGTCTACATTTTATAGTCATCTTGCTTAATAAAGGAGAAAACAAATGACAAATCAGTACACACTTCGCACCCTCGATTTACCTACACTAGCCGCACAAATGCATCGCAATGCCATTGGCTTCGATCAATTATTTGATCAGCTTAATCGCACAACCGGCTCCAAGGTAGACAACTATCCCCCACATAACATTATTCAATACGATGAGAATCATCATGCTATTGAAATTGCTATTGCTGGATTTGCGGAAGATGAACTTTCAATCGAACTAACGGATAATATTCTAACTATCACTGGAGAACAAGAAGTTCAACCAGAAATAGAAGGAACTGTTTATATCCACAAGGGTATTTCAAACCGCAACTTTACTCGTACCTTTACTCTTGCAGAACATGTAGAAGTAAAGAGTGCAGTAGTTAAAAATGGTATTCTGACCATTGCTCTGGAACGTAACATTCCGGAAGAAAAGCAACCAAAACAGATTGCCATTAAGTTTGCAAAATAAGTAGTTAGGCTGTATAATAAGGGATGAACAACAAATCATCCCTTATTCCTACCATGAGTGAATCAATGTCTAAAACTAGAACACATATAGAAGTGCGCCCCCGCATTGAAGTTAAATCCAATATTGCAGAACCGCCACAGTACAGAGTTGTTTATATCAATGACGAAACTACTACACAAGAGTTTGTAGTCGAAACACTTAAAATTATTTTTAATTATGATGAAGGTGCCGCAGAAGCAATTACCATGCGAGTACACGAAGAAGGTTCAGCAGTGGTAGCAGTATTACCGTACGAACTGGCCGAACAAAAGGGTATTGAAGTGACCCTGTTGGCACGTAACAACGGATTTCCATTACAAGTTAAAATTGAACAAGACGTATGATTAATAGGTTAAACTGACAAAAGGTGGTAAATAAACATAAGGAGAATACTTATGTATATTGGCTACATTTATAAAACAACTAACTTAATTAATAATCGTTGTTACATTGGCAAAAGAACAAAACCTATTTTTGATAAAGATTATTATGGATCTGGAATAGCACTACAATCTGCTATTAAAAAATACGGTAAAGATAATTTCAAAATAGAAATATTGCACTGGGCAAAAACAGTTGATGAGCTAAATCGGCTGGAAATAGACACCATTTCTTTATACGAATCATTAAATGATTTATATAATATTGCCAGCGGAGGTGATGGTGGCAACACTATATTAAATCATCCTAATAAAAATACCATAATTAATCAACGAAATATTGGGTTAACAAAGTGGCATGCTTCTTTAACAGAAGAAGAAAAAGCAACACGTTCAAAAAAAATAAGCGAAGCCAAAAAAGGAAAATCTAACGGACATTTTGGTTACAAACACACACCCGAAACAATAGAAAAAATAAAAGCATCGAATAAAAATTACACAAAATCGGCAGAATGGAAAAAAGCTCATGCAGAAGCATCTGCAAAACGAAAAGGAAAACCCTTTACACAAAAATATAAACCTGTTATAATAAACAATATAGAATATCCATCAATTAAAGATGCTATGATAGATTTGGGTATAAAACACAGGGCAACATTTTACACAATGGTAAAACAACAAAAAATATCAATGGTATATAAAAATGATCTTTAATAAAATACGAGAATTAAAAGAACAAGGTAAAAGAATTGGAATTACATTTAGTACTTTTGATTTAGGTCCTCACGCCGGTCATATTTCTATGTTGTCAGAAGCAAAAAATCATTGCGATTACTTGATTGCCGGCTTGCAAACAGATCCAACAATTGATCGTCCTGAAACCAAGAACCATCCTGTTCAAAGTATTGTGGAACGTCAAATTCAATTGGCCGCTTGTCGGTATGTAGACGAAGTAGTTGTTTATCAAACAGAACAAGATCTAATAGACTTATTATTAATATTACCACTTGACGTACGAGTACTTGGTGTTGAATACAAAGATAAAGAATTCTCAGGAAGAATGGAATGCATACGTCGGGGAATAGAGCTTGTATATAATGGTCGTGATCATTCCTTTTCTAGCTCAGGATTACGTAGACGTGTAGTGGAATCTGAATCTCTTAAAATTTTAAAGCAAGGATAAATTGTGGACATAATGTTAGATTTGGAATCACTAGGTACACGCCCAGATTGTGCTATTCTCACAATTGGTGCTGTTAAGTTTGATCCTTATACTGTAGATAGTTTTGGTGATAGCTTATATCATCGCATCGATGTTGATGAACAACTAGCCCTGGGACGTGAAGTACAGGAAGATACACTAGCATGGTGGGGACAGCAAGCACAGGATGTTCGTGAAGAAGCACTTAGCGAAGAAGGCCGTGTTAGTTTAGAAACTCTGTACCGAGACCTAAATCGGTTTTGTGTAGGTGTAACCAACATCTGGTGCCAAGGACCTGCGTTTGACATTGTTATTCTTGAAAACATTTATCGTCAACAGGGCTGGCCAACTCCATGGCAGTTTTGGCAAATTCGCGACAGCCGTACCTTATTTGGTGTACACGGCGACCCTCGCGAAAAAGGCAAAGCTGGCTTACACAATGCCTTGGAAGATTGTATTAGCCAAGCGCAGGGTGTACAAGAGATTTACCGCAGATTAAAGATTTCGAAGGATAGGTAATGCAAATAGTTTGGGACCACCGAGCAGTACAACAATTAAAACAAACTCATACAGTATTAGAACTTGAGACGTTTGATGTTAAGGGTATTCCGGTAACTACCTATTGTGTAGTGCCTCCTGAAAAGATTGGACTTTCTGGATTTACAAATTTAACCAACTATATAGAGTTACACGAAGGCTTTATCAAAGCACTCAAAGAAGAAAATTACCAGCTCTGCAAAGATATTTCAGATCATCTGATAGGTCAATTTGGTGGAGAATTGGACTCTTTCTACGAAGAAATAATTAAAAGAATACCTACAATTTAAAATACTACATAATTCTTGTTCTAGGTCCTATTAAATACTATAGGAGCTAGAGTCTACACGACTTTACTACCTTATAATAATAATAACAGGGGTAGAAGTAATGAGAATTATCAACAAGGTTATTCTAACCGCAATCGCCTTATCCGCGACAACCACCTACGCTACTACAATATCAGACTACTCATTTAAAAGTGCTAGTTTGAATGGTAACGGCTACTCAACTTTCCAAATGGCCTTGGAAAATCAGCAGTATCAACGTGCATTGACTATTCAGCAAGCACTTACAGCGGCCGCGCAACAAGCCAAGGCAGATGCAGCCAATACCCCTATAAATCAGTTCCTAACCAACCTGGAATCGCGTGTTTATGCACAGATTTCGCAGAATTTAGCCACTGCAATGTTTGCCGGCGGTAGCAGTAGTACTGGCCAGATTACCTTCCAGGGCAACACGATCTACTATAACAATAATGGTAGTCAAATCCAATTGCAAGTAACAGACAACGTGGGTAACGTAACTACAATTAATATTCCATTGAGTCAATTTAACATTACCGGAGGCGGAAACTAATGAAAAAATTACTCTTATCCATAATGGTAATAGCGGCACTTTCTGGTTGTGCTATAAGCCAAAAAATGGGAGTACTAGAGGCAAAACCTGTAGTACCTAAAAACGAATTACAAAAAGAGTTTGATGCTATTCCTCCACCTGCTGCTGGTCGTTTAACTGTGGCTGTCTACAACTTTGCAGATAAAACAGGACAACGTAAAGCAGTTCCTGGTATTGCCAGTTTTAGTACAGCAGTTACACAAGGTGGCGATGCACTATTAATTCGCAGTTTGCAAGACGTTGGTCACGGTTTATGGTTTGATGTTGTTGAGCGAGGAAACATTGATGCCTTGACCAAAGAGCGGTTAATCATTACTCAAATGCGTCAAGCATATGAAGGTAAAGATGCACAGAAGCTAATGCCATTACAGTTTGCCGGCGTAATTATTGAAGGCGGAATTATTGGTTACGATACCGGACTGGAGTCTGGTGGTACAGGATATAACTTCCTTGGTATTGGCCCAACAACTCAGTACAGTAAAGATATTATCACAATTAGTCTACGTGCTATCAGTGTTAACACCGGTAAGATTCTAGCCAGTGTAACTGTTACCAAGATCATTTACTCAACAGCAGATAGTATTGCAATCTTTAAGAGTATAGATCCAGGTAGCTTGGGACATATGGTTACGCAAATTGGCGCACCTAATACCGGCGCAACAGATGCTGCGGCAGCAATATTCCAATTTGAATCAGGTTTAACAATCAACGAAGCAACCACTATCGCACTTAAATCAACTATTGAAGCAAGTGTAGTAGAGTTAATCAAGGAAGGCCAACGCAAAGGGGTATGGGACTACAACCAAGTAGCGCCAGCGTATATTAATCCTAATGCCAAGGGCGAGCCAACAATTCCATTAGGTATGTCTAATAAAACAGGCTTACCTGCAGATGTAGAAGCAAAGTTGGGGGTAGTAAAGTGAAGTAACTAAAACAACCAGCGGAGAAGCAGGGACCGCAGGACATAAGGCCAGGGGCCAAAAGGAGTAGTAAAATGAAACTAGCGAAAATAATAACAACAATGCTAGCCGTAGTGACTATAAGTGCATTTGGTGCAGATAACACCATCTACATCAATCAATCAGGTAGTAACAGTAACATTTCAATTACACAAAATGGCGCAGGTGATGCAGTAGAAGGTGTACAAGGCACAGGTTCAAGTGCAACAACACCGGCAGTAATTACTGGTAATAGTAATAACGTAACAGTAAATCAAGTAGGCACAGGCGATACCTTACAATTAGGTATCCAGACAACTGTGGCCAACGGATTAACTGGTAACAATTACAATTACTCTGTGACAGGTAACAATGCAACAGCAGTGATCAATAGTAACAATGATGGCTCTGCTACAAGTGCAAGTAATAATATTAGTGTAACACAAACTGGTAATACTGCCAATTTGAATATTAACTTATTAGGTACAGGTAACAACTTTACCGCTGTGACAGCAGGCGGTAGTAGTAACTCTATTGTTGCTATTGTTAACGGTACAAATAATACTGATAATATCACAATGAACGGTGGCGCAAGTAATAGTCTAACAATGACTCAAGGGACTACAACAACAGCGGCAACTAATGCTAGTGTTACTTTAAACAGTACAGGTGCAAGTAATACATTTGGGTTGACACAAACTGGTGGCTCCAATGGCGACAGTATTACTATTGGTGGTTATAATGCAACTGGCCTAGCAGTAGTTGGAAGTTTAACAGGTTCTAGTAATACTATTACAGCAAGCCAAACTGGTAGTAACGATAACACGTTAGTATTAGGGTTAACTGGTAATAGCAATACATTTACTGTGAACCAAACAGCTACAAGCGGTAACAACACTACAAATATTCAAAGTAGTGGTAGCAGTAATACTTGGAACATTGTACAGCATCATTAATATATGACAGACCTTCGCTTCTTAAACACAGTATATCAACAGTGGAGCGATGGTCAGTCTAATGTGGCTAGTAGAGCCGTAGATTTTATAGAGCTGGCGCACAGACTTACTGGTACGCCAAAAGATCAATTAATGAGAGACTTACAACGATGTGTATGGTTCAAGCAACAAGACGATTAATTTGGGCAACATTATTGTTGTCTATTTCCGCTCATGCTGCCATTGGCACAATCACAGAACAAGTAAACAATCCTCCGCAAATACAACGAGCAAAAACAACACTTACTGGTAGTAAAGGTACCGGTGTTGATATGGCTGACGCCATTACTACCAAGCAAGGCAAGGTTGGTATTGTGTTTGCCGATGACACTAAGGTGCAAGTGAATGAAAACTCCAAACTGGTCATTGACGAATTCGTGTATGATCCAAAAAATAAAGATGCTGGCAAACTTGCTCTTAACATGGCTAGTGGTACAGTCCGCTACGCATCAGGGGCGATTGCTCATAACAATCCTAATAAGGTGGCTATCAACACTCCTACTGCTACCGTTGCTGTTCGCGGTACTGATTTTACTGCTACAGTTGATGAGCTAGGTTCCAGCACATTTATTCTATTGCCAAGCTGTCCACGTAAAAATATGTTGCCCGATGAGATTGAACGTTATTGTGTGACTGGTAAAATTGATGTTATGAATGACGCCGGTACTGTAACATTAGATCAAGCATTCCAGGCAACTAAAGTATCCGCACGTAATGTAGCACCCACAAGGCCTGTTACCTTACACTTAACTGAAGATGCTATTGGAAATATGTTAATCCTGGCACCACCGCAAGAAATTAAAACTGCTCAGCAACGCCAACAAGCAGAAAAGTTGCCAGCTGAATCGGCACTTAGTCAAGATTTTCTTAAGGGTGTTGATCTAAGTAGTGTATTGGTTGCAGAAAATAATCAAGTTTATACCAATGCACTACAACGTAATCTATTAGATCAGGACTTCCTTGAAAGCATGTTACAAATAATGAATGATCAACTTGCTGCAGAATTTGGTAACTTGTTAGCCGCACCCAAGAATCAATTGCTTCCCGATTATAGAAAATCATCGGGGGTAGAAGCTACTGTAGATGCAATCAGTGTACAGTTATGTCGCAGTGATGCTAATAGTAATACAAGTTGTGTTACAACTCCTAAAGGTCAAAATTCTACTATTGTACAGACACAGAGTGGTAATGTAACCATCACCAACAGAATCAATGCCGGTGGCAATACCTTTATAACAACCAAGCAGAATTAATATGTTTAAAATACTTGCCACTATCCTTATCGCCAGCCTTGTTGGATTCTGTACTCCCAAGGCACACGCACAGAATCTTCCAAGTGGATACTTGGGTGGGGTATTAAATTATTCTAGCGGTAATATACAGTACAATTATAGTTTTACAGCCAACACAACCGGTGCAGACTACATTGGTTTTGCTTTTAGACAGGATCCAGGTTACTGGACATTTACCAATGCCGCAGTTACCAAGTCGGGATCATCCACTAACTTATTAGCCAATGGTAACTTACAATATGGTGGATCAACCTCTGTGGGAATACAAGCACCAGCTGATTGGGGAGTATGGTATCAAAACGGAACAGTACCATCGGCTGCTGGGTATTGGAGTCCTTATCAATGGTACGATGGCGCAGTTGGTAGTTACGACGGTATCTATCAAAGTATAAGTGTAACCGCAGGCTCAACATACAATATCAGTTTCTACTTGTCTGGAACAAATGCCAGTAGCAATCCCAGTATTGAAGTAGGAACCTATGCAGGTGCATGTGCCGCAGGTACAACTATCTTTACATGTACTCCTGGTGCTAGTGCTGGATTTACTACAATGGTCACTCCGCAGGCAACACAAGGTGTGGGCGGAGCTCCGGCAGTTACTGTAACAGGCACTACTACAACAACTGCAACCAGTACAGTTATTATTGGCAATCAACAAGTAACTGTAACAACACCTACAACTACAACAACCTATAGCGATGGCGCAGTTTCTACAGTAGTTGGTACAGCAACACAAACAACCTTATCAAGCTCGGCATTTACCGGAGTACACTTTGGTGCAAGTCAAGTAGCAGATACGCAATGGAATGTCAGTGCTTGCACACAAACCGCAACATGTCAGGTATATAGCACAAGCCCAGGTGGCACATACGAAACAGGTAGCTGGACAGCAATCGGTAGTACTCAGTATGTTACGTTTATTCCTAATACAGGAAGTGATAGTGCAACTAATCCGTGGACTATGATTCTGGTTAATGCTGATGGATCATTTAGAGCATTGGGTACTGGGCGCATATTAGTTGAAGGTACTGCTAGTAATGGTAACTTGTATTTGTTCTTTACTAATAGTAACTACAATGGAACATTGCTCAGTGGTAACTTGGGATTAACAGGACAAGGTGCTACCTTCACTGGAGTAGAAAATCCAACAGCCGCACAAACTAATACATTATCTGGTGGTATGAGTAGTACTCCGCTAACTGCTGGACAGACCGGCGGAACCGGCGGTTCCTCTGCTCCAACTGTAGTAAGCACAGCAAACTCTGTTATCACAACATCTAGTACCAGTGGTAGTACTACTAGCTACTATAGCCAACCTATTACAACCACAACATGGAGTGATGGTAGCACAACTACAGCCAACAATGGCTCAGCTACATTGATCAACACATCCACGTCGGGTGGCTCTAGTACAATTACTACCGCACAACAGAATCAAGTTAACGCAGTCACTATGCCGGGACTTACTAATAATGTAATTTATATTAACCAAACTGGTAATGGAGACGCAATTAATATTACGCAAGTTGGTGCAGGCAATAGATTAGATGGTGCTACTGCTACTGCTGCAATTATTACTGGAGGCAGTAATCATATAACTGTACGCCAAGGTGATCCTACTGCACATACAGGTAATAACCTAATAGACTTGTATTCTGCAGGAGGTAGTAACACTCTTAATTTAAATCAAGGTACAAGTAGCACAGGCACAGCAACAGGACTTGATCAAGGTGGGCACTATCAATATGATTATGTCAATGGTACTGGTAATAACTTGACTGTAGTGCAAGAGAATACTGTTGCCAATGCTGGCCAGTTTGCTAGTGTAACTATTAATGGAAACTTAAACACCGTTGGTATTACACAAACAGGTACAGCTCGCAATCAATTATTTGCCAGTGTAACAGGTAATAGCAATACAGTAACAACAAGTCAAACAGGAACTAGTGCCAGTTATATCAGTGTTAGTGCAACAGGTAACAGCAACTCTGCTACAGTAACGCAATCAAATACAGGTGCAAGCGGCGCAAACTCTGCGTCAATATCTTTAGTTAATAGCGGTGCTCCAGCAAGTGTAAATTTAACACAAACTGGTGGACAAAGTTATAGTGTTACACAAACTTGTTATACCACCTGCGGCACAATAACTGTTCGCCAGGGTAACTAATGATATCCTTTACCATAAACAAATATCGCTATTATAAAGAAAATTTAGACGATGTTAGTTTATATGTACAGGACTGCGGCGGCTATTTTGAAATACAGCAGTTTGTTGGCAACTTTAGCAGAATTAGATCCCACAGAATATACGTTGGTCATTGTAGGTGATGGGCCGTACATGAAAGATGCTCGTAGATTGTTACCGTGGGCTAAGTTTGTGGGGTATAAATCAGGACAAGAACTAGTAGACTATTATAATCAAGCAGATGTATTTGTATTCCCAAGTAGCGCAGATACATTTGGTTTAGTTATTATAGAAGCAATGGCACAAGGAACTCCAGTAGCGGCATTTCCGGTACAAGGCCCTATAGACATTATTGAGCCGGGTGTAAACGGGTGTATGGATTGGGATCTTGAAGAAGCTGTTCGTAAATGCTTAACTCTAGATCGAGCACAAGTTAAAGAATCTAGTCTACACTGGACCTGGGAAGAATGTTGGAGTATTTTCAAAGATAACCTAATTCAAATAAAATAAATACTTGATGTTCAAAAAAATACTAACCAGTCCCTGGACTGCTTTATTAACTCTAGCCCTTGTAACTGCTCTGCGTATATCAGATCCTACATTTGTTGAAAGTGTTCGCCTACGTTACTTTGATACACTAGTAACCAGCAAGACAGCAGAACCGATTGGGGTTAGCGTAGTAAACATTGATGAAAAGGCACTAGAAAAATATGGACAATTTCCATTCAGTCGAGATATCTATGGCCGCATTATCGCCGATCTTTATAAGCGGAATGCTGGTCTTGTTGTTTTCAATATTTTTACTCCTGATCGTGATCGCCTCGGTCGTGACCAAGATTATGTACAAGCACTTAAACAATACCCAACAGTTCTTCCTAGCGTCGGAGGAGCAACAACTAGAAACAATCCACGAGCCCCAGGTTCAGCGGTCATTGGAAGTTTCAACCAAGAAGCGTTTGTAGAGTTCCCTGGCATTATTGCTAATATACCGCAAGTAGAATCCGCTGCCGCAGGTGTTGGTATTACAAATACATTTCCTGAAGTAGACGGTGTTGTACGTCGTATGCCGTTAGTAGTTGCATACAATGGTCAACTATATCCCAACCTGGCAATGGAGACTTTACGTGTAGCCGGAGGCGATTCAACTGTACAGATCAAAGTAAATGACAACGGTGTAGAGAAGATGCGTATACCTAGTCAAGGCATTGTGGCTACAGATAGTTTGTCACGTATATGGATTGACTGGTCATTGACTCCAGACCATTATAGTTTAACTGACTTGCCTCGAGACTTTGAAGGTGAGATTGTTATAGTAGGTGTATCGGCACAAGGACTAGCTAACCCTGTTGCAACAAGTTTAGGTGAAATGCTACCACAAGATTTACAAGCGGCTGTACTGGGTACTGTAATTGCTAACAAGACACGTCCTGTTATTACTCGTCCAGACTGGGCCGAGGGTGCAGAAGTCATAGGCTTTGTTGCACTGGGTATTCTATTAATTTTTCTTTCAAGGTGGACTTATGTTGGCATTCTTTCAGCAGTTATCGTTATTGGCGGGGCTATTCCTCTTTCTAATTATATGTATTCGAGTAGGGCTTGGCTGTTTGACATTACTGTGGTGGTTGGTGGTCTTGTCCTGGTTGCTCTCCATACTTATGGGGTGAAGTTCGTAAGCGAGTTCTTACAGAAGCAAGCAATTAAGAAACAGTTTGCTGGTTACTGTAGTAAGGAAGTAGTAGAGATGCTACAGAAAAATCCCGAACTTGTAAAGCAAGGCGTTCGAAAAGATGTATCGGTTGCTTTTAGCGACCTTAGAGGGTTTACCCCGATTGGTGAACATTATGGCGACGATGTGGCCGGTCTTGGCCGGTATATGAACGGCTATATGGACGCTATTAGCAAGCCGGTGCTAGATAATAACGGTATGGTCTTAAAATATGTAGGAGATGCTTCAATGTATATGTTCGGTGCTCCTATTGAAGATCCTAATCATGCACGTACTATCGTTAAGGTAGGACTTGAGATGTTAGATGCTGTAGATGAATATACTAAACTAATGGAAGCACAAGGATTACCACCTGCTGCAATGGGCTGGGGCTGTAATACAGGTATTGGCTTTATTGGTGAAATGGGCTCAACTGACAGACATAGCTACGATATTCTGGGTGATTCCGTATCAACTGCTGCTCGCTTAGAAGCACGTTGTAAAGCCTATGGTGTATTGTGTATTATTGGCGCAGAAACTTATAACCGTACTCAAGATGATTTCTTCTACTTGTTACTAGATAACTTACAACCTAAAGGTAAGACTGTAGCAGACTTAATCTACACAGTTCTACGTACCAAGGGTGCAGACTACACAAAAGATCGAGAACAACACAATGCTATGCATGCCTTATACAAGGCTAAGAAGTTTGATGAAGCGGCCGCGATGTGTAAAAAGCTCGTTGGTAACTTTGGCGGACAAATGGACAAGTACTACAAGATTTGGATAGAGCGTTGTGAGTTCATGAAGCAACAGGACTTACCTGCTAATTGGAACGGCGAATTTATCGCACACGAAAAATGATTATAGACAAAGTGTTGGATAGTTACGTATGGTGGGCATTACACATCTATTTCCTGCCATACCGTTTTGCTGAATACGGCACAGAACTTGACCGTTGGATCAGTGTCTATAGTTTAAATGGATCTAAAGGTAATATCTGCAAGCCTAATTAGCCATTGCCGCCTGCGGCTTCCTTGTCGTCATCTGACTTGGTTAATTTATTAATTTCTGCTTCAGCTTCGACCCGTTCGTGTTCAATTGTTTTACCGCGTAGGTGTAGCACAGTATTAACCTTTTGATTAAGTCTAATCAAGTCATTGTCCAACATACGGATACGATCAATAAGAGCAATAAGCACAGTATTAGCATCTGTAATCACTGGCTTAACTTCAACTGTTGCCCATTTCCACACATAATGAATAATATAACCCATACCGATTGCCATGACAATTGGAAAGCCATACTTATTAACTAATTCTGCTATTTCACCCATTTTTTGATTCTCCGTCTATTAGAAATTTTTCTAGTGGATCTATTTTACGCAACATTACACGACCATTGACATTTTCTAATCGAAAATAGTCTCCAGCATGCCAACCCAATTTATCAATATCAAGTTCGTCATCTAATCCGATACCACGTTCGGTTAGACTAAAATCGTAACCAATATAATTCATTAATCTCTTCTTGCGTCTGTCTTGCCATCTGCACGACTAATACGTTCTACATCAGGACGTAGACCTAGTGCGTTACTTACTACAGTATCAATGCGTATAACATCGTGGTTCATCGTTTTAACACGATTGTCTAAGGCAGTAATAATGCCGGCCATGCCCTTGACACTACTAAGAACACCGCCTAGTAATAGTTTGATGGTTAGGAATACAAAGTACCCGCCAGCTAGTGCCGCTGCAACAGGAAAACCCAAATCACCAATAATCTTAAAAATTTCACCCATACATAGCTCCTCGATCTCGACAGCTTGTTGCTGTTCTTTAATGTACAAGTATTTATTGCTTAAGGCGCTTTTTTACATCCTGGAGGTATTCTGGAGAAAGTTCAAATCGTTGATGATGCTTACTATGATTATTAGGTTGTCGGCCATTGTTGATCCGACAAAGTATGTGTTCAAAATTATCAACTAACTCATCTACTATAATATCTTTAAACTTGTTATAAAAATGATTAAAATTGTATTCTAATATTTCTTGCATTTCCAAGTGCATTTGTTTTAATGCACCGCGATCCATGGCACATAATCGAGCTATTTCTTCTGTGATTTTTTCTATGCGTATATAATGATCTTGTTCTGTATCGTAACTTTCATCTATCCAACGATCAAAGGTTTTAAAACCGTAGCTCTTTAAGTATGCCAGGCTCCCCGGGGTGCTTACTAAGAAGAATGGTCTTTTAGCAACAATAGGCTTAAATACCTTTTCGGTTAAATGTAGTTTATCGTGAAAGTAAACAGTTTCCGTAACAACATGGAATAACGCACTAGTTAAATCATCAAATTTTACATTAGCACTCAATGTACCGTTGGGGGTAACAGTATCTATTGTTAATGTGTCAGTTACACCGCGTAATGTCTTGTATATTTTTAAACGGGCACGGGTGTCAAGCGGCGTGTCAGGATGCCAAACAGCTTCTTCCCACGTACCGTGTGTATCTTCAAGAAATAAACTAACCCGTCCATGCTTAATTAAATCATGATCTATAAGATTACTAACAAGGTGCAATCGATAGGAACGATATTTTGAGATAAGATGGTTGTAACATATAAATACTTTATCAAACCGATTAAATGAATCTGGTGTCAAATACTGAAAATCCCTATACCAATCTAATGCTACAAATCCGTGATAAAAATAATACCAATCGTAATAGTTTTGTGATTTTACAAAATCATTTTTAAGTTGGGATTTTTCACTGTTAGCCAAAATATTAATGCGAGTATCTGGCATAACATGATCTCGATGAATTAATGCATCTTTTAGTATAGGAAACGTTTCATTATAATACGGTTCCTGGTCAGCAAAATAGCACTGAAAAAACGGACGATCGGCTTTTTCATTTATGGGGTTTATGTAGTCATTGATGCTAAAGCTATTGGCCAACACAACTTTGTCTTCATATGTACCGAACGGAAAAAAGTATATAGATTTGCCGTTAGCACATTTTGATATCAAATTATTATGAAGTATATTATAGAATCTATCTAAGGAAAACATATATGAATGTAGGATTTATTGGGGTTGGTAAATTGGGAATGGCTTGTGCTGAAACTATGGCAACTAAGCATAACGTAACTGGATATGATATTTATCCAGTAACTAGCGACAAAATAACTATTGCATCCACTTTGCAACAAGCAGTGGAAGGTAAAGATCTAATCTTTATTGCTGTCCAAACACCACACGATCCTAGTTACGGCGGCGATCAACCTATTACTCATTTACGGAACAAAGACTTTGACTACACTATTGTAAACGCAGTTCTTAAACAAGTAAATGAATTTGCAACATCAAATCAACTAGTAGTTCTTATCTCCACAGTTCTTCCAGGCACTACACGACGAGAACTTAAAAACAATATTACCAACGCACGTTTCATTTATAACCCATACTTAATCGCAATGGGATCAGTTGAATGGGACATGGTTAACCCAGAGATGGTTATCATTGGTACTGAAGATGGTAGCGAGACCGGCGATGCTCGTTTATTGACCGACTTCTATAATACAATAATGGAAAACAATCCGAGGTACGTAGTAGGTACGTGGGACGAAGCAGAATGTATCAAAGTGTTTTACAATACGTTTATTAGTGCCAAGATTGGTCTAGTAAATATGATTCAAGACGTTGCCATCAAACAAGGCAACATCAATGTAGACGTAGTAACAGATGCACTAGCTAATAGCACAATGCGTATCATGGGTCCAAAATATATGACAGCAGGTTTAGGCGATGCTGGTCCTTGCCACCCTCGTGATAATATCGCATTGCGCTACTTGGCCGAAGAGTTAGATCTAGGTTACGACTTGTTTGATACTATCATGAAAGCACGTGAGCAACAGGCAAAGAACATGGCTCGTTACATTTACGATAATCGAGAGGGCTTGCCGGTATTTATTCACGGTAAAGCGTACAAGCCTAATGTGGCATACCTTGAAGGTAGTTACAGCCTGTTGGTAGGTTATTACCTACAAGAGATGGGTATTACTGTTACATACATTGATCCCTTAACAGAAGAGTCAACACCAGACGCAATCATGGGCTGTGTATTGTTAGCACACAATCAACAAATTACATATGGCTATGCCGGGGTAACAGATAATCAAAGTTTATATTGCAGAATAGAACAAGGTAGTGTTATAATTGATCCATGGCGCAAGTATCCACAGACAGGAAATATTAAGGTTATCCATTATGGCAACACACGTAATAACCAAGTATAAGTTAGACAAGTTCTGGGACGACGAGTTTAAGACCTTAGACTACATCACAGAACCGTTTAACGATCCAGTAAGTATTGAACAATGGACAACACAGGGCTACTCCGGCAAGATCTGCGGCGAGCTATGCGACATGCGCCATCGATTACCGACGTGGAATCAAAAGTTCATTGATTTGTACGAGAGCATGGGATGGAAAGATATCGGAGTTGCTTACTATCGCATGCGTACAGGAACAGTAATGCCAGTCCATCAAGACCTATATAAACGTTATATTGAAGTGTTTAATCTGCATGGGCAAGAGCAGACGATTTGTCGTGCGTTAGTGCTACTAGAAGATTGGAAGCCCGGGCACTACCTAGAAGCCTTGGGAGCACCTGTAGTAGATTGGCGTGCCGGTGATGTAGTTGAATGGACGCATGATGCACCGCACATGGCAGCAAATATTGGTTTAGAAGATAGATATACCTTACAAATAACAGGGCATAAATGATTAGCAGTTATAATGAATGGGACCCATTAAAGTCCGTTGTAGTAGGTAGTGCCAAATATGCAAACTGGCCCAGCGACGATCCAGTATTTGCACAAGAGTCCGAAAAGACTTTATGGAAAGATACACCAGTACCCGCAGGGCCAGTGCCACAGCACATCGTAGATGAAGCTGACGAAGATCTAAATATACTTGCAACTACCTTGCACAGATTAGGAATACAGGTTATCAGACCTGGTCCTCGCAATTATCCAGTAACTGGGGGAATGTATAATTATTGCCCCAGGGATAGATTGTTGGTATACGGTAATACCATAGTTGATCCCGCAATGATGTATCCCTGCAGAGATCAGGAGATACTAGTATTAGATGAAGTAACTAGCAAGACTCACGACCGTCGAGTAATGCCACGAAATCAAGGCATGATATTGGATGCGGCAAATGTATGTCGTCTAGGTGATAGCATGTTGTTCTTAGAAAGTGCGTCAGGTAACCGCAGAGCATACGAATGGTTATGTGAACAATTCCCTCAAGTAAATATTGAGTTATGTAACTTCTATGCAGGAGTACATGTCGACTCAACCATCGTCCCCTTGCGCGAAGGACTTGTTATGTTAAACGCTAGTCGTGTAACAGAAGCAACATGCCCTCAAGTGTTTAAAGGGTGGGAAAAGATTTGGGTAAATGAAGTTGTAGCACAAGGTTTTTACGAATATCCCTATGCAAGCAAGTGGATTGCAATGAATATGCTAGTTGTGGATCCTAGCACAGTTGTGGTTGATCGGCATCAAATTGGCTTGATTAATACCCTGGAGCGACACAAATTCACAGTTATACCATTGGAATTGCGCCATAGTCGTACATTAGGGGGAGGATTTCATTGCGTTACACTCGATTTATTGCGTAAGTAATAAATAGTTGTATGACTTTTGCCACCTACACCGACGCGATTCTGTCCGCACTAATTTTTAATCCAAAGTTTAACGTCGTTGTTGCTCGTAAACAAGAAATTCTGGATGGGGTATATCGTACAGAAAATCTTGAACCTCAAAGCATTTTATTTGTTGGGTTTAATGCAGCCATTTTAAGTTGCAAAGCCAAACATATCTCAGTTACTGAAATAAGTGATACCGCATTGGCTTATATTAAGAGCAAGGGAATTGCAGTAACATACATTGATTCAGCTGATTTATCTAAACACCAAAAAGAATTCCAGTGTGTTATAGCAATGGATGAGTATTTTACTTTTGCTGACAGTGATCAAATGCAACAGGAATTGATTGCTAAAATTTGTAGCCTGGCCACAAGTTTTGTGATAAGTACAGTACGCGACTACAAGAATCAAGATTTTAAAGATCGTGATTTCAGTCAGCCAATTATGGTTAGAAATGGTAGCGATTATAAGCTATATGTTGAAAATCACGATTGGGACGTAAAGGATCGTACGTTGTGGAATAGTATGGTATATGAAATTAATGCTGCAAACGCATTAACAACATACGGTGTATTCCAAAGACGCACAATGTTCTTTAAGCAGTTAGCTAAGTTTAGTATGGACGCTGGTGCCGTAAATTTCCTTGTACACAAGAACTTGATGTATAAGAGTTTAATTAAGAAAAATTACGAACACGTTGTATCTATTCAATTTGAATAAATTGGTGCATTGAAGCACCGAAGCAGTAATCAATTAAAGAGTAAAGATGGATATCGATAATCACGTAAGTGGTATAGTACAAACAATAATTTCGCAAATAACCTCACAAGTTCAACAACAAGTGGCGGCCCAAATTGATCAAAAGATCAATGATATCATTGCTAACCTAGACACCACATCAATACTAGCAGATCAGATTGGTAAAAAACTTGACGCTAGAATTAGTCAATTACCTATAGATGCAAAAAGTATTGAAGCACAATTAAATTTAAAACTAGAATCTCTAAGCACAAACATATCATCATCGGTGCAGGCAGAGTCTGTTCGTGTAACAACTGAGTCCATCAATGCTCAAGTTAATAGAATTGACTTCCAGCAAATTTGCCAATCGGCTGTAACTGCTGCAATACAAAGTCAGACATTAAAATTCCCCCCAAACAGTATACCCGGCGTGGCAATTGATCCTGCTGACTGGATAGTCTCCGGCGATAACATCAAGGGTGGCATCATTGCAAACTTTGGTAGTACAGGCATCGACGATAAGTCTACTACTTGCCAATTAACTATCATGGATGATGTTACTGTAGTAGAAAATAATCTATTAACTCGTGACTTAACTGTTAAAGGCACAACTACAATTGAAGGCGATTTAAATGTTACTGGTACAATTCCAGAAACAAGCCCGATGTATGTCAGCATCGTCAATGCCGCAACAAACAATGTACAAACAAGTTTAAAACAAGTAATCTATACAGCCTATGCCGACATGGTATTTGACCAAATCAAAGAACAGGGTGTTGATCTTAATAAGATTACCTTAAACGGTCAGGACATCATTACTGGTAATGCTTTGAGTAATAGTATTCTGAATAGTAATCTACAAACAGTTGGGCAACTAAACGAATTGCAAGTCAAGGGCGAAACTCTGTTAAGCGGTGGCGCACTATACACTACTACTCAGCGTGTTGGCGTCAACACCATTGAACCAAGCCAGGCATTGAGTATTTGGGATCAGGAAGTTGAAATTGGATTTGGTAAACAATCCAACAATACTGCTATTATTGGCACACCACGTAGTCAGACTCTTGTACTAAGTACCAATGGCAAGAACAATATTACATTGACCCCAGACGGCGCTACCGCAGTTAATCAATTGATAATTGGCGCTGTATCAATTAGTAGTGCCGACACTCCTCCGGCAAATGATCAGCCCAAGGGAACTATTGTATTCAATAGTAATCCTAGTTTAGGTGGTCCTTTGGGGTGGGTAAGTTTAGGTGATGCTCGCTGGGCGAACTTTGGTATTATTGATTAAATAACGCGATTGTGACGACTAAAGAAGAAGTCACCAAAGTCTGTTCTAAACAAGTTATACCAATCATTGCTGTACATTAAATTAAAGTTGTAGTCAACTATGTCACGGCAACGTTCTATTACATCTGCTTGATCTTGTTCGCATAATAATTTTAGTTGGTGCATAGCTGCTGTATGACGCTCAGTTGGATCGGGGATATTATCATAACTTTCGTCAATGATGCCGTTGAATGTTTTAAATCCCAATCTATGTAAGGCCGCCAAGTGGTACTGATTACCTAAGGTAATAAACAATCTACGAGCAAGAATTGGTTTGACAGTTTTTTCTGTCATAAACACAAAGTTGTTGTCGAAGTTAGTTTCGCATACTAAGCTGTACGCTGTCTTGTTATAAATGTCTATGGGGATAATCTGACTCAGACTCATGTTGTAGCCATAGTAATCTACTCTGTCTACTGTAAAGTCTATAGTTTGACTACGTACTTCAAAGTCCTCAATGCCTTCACTTTGCCAAACCCATTTTTCAGAGTCTCTAGAATCAAAGTTTACCTTGTAGTCGTTGATATAAGTGACTACACCTTGATCTAACATGTTGTTCTGTGTTAGAAAATTATAGGCTAAATCTCTATGTGGCTTTTTGCGTCCAAGCAAGGCATCAAACTGTAAAGGTTTTGCATCAAATGGTTTAAGTTCGTACAGTATACTAGGACGAACATTCTTATAAAAATGTACGCTGGTAGTGAACCAATCTAGGAACTTGAGAACTTCGGCATTGACCATGCGATGATGTAGGTAACCGCAGATAAAGTATTTAATTTTCTTTAAATCAAATCGTTGAATAAATTCAACAGTCTTTGCATGTAGTTCACTGCCTATGATCAAGATATAATCAACAGTATCGTAGATATCGTTAATCTGATCTTCAATTCGGGAATCCCAAGGATATGGAATTTGGAAACATGCTATCTTACGACCACGTGCAGATGTTTTAAATATTTCTGCATCGTGGTAATAAGACCAGTCATCGAAAGTTCTTCCGGCTAACTGATTGATATGAAAACGAAAGACGTTAACACTTTCATCGGGAATGTAGATACTAACGTCCATTTACGTCTAATTACTTAGAAGTAGATTTTTTAGTTGCTTTCTTTGCAGTAGCTTTTTTAGCAACAGGTTTCTTTGCAGTTGTCTTTTTAGCTGTAGCTGGTTTAGCTGCACGTGTAGTTGCCTTCTTTACAGTTGGCTTCTTAACAGTGGCCTTAACTTCTGTAGGCAATGGAAAAGATTGTGGTGCAACTTCAACTACCGGTGCTTCTACTACTGGAGTCTCGGCGGAAATGCCTAATAGACGTTTGATATGCTTAATCATAATATCTCCTAATTGATTGGATAATATTATTTAGTGGGTGTTTTATCGGCGTCTATTTTTTGCCGCCAAACTCATTTTAGCTCGAGTTTCTTCGGAATGCAATTTGCCAGTCATTCCACCTATTTTTGACTTGCCTTTATTTGCTTCTGATATTTTAGTTCGAGTTTCCGCAGAGTGTTTTCTTTGTTTCCCTGCTATACTTTGTTTTACCCGAGTTTCTGCACGAGCTTCAGCTGATCTGTTTCTAAGAGCTATGCTAATTTTAAGTTTAGTTTCTTTGGATTTTTTAACTCCACTCCCGCCATCGCCGCCATCTGTTTTATTGTGCAGAATCCCCGTTGACGTATCTATTCTCCCATACCAACGTATCATTCTGCGTTCAATGGCTAACGCACCCAATTCTGTTAAATTCCGTTCAAGTATTATAATTCGTGACAAGTCTGCGGGAGGCTGTATAGCATCATTGTAATGCTTCCATGCCCGTGTTCCCTTACCTTTTCCGATATAATATGGTGTGCCATTGGTTCTTAAATAGGCATAGACGTAATAGTGTAAATACATTGCTGACATAGTCCTTTTATGTTAGAGTAGTTGGATATTTCCAGTATCGCGAACTACATCAATATTTATTCCTTTTTTGGGCAAATTAAAATATAAAAATGTTGCAACCGCACATAAATAAGTATATACTATAAACATAGTATGAAACAGTGAGGTGCCAAATAGTTTGGGCTTCACATAACATTTCGCTTAATAAAGGAAAAACCAAAATGTTTAATTTTAAATCCGTAATCGACCAAGTAGCACAAGCAAGTAAGCAACCTTTGACATTCGTTGAAGATAAAGCAATCCGCTCAAATTTAGAAACTTTAGTTGACTCTTATGCAGACTTTACCAAGACTGTATACGAAACAAATTTAGAGTTGGCCAAGCAAGTAGCCGAGTCTACAAAATCAGTGGACTTCACCAAGATGTTTGCAACAAAGTAATAGGTTAGTACACACTAACATAAAGCCCCTTAATTGGGGCTTTTTTACGGCTCAAATTTTGGTTTACCATAAATTACCAAAATGCTATACTAGCTCTATAGTAACTAAAAGGAGTAAGTATGTTTTATAAAAATACACCTGTAAGTACATTATACGCAAAAGTAACTTTTAAGCGTAGCCCGTATTCTAACACTCCCGTTTCTGTTCGCATTGTTGCAGACACTTATCCCGCATTCACCGCAAACAAAGCACAATATTTTGTAGATTTGCAAGTGGACTCGTCTATGCAAGAAGTAGAGTTAGTACTTGCTAACTTAAAAACTAAAATCAATGCCCTTAAAGTTTCACTAGTTATGAACCCTTCTTTATCAGAAATGCTAGTAAAGCGTAATAAAACCGTTGCTTAAAAACAACGGTGTTTTTGGTTGACCCAAAATACCCAAAATAGTATAATACTTGTATAGTTAAACAAAAGGAAATAAAAATGAAAACAACAGAGCTAGAAACAAAATCCGCAGGCTACTATGCTTTTGCTGCCGCACGTGATGCCCGTATGCGTAACATTGTTGAATCTTCACATTATTCAGACAAACAAAAAATTACCGCAGATCGCATGGCTCTTGCGTTAGAGTTAGTTTACTGGGCCAAGGGTATTCATATCAACTATCGTAAAAAGTTTATCGCAGTTAAAGTAGATCGGGCACAAGTTAAAGACCGTACAAGTTTAAAATTGTTAGAAGCGGATTACGAAACATTGGGTTACAAAAAATCTGCAAGCCCACAGGGCATCACTTATCACATTCCAAAGGCTTAACAATATGCAATTAAATGGACGTCGAGTAAAAAATGTAGAAGTCGATGGCGTTGAGGCTGACGACTATCCAGACTTTTGTGATGCATTTTTTAGCTATGCTGAGTATGAAGATGGCACACCATTGTCAGACGACGAGCTAGAACAGCTCGAAGAGGAATTTGGTGATCAAATTAATCTGTTGGCTTCTGAAAAGTTTAATGATGGTGCCGACGACTACAATCAGGATAGATAATGTCAAACCGTAACTTAATTATTATTGCTTGCACTCTACTTGCACTCTTACTCCTGCGTCAAGAATTGCGTATGGACAAGGTTGAGGACAAGATAGATCAGCTTACAGACATTATTCAAACTACAGAAAAGGTAAACTACACCAAGAACGATCTCGACTGTTTAACTAAAAACGTGTATTATGAAGCAGGAGTAGAAGCCACGCCGGGAAAGTATGCGGTTGCTCATGTGACAGTAAATCGGTTGAAGACCGGTCACTGGGGCAATACAGTTTGTAAGGTAGTTTATGCCAAGTCTCAGTTTTCGTGGACATTACAAAAGAAGTTACCAAACCCTGATCCTACAGTTTGGGCAGAGAGCCGTCAAGTAGCAGAAAAAGTTTTAACCGGTTATCGTGTCAGTGGCTTGATGCATAGTTTGTATTATCATGCCATATATATCCGTGATCCAAAATGGGTCGACACTCGGCACGAAGCAGGACAAATTGGTGATCATATTTTTTACAATAAGGCTAAAAACAGTAACATTGAGATCTAATATGACTGATAGAACACTAACTTACGAAGAAGAGTTTGCCTGGGCAAGTTTGCAAGGACGCTCGGCACAGTTCATTATGAAGCATGGTACAGTAGAGGATATGGTACGAGAAGCCGGTGACTTATTACGGGGACAATCTGACTCTACAATAGATGAATGTTTTACTATATTGATGGATAAAGACCTTGCCCCTGTGGATACGTTGCGTGTAGTAAAGTCGTGGTTGCTAAACGACAAGGTTACATTAAATCCATCTCGACTTAAAGTATTTGATGAATTCCACAAAATAATGAGCAAGTTTATGTTTCGGGACAAAGACCATACATACACAGCAGAAGAAGACGAAGTATATGAACGGGTACAAGTTGTACTAGGTCGTAACTATTAATCAAGGAGAAGAAATGAAAGACTATCGTTTTTATGGTGATGAAATGGAAGTACTGGGTCAACGGTTGGATGCGGCTCGCGAAGCATTAGCCCGTGCCAAGACACCATGGGCCAAGACACAATGGGAACAGACTATTCAACGGTTATTGTTCCAGTGGCAACAACTACCGATCTTGCATGATGCAGATGCTAGGGTAACTATCATTCCGCGCTGGACCATTGACTACGACTTTTTTGAAAAGTCCGGAGCTCATGAGCATTATGGAGTAGCCGAAAAAGCATACGATAAACTATTTAGACAAGGTGCTAACCTAGACGCAAGTTGGGAACGCAATCGCGAAGCCCGTTTGGCCAAGGCACAGTTCTAATGCGACTTGTTGCTATCCTTTTAGCTATTAGCCTAGTTGGTTGTGCTAGCCGTCCACAGGTTAGTTACACCCAATTGGCTAGTATCCAGGTTAGCAATGCAAACTGTCCACAGATTGACCAAATAACACAGCAAGTCGAATACCAATTGAAGTTATTAGGAACACTGAATAAGAATCCCGAAGATATGTCTGAATCAGATCGTGCTTATAACGAAAAAGCCAAAATTATTATTTGGAGTTTACGTATAGGGTGCAACAACCCCGATAGGTACAATAAATGAAACTACTAATTATATCTGCAATCGCAGTGGCAGGAGCGGCGTACTGTACTCAACCCAGGGCTGACTGCTACACTAGAATTAGCACAAATATATCTCAACAAGTAATTAACAGCCGCCCAGTTGATATACAGAAATTGGTCGGCCCCGACGGTCGTGGTCAGAAGTGCGTATTAAAGTATCGCCTACACATCAACAACGATTGGCAAACTGTAGAAGGTATTGGATATGGCACAACCGAAACAGAAGCGTGTGTTCAAGCATTAGATCAACACCGTGGCAATATGTTAGAAGAAGCACCAAGTTCAGTGCATGCCGATAGTCAAATGGTCTGTAGTGATCTACCGGATATTCGTGTTCATCCGGTTAGAATTGGGGATATAGTATGGGAGTCCGAAACTGACTTACATACCTATGTTCCTGAGCGTAAGTATTTTTGGTACAAACGTACTCAGTGTCGTATGTTCGTTGAGCGTGATAGTCGTAACCAAAATTTGATGTTGTATCAAGGAGTTGTATGTCGTTTGTCTACTGCACCAAATTCAAAATGGCAAGTGATTGACAAATATTAACCATAATGTTATACTGTTGTTATCGTAACTAAACCCTAAAGGGATGAAAAATGAAGAAGTTATTAATTGTAGGTGCAGTAGCAGGTTTATTGAGTGCCTGTGGTACTAATTCGATTCAGTCAAATTATACTAAACAAGCTCAACTACAATCAGCACAGCAATCTGCTAATATGCAGTCCGCGATCAACCAGGCACCCGAGTGGATGTTCAAGTTGCCCAAGTCACCCGGTGTAGTATTTGAAAATGGTACTGCTACCAGTGGCGACTTTGGTATGGCTGATATGAAGGCCAAGACTATTGCATACGCCAAGATCTGTACAAGTGCAGGCGGCAAGGTCCGTAGTCAAACTAAAGTGTATTCCGCTGATAACGGAACTACCACTACAGAACAAAGCGAAATGGCAATCCGCAGTATTTGCCCGGACATTGATATCTCTGGTGTAGAAACTGTAGAGATGAAGCATGTAGCAGAAGGTACACGTATTCGATCTTATGTATTGGTTGCACTTTCGACTAGTGCTCGAAGTAATCAAGACACCAAGCGTGGTGCCAAGGAAGCCTTTAAAGAACTAGACGAAATTACAGGTAACAAACCCTTGGGTGATGCAGAAGTGACCCCGGTAGCTACACAAAAAGGTCAAGAAATTAGTGTGGTCAAACCCGATGGCAGTACCAGTACACTTAACCTAATGCCTGTAAACAATGCCGAGTATCAAGCACGTAGGGCAGAAGCAATCCAGAAACCTGGTGCAGTTGTAGGACAAGTAACAATCAATAACTAAGCCGTTTATGTAGTATAAACTAGTAGTTAATGCCCTCCAGGAGTATTATATAAATACTTGAGCGAGGGCATTTCAATGGCTAGACCGAATCCAATCCGTGCATTAATGGAAGCAGAACTTCCCAGTATAACGTACCAGCGACGTTTACAGTTCCGCCCTAGCTACGCAGATATAAACTACGCATATAATATCTGCAATCGTTACCTGTTTGATAACCGTTTACGCAAGCCCGAAATAGAACAGGGTGTACGTCGACAGACCTGGGGATTTTGCCAATGGGAAAACGACTATGACCATACCGGTAGTTACTGCACTATTAAAATCATGGATAAATGGTTTTGCCAACAATGGTTCTTGCAAACCCTGGCACACGAAATGGTTCACCAGTACCAATGGGACATACACCGTTTTGAAGCATGTGGCGGTATCATGGATAAACACAGTGGCGCACATGGTCCAGATTTCTTTATGTTCCGCGAACGCTTTGAATACTATGGACTTAACTTAAAAACAGCACACGGTCAGAAGCGTTGGTTTAAACATCAAGACTTTACAAAGTGCTAGACACACAATAGCTTTTCTGTTACAATAAACAATCAATTCAACTAAGGAAAGTTATGCCTAATTTTGTACCTACCGTTCTGGAAAAAACTGCCAATGGCGAACGTGCTTACGACATCTATAGTCGTTTGTTGCGTGACCGTATTGTTATGCTGGACACAGACGTAAACGAACACAGTTCTAGTTTAATTGTTGCCCAGATGTTATTTTTAGAAAGTGAAAATCCAGATGCGGACATATTATTCTACATCAACAGCCCTGGTGGCAGCGTTACAGCAGGCCTAGCTATCTACGATACAATGCAGTTTATCAAACCTGATGTATCCACTATAGTATTAGGACAGGCCTGCTCCATGGGTAGCTTCCTTGCACAGGCAGGCACCGCAGGTAAGCGAATAGTTCTTCCAGAATCACGCACAATGATCCATCGTGTTAGTTCAGGTACTCCAGGTACACGTGGTAGTGTACACGTACAAGACTTGCAGTTCGAAGATGCAAAGCGTACATTCGAAGAAAGCGTTCGTATTAATAAACGTCTAACTGAACTGTATGCACGTCACAACACCGCAGGCAAAGAGTATGATGAACTTTACGAAGCTATGAAGTTTGACACATTCCTGTCAGCGGAAGAAGCAGTTGCATATGGACTTGCAGACGAGGTTGTTACTAAACGATGACATTTAAAGATTCATTTTGCCCGAGCCCTTGGTTCCATATGAGAATCAATAACTCTGGGCATTATGAATATTGTCGTTGGGCAACCAAGCAGGACAGAACAAGTTTGCCCAGCATTGCTGACACAGCTCCGTTAGAGTTTTTCCAACAAGGTATGGCTCCTGTACGTGAGTCTATGTTACGTGGGGAAAAATTGTTAGGTTGTACAGAATGTTATCAAATGGAAGCGCACGGTAAAGTAAGTGGTCGTCAAAAACAATTACTTAAAACTGGTGTTCAATTGAATGACTTCACTAACACCATGTTATCAAGTCCCTGGGTTGATGAATTTAAAAATACAGTCACAAAGCAAACTCCGCAAGACTGGCAAATTGACCTAGGCAACTTTTGTAATAGTGCTTGTATATTCTGTGACCCAGCAAGTAGTAGCAAGTTGGCATCAGAATTTAAACGCATAGGAATAATTGACCAAACTCCGCGTGCCAGCTGGTGCGAAGATCCAGCCAAGTTCAATACCTTCCTTGATGCATTACGAGCAAGTACAACAATTAAATACCTACACTTTATCGGCGGTGAAACATTAATCACTCCCGGCTTTAAACGAATATTAGAAACTCTAATAGAAGAAAATTTGCATAAAACAATTACAGTGGGGTTTACTACTAACCTTACTGTATGGGATCAAAGTATAGTTGATTTACTCAAACAGTTTGAGCAGGTTAATCTTGGCATGAGTATTGAATGTATTCATCCATTAAACGATTACGTTAGATATGGCGGCAATATCGACGACTCTGTTAAAATCATGGAGCAGTGGATAGAAATTGCACAGGAATCCAGCTGGTTAGTGCAGTTAAGAATTACTCCAACTATCTTTACTATATGGCATCTTGATACTGTATACGAATATGCTTATAATCATAATATAGCTGTTGAGAGTTGTAATTTTTTAAACGACCCAGCATTTATGCGTCCTAGTGTACTGCCCATGGCAGTTAGACCGCAGGTGATAGAAAGATTATCTAGCTGGATCAATAGATACGATAGCACAAACACTGAACAAATTATAAACACCAGACATCCCGCAGTTGCCCAGCAACAGATTATCCAAGATGCTCGTAGTTATATAGATTACTTGGAAAATCAACCAGACGAATCATTTAGACTGCCTGCTCTTGTTGACTACATTAAATTATTAGAAGCCAGTAGAAACAATGGCATCCTAAGGTACTTACCCGAATATGAAGAACTACTCAGATCTGCTGGCTACTAAGACTCAACTAACTATTCTAATAGATGGAATAGAAACTAGTGCGGGATTATTTGATACCATAACATTAGATAGTACACAGCCGACTACAATAAACGGTTACGAAATACTGCCCAAATATCAATATCTAGCACACAACAACGGTATCCTAAACATTCCTGCACCATTCTACTCGTGGCTACATGAACATTCTGGACAGGGATGGTTACTTAAACCGGTAAAATAATTTTGAATAAATGTTGCTCTGCATGATAAATAAGTTTATACTTAATACTAAGTAGAAACCATGAGGAGACACAAAATGTCAAAACTATTAAAAGAACTTACCAAGTTTTTTGTAACACAACCAAGCGCCTTAGAACAGTTTGTAACAGCTAAAGAACCAAAAACACATGCCGATGCAGAATATTGGCAAAAGTATTTTGAATTCAGAGGTTTATAATGCGTGAATTTTTAAAAGAACTATATGCGGCCTGGGTAGAAGCACGTACTCGTACAGTTAAAGCACGTATGGTCAATGGACAGTGGTACTAAAATGATCATTACTGAATTTTTACCCGTTAAAGACTACTCACAGTATCGCGACTGGTTATTAATTCAGGACGAAGAAACTCGTCAGTTATATTTTGGCGTAGCAGGCAGTCAGTATGTTATTGATAGCCTAATGGATCGTATCATTGGCAATCCAGACGAACACTACTTCCTGGTAGCTCGAGAAGGTAATCGTTGGGCTGGTACTATTCATATTGCAATAAGCAATCGTGCTGTGGAGTTTGGTGTCATTGTACACGAAGACTTCCGCGGACAGGGCATTGCTGGCACCATGCTAGAAGAGGCCATATTCTGGGCACGAAACCGCAGATATAAAGAGCTTTATATGCATTGTTTAGGGTGGAACAAGCCCATACAACACTTATGTCATAAGCATGGGCTAGAAACTAAAAACTGCTACGGTGATAGTGAAGTAGAAGTTAAACTAGCACCTGCAGACTGGATCACTATTAACAAAGAGATCTGCATTAAACAGCGTAATATGTACCATATGTTCTTGCAAAAGAACTTATCCTGGTACCAGGAATTATACGGCTAGGCAAGATACTACCTCATAAATACACTATGAGGTCAACAGAGTTTAAATCCAAATACGAAACCCGTCCCATAATCTATGTTGATATGGACGGCGTCCTAGCCGATTTCTTTGGCGAAGTTGCACAAGCGCACGATGTTGCATACTGGCGCGAAATACACCGTAAAGAATTAGGGGTCGATCAAATTGCAAAGAAGCCTGGCTTTTTTGCAGAGCTACCGCCCTTACCAAATGCTGGACGCTTAATGACAGGTATTTTAAAATTAACAGACAAGTATAGTATTTTGAGTAGCCCCTTAATGAGTAATGTTGAGGATAGTTCAGAGGGAAAATCTGATTGGTTAAAGAAATATCTAAGAGCACATCAACCGCAAGCAATTATATTTGATCACGAAAAGTTTAAATTTGCTCGCCAGGCCAACGGCACGCCCAACATCTTAATAGATGACTGGGATACCAACATCAAACTTTGGGAAGCCAATGGTGGTATTGGTATATTGCACAAAGACAAAGATTATAAACATACCTTACATCAATTATCAAAAGCACTTGCCGGCAAGATAGAACCTAAGAAATTAGAAGTGTCAGAAGATGAAGAATTAATTGATGTGTCACGTAAAGGTGGTATGTATACTAGTCGTCAGGTGTTAAAGTATGTACAAGGCATACATGATGAATACCATATGCCTAAACCTATCTTAGCACATAAAGTTTGGTTATTAAAAAATATACCCGTGGCAGATTTAAAAACTCCTGAATATGTACATCAAGATGACCCTTACCGTCGTGTCATTGACATTGACTGGGATCACGTTGAAAACATCACCCCAAGCGACATTAAGAATCGCCCTGTAGTAGCAGATGCAGAGGGCTGGGTACTTGACGGAAACCACAGAGTTACAGCCGCAAGAGCACGTGGAATAGAAACCATACCTGCGTTGGTACCACACACTAAATAAATTACAAGGAGATTTTCAATAATGAAAAAACTATTAGCCATTTTGGCATTTGCAGTAACAGCTCTAGCAAGTACTCAAGCTAGTGCGTGGACACAGCGTCAGCCGTTTCCACCAGCTCAATGTGCGGTACACGCACCCTACGGTTTCCCACAGACTCAACGTCAACTACAACCAATTTGCCAACAAGCATATTTGGTAGGTTACGATGCGGCTGCCAAGTTACCTAACTATGTAATGTATGAACTATTACCACAAAACGCATTAGGTTGTGTTGCTCGTACTAACGCATTTGCTCCAAATCAATTTGTTCAAAATGGCGCTGTTCCTGGCGACTATGCTGGCACAGGTTACGACAAAGGCCATATGGCACCCGATGGTGACTTATCATGGGACACACAGGTTGAATTTGAATCATTCCTAATGACTAACATGAGTCCACAAGCAGGTAGTTTGAACCGTGGTATCTGGAAACTATTAGAAACTAGTGTACGTGGTTGGGCAGTACAAGGCAACAACTCATTTACAGTTATTGCTGGCGGTTTATATGGCCCAGGCGACAAAACAATTGGTAAAGGCGTAGTTGTACCACATGGCTTTTACAAGATTGTTATTGATAACCAAACTAAACAGTACGCTGGATGGGGATTCCCACACACAGCACCATATCCAAACTTGGGCAATGACTTAACCAAGTTCCGTGTGCCTGTTGCTACTATTATGCAAGACGCTGGAGTACAGTTTGCATTGCCACCAGGCGGTGTTGAACTACAACCAGGTAAAGAATGGCCAGTTAACTTTGGTGCATTAACCAACGCTAAACGTGCCAAATGCGGTGCCAACGCAGACGCAGATTAATCATCTAAGACTGTAGCATGATAAATACTAGGGTAGACTAAATCTACCCTATTTTTATGACTGATTATGAGATATAAAGACCTACTTTCCGAACAACAATTAGACGAGCTTCGCATGAATCCTCGTTCGTTACAGCAGTTTGCTAGTAGCCCCGAAGCAGAAGGCATCATGGCCGGATTTGAAGCAGAACTTGTGTTTACCGGACAAGGCGGTGAAGCCGATTACGATGAAGATCCCGAACCCGATTATGATGCTGACGAGCGTTGCAATAGCATCGATGATGTTATAAACTTTTTCGGTAACGACGAGTACGGTTATGCTACATATGGCCGAGACTTGGATAAGTTACAAGAAGGGCTAGATGAAAAGTATATGGAATGGGTCGACGAGAAAATGTACGATGCTTTCCGTGATGAGCAAGAAGATTTAATTAAAAAAATTATCGAAGAAGATGATTTTGATTGGGATGACGAAACTCGTAAACAGTTAGAGTTGATGGATCTGTCCGAAGATGAAGTTAGCGATGCCTTGATACAAGGTAGTGAGGCTCCTCAATTTAATAGCTCCGTTGAACAACGTGAGGCAATGAAAACAAACAAAGCCTATGCAAACTATATTAATGCTCGCGAAGAAGCAGAAGGCCTACTAGACGAACTAGTTCAAGACAGTATTAAAGCACAAGATGGCACTTACGACTCAGCATTAGATGACTTCCGCAATGATTTTTATGTCGATGACGATAGTAGTTTCTTTGGTGATGTTGGCCTGCGTTGGATGAGTGACATTGCTAGTGAATTTCAATTGGTGTGGCCCGTTATTACTTACACTGGTCAGAGCAGTGAGGGTGGATTCAGCGAAGATAATGCTCGCAGTTTAGCTGATAGTTTAAGTAAAGAATTAGGTGTTAAAACCAAAGTGTCCGGTGGATATCATTCAGCTACACGTGATGATGAAACTTGGATTTTTGAACCAGATTCAAGTTTAGATGCAGACGATTCGGACAACATGCCAGTAGAGATTGTTAGTCCTCCTATGCCCTTACAAGAATGTTTAGCCAAGTTGCAACAGTTCTTTGAATGGGCCGAGTCCAATGGTGCTTATTCTAACGAATCAACTGGCTTCCATATGGGCGTTAGTTTACCTAACAAGGGCGGCGATGTTGACTATGTTAAACTAGCACTATTCTTAGGTGATGAACACGTGCTAGAATCATTTGGTCGTGCTAGTAATCACTATGCCGAAGCCGCAATGAAAAAGATCAAGACACGTGTGCGTGGCAACAAAGAAGCTGTAGCTGGTGCGCTAGAACTAATGAAGCACAACCTGTTGGAACTAGCACAAAAGGCTCTAGAGATCAGCAATGCTGGCTTTGGCAAGTATACAAGTATTAACCCACAAGGTGCAAATACTAGTCCAGATCCTACTAAACGTAAAGGTGCCAAGTATATCGAGTTCCGCTCAGCTGGTGGTACAAACTACTTTGAAGATATCGCTAAATTACAAAATACCCTGATGCGCTATGCACAGGCTATGTATATTGCCAGCCGTCCCGATCTAGAACGCAAAGAATACTACAAGAAGTTGTACAAACTTATTGCACCAGTAGAAGGTGATCCTGCATTGGATTTATTTGCACGTTTTGCCACAGGTGCTATCAGCAGTGAAGAACTTAAAAAGAGCTGGGCCGATAAAGCTCTAAGCAACGAACCCAAAGGCGATTGGAAACTATGGGATGCCACAGGCAAGGCCGTTGTTGGTCAAGAGTACAACGGTTATACCAAATCCGATGCGTGGGAACGTGCCAAACAGAAAATCAGTCCCGGCGGTAGTATGGAAGGTTTCCAGAAGGAATACACCTTACGTCCAATGCGTAGTGCCACAGGCGACTGGGAAGTTTACGATGTCAACACAGGTGAAACACTAGAAACTCTAAACGGCTTTGCTACCAAAGGCGAAGCTGCTGATTCAGTATACGACAAGTACAGCAAAGAAGGTATTGGATTTAACTTACGTCCAGCAGATCCAGATGCACCTGCACCAGAGTTGAGTCAGCGTGAAAAGCTAGCCAAACGTATCAAAGCACCTAAACCAAATTGGAACGTTGTTTATCGTCCAACTGGCCGTGTGGTTGATACTATTATGAATGTCAGTCGTGAAGAAGCACAGAAACTATTGGTCAAGGTAGCACAGCAACACGATTTTGATAGTGTAGACGATTTAGAACTGCACAACGAAAAAGACACACCAAAAGATGCAAACGATGCCAATACTGTTCCACGCACTTGGCAGTTTAAAGATAGCAGCGGTAATCTAATAGATCAAGTTCACGATATTACGTTGATTCAAGCGCAAGCAGTTAAACGAGGCATCGAAAGCAGACGTGGTAGCGAAGTTACTATGAGTAGTGTTCCAACTGATGCCAGCGCAGAACGTGTAGCAAATCGTACTCCGCAACAAGACAATACTACCCCGCCGGCGGGAATGTTAAGTCAACGTCCTAGTACTGGCGACTACTATGAAGTACGTGGCGGCAGTGATAACAGGATCTATGGTTTCTTGCCAACCATGCCCGGGCATTCATCACAGTTACGAGACCTGGCAATAGATGCCAAACGATATGTGAATGATTTGACTGGTAGAGATGATGCGTATATACAATACCGTTCAGGCGATCCTGTACAAGCAACAGCACCCAATGGTGTTCCACTGTGGATTGTATACGAGCTTGATTCTGGAAACGTAGTACACACCTTTGCTGACCACGACCAAACCAGTGCGTGGTCAACAGCACAGGCCTGGTTACGTGGTATCGGCGCAGAAGATCCTAGCTTGTTTAGTTGTCGAGCAAAGATGAGTACGTAATGTTAATATCTGAGTTATTCCTAAACGAAATCAGCGACGAGCTACGCCTACGTCGTAGCACTGGTATTATGGAAAGTCAATCTGTTTCTACAGAAGATATTATTGGTTATATTCGCAAATATCACGATTCAAATTTACACAGTGATTATACTGATTATATTACTAATACTTTTACAGGATTTGAATTAAAAGATATTCCTGTAAATTCTATTAAGACAGATTTGCCTAAGTTAGATTCGTCTAAAGTAGAACAATATAAAACAATGGACTTTAGTAAAGCACCTCCTATTGTTATTGGTGATGGATTTATCTTAGATGGTTACCATAGAGCTAATGTAGCAAAAGCATTAGGCATTCCTACTATAAAGGCTTACGTTGGTATTAAAAATGTAGCAGAAGTTACGTTAGTGCCTAGCGTTGCCAAAAGCAAACGTGAACATTTAGACGTTATGCCTAATGATGGCAAGCCTATACCCAAAGGTGATGAGTCTAGTCATATGGGCGACTTAGTAGCAGAAATGGGACACGGCTATCAACTTTGGTCTTGGGTAGATCGCGGTACTGTTACTTACTATGTATTTGATACCCGCACCCGCACAAGTCAGCTGGGTACAACTGGTCGTCCGTACAAATCAAATCGCGACAGTTTTGTCATCCAAGGTGTTTACTCTGGTCCTAAGAATCAGTACCGTGCCGCAGACCTATATGGTTTCTTAATTTTAAATCGTGGCTTGACCCTGGTGTCAGACAACAAACAAAGTACAGGTGGATATCGTGTTTGGCAAGAATTAGAACGTCGTTACGGTCGCAAGTTAAACATACACGGATTTGATACAAAGACCGACGAACCGGTAAATGTAACTACTCAAGACGAACCAGAAACACACGTTGCCCGTGTTGACGTTAAACAAGCCGGACCACAAATGAAAAAAGAGTTGGGCAGCACAAGCAGAGACCTAAGGTTTGTAGCGAGTGCAAAATGAGAGCTAAAGAATTTGTAGGTCTGCAACCACAACCAAATCTACATGATTTGACCAATGCAGCATGGGTTTTTTATTCTACTACACCCGACAATGTTGACATTGACTTAAAATCTGAACCAATTGATAAATTTATTCCGCAGGCAAAAGGAATATGGGGTCATTTTAAGAAACAAATCGGCGAGAAGAGAAAAGTAGAGAGTATGATATCAACAATAAAAGCCAATATACCCTTCTCTCTTCCTGTATATGTTAAATTCAATGATCCTACTTTATACGTAGTAGAAGGAAGGCATCGATTATGCGCTTACTGGTTATCCGGAGCAAAAACTATTCCTGTTGCTTACGTGAAACCTATAATAAAACAAAACCCGCACTAGGCGGGTTTTTTATTGAATTCGTTATTGTTTTATATCTAATATTTACCAATTTCTGTTGCAAAAATCCCACACTATTTCGAATTGACCATTAATTCCCAAAATGCTATACTGTTGTTATAGTAATTAATAAGGAATACAAATGCCATATACATTAATCACAAAAAACGGTAAAGTTATGCAGTTTTACATCAAATCCGTTGCTAATATGTATAAGGGCACATTGGGCGGAGTTGTATTTACGCAACAAATTTTGGTTGACCCAAAAATTACCAATAATGTATAATGTTTGTATAGTGAACAAAAAGGACTATTAAATGGCAAGTAATTATACTCTGGAACTACTAGAAGAAATTGACTCCAAACTGGACGAAGTTGAAGAATTGTTGCAGAAGCTCCCGTTAAACCCTGCTGTTCGTGCTCAACTAGTTAATCGTGTGTACGATATGTGGACAGAAATTGAAGAAACAGTGGACTTGGCACCAACAGATTGGCAAGCATAAAACGGTTGTCCATTAATTCCCAAAATAGTATAATAGTTGTATAGTAACTAATAAGGAGCAGTAAATGAGCAGAAAACACTTTGTAGCAATGGCTAAAGAGATTAGTTCGATGCCTGACATGGCCCAACGGTTAGCGACAGCGATTGCGTTTGCCAAGGTAGCACAATCAACTAATCCTAGATTTGATCAAGCAAAATTTTTAGATGCGTGTGGAGTTTAATATGAACTACGATCAAAAGCAAATTGAAGAAATTGTGTTTGAAGCTAAAACAGCCGCTCAACGTGCCGCTCGCAAATACTTCAATGAAAAGTTAGGCGGACAAGATCAGTATAGTTGTGGTTTTGCTTGGGTAGACATTTTTGGTATCAAAGGTAACACCAAGTTAGGACGTGCAATGAAAGCAGCAGGTATTCGTAAAAGTTACACCGGTAGTTTCCAGATTTGGAATCCGAGTGATATGGGTTGTCAGAATATCGACACTAAAGAAGAAGGCGCTCGTGCCGCGGCAGAAGTATTTGAGCGATATGGTTTCCAGGCTTACGCCGGATCACGTTTAGATTAAGGATAAGATATGAACTCAAGTTTACATGACATTCGTAGTAGTATTATTAGTGGTAGTTTTACCAACACAGAACTAGATGACATTGGTCAAGCAATTAAATTTGCCCGTGCTCAGTTAGGTCAAAAGAATAAAGGTACTTTAGTAAAAGGTACATCGGTTAAGTTTACAGATTCACGTCGTGGTATTGTTTATAACGGTGTGGTTGAAAAGGTCAGTGTTAAAAACGTTCTTGTTCGTACCACAGCTGGTACAGTTTACAAGGTCCCTGCAAATATGTTGGAGAGTGTATAATGAGTAAAATTCTTTTGGCATTAGCATTCATGGTATTAATGATTGTCGTTGGGCCTCTTGCGGCAATCTGGGCATTGAATACATTATTCCCTGCACTGGCAATTCCAGTAGATTTTGAACATTGGATGGCGGCAGCAGTTTTACTGAGTTTAACCAAGACATCAATTTCTAAGAAAGACTAATTATGAAAATGTTTATCATCGGTACAGTATTTGGGTTGATCCTGGCAACCGTGGGCTTTAGTGGTATTGCTAGAATTATGGACAAGGGTGTAGAAACTGTCAAGTCCCAAAGTACAGAATTGGCCAAGTAATTTTGGTAAAAGGAATTTCATATTATGGTTGCATTTTAATTCGAAATAATCTATAATATGAAATATGTTGGAGTGTGTCCAGCATACAATGTAGTAAATTTAATTTAACTTAAAAATGGAGTTTTACAAAATGAATAAATTGTTCAAAGTTGGTGGTGTTTCTAAAACTAAAGGTCAGTATAAAGTACGTTTTGCTACTGACATGACTCGTGTTAAGATCCTTGCAAAGACAGATAGCGATATCAATTTGCTCGAGCTACCAGAAGGCATGACCAAGCCAGCATTGGTTGTATTCCTTAAGACAACTGAGTTGTATGCAAACGCTGACTATAAAGCGGCGATTGACGCAGCTGATGCCAAGTACAATGGCACAGTATCTGCCAAAGCAACCAAGGTAAAAGCCAAGCCTAGCTTGGAAGATATCAAAGCCCGTGCATTACTCGACGCAGTAGCTGAGTAATTTTTAACAACGGGCACTCGCTGTGAAGCGTATAAGTCCTGTTTGGGCCGCAGGTAGTCAACGTATTCGTGACTTTGGTCAAAGTGGTGTATGGATTTTACTAACTCTAGTACCATACGTTGGATGGGTCGTTAGCCTAGCTATCATGTTTGTCCCTAGCACACCAGGTGAAAATAAGTACGGCGCAAGCTGTATTTAACACTAAATAATTATATGACATATCTGGCCTATCTTATGATTGTAGCAGTTTTATTATATTGTATGATAGAACTAAAGGATTGGTTAGATAGTCAATAGAATTGTTGTAATTCCTTTAGAGTAAAGGCATTGTGGACCCGGGTTCGATTCCCGGCATCTCCACCTAAGTATATTGTGCAACCAAATGGGAGTGCAAAGTCCGTGGGACAGTATACTTGGGTGGGGATGACAAGGTTTCGACATGGTGAGATAGCGACAAAGGCAACAGGGTAGGCGATGACCATAAATCAAGCAAATCTATAGACGCAAACGATTCAGTTTACGCATTAGCAGCCTAAAAACTGCTTAGGGCAGGAAATGCCTCGTAACAGAAACAACCAGCCCCTCCGGGGGCTTCTCTCACTTTCAAAGATAAAATGATAAACTCCTTCAAACAACATCCTGAGTTCTTGGAAAAAGACTTTAGAGCGAATCGTCCACCAGAGTGTGGCGTTCCAATGAACCCTAACATTACAATTAAAAAACACGAATGGCTATTGCCTCCCGAGCGATTACTTAATAAACGTATATTAGATATCGGTAGCTTCATTGGACAAACAGGCGATTGGTGTTTAAGCAATGGTGCCGCAAGTTACACAGGTGTGGAGATTAGTCCAGAGTTTTGCGAAACGGCAACTGAACTATTAACTAAGTATCATAAAGATAATAACTGGGAAATCATTAACCAAAGTTTAACAGAGTTCTTTCTTGGTAATGATGAAAAATATGATATTATCTTTTGTTGGGGTGTATTATTTGGCCACCACGACCATGCTTGGTTTATGAGACACTTAGCACATAGAGGTGATCACATTATTGTAGAAAGCCGCCATCCTAAGTGGATGTGGAACGGCAACCAAGATATACTACCGCACGACTTTTGGCACGACTTGGAATACGAAATCCCTTATACAGAATGGCAAGCTGGCGACATGACTATGCTGGCCGCAGTTAACGGCAGTATCAAGTGTACAGCCGCTAACTCAAGTATTGCTGCACTAAAGACTATTATGGAAATTAATGGCTTTACTGCTAACCTAGATGTTTACGAACAACTTAAAACAGAGTTCCCCGATAACTTTGGTATGTTTAAAGATCCAAAGAAAATTGGTCGCTTTGTTGTAGAGTTTACACGAGATTCAAAAGCACGTCATCACAGTTTGTGTGAGGACATATTCAATGATCCCGCTGAGTGGAACAAAAATTACGTAGATTGGATGAAGAAATGAAATTTTTAGCAACACTATTATTATTTGTATCAACAGCAGTATTTGCGGCACAGCCAATTGAAATTGTAGTACCTTATCCACCGGGAGGGGCCACAGACAGTCTAGGACGCATTGTTGGCGAAATTCTTAATGAACACGGTATGCCAAGTATTGTTGTAAACAAGCCCGGAGCTGATGCTGTCATTGGTGCCAATTATGTTGCTAAAGGAAAACCCGATGGCAAAACATTGTTTGTTGGTGCAACAGGTGCTCTTGACGCTAACATAGCATTTAAAGCACAAGGTATGGAATACACAGAACAAAGTTTTGTTCCTATTGTACCGTTAGCAAATATTAGTTATGTACTGGCGGTGCCCTCCGGTAGTCCTATTAAAAATTACGAACAGTTTAAATTTTATGTTAAGGCGAATCCAGATAAATTTAATTTGGCGTTTTGGAATGCCAATACTGCTAATATATTTTATGATTGGGCTAAGAAAGAGGGGTTGCCTCGTCCGACAATCATTTTGTACAAAGGATCTACTCCGCAAATGCAGGACTTAGTTGGCGGGCAGGTCATGTCGGGATTTGATACATGGTTAGCAATTCAGCCGTTCTTTGCTGCCGACAAGGTCCGTGTACTTGCTACATTGGACCAGGGTGGATTATCAGTTATTAAAAAAATTAAACCCGACAGCTCGGCTATTGCTATATCAACTGCACACCCAGAATTGAATGTGGGTGTATGGTACGGGTTATGGGCTCCAACAGGTACTCCCAAGGCTACCGTAGACGAGTTGAACCGAATCATTAATGCAGCATTTAAAGAATCTAAGTACCGCGAAAAGATGGATATGCTTAATATTAAAACATATGGTGGCACTTCAGAATCTCTACTTGTGTTACAAAAACGTAATTTGCAGATACTAAAGCGTATTGCCGCAGAAGTAGATAAATAATTGCATATTCCCGGAGTAATAATATGTCAAAATTAGAAATCGTAGTTCCTTATCCTCAAGGTGGCGCAACTGACTCAGTTGGTCGTATTGCTATGGATATTCTTAAAGAAGCAGGTTACGACGTTACTGTAACAAACATGCCAGGCGATAATAACGCTGTTGGTGCTCGTTACGCCTCGAGTAAAGATAGTAGTTTGATGGTAGGTTGTGCTACTTCAGTTGGTGCAAACTTAGCAGACAAATTAATGGTAGGTTGTGCTACCAGCGTTGGATCTAATCTAGCGTAATGTCCTTAGGATATACACGGGACAGTTTTGTCCCGTTAACACCTGTAGCCCGTACCAGTTTTGTTCTTGTAGCACGTTCCACACTAGATATTCGCAGTTATAATGATTTTTTAAAAAAAGTCCATGAGGGATTTACTCTGGGATTCTGGCACGAACCAACTGCAAGAGTTATCAATCAATGGATTAAACTTGCCGGCTTACCCACACCCACTACCCGCACCTATACTGGTAGTACCACACAGGCTGAAGCATTGGTTGCAGGTGAAATAGACTTTGCATTTGACACTTGGGTGGCTGCAAAAGCTAACCCCGACGTTTGCGCTATTGCTGTATTAGATAGTGTCAGCGGCCTTGATATAGATTGTTTAAGTACGTTGTATCCTGGAATAGATATAGACAATTGGTATGGCATCGTTGCGCCAGCTACAATGGATCCAGAATTAGCAAAGAAGCTAGAACAAGTATTAGTTGATGGATTCAAAAAAGACAAATACCGTCAACGTCTTGAAGATTTAGAGTTCCGCCCCTGGAATGGAACCGCAGAAGATTTTCGAGAGCAACAACAAAAGACCATTGACTTTTACCAAAATATCAAGTAACATAACCCATATGACCCAACCTTGGAAGTTTGATGATGGCATTGCCAAAAACTTTGTTGACCATGCACGTCAACATATACCCAACTACGATCTTGTAATTGATAAATGCGTTAGTATGTGCAAATGGTACTTAGAAGAATCGAGTTGCATCATTGATGTAGGTTGCGCCACAGGAGAAACTCTACGTAGATTAAATTCTGCAGGATTTGATAACTTAATAGGTGTCGAGGCCAGTCATGCAATGTTAAAATATTGTGATCCCAGCGTTGCTAGATTGATACACAGTGATAGATTTCCCAACGAAACATTTGATGCTGTTCTGTGTAACTGGACTTTACACTTTATAGAAGATAAAGAAAAATATCTAATAGACATACATCGTAATATGCAACCAGACGGTTTCTTTATCTTAAGCGAAAAGACAAGTCTGGATCCTACTGCTATAAATCATTATCATAATTGGAAATTAGCGCAAGGTGTAACTCTGGAAGAAATTGAATCTAAAGAAAACGCTGTAAAAGATATAATGTATATCCGAGATCCCAAGTGGTACCTGGATACCTTAGAGTGCATTGGATTTAAAAATATACAAATTATTGATGCCAGCTGGTGTTTTACTTCATTTATGTGCTACCGATGATTCCAATTAATTCACCACATGGCTATTATACAGTCGGCGATCAAATATACATAAACAAGTCTGAGGCTGTGTTTCAAGCCTCCAAAACAGGCAAAGAATTGATTTGGAAGTTTCATGACGATGTATTTAATGCTATCAACTGGAGTCACCGGCCCGCAGGTACCCTAAGAGATTTATATAGAGAACGTGCTCAGCAAATTCGCGACAAGTATGACTATGTAATCATACACTTTAGTGGTGGAATGGACTCATGGACGGTATTGAATAGTTTTTTAAGTAATGGCATTCACGTTGATGAAATATTCACACGCTGGGCATTTGCTGAACGTAAATTCAAAGATCCCGACAGTAGCAATAAAGATTCTTCTAATTTATCCAGTGAGTTTGAATACGCAGTAGTTCCTGTCTTAGATTATATTAAAAAGAACTATCCTAATACTAATATAGTAGTTGATGATTACTCAGAATGTATTCAGCAAGAACTATCTGAATCAGATTTCTTTGCAAGTAATCACTATCAGTCGATGCTATCGTTTTTTAGATTTAATCGTAAATCAAAATTTGAACAAGCCCAAATAGAAAAAAATAAGAGTGTAGGCGTAGTACTCGGATATGATAAAATTAAATGCGGGATTAGTAACAATTCTTTTTATGCGTATTTTACTGATAATCTAGGCGGAGCTCAGGACCCGGACAGAAATACAGAAATGTTTTATTGGTCCCCCGACGCACCAATGATTCCTGTAATGCAGGCGCACAACATTCTTGAGTTTATTTTAGACAACCTAGAAAAAATGAAACAATTAAAGCTAACAGGGTCTGATACAAAATACATTTCCACCTACTATAAACACATCTATCAGATTGTATGTTGTCCTGATTATAATCCAGATACATTTCAGGTCGCTAAACCCAAAGGATCTATGTTATGGAAAAGCGACCATTGGATCAATGATTATAATCCCAAGTACTTTCAATCTTGGCGTTGGACTAATAAACAGTTCTTAAGCTCTATAAACGATCAATATATATCACGTAACGCTGGCACTCAGGTGGGATTAAAGAAATGTACAAGTCCTTACTATATTATCAACAATAATATCAATATCCCAGGGTATTTGTTGCCAGATTTGGACAGCTACTTAGTGTAGTCTAAAAACAACACCCCAAAACCCCCTTAAATGGGGGTTTTTTGCGGGGTAAAATTTTGGTTGATCCAAAAAGGCCAAAATGCTATAATGTTTGTATAGTGATTAATAAGGAGCAGTAAATGAACTTAAAAATTGGTAGCAAAATTAGTTGGGTTAGTGCCGCTGGTAAATTAACTGGTGAGATTACAAACATTGTCCTGGACCTAAATGCTGCAGGCCAAACTATTCCTTGGATTGATATTCGAGTTACTGGCAAGAACGGTATCCGTATGTGCGCTTCAGATGAATACCTAAAGCAAATGAAAGTTATGTTGGTAGATACTAACATGATTGAACGTACTAACATCATGACTGGTAAGAAGTTCATGGAACCAATTAACACTCCAGTATTCATGTCACCTGCTAGTGAATCTTACTGGAGCATGTAATTGAAATTCTACAAAGAAACTACTCGGGATTGGGCTCATCCAACTCCAAACCATACTTACTTGTTGACTACTGATAAGAGCAAGATGTATGGTTATATCAAAGCCGGATCAGGCGATACTGTTACCTTTAAGAAACCGTTGAACTTTGATCAACGTCGTAGAACCTTTATAGAAGTTAAAGAACTAGGTGAAATCAACTTAGACGAAGTAAAATCAGAAAAGTGGGAATTTACAGGTAGTAAGGGTGATACTTATGTTGTCCAGAAAACAGATAATATGTTAAAATGTACATGCCCAGGGTTTATGTTCCGTGGCGAATGTAAGCATGTTAAATCGGTGGAGGAAAAAGCACAATGAGTACACGTTCAGCAATCGGTATCAAGCACGGTGATCGTATTAAAGCCATCTATTGTCATTACGATGGTTATGTTGGGCATGTTGGCCTATGCATTGATACTTACTACCAAGATAGCATCAAAGTAAACAAGTTGATCTCCATGGGAGATATGTCGTGCATTGGTGCAGACATTGGTGAGAAGCATGACTTTTCACAACGTTCGGAATACTTACCTGATGGGATTGCTCAACAATGCACTTTCTACGATCGCGATCGCGAAGAGGAAGATGCTACGTTCGTCAGCTTTGGTAGCGAAGCAGATTTTGTTGAGCATTACGAAGCCAGTGGCTGTGAATATTTTTATTTGTATGATCACGGTGTTTGGTATGTACTAGACTCAAGTAATGAGTTTAACCCACTACACGAAGCAGTAGCAAAGGAAACAGCATGAACGAACGATTAAAAGAACTAATGCTAGAAGCAGGATATGCGGCTCCTGAGATTGCTAATCGGGCGCAGGTGCTTGCAGACCTGATTGTGCAGGAATGTGTTGATATTGTACAAAAGCGTTATATGGGCGATAATAACCGTGAGGATATGGAAGTTCGTCGGTGTGTTGAGGTTTTGAAAAAACATTTTGGAGTTGAAAAATGACTGAACGTATGAAACTCGATTTTGAAACAGAGGTATACGAAAACCTTAGGTATATGGGTATGCGCTTCTCTGAGCAGACTACAGAAGCATTAAATCGTTTTTTGTTCGACGGCTTGCCACCAGGTGGACACTTAGAAGCTATGTTTGCCTACGATTTTGAACGTGCCTTATACAATGCAGACTCTGCCAACAAACAAACCTATTGGGGCTTGGCTATGTGGATTCGCGAGTGTGCTCCACGTGAATGTCAAGGTAGTTACGAAGCAGTCCAGTGGTGGTGTTCATCGGATGCACGGGAAGCTCGCGATTCTTATTACAAAGAATGCGAACAGAAGTATATGTGGAATGAACTAAAGAATACCACCGAGCAAGCAGAACAGGACTGGTAGACCATTAATTCCCAAAATGTTATAATAGTTGTATAGTGAATAACAAGGGGGGTGTATGACAATAACAGTTGCTCGTTTTAACGATCGTTTTGTTCGTGTTGTACGCACCCAAGAAACTGTTGCTTTTTCGCAACAACGAGACTGGGTTCTTGTTGAGTTCGATCTACATCTTCCTGAGCACAAAAGACAACAAAGACGTTGGGTTCCTGCTACTACACGGTTTGATTGGGTAAGGGATTTCCACTTTTAAAGTGGTTGTCCATTAAATCCATTTAATGTATAATAGTTGTATAGTAAATAAACAGGAGCCGTAAATGAACTTAAATTTTACCAAATATATGTTAGATTTTTATGGTCCTAACGGCATTTACGATTACGGTTTTACTTCTAAGCAGGTTATCCTTGCAACCCAGTTATACAAAGTCCGTATGGAAGAAGATTTTGGTCAAACAGAATTTGAAGGCGACAGCGTAGACCGGGAGCGTGTACGTGATATAATTTTATCATTCCGTGAGAAAGAGGTAGCTTAATGTTGAAACCCTGGGAAGTTGTTGCAGAGCTAGAAGCAGATGCTAGTCGGTTGGCCAAAGAAGCTATTATCAAACGTGAGAGCATTGCAGGCAACGACGAATTGTTTCGTGGATTCCGTGCGGCGTATGATGCTATGGTTACCTTTGGTGTAAAGAAGGTAGAAGAAAAGTCAGGCGACGGTAAGGGTATTACATCTGATGCATTTTGGAAAACGGCCGACTCCCTTAGCTCACGTCAAGTGACAGGCATTGCCGCACTTACCGCGATTAACTATTTGCGTATGAACGCAACAGAACAGGAGTGGAATCAATGGTACCGTCGTATTCTTATTAAGGATATGCGTTGCGGAACTAGCGATACTACAGTCAATAAACATGCAGATAAGAAATATGCTGTTCCTGTATTTTCTTGTCAATTAGCGCATGATGGTGCTAACCATGAAAGCAAAGTCTCAGGCAAAAAGTTGGTGGAAGTTAAGTTGGACGGAGTTCGTGTTATTACTATCGTGTATCCTTCTGGCGCTGTCAGTATGTTTAGCCGGAACGGTAAAGAGCTAGTAAACTTTCCGCATATTGCAAAACAAATTAGCAAACACGCTATCTTCTTTCAAGAGCCAATGGTCTTAGATGGCGAAGTAATGTCAAGTTCGTTCCAGGACCTAATGAAACAAGTGCATCGTAAGAGCGATGTTGAAAGCAACGATGCTGTGCTTAACTTGTTTGACATCCTTACACTTAAAGATTTTCAAGCAGGACTAAGCTCACGTACACAAATTGAACGTAGTACTTGGTTAAAGCAGTGGTTTACCCCTTTAGCCGATCATATGCCTAACGTAGATATTGTTGGGCAAGTGTTATTAGACTTAGAAAACCCCGAGCACCAGGCCAAGTTCAAGGAAATTAATGCACAAGCAATCGCAGGCGGTTACGAAGGAATTATGATTAAAGATCCCGACGCACCATACGAAACTAAACGTTCAGTGGCATGGTTAAAACAAAAGCCCTACATTGAAGTTAGTTTAACAGTAGTGGGCACCGAAGAAGGCACAGGTAAGAATGAAGGCCGACTAGGTGCATTAATTGTAGAAGGAACAGATGATGGTAAACTTATTAGGACCAATGTCGGATCAGGACTTACAGATGATAATCGCATTACTTATTGGGCCGCTAGGGATAACCTTGTCGGTAACATTGTTGAAGTCCGTGCCGATGCTGTAACACAAAATCAAGACGGTACTTACAGTTTACGATTCCCACGTTTCAAAGGATTCCGCGGATTTGAACCGGGAGAGAAGTTATGAACGAGCGGATTAAACAACTTTGGGACGATTCTATAGAAGAGTTCTCAAAACAACATCAGTATGCCACTATTATGCTTCCTGAACCGTTAAGAGAAAAGTTCGCCGAGTTGATTGTTCGGGAATGTGCAGGTGTTGCGGTTCAAGTAGGGGACTGTAATAACGACATCGCTCCAGAATTCGGCCAAGGCGCATACTTTTCTGCAGATCAAATTAAACAACATTTCGGAGTTGAAGAATGAACGATAGAATAAAAGAACTAATGCTAGAAGCAGGATTTGCGGCACCAGAACTTGCAGGTCGTGCTAACTTGTTAGCTGAGTTGATTGCTAGAGATATCTGCAAGATTATCAAAAGTCAGAAAATTGCCGAGCCGGAGAGTGGGTATCAAGATTGGGAAAATGGTTATAATGCCTCAGTTAAACATGCTGTAGAACAAATTAAACGACAATATCAGAAGGCAAAATAATGAACGAACGGATTAAACAACTTGCTCTACAGGCTCAAAATAATGGAGATTCGATTCATTATTATGATCCGGTATTTGCTGAAAAGTTCGCCGAGTTAATTGTGCGGGAATTTATACGACAAAATAAATCATATGCTGTTAACAGTACGCATAGAGATTTTTATCTTGGATGGAATGATGCTATTACGCATTGTAATGAAAGTGTTAAAGAATACTTCGGAATTGAAGAATGACTGTAACTGTAAATTTCACAAAATATAGTCGCAACGCCAAAGCATTTAAGAAGGCAGCAAGGTTTGATAAAATTCTACTAAAATCAAGTGATGATTTTGATCAATATGCTAAGACTAAATTTAATGCTGTAATACAATATAAAAATAGCGAAACGGACAGCATTTCATTTAATAGCTTATCTGAATATTATAAATTCGAAGACTATAGAAAATCACAAGGTCTATAAATGAACGAGAAGATTAGAGAACTTAGTGAACAGGTTGGCATTACAGAGGCTAATCTAAGTGACGGCAATATGTCATACAACGAATTAGAAAAGTTCGCCGAGTTGATTATTAAAGAATGTGCTAAACTCGCACTAACATTTAACTATAACTTACAATCGCTTAATGATAAAGAAATTAGAAGCCACGCTAATAGGGTAAGTGATTATGTTAAAGATCATATGGGGTGCAATAATGAACAATCGGTTTGAACAACTTTGGCAACAAGTTAATCTACAAGAATGTGATTGTGGATGCAATCCAGATGAATTTTTAAGACTACGATTCGCCGAGTTGATTGTTCGGGAATGTGTAACCACTATTGAAACATACAACAATAATAGCCTCACAAAGAAAATTGCGGACGAAGGTGTTTACTCTTACGAGCAAGGTGCTATCGCTGGTATGAATGAATCGGTTTTAGTAATTAAACAACATTTCGGAGTTGAAGAATGAACGAGAAGATAAGAAGTGTTAAACCTGCCAATGGTGTAAAAGGATTTATCATGCACGGCGTTGACATGAATGGCGGCACCTTCTATTTCTTCCGTGTGTATAATGAGGACTTTACCTTTGTTGATTATGATATTACACACCACGATTTAGAAGTTCAGATATTAGGAACTGATGCAGTATTGTATAGTTCGGAGTTTGGTGATTATATTGATTATCCACCTATAGATGAGTTGAAGAATGAATCCAGATAGTGAATTGTTTAAAAAACTTGTTAAAGATGCAGGCATTCAATTAGTACATTGGGATGATAGTCCTAGATTGTATATTGAAAATATGACATATGATGGAAACTTAGCCAAGTTCGCCGAGTTGATTGTGAGAGAATGTATGACCATTTGTAAGGAACATCCATCAAGAATTGTATCTAATAACTGGGTTGCTGACGCTGTGGCACCAGATGTTGTGAGACAGTTTGAAGAACATTTTGGAGTTGAAGAATGACAAGATATAGTTGGATTACTACTATAGTAGAAGATCCAGACCATCCAGGAGAAATGCTTCTTGACATCGGAGAGGCCTGTAAAGAGCTGGGCTGGGAAGAAGGTGCTATCATTGAGTGGATTGATAACAAAGATGGTACGTGGACATTAAAACGCAAGGAAACAAAATGACATTTGGAATTAGATATACCGAGACTGTAGAAGGCCTAGACTTGGATGCTCGCAACCGCGAACTTAGGCATCTACTCAACGAACACGATTGTGAAGTTACATTCACTAAAGTAGATGGTACCTTACGCACAATGCCTTGTACCTTGCGTACTGAAGCAATGCCACAACGTGTAGTTACAGAAGAATTTCAAACTACACGACTATACAAGCCAGAAACTCTGAGTGTGTGGTGTTTGGACCGTTCTCAATGGCGTGCCTTTAAGGTAGCTAATGTAAGAGAGATTCGCGTTCTTGGATAGAGATTTAGTAACCGATCTTGAGCAATGTGCGTGGTTCTTAGAAAAAATAAGGACCCGCAAGGACTATGCCCAAAATGTATATGCCGCCCTGTGTAATATGCGTTGGCAACCTGCTGACATCTGGCCTGTACTTAAAGACGAATATTGGTCGTGTAGCTGGCGTGCCGCGGGCGGAATAGTAGCGGACTTCCGCAATGGATTCGAAGATGTTAATGAAGATTATATGGATTGGTACTGTAGTGGCATTGGTGGTGGCTTCGACTTTACAGAAGATCCCGCAGTAGCCGAATCAAAGTTCAATGAAAAAAAACACGTACCGGAAGGAACAGTAACAGATGAAATACGTGAAGATTTTGCGACTCTGGGTTGGACTCCGAGTGAGTGGCCTAAAGACAAGGATTGATCGAATGAAAACTAAAGATGTTGAAAAAATGATAGTTGGTAGTATTAAAGAAATCCTACGAGATCGTAATTACTACTATCACTCAAGTATTGGGGCGGACTACTGCCATTTGACTGAATCCGGCGAACGTGCTATACTTGATATTATTAATGTGCTAGGCTCAAGAATGGCCCTGGCATTAGAACAAGAAGATATTCAGCGCAGTAAAGAACTTGTATTAAACGAACTTAAAGGAAAATGAAATGTCATACGATCCACGTGCAGTAAAAGTAAGCAAATCAGTAAAACGAGTAGCCGCAACAATGACAGATAAAGCACAACGTCGTAGCTTTATCAAAGGCTATGCCGAAGCAGAAGCCGCTAATGCTCGTCAAAGTCTGAATCGTAAACGCGATAAAGAGTAATGGGTCAAGTCTTTAGGACAGCAGAACAGTACCTAGATCAATTAAGTTTGGGAGAATTTGTTGAGATAGGTACTAGCCGTAATGGCGATGATGGTAGTACTAAAACTTTAGCCGAATGGGCCAGTCAGTTAGGTACTAAATTGATTACCATTGACATGGATCCAGCCAATTGTGAGTTTGTGCAAAATTTGCACATTCCAAACTGTACTATATTAAATCAAAGTGGTGAAGATTATCTTTATCATAGAATTTATTCGATGCGCCCAATTAATTTTCTTTATTTAGATAATTTTGATTGGGATTGGCATCCGGATAAGACTCCCGACTTTATTCTAGAACAACAAGCTCGGTATCAAACACTGGGCCTGGAAATGAATAACGTAAACAGCCAAAGCGCCCACTTATCGCAGATGATCTTGGCATTGCCGCACATGGCCGAACATTGTTTAGTAGTATGCGATGATACTTGGTTTAACAAATGGTGGGGACATTACTCAGGTAAATCGGGAAGTGTAATTCCATTTTTATTAGCAAATGGGTTTGAAGTATTGTATACAGAAGAACAACCTGTATATGGCACTATCTTAGGACGTGGTATTAAATCTACCTAGTAGTTGCCCTGGCCGCCACCGTTGCCATAATCCCAAGTCCATTCTTGTGTAGAAGTTTCTTTTGCAGGATAAACTCCTAACGGAGTATTCAGTGGCGTGTGTATACCTTGTGCAACAATAGGCACTTGATTGTTATAAGGATTGGGGTTTTTAACTCGTTGACCAACTTCTTGTCTAGTTGGTGCCGGCGCTGTATATACCGCAGTAATTACTACAGGCGGCGGTGTATATTGAGGTTGATGATTCGATGGAGCTACCACAGGTGCTACAGGACTAGGAACATGGTTAGCTTGGCCAATAACGGGGCTAGGTGTTCCTTGTCCAGGGTATGTCATAGATAACTAGCGTGACCGTTTGTTTGACTGCCTACAACAGGCGATGTAGTTGTTGTTTTTGCTTTTTTACCGATAGCCGCAGGTTGTGCGGTATCACTACCTGCTACTGATGCAGTATTTTTAACTGCCGCAGGTGCTGCAGGAGTAATAGGCGCTACAACTGCTACGCCAACTACCTTAGCTACAACAGGATTAGCTACCTTGGTCATGGCGGCAGCTGTAGTTGTAACTACAGGGCTTGCAACCTTGACCTTTGCAACCGATGCTACTGGAACTGGAACTGTAGTTACTTTAACTGTAGTAGTCATAATTAACTCTGTGGTGTATTTTTAGCTTTTGCAACAGAAACGATTGTACCGTTGTCACTATTTTGACCACGTTTAACTGCTGTACCTGTTACTGGTGATACTGTACCTACACCTGTAGTCACAGAAGTGGCTGTAACCGGACTAGCAACTTGTCCTGTTACGAAAGTTTTTGTACCTACTACTGCTGGAACACCAGCTTTATAAATTGCGTATGCCATTTTGATTTCCTTTATGGTTTAATACTATTATTTATCTGGTTTTGGTTAAATTAGTAGTTGCATTTAACTCAACAAGTTTGCTATACTAGCATCATGCTGTTACTAAACAGCTTTTAAATTTAAAGGAGACATCATGTCTATTACTGTAAAACTAAAGAAATTTGATTTGAAGACCAAACAAGGTCGTTTGTTTGAAGCATTGGTATTAAACCGTGAAACCTTGAGCCCAGCTCAAATTACACATCGTTTTGGTATCAAGAACCCTACCGCAACAATTAGTGATATCCGCGCTCGTGGCTACGCTATTTACGGTAACCAACGTGTTGCAGGTAACGGCGTTAAAGTTACTGAATACCGTCATGGTGAAGCAAGTCGTAAGATGGTTGCTGTTGCATACAAAGCTATCTCAATGGGCTTAGTTGCTTAATTAAGTTTAAGTAGCACAAAAAAGCTCGCTTAGGCGGGCTTTTTTCTTGGCCAAGTTAAATACTTTATATGCCAAGAAAAGTGTTTAATTTAGAACGCGATTTACGTGGTACGAACCGGATCATTGATAAAGTTCGTCATGAAGAAATCTACGCTCAAAATTTATATGCCGCATTATGTAACAATCAATATCAACCAAAAGATGTCTGGGGAATATTGTCAAATATCAACTGGGATTGTTCGTGGAGTTATGCGGCCAGACTGATATCTGATATCCGCGAAGATGAAAGTTACATAGATTGGTATTGTTCTGGTACTGGATTCTCCGGTACCGATTTCACTGGCTTCGTAGAAGAAAGCTATGTTACTGAAGAAATTGAATCGGACATAAATAGCATCGGCTGGCTAGTTTCCCAAAAAAGATTTATTGACCTTTAATTCAAATAACAGTATAATTGTAGCTCAACTAAGGAATCACAAATGAAAGTATATCTTGGTCCGTATACCTCTTGGATAGGTCCCTATCAAATAGCAGACTTACTATGCTTTTGGGTTAAAAAAGTGCCCGATGAAAATGGTCATATGGACAAACCAGTCTGGGTTCATGACTTTGGAACTTGGTTGGCCAACGACCGAGATGGCAATGATAGTTGGCTATGCAAATTTTGTAACTGGATACAAGAACATAAAAAGCGTCGTATGTATGTTAAAATCGACAACTATGATGTTTGGGGCATGGACCATACCTTAGCACTTGTTATTCATCCCATGTTACAAAAACTTAAAACGCAGAAGCACGGTTACGGCTGGATTGACAACAAAGACGTGCCAAAAGAATTACGCAGTACCGCCCCCGGTGCTCGTAAAGGTATTAAAAACTCGTACGATTGGGACAACTATGCCGAAGCTCGCTATAGCTGGATGCTAGATGAACTTATTTGGACCTTTGCACAGTTAGCAGATGACGAGACTGGTGAAAGTGAGTTTTATGATCATACGGAAAGTAGTAAAGAAAAAGACTTTATGAAAAGTATGACAAAGTTAAAAGTAGACCGTGCAGGATTAGAAGCTCATAACAAACGCATTGAAAACGGACTTCGTTTATTCGGAAAATATTTTAGAACACTTTGGGATTGATATGAAAGTAGCAGTAATTAGTGACCTACACTTGGACTTTGCAGATCTTACCTTGCCCGGTGGCGATGTATTAATCCTCAGTGGTGATATCTGTGAAGCACGACGCCTAAAGAAAGACATGTACAACCGGGACATGATCTTATTTGAGCACGAACGCAAAGACCAAAGACCTGACAGGTACTACAGATTCTTTGAAGAAGAGTGTAGCAAGTATCGCGAGGTTGTTATGGTCATGGGTAACCACGAACACTATGGTTTTCAGTATCAAAAGACCTATGCTCACATTGCATCCAATTTGCCCGATAATGTAACCCTGCTTGAAAACCAAACACATACCATTGATGATGTTGTTTTTGTTGGTGCTACCCTGTGGACTGATATGAACAAGGCAGATCCCTTGACCATGTTCCATATGAAACAACAAATGAATGATTACAAGCAGATTACACAATTTAACGAAGCCAAGAATGTTTACCATCGTTTAGATCCCGAGCGTACTGTTAGTGATCACTTTGCAAGCAAGCAGTTTATTGCAGAAACAGTTAAAGATAAGTTTGATCAAAAGTTTGTGGTAGTAACCCATCATTCACCTAGTAAGGCCAGTATCAAGCCACAGTATGCCGGGGACCATTTAATGAATGGTGCTTATTCAAGTGATCTCAGTGAGTTTATCTTAGAAAATCCACAGATTAAAGTGTGGACCCACGGGCATACCCACGATGTATTTGATTATATGATCGGGTCTACTCGTATTATTTGTAATCCACGTGGATATAAGGGCTACGAAGACCGTGCAGAGCAGTTTGACCCTGGATTTAGTTTTGAAATTTGATAAATATTATAAAGTATTATACTTAGGAGAGTAACCATGGCAACAACAGGAAATTTTTACACAGCTACCAAAGTAGTTGATGGAGTAACAACATTGGTATCTTTAGACATCTGGGCTAAAGATACATTATCAGCAGATGATTTTGTTAAATTCCAAGCGTCTGCTGCTCGTCAAGCAGCAATTTTTGAAGCGGCAAAAACAGCAGGCACAGTAGTAATGACACCAATTACACCTGCAGAAGGTGAAGTTAAAGAAGGTGTTACTTATGTGTTTAACGGCGTAATCGAAGACGACACAGAATGGAGATCATTTGCGGCTCAATATGCAAACGATCCAAGTCTAACTCGTCCAGCAGATCATACAGTACTAACAGACGTTTAAATATTCATTTGACTTATTAAGTAAAAATCCTTATACTTAACCGTATAAGGATTTTTATGGCCAAACAACCAACGTATTCAACAACAATTCCAGTAACTGGGGCAGGACTTGCTGGACATTCCTATGGTAATATAACCATTGGTACAGCTATCCCGTCTGCTGGACTCTCCTATACCACAGCCACAACAGCCTCGTGGGCACCAAGTGCATCCAAAATCGAAATAACCGATAAGGATATCAAACTTGACGGGTGGAGTCTCCGAGAGACCTTGAAAACCATCACAGAACGCTTGGCCGTGCTACAACCAAATCCCGTGCTTGAAAAAGAATTCGAAGAGCTTAGGGCTTGTGCTGACCGTTACCGAGAACTTGAACGGAAACTGTTGGATCAAAAAGCCATGTGGGAAGTACTTAAAAAATCCTGACAATTAATTGCCAATATGTTATAATAGTATATGGACCCTAAATCAAATTGCGTAGTACTTAATACAACTAAACTAACCCCAACACAGATCGAGCGAATTATACGATGGTGTGGACAACATTTTGAATCGGATAAATGGAACTTCATGACCGACTTTCCCAGTTATCACTGGAGGTTCTATTTACCCGACGCAGAAAGTGAAACCTTATTTAGATTAAGGTGGGCCAATTGAGTAATCAGAATAAAACACTAAGCCAAGTTGGATGCTTTGCCCTTGTACAATGCAAGAAAAAAGATAAGAAGTGGTATGAAGTTCGTTGCGAGGCGTGGACACTGGAACACGAAGTTGAACACGAAATTCGTAATTTCTTTGATCCCTTACGCAACAAAGGTGGTCGTTGGGGATCACATTGGAAGTACAGCAATCGTAAGGATGCAGAGCAAATGTACACAACAGCATTATTAAAATTCTCATGATACAGTGGAGAGACGAAGGTGCTCCTGTTAAACCTGGACTGAGCATTTGGCGCCCAGGTGATCGTAGTGTAGGATTTGTATTGAGTTTAGATCGCTGGCATGTTTACGTTAGATATAGTCGCGTTAAGAAGAAGTTATTTTGGGAGTGCAAACATTTAGAGCCAAGAGCTTGGCGCATGTTGAAAGCAAAGAATGAGCGTAACGATTAGAGTACCTTGGGCAGATCCAGCAAATCATAAACACGCATGGAATGAACTACTTGCTTGGACTGTAGAAACTTACGGATTACCAGGAGATCGAGTATCCTTTCATCCCACACACGATTGGATGGACTTTACATTCACAGATGAACATGATGCGCTTATGTTTCAGTTAAAGACTGGTGGCCATCGTCGGTACCGGGAAGAATATACAGCAGAATTTGTTGGGGGATTAATTAATGGACTCTAGGGGGACCTTAGTAAAAGAAATAAGAATGGGCGATTGTGAAGACCCTTACCTGTATGCAGCAGAACCTATATACCAATGGGAACAGAGCGAAGAAGCCAAATGGTTAAAATCAAAGTGCGACGATTTGGTATTTTTCGTCGATTCGGATCCTGTTACATGGGGATTTAAGATTCGTATCTACGCACCCCTTACAGGCGAGGCATTAACATTCTATAACTTAAAGTACTTGGGTATTAAATCGTGATTATACTTTCATTACAAGAATGGCGGATTGTACAGGACAGTATTATAGCCGAACACGGTCGTAGCATGGTCTTATTAAGAGATAAAATGCGGCGTGAGTTGGGCTTTACTGCTAGAGAGCATACCTACAAAGAGGACAAGTTTGGTATTTACTATAATGTAATACGTGAAATACACTTGGACTTTTATAGCGATGCCGCAGAAACAATGTTTAGATTAAAATGGCTATGATTGAATTTACATTAGATCGCACTGAATATTATCACAAGCACCGTGATATTGCCCAATGGTGTTGGGATCAGTTCGGCGAAATGGATCCTGATCGTTGGTATCAGCGATTTGCCTTTGGCACACAGTTTATGCAGTTTGAACGAGAAGAGGATGCGAGCTTGTTTGCATTATATTGGCTATGATGGAAATGACTCTAAAGCGTTGGCGCATTGAAAAAGATCATATTGACGAAGCAGACGTTGAGTGGTTGCGTGGGTGCTGTCATGCACTTGAAACTAAGTACGAGTTTCAAAACTTATTTGAAGAAGGTCGTCCTATACAGGTCTTTAGCGGTCCCGGGCAGGTTTTTGTAGATACCATTGACGATGACCAAGAAGCTATGTTAAAATTAAAATATGGCGGTACAGGACAATTAATACTAATGAGAGTTGAGCGTTGGGAAGATGGAAGCCAACAAATGATTGGATATGTTGACGGGCATGGGTTTTAACAATGAATAAAGAAAATACATTTAGAACATTAAAAGATCAAGAGCCTATTGTAGAACGTTGGCAATGTCGTGTTGGCTTACACCGTTGGCTTAAATGGTCTGCGATTGAAAAGAAAGCCAGTAACTTATATGCATACCAGCATCGGTATTGTGCTGACTGTAATCATGGGCAAAGTCGCCGCTTAAAAACAGATTGGTAATATGATCAATTACTATTACGAACTCAAACAAGATGTTAAAATGTTTGGACGTACTACCTGCCGTTACTTGGCACAGTTTGACGTGCATCCAGGTAAGACTGGTATGTTCAATCCAGTCTGGCACGATGAAGCCGTAAAGCACAGTACTAGAGTATGGATGGAAAATGCCAATGGTGTTTGCCTAGTTAAAGGTCCGCACACTGATCTTAGTTGGGGCAAAGTTGATGAACGAGAACTCGTATGGCTTAAACTTATTTGCAAGGATATAGAGACGCTATGAAAGTAAAACTTATTATGCGGGACAAGGACATGATTGCGGTCCTAAATCGAGAACGTAAGAATCCCTTGTGGACAGAGATTGTAGTAGAGCCCCTAACCTACAGAGAATTACAAGAGGAAATCTTAATTGAGCGTATTAAACGTCCCGATGGTATATATCCAGAAGAACGTACATTACCCAACTTAGTAGAAACTTTAATGTACAAAGAAGGACATATATACGATAAGCGTTATTTTAATTGGATGCTAACGTACGATTTCCCCGACGGGCAGATCTATGTACAAACAAGACATACTACTCCTAGACAAGCACTTAATCGTATTACACTAATATATGAAAAAGATCTATAAACAACTGACGCCAACGCTCGAGCAAGTTACTGTAGAACACAATGGACAGGAACTAACCTTCCTTAACGGTGTTATACAAATACAAACAGGCGGCAAGTTTATTCCTGCTACGTCTCCAATTGACCGAGACTTATTGTTAATCATTGAAGATTATGCTTGGTGGCATATAAATCAAAAAGAGATTGATCAATGGATTGAGGCAAGTAATGGTGCTATAACACAACGGGGTATGGTTGTACATTTTAATACGGAACAAGATCGTACTATGTTTTTACTAAGGTGGGGATGATTCGAGTTAATGTGCTAGACGATACATTTAATCGTGCGTTTTGGAATGCCAAGCGTACCTTGCCGATTGAGCATTTAGAACGGCCAAACCAGTATGCTCAGCGGTGGCGCGAAGCGTTTCGATGCAGGCCAGATTCCAACAGCGATTGTAGCGAAATTTATTATATATTTGATCGCGACGAAGACTACACTTGGTTTATGCTGAGGTGGCTATAGATCGTAATCCTGTACTGACCGTGCCTGTAAAAACCTACAGTCATTACTCAGACTGCGAGCCTTGGTGTTTAGAGCATATCGGGCAATGGAATGCCGCTTGGTGGAGAGATTTCCCGGATATTGCCATGGCAGTGGTTGTGGAAGGCCCGCATGAAGATTGTTATTGGTTTGCTAACGAGCAAGATGCTATAATGTTTAGACTAAGGTTTAAGTAATGGACATAGAAGATTATAAATTTGATGCAGAGGAATACAAACAACAACACGTACTTTGGCAACTAGATGATATTCAAGTTAGGAAAGAGATGAGTAGAATTAGTGGAGATAAAGCCATATGGCACAAACATTTCTGTTCTATACTACCCAGATGTATAAATGGTCGTTGGTATTGGCGTGAGTGGATTTGGTACACAGAACGCTTTGGCCCAGGTGGAGTACATAGATACTACGGTGACAACTTTGATAGGTTGAAGGACGATAGATGACTGTAGAAGCTGGAAAATTACGCTATAACCCATCTACTAATAACTGGGAAATGTACGATGGCGTCAACTGGAGAATAGTTCCCGAACACGATGTTAAAACTGCAATGCCAAAATGGGAGCGGTGGTTTGCCTGGCGGCCTGTTCGGGATATACACGGCAATTGGCAATGGTGTAAGACTGTCTATCGCCGGTGGCAATCAGACAGCAAGTTTCCGGTAATGAAATACAACCGATACGAATACGGCAATGCATTTGATATATTAAGGAATGAATATTGATTGATTGGTCAGCTATAGCCGGTAAGTTTGTATCTATGCTTATGTCATGGATGCAAGCTGGCAACCTACGCAATCGTATATACACCCTACAAGAACAAAACGAACTCATGAGAACAGGCCTGGAAGATATACAACGCATGGACCCAGAAGGCCGCATGGGCTGGTATGCTAAATCAGTATTGGATAATGTAGATGGCAAATAACAATCACTTATATTCAGATTTTGAAGCTCGGATAGATTCTTTAATCCCTAGAGCAGATTCAGCTGAGAAGTATGACCATTGGCGTTCATTACAGATAGCCAAGGCTGAATACGATAATATACGTATAGCAGAAGGGCTGAAGTTTGAATTAGAAGGATTCGCTACATGGTTAGAAGAAACATACGGATTTCGTATACACCGTCCTGATAACATGATTGGGCAAACATTTGAAATTATAGACGAAGCCAAGTACACATTTTATAAGTTGAAATACACATAATGTATGTAAACAATGTTGACCTAACTCCTCCGCAAGCTGTACTTGATCGATGCCATCAAGTCGTAATTGCTGACCCTAAAACCGTAATGTGGAAAATGAAGAAATGGTGTAGGGAAAATGATTTAAGTTTAATGTGGTCAGAATTGTTAGATACTTCAGATGCAAGCTACCAACACGATTATATAGCGGCATTTTGGTTTATTGACGAACCGGATGCAACAGCCTTTACCTTGAAGTTTAAATGATACAAATACCGTTTGAGCATATTAATGGCCCGCACACTAGTTGGGAAGAAGTTATAATACTATGGCGAGATGTATTTGATGGTCCTAGGTATCCTATTAGGGAAATACTCAACTGGATCGAAACAGCCGAAGGCGGGCGATATCACTTACACGGATTTAACAGCACTGAAGGATTTTGTTTTAGATTTGAACAGCCTGCAGATGCTACGCACTTCAAGTTGAAATGGTTATGACTATAATTGTGCTAGAAAATACTAATGCTAACCGTGCTATAGAAATAGTGCAAGAACCCAGGCAAACTTTGCGTCAACACGCAGATTTTAGTTATAGATTCTTACAGGGAGGGTACAGTTGGGAAACCCACGAACTACGATTACCCAGTGTAGAATTTGAATTTTACAATCCTGCAGATGCAACTTCTTTTACATTAAAGTACCTATGAACTTAGAAGATGCAATCGCAAATGATTTAGCTCAACAAATGGCCGATTCCTTAGATGCCGAGTTTCTAATAGAACTGAAATATTATGACTATAAGAAAGTTTATGGTCCAGCAGATTGGGTATACACGCAAACTAAAATAAAAATATGGTGTGAAGAAACTTTGCCCAATTGCTTTTATCACAATAATACGCTATACTACATGGATGAAGCAGATGCGATCATGTTTAGGTTGAAATGGATATGAAGATAATTAGAATACCACACGATAGACACGAACGTGGCACAGAAATGTGGGCCGTTAAAACCCTACGTATTAAAGAAGAACTTAAAGAACACGGACTAATAGAACGACGTGACTACGACTGCAATTATACATCCAAGCACGAAGCAATCGAAATGCGATTTTATGATCCCGAAAATCCAGCAGTAAGTTTATTCTGCTTAAAGTATTCATGACAAATCCAAATCAATACCGAATCTCCAAAGAACGGTGGGCGGAATTTGAGGAGCACTATGCTTGGCAATTACTTAAAAGTCCAGACTATAGACTAGGACAAGGCTTCCTAAACTACTTTAACGAAGTAGATAAGATCTGGAACAATGATGGAGATTTAGGTAAACAACAAAGTGTTAGATTATACTATGAAACCAACAATGTCAAAGCAATGGAAATAATTAAAGGGTGGATAGAACAATGAATAAAAACTTATTAACTGGTATACTGTTCATTGTGTTTTCTATTGTGTTTGGCCTCAATGGATTTAGATATACTGTTGGCAACTTTGCCGATCCGGGCGCAGGACTGTTTCCTATTGCAGTCAGTGTATTCTTACTTGTACTAGGACTGATTATCATTATTAAAAGTCGCTTGATAGATGCAGTACCGGTTGATTTTAAATTTAGAAACATTATTATTATTTCCCTGGCACTACTTGGGTTTGCTGTAGCTACTGAATACTGCGGCATGATCTTAGGTATTGTAATACTTGCTTCAGTTGCATCGACTGCTGCATCAACTTACTCTATTGCAAGAGTTATTAAAATTACTATAGGGCTGGTATTGATTACACTTGCATTCAAATATTTACTTGGATTAAATTTACCACTATAATGGATATACTTGCACACCTTGCATCGGGATTTGACACAGCATTTACTGTACAAAATTTAATGTACTGCGCCATTGGGTGCTTTGTGGGAACCTTGATCGGATTATTACCCGGCCTGGGCCCGATTGCTACCATTAGTTTATTGTTACCATTGACTTATGCAATGCCAACAACCGGTGCTATTATTATGTTGGCAGGTATTTACTATGGCGCACAATACGGAGATAGTGTAAGTGCTATTACCATGAAGATTCCGCATGCCAGTAGTATTGTTGCCTGCATTGACGGATATCAAATGCACCTACAAGGACGCACCGGTCTTGCCCTGTTTACAGCAGGTGTCAGTAGTTTTATTGGTGGAACTGTGTCGGCTGTTATTGTTGTGGCGTTTGCTCCTATGCTAGGCGATGTGGCATTCCTGTTTGGTCCTACAGAATATGTAATGTTAATGTTGCTAGGATTTGTCTGCGTCAGTTTAATTACCACTGGTAGTTTGGTCAATGGTCTGGGCATGGTGTGTATCGGAGTACTGCTGGGCATGATTGGTACTGACGTCAATAGTGGTGTTACACGTTATACAATGGGATTTCCTTTTTTGATGGACGGTGTGGGAATAGTTAGTATTGCCATTGGTTGCTTTGGGCTTGCAGAAATTGTCAGCAACTTAGATAAACGAGATGAGCGTACACCTTTTACTGGCAATATTAAATTAATGCCGACTTGGGCCGAATTTAAACGTATTATTCCGTCGGCCCTGCGTGGTAGTATTGTGGGTAGTTTCTTGGGCCTGTTACCTGGCGGCGGTCCTACTATTGCTCAATACGGTGCTTATGCCATAGATAAAAAGTTCAGCAAGTATAGAGATGAAATAGGAACCGGAGCCATTGAAGGAGTAGCCGGACAGGCGGCCGCTGATGAAGCCGCGGCTCGTACAAGTTTTATTCCCCTGATGTCAATAGGTATCCCAGAAAATGCTGTTATGGCTCTGATACTAGGTGCGTTAATGATCAAAGGTATTACTCCGGGCCCGCAGATGATTGACAGGCACCCAGACGTATTTTGGGGACTAATTGCAAGTATGTGGATTGGCAATGTATTCTTGCTTATCTTGAATGTACCAATGGTTAGACTTTGGTTAACAGTATTCAAGATTCCGTATGCAGTACTATTCCCGTGTATTTTATTCTTTTGTTGTCTCGGCACCTACAGTACCAACAACAATATTGAAGATATATATACCACGGTAGTCTTTGGTATAATCGGATATACGTTCCTGAAGTTGGGTATGGAGGCTGCACCCTTAATGCTGGGCTTTATTCTGGGCCCTATGTTGGAAGAAAACTTCCGCAGAGAAATGACAATATCAAGAGGAGATTTTAGCCCATTTTGGACCAGTCCGATTAGTGCTACAATGCTGGTGATCATTGGTGTGTTTATAGCCTATAGTGTATATGGGTTTGTGCGTAAGTTGACCATTAATTCCCATAATGCTATATAATGTAGTTGTAGTAGAAAATTAACAATAACTTCGGAAAAGGATGTATATGAAAATTAATAAGTATGTAGTAAAAGCAACCGCTCAAACCTTGGGATATTTCGCATTTGCTGCTGTCGTTGGCATGATAACTGCTGAAGTATTACTGTATATTCAACCAACTGCGACTCAGGTCATTGGAACTCTTTTAGCTGGATTCTGTCTGTTTGCCACATACAACATGATTAAAATCCAAGCAGGTATCTTAGAAAGCCAAGACAAGATCAAAGAGAGTTTAAAAAATAAATAATTTTATGTTCGAAGATACCACTCTATTATTACTCTGGCTTGCTTGCACGTATTTTATTGTGCAACTCATTATCGGGATTACAAATCATTACAAATCCTCTGCGGATTTACTACACGACCAACTGGTTAAACGCCTGGATGAGATTGTACACCGTGTCAAAGTAGAAAAGCATAACGATGTTTATTACTGGTTTGATCAGGACAACAACAAGTTTCTAGGGCAGGGCAAGTCCGATGAAGAGATTATCACTGTACTTAAATCACGCTATCCCGATCACATTTTTTACTTTGAATCATTGAATCATATCCTGTGTGCCAAGCACAACTGGATTCCACAGTCGACCGATAAATCTAAATAAGCTATAATACTTACTATGACAATGCATCTAGAAGGCCCGTGGCTCAGTACCACCGGTAAAAAGAAAGGTCCCAAAAAGTGGGAATCCGCTGAAGCTAAACATAAGGCCGAACAGCGCAAGACTGACTGGGAACTCAAGCTAAAAGAGTTTGATCGAATGAAACCTAGATTTAGTAATAACAAGCCTGCACCCAAACGCAAAACTGACTGGTCTATGGGTGCTCCGCGAACTCCACCCGGTCGCGAAACTCCGCACATTGCCAGTCGAGATACTGGATGGGTTGCTTGCACAACTGCGCCCAACCAAGAATACACCGGTACCAAGGTACTTGGTATTTCTACCTTACACAAATCAAATGGTATTCCTGTGTTTAGCAACGAAGAAGCAGTTGATATCAGTACCATGCGGCGATAAATAATATACATATATAAAGGGGAATTAAAATAGCAAAAGAAGATACAATTGAAATGTCGGGTATCGTCGAAGAATGTTTGCCAAACGCTATGTTTCGAATAATTCTAGAAAATGGACATAAAATTACTGCCACAATCGGCGGTAGATTAAGACAAAATAATATACGCATATTACTAGGCGACTCAGTTGATGTTGAAATGAGCCCTTACGATATGAATCGCGGTAGAGTGGTATATCGTAATAAATAGTAGTATGAACGATATACGCAAAACAATAGACCTCCTAGAAGCAAAAGAAAAAGGCAACCTAGAGCAGATTAAACTGCCTTATGCTCGTACAGCATTGGCTCCTGTAATGAGTTCTGCGCTTATTGATTTGCACTATGGTAAGTTGTATAAAGGATATGTTGATCGCTTTAATAAACACGAAGGTGATCGCAATTTCAATGAAGCTGGTGCTTATTTGCACAGTATATTCTTTAGTCAATTTAAACATCCTGGCGTAAGTAAACCGCATGGACAGATTTTAGATATTATCAATCGCCACCATACTAACTTTGTAGACTTTAAAAAGAACTTCAAAGCGGAAGCAATGAAGATTCAAGGGTCGGGTTGGTGCTATCTAAGCAAATCCGGGCAAATTAAAACAATACACAATCATGCAAAACGTACTGACATAGCACTACTAGTTGATATGTGGGAACACGCTTTTCAAAATGATTACGGTAGTAAAAAAGACAAGTATTTAGATAACATTTGGCGCATCATTGATTGGGCCGCTGTTAACCGCAGATTATGATAACAATAACAGACTCAGCAGTAGTAAAAATTAAAGATATCCTGGCAGAAGAAAACAATCCTGACCTTAAGTTACGAGTATTTGTACAAGGCGGCGGTTGTTCAGGCATGAGCTATGGATTTACCCTAGACGATACTCAAGCCGAGGATGATTGGGATATCGAAGTTGATGGTGTAACTGTCTACGTAGATTCTATGAGCAGTAATTACCTACAAGGTGCTGTTATAGATTATGTCGAATCTGACATGGGCAGTAGTTTTAGCATCAAAAATCCCAATGCTGTAACATCCTGTGGTTGCGGATCTAGCTTTAGCCCTGAGTAATACTCCTACTTAATTCCAAACCAAAACTGGCTTTGCCTTATATGCGATAAATAACGTATATAAGGATTAATGAGCTATGGCATTTTGGAACCCTAACCAAATTATAAGTATTAACGATGGTACTCGACCTAACGACGGTACAGGCGATGATATTCGTGATGCATTTATTAAAGTTAACGAAAGTTTTGCTAATGTGTCACAACAATTGGCACAGCCAATTCAAGACTGGTTAAATGCAAACGTTCAACAACAACTAAACACAAACTACGTCACAACTAGTAATTTGTTTGTTGCAAATGCAACAGGCACCACTGCAAGTTTTAGCGGAAATATCACCGGCGGAAATGTAACTGCCAATAATGGATTTTACAGTTTAGGCACCAGTATCCACAGTGGTAATACCTACGTAGGCAATATTACTATCTCCGGAACTAGCCAGTTCAACGGCAATGTCAGTGTTGGTGCAGCTATTATTCCCACAGCAAACTTAACCTACGACTTGGGTAGCCCAAGTAACTTCTTCCGTAATTTATACACACAAGGTTTGGTTCAGGTCAATACTGTTTCTTTACAATCAAGTGCAAGTATCTTAGAGTTACAGCCAAACGTTGTTGTTGGTGTTCCTAAAGACGTTGGTATCTTGGGCCAATATAACCAAGCTGGTGCAAACAATTTCGCATACTTTGGTTTCCAAGCCGCAACAGATAATTTTATCTATTACCAAACTCCATTTAATGCAACTACTGGTAACAGTATTAACTATGGTGGTGTGTATGGTAATACCCAATTTGGTAGCCAATTCTTAAGTAATACAACTGTATCAACAAGTACATCAACTGGTGCATTAATTGTTGCAGGTGGTGTTGGTGTTGCTGGCAACGTGTATGCTGCAACTCATTACGGTAACATTGTATCAACAACTGCAACCATCGGTAACGCTTCTGTTACAGGTAGTGTACTTGGTAATTTATCTGTCACCGGAAATATTTTTGCATACGGCGGACAAGTTCTTACAACTGGATCAACCGGATTTGGTACCCTGTATACTGCCGGTGCAGCCATCACAGGCAACATTGTTTACACTTCTGTTACTCCAAGTACCAGTACCACAACTGGCGCTGTTGTTTACTACGGCGGAGTTGGTATTGGTGGTAACGTAAATGCGTTTGGTTTTACTGGACAGATTTATGGAGCACAAAACAATATTAGTAGTTTAAGCATAGGCAGTGGTAACACTACAATTAGTAGTTCTGGATCTATCAACACAAACGGAATAAGTGCAACATCAGTTGGTGCAGGTACAGTAACAGTTACTAGTCAGTTAAACATGTCTGGTGCAAGTATCAATAACTTAACTAGTTTAGCCACGTCCGGTAACATTACTGCTCCTTGGTTCATTGGTAATATAAGTGGATCGATTGAAACTGCAACCGGTAACGTAACTGCTGCATATTTCAATGGTAATGGTATTGCATTGTCTGGAGTTGCAACTACTCCACAATTAACAGCCACAAATGCCAACGTAACTGCCGCCAACGCCGCTATTGTTAGTGTAAACAATGCATGGCAAGCTAATACCGCAGTATTATATACTAGTATACAGACCAATAATGCTAACGAAGTTACCTTAAGTAACCAAATTACCGGTGCCAACGCCGCTATCGTTACGGCTAACGCCGCAGTGGTTAGTTATGTAAATACTCTAAACACCGCAATGATTGCCAACGTTGTTGCTGCCAATGCCGCTATTGTTACAGCCAACACTGGAATGAAATCATATGTTGATGCAGTTACTACAGCATGGACAGCCAATGCGTCAACGCAAGAAACAGAGATCTCTGGATTACGTGCCAACATTACAGCCGCTAATGCTTCTATTGTTGCTAGTTCATATACAAATTCCAACGTAGCCGCTTACTTGCCTGGCTACAATGGTAATTTAGGAACAGTAACACTATCTGGATTAACAGTTCCAAGTATTGTACACAGTGGCACAACTGGTACAGGTAATATTGGTTCTGCCGGTGCAGCGTTTAATACAATTTTTGCCACAGCAACTACAGCACTATACGCCGACTTGGCAGAAAACTATGTCGGCGATGTTGAATACCAACCAGGTACCGTTGTTGTATTTGGCGGTGACAAGGAAATTACAACCACTACAACATTTGCCGACGCACGTGTTGCAGGTGCTATATCTACTAACCCAGCATACTTAATGAATCGTGAAGCAGAAGGATTACCGTTGGCCTTGCGTGGACGTATTCCATGTCAAGTTACTGGTCCTGTTACCAAAGGTGATAGCTTGGTAACTAGTCAAACAGCAGGATATGCAGTTAGTGT